>Ga0065709_1000261_pt1 | contig 24428 bp, 15 predicted proteins | sample Hoacrofraction14_2_FD_59096 | JGI IMG/M metagenome (GOLD analysis project Ga0065709, IMG submission 59096) | Hoatzin crop microbial communities from Cojedes, Venezuela, sample from fiber fraction 14 v1 | ecosystem: Host-associated > Birds > Digestive system > Esophagus > Crop | place: Venezuela...
CCGTCACCGTGGCTTTCCCCCGCGACCGTTTCGAATGCTGGGACGCCTCCACCAACACCATGCGCGTGGTGCCGGGCAAGTATGAGATTCTCGTCGGGCAGTCGAGCGACGATGCCGGCATGAAAGTGACGGGAGTGAAGGTCAAGTAACGTGGAGCGAGATTACCCGTACATATCTCACTATACGATAAAAGGGCGGCTCGGACGGACCGCCCTTTTATCAAAAATACGTAAAGATATTCTGCTGTATCACCGCGGATTTGTCGGAAAAAATGACCGTTTTTTACCCCTTTAAACGCGATAATCGGCAGATTCCAGCTGAACGAATAAGCGGTTTCTGCCTTCTTGTCGGGTGACGGAATAGGAACCGCGAAGCAAAACAGGCATTCTTGGTCTTCGATTCAGGCAGTCTCGCACCGCAAGCGCGGCTGTTTTGCTCCTCAAGACTGCCGCCGCTCATGACCAGGCGCGGCAGTCTTGCGGACCAAGAATGCCTGTTTTGGAAAACCGCCCATGAAAACCTGCGGTTTGACGGCGTTTGAAACATGTTCATTTTCCGCGTATTTCCGCACGGATGTCTTTTCGTCCGGGAATACGCGAGCGGTTTGTCAAGATAAAATACTATATGAAAGGAGGGCGGCTCTTTGAAAAACTATGACAAATCAAAGGGCGATTCCTTACACCAGACCGTCGAATTGCTTCTTCAGACTTTGGAGCTCGCCCTTCACGGAGATGAGCGTGTCGAGGATGGCGGCCGTCTTTTCGGCACCGGCAGGATTCTTGTTGAGCATCTTGCGGGCGGCGGCGAGCTTGAATCCGCGCACTTTCACGAGACTGTAAATCACGCGTAGCTGGTCGATGTCCTTCTGCGTGTATTGTCTTACGCCGTTGGCCGTGGTCTTGGGACGCAGGTGCGGGAATTCTTTTTCCCAATAGCGGAGCAGACTGTCGGATACGCCGAATTCGGCGGCGACTTCCTTGATGGAGTAGTAGAGTTTATGATTCTTATCCTTCTTTAGAGGCATATTTATGACGCTTGTTGATGAAACAAAAAGAAATTTATTTGCAAAAATACGAAAAAGGTAATAACTTTGCAAGCAAATTTTAGAAAATTAGAAATAAATCAATATGATGACTGCCAAAGAGATTCGTGACTCTTTTAAAAAATTCTTTGAGTCAAAGGGACATGCCATCGTGCCTTCCGCACCGATGGTGATTAAGGACGACCCCACGCTGATGTTCACCAACGCCGGTATGAACCAATGGAAAGACATTATCCTCGGCACGCGCGACCCGGAACCGCGCCGCAGGGCCGACACGCAGAAGTGTCTTCGCGTGAGCGGCAAGCACAACGACCTGGAGGAAGTGGGTCACGACACGTATCACCACACGATGTTCGAAATGCTCGGCAACTGGAGTTTCGGGGATTATTTCAAGGAGGGCGCCATCGACATGGCCTGGGAATATCTCGTGGACGTACTCCACCTGGACCCGAAAGACCTGTACGTGACCGTCTTCGAGGGCTCTCCCGATGAGAATATCCCCCGCGACGACGAGGCGGCGTCGTATTGGGCCAAGCACGTTCCGGCCGACCACATCATCAACGGCAACAAGCACGACAACTTCTGGGAAATGGGCGACACGGGCCCCTGCGGTCCCTGTTCGGAGATCCATGTGGATTCGCGCACCCCGGAAGAGAAAGCGAAAGTGCCCGGACGTGAACTGGTCAACAAGGATGACCCGCAGGTGATTGAGATTTGGAACCTGGTGTTCATGCAGTTCAACCGCAAGGCCGACGGCCAGTTGGAGAAACTCTCGATGAACGTCATCGACACGGGTATGGGATTTGAGCGNCTCGTGAGAATGCTGCAGGGCAAACACTCCAATTACGACACCGATATCTTCCAACCGATTATCCGGCAGGAAGAGATGATTACCGGTCTGAAATACGGTGAGAAGGAAGAGACCGACGTGGCCATGCGCGTCTGCGCCGACCACCTGAGGGCCGTGGCCTTCTCCATCGCCGACGGCCAGTTGCCCGGCAACGCCAAGGCGGGTTATGTGATTCGCCGTATCCTGCGCCGTGCCGTGCGCTATGCTTACACGTTCCTGGGCCAGAAAGAGGCTTTCCTCTTCAAATTGCTTCCCGTGCTCATTCAGGAAATGGGCGAGGCTTTCCCCGAACTGCCGGCTCAGCGCGAACTCATCGGTCGGGTGATGAAAGAGGAGGAGGACGCTTTCCTGCGTACGCTCGACAAGGGTATCCAACTGCTCAACGGGGCGATGGACGAACTCAAGGCGCACGNTGAGACCGTGCTCGACGGTACACAGGCCTTCCGCCTGTTCGACACCTACGGATTCCCGCTCGANCTGACCGAACTGATCTGTCGGGAAAACGGCTATACCGTGGACGAGGCGCAATTCCAGGAGGAGATGGCCAAGCAGAANGCGCGTGCCCGCAACGCCGCCCAGACGGAGAGTTCCGACTGGGTGACGGTGCGCGAAGGCGAACAGCAGTTTGTGGGTTACGACTATTCCGAGTATGTGTGTCATATCCTGCGCTACCGCAAGGTGACGCAAAAGAAAAAGACTTTCTACGAACTCGTCCTCGACTTCACCCCGTTCTACGGTGAGATGGGCGGACAGTTGGGCGAGAGCGGCGTACTGGTGAGCGAGAACGAGACCGTCAACGTCATCGACACCAAGCGCGAGAACAACCAGAGTATCCACATCGTGGAACAGTTGCCCGCCGACGTTGAGGCCGAGTTCATGGCCTGTGTCGACACCGACAAGCGNCAGGCCAGCGCGGCCAACCATACCGCGACCCACTTGCTCGACTATGCGCTCAAGCAGGTGTTGGGCGACCATGTGGAACAGAAGGGTTCTCTCGTGGGTCCCGACACGTTGCGCTTCGACTTCTCCCACTTTCAGAAAGTGACGGATGAGGAACTCCGCCAGGTGGAACGGTTGGTCAACGGTCTCATCCGTCAGGATCTTCCGCTCGACGAACACCGCGACACCCCGATGGAAGAGGCCAGGAAGATGGGNGCCATCGCCCTCTTCGGCGAGAAATACGGCGACAAGGTGCGCGTGGTAAGGTTCGGACCCTCGTGCGAATTCTGCGGCGGTATCCATGCTGCGAGTACCGGTCGCATCGGTATGTTCAAGATAGTGAGTGAAAGCAGCGTGGCCGCCGGCGTGCGTCGCGTGGAGGCCATGACGGGCCGCAAGTGTGAGGAGGCCATGTATCTCATGGAAGACACGATGCGGGCACTGCGCGGCATGTTCAACAACGCCAAGGACCTGCGCNGCGTCGTGGAGAAATACATCGAGGAGCACGACCAGATGAAGAAGGATATCGAGCGCTTCTCGGCCCAGGCGGTAGAGCGTGCGAAACAGTCGCTTGTGGAACACGCCGAGAACGTGGGCGGCGTGAAGGTGGTNAAGGCGGTCCTGCCCCTGTCGGCCGCCGCCGCCAAGGACCTGGTCTTCAAGGTGGCCGCCGCCATTCCGGAGAATCTGGTCTGCGTGGTAGGTTCCACCGAGGGCGACAAACCGCTCTTGAGTGTGATGCTCTCGCAGGACATGGTGAAGGAACACGGACTCCATGCCGGTCAGATCGTGCGCGAGGCCGCCAAACTGATACAGGGCGGCGGTGGCGGCGCGCCGCATTACGCCTCTGCCGGCGGCAAGAACATGGACGGTCTGCACGCTGCGGTCGACAAGGTCGTGGCGATGTGTACCGGTAAGGGATAATCCAGTATAATCCTAAAGGATAAGAAAGATGAGACGNAATTTGCTCCTTGCAGCCCTGACGCTTTGTCTTTGGGCAGGTGTGGCGACGGATGCCGTTGCCGGCGTGAAGGTGAAATGGAAACCCGACAAGACGGTGGTGGACGGAATCTGCTACCAGCTCAGTCAGAAAAACGAACGGGCCGTGGTGGTGAAAAATCCCGAAGCGCTCGTGGGCGACGTTGTGGTGCCGGAGAAAATCGAGACCGACACGGTGACTTATTATGTGGAAGAAATCGCCCAAGGCGCCTTCAGCGACTGTGCGGGCATGACTTCCATAACACTGCCCAAGACGGTTTCGAAAATAGGCATCAGTGCTTTCAAGAACTGTTCCTCGCTCAAGGAGGTGACCATTCCCGACGGCGTGGAGGAGATTCCNGACGGACTGTTCGAGAACTGCGCCTCGCTCGTGAAGGTNAACCTGCCCGCGCGTTTGGCCAAGATGGGCCAGGGCGTGTTCCAGGGCTGCAGCAGTATGGAGGAATTCGACTTCCCCGAAAGACTCACCGAAGTGCCGAATTACTTTTTCACTTATTGCAGTAACCTGAAACGGGTGACATTGCCCCGCGGACTGACCGCCATCGGCAAGGGCGCCTTCCTGGAATGCGCCAGTATGGAGCGTATCGAACTGCCGAAATCGGTGAAGCAGCTCGGCAATGACGCCTTCAAGGGATGCGCCACGCTCGACTCTCTGGTGCTGCCCAATTCGATGAACAAGATCGGAAGCGGTGTCTTTGAGGACTGCAGCAGTCTGCAGGCCGTCACGCTGCCGCGCGGCATCAAGGCCATTCCCTCGGCCATGTTCCGCAACTGCAGCAGTCTGGAGACCATCGAACTCAACAATGCCATCAAGGAAATCGGCAGTGATGCCTTTGAAAACTGCACCGCACTGACGTCGGTCACCATTCCGGTGTCGGTGAAACAGATTGCGGGCGGCGCCTTCGACAAGTGCACCAACCTCATGGAAGTGACCTGTCTGTCGATTACGCCGGCCAAAATCAGCAGCAGTTCGTTCTGCAAGACCACCCTCAAGGAGGGTATTCTCTTCCTGAAGAAAAACGCGATTGCCCATTACGAGATGGACAAGCAGTGGAATAAATTCATCACCATGGAAGGCCTGTAGGCCTTCCGTGTTTTTTTCCCCGATTCTTTTCCACCTTAGTTTATGTTAGAATACATCACTCCGCCGCTTGCGGGCGCGATTATCGGATGGGGAACCAACTGGCTCGCCATCAAGATGATNTTCCGGCCGCTCTATCCCAAACACGTCTTCGGCGTGCGCCTGCCGTTCACGCCCGGTCTGATTCCCAAGGAAAGGGCGCGTATCGCCGAGTCGATCGGACAGGCGGGCGAGTCGCTCATCGACCTGCCCTCCATTCAGGAGAAGTTGCTTTCGGAGCAGTTTACGGAGAAAATAGCGGGTGCCGTCGACGGTTTTATCGACCGGCAGCGCCGCAATGACGAACCGGTCCGGTCGTTTATTGCCCATTGGATATCGGAGGATGTGGTCAACGATGTCGTTGCCAACGGCAAACGGGACGTGGCCGCCAAACTCGCGGAGGCTATCCGGCGGGAGGATTTCACCGATACCATTTCGGATAAAATCGTTCAGGCCACGGGCGAGAAAATCAAAGATGCCGGCATTTTGCCGGGTATTGGGTTCTTAGGCAAAATCGGCGGTATNGAGGATAAGATAATGGCATCGCTCAAAAGCAACGCCAAGAAGGTGGTGGCCAAACAGTTGAGGGGCATCGTGGAGAATCATTCGGAGAAGATTATCTACGACATCAGCGGCAAGGGCATCGATGCCGTCCTGGAAACNCCCGTGAGCAAGTTGGTCGAACAGCAGTCGGAGAACATCGGTCAACTGCGCGGTTACCTGATGGAAGCCTACAGGGNAGGCGTGGCCCACTACCTTCCCCGTATCCTGCCTGCCATCAACATCAGGCAAATCATGGTCAACAGTGTGATGGGACTGGATTTGCCCGAACTGGAACGGATGCTCCTGAAGGTGGTCAACAAGGAACTCAAGGCCATTGTCTGGCTCGGNGCCTTGTTGGGTTTCCTTATCGGAGCACTGACAATGCTTGTCTGATATCGTCAATCAGGTCGTCCGCGTCCTCGATGCCGACGGACAGTCTGATGAGCGTGGGGTCGATTCCGGCCTCACGGAGTTGTTCGTNGCTCATTTGCCGNTGGGTATGCGAGGCGGGATGCAGCACGCATGTCTTGGCGTCGGCCACGTGTGTGACGATGGAAATCAATCGGAGAGAGTCCATGAAGCGCACGGCCGTGTCACGGTCGCCCTTGAGTCCGAAGGCCAGTACGCCGCAAGCGCCGTCGGGCAGGTACTTCTGGGCCAGCGANTGGTCTGCGTCCGACTCCANCGCACTGTATCTTACCCAGTCCACGCGGTCGTCCTGTTCCAGGAAACGGGCNATTTTCAAGGCGTTCTCCGAATGGCGCGGCATGCGCAGGTGGAGNGTCTCCAGACCGAGATTGAGCAGAAAACTGTTTTGGGGAGCGGCGATACTGCCCAGGTCGCGCATGAGTTGGGCCACGAGTTTGGTCATATAGGCCATCTTGCCGAAGGCTTTCGTGTAGGTCAGTCCGTGATAACTCTCGTCGGGCGTGGTCAGTCCGGGGAATTTCTCCGCCTGAGCGTCCCAGTCGAACCGTCCGCTGTCGNCGATACAACCGCCTACTTGCGTGGCGTGGCCGTCCATGTATTTGGTCGTGGAGTGTGTCACGATGTCGGCGCCCCATTCAAACGGCCGGCAAAGGACCGGTGTGGCGAAGGTGTTGTCGACGATAAGGGGCACGCCGTTCTGGTGGGCGATGCGGGCAAAGCGCTCGATGTCGAGCACCCGGCAACCCGGATTGCTGATGGTCTCGCCGAAAAGCAGTTTGGTGTTGGGCCGGAAAGCGGCCTGGATTTCCTCGTCCGTCGCGTTCGGACTCACGAAAGTACAGTCGATTCCGAGTTTTTTGAGCGTCACGCCGAACAGGTTGTAGGTNCCGCCGTAAATCTCGTTGNACGTCACGAAATGGTCGCCCGCCTGACAAATGTTGAACACGGCGTAGAAGTTGGCGGCCTGTCCGCTCGACGTGAGCATGGCGCCCACGCCGCCTTCCAGGTCGGCAATCTTGGCTGCCACGGCGTCGTTGGTCGGGTTTTGCAGGCGCGTGTAGAAGTAGCCTTCCTTCTTCAGGTCGAAGAGTTGGGCCATTTCGTCGGTGTTGTCATACTTGAATGTTGTACTCTGGATAATCGGTACCTGTCGCGATTCTCCGTTTTTGGGTTGCCATCCGCTNTGTACGCAACGGGTGGCGATGGATGTTTTTTTCATTGTTGNTGTTATTTTCTGTTGTTCTGTTTAANCGAATCNGTTATTCTCCCGCTTTCCAGTTGACGAGATACAGTACCTCCGTGGCCCTGGTGAAGGCGGTGTAAAGCCACCGGATGTAGTCGGCCGTCATCATGTCGGCCGTCATGTATCCCTGGTCCACATACACGTGCGCCCACTGTCCGCCTTGCGCCTTGTGGCAAGTCACGGCGTAGGCAAACTTGATTTGCAGGGCATTGTAACAGGGATCCTCGCGGATTTTCTCCAACCGTTTCCGCTTTTGCGGAATATCGNCGTAGTCTTCCATGACGTTTTGGAAGAGTTGTTCCTGTTGCTGGCGCGTCAGGGAGGGCGCTTCGCTCTTCAGACTGTCGGTCAGCGCCGTCACGGTGATTTCCTTGTCATCGTAATCGGGAAAGCGCAAGGTGAGGTCGGCAAACGAAAAACCGTAAAGCTGGCGGTTGTTGCGCACGCGCAGGACGGTGGCCCTGTCGCCGTTGGCGATGAAGGAGAACTCTTTTTTCTCCTCGTCGCTCATGCCGCTCCGCTCCGTCCAGTAGTAATTGTTCTTCACCACCATCACNCTGTCGCCCTGGGTGAGCAGGTCTTCCCGGCCGAGTATCATGTTGCGGATGCCCTGATTGTAGATGTTGGCCCGCTTGTTGCTCCGCGTGACCACCATCGTCTCGTCCAGGCCCACCTTATTGTAACTTGAGGAAAGACACTCGATGAGTTCGTCTCCCGGCACGTTGCGGATGTCGGCAAAACCTGAAAAACGGATGCGCGGCATGCCGGTCAGTTCGTCGTGGCCGATCATTTGGCGTATCCTGGTGGCGTTGTAGAGGATGCCGCTCTCACAGGCTTGCCTGACCACCTCGCCAAGATCGGCCTCGTGCACCTGGAGAAAATAAGACTGCAGGACATCGGCCGACAGGGCGGGCGACTCCGTCTCGCCTACGGGCGGCAACTGTGCCTTGTCGCCGATGAACAGAATCCGGCAGCCCTGCCCGCCGTAGACGTATTCCACCAGGTCGTCCAAGAGCCGTCCGCTCCCGAATCCCGCCTGCAGTCCGGGCATGCCCTCGTTGGCAATCATGGACGCCTCATCCACCATGAAGAGCGTATGTCGGTGCAGGTTGTCGGCCAAGGAGAAAAGACCGCCCGTGGCGTTGAACTGTTTCTGACGGTAAATGACGCGGTGGATGGTGTGGGCAGCCTTGCCGGCATGGAGGGAAAACACTTTCGCGGCCCTGCCCGTAGGCGCCAGCAGGACGGTTTTCTGACCCAACCCGTTCATCGCCCTGACCATGGCGCTGGCCAAGGAAGTCTTGCCAGTACCCGCACTGCCCCGGAGAATCATGGCAGAACGCGCGTGCCTGTCGGTGAGGAACGCGGCAAACTTTCTCACGGCTTCCGTCTGGTCGTCCGTGGGCGGCAGTCCGAACTGCCTCATGACTTGCCGGTAGATTTCGTCGGTGAGCATTTTTTGCTGAATTCTTTGGTCACCCCCTTATTTTTGATTACTTTTGCGGAGTGTCCNGCAAAGGTACACATTTTTTATTATAAGGAAAGAAAATCAGGAAAGAATGTCAACTCAGGAGCATACNTCCCCCGTGACGGAGCAGTCGGGCGCCCGACTGACGTTCCGCGTGAGCCGTCAACAGTTGACGGTNGCCGTTATCGACAAGACGGCGGACAATGACGTGCGCTGTTTCGCCTTGCCCGCCGAACCAGGCAAGAGTGTGGCGGCGCGCGTGCGCCGCCTGTTGCAGACCGCTCCCGAAGGACTTCCCGAGGCGGGCNCGTGGCTTTCGCCTTCCCGTTTTACCCGTGCGCAGGTGCTGATCGACAGTCCGGTGATGCTGGTTCCCGACGAGGAATTCTCCCCGGACGATGCGGAAGAACTCTATCAGTACAGTTTTCCCGACCGTCATCAGGAGAGCTTGATGATCAATCCGCTCGCGGGCGAGAACGCCGTGGCCGTATTTTCGGTTAATCGTGACCTGAAACAGGTGTTGGAAGAGCACTTTGCCGACATCCGTTTCCTGCCGGTCATGCAACCGGTATGGAGTTTTCTGCACCAGCGCGGATATGAGGGTACATACCAGAAACTNTTCGGTTACTTCCACGACCGNGAGTTGTCCGTCGTGTCTTTCGACCGCAACAGATTCCGGTTTTACAACCAGTTTGACGTGGCNGGCGCGCAAGACGCNGCCTATTTNCTGATGTACGTGTGGCGGCAGTTGGCCTTTGACCCGGAGAAAGACGAACTTCACCTGGCCGGTGACATTCCCGACAGGGACGCGCTCATGGAAACGCTCCGGCGCTATCTGCTCAAAGTGAGCGTCATCAATCCTTCCGCGGAATTCATGCGGGCGCCGATTACGCGGTGCCGGGACCTGCCTTTTGACTTATTGACCCTGTTTGTGAGAGGAAGATGAGAATCATTACNGGAAAATACAAGGGGCGCCACTTCGACATTCCCCGTTCGTTCAAGGCCCGTCCCACGACCGATTTCGCCAAGGAAAACCTGTTTAACGTCCTTAGGGGGTACACCGGTTTTGAGGGCAAGGACGCCTTGGACCTCTTTGCGGGTACGGGCAGCATCTCGCTGGAATTGCTTTCCCGCGGTTGCCGGCACGTGACGAGCGTCGAACTGGACCGTGACCACGCGGCATTTATCCGGCAGTGCGTTTCCCGTCTTCAGACTTCCGACGACAANATCGGTCATCAGTTGGTCCGCGCCGACGTGTTGCGCTTTCTGAAAAATTGCCGGACCCGCTACGATATCATCTTCGCCGACCCGCCTTATGCGCTGCCGGCATTGCCCGAAATTCCCCGGATGGTGTTGGAAAAAGATATNTTGAATCCCGGCGGCGTGTTTGTTTTCGAACATGGCAAAGACCATGATTTCTCCCGTCTTCCGCATTTTGTGGAGCACCGCNCTTACGGAAGCGTCAATTTTTCTTTGTTCAGAGTAGGGGAGCAAACACCCGGGCCACAGACTCCCACAGTCGNGTGAGCATCGGACGGAGGCGGTCGNAGACGCGCCAACGGCCCTGAAAACCGTTCTGCCACGTCTCGTATCCGACGCATTGTTTCTCGTCTTTGAGNAACAATGACTTCATGCGGAGCGCCATCGCCTTCGTCGTAGAAGAAGATATTGGATTCGAAATTGTTCTCAAAACTGCGGAAATCGATGTTCGTCGAACCGCAAGACGACAGGCAGTCGTCAGCCACCAGCAGTTTACTGTGATTGAATCCGCCTTGATAGAATAGCACTTTCACCCCCGATTCCACCACTTCGCGAATGTANGAGCGCGATGCCCAGGCCACGAAACGGGCGTCGCTCCTGAGCGGCAGCATCAGGCGCACGTCCACGCCCGACNTGGCCGCCGTGCGCATGGCCAGCAGTATGGTCTCCGTGGGCAGGAAATAAGGCGACTCCAAGAACACGTAACGCCTGGCCGCCATGAGGATCCGCAGGTAGCCCTGCATGATTTCGGGTTGGGGCGACACCGGACTGCTCGTCACCATCTGGGCGATACAGTTGTTGGACAGTCCTTCTTCCAGCGGCGGGTAATACTGTTGTCCGGAGAGCAGGGTACGGTCCACGAAGTACCAGTCGATGAGAAAAGCCCGTTGAATGCCGTAGACGGCCCCGCCCGTGACGCGCAAATGCGTGTCGCGCCAGGGTTGGTCGCCCGTGCCTTTGACGTAGCGTAAGGCGATGTTCATTCCGCCCACATATCCCGTCTGTCCGTCGATGACGGTGATTTTGCGGTGATTGCGGTAGTTCATCTTCGACGTGAAAGCGGGAAATTTCACCGGCATGAAGGCGTGCACGTCAATACCGGCCTCGCGCATGCTCTCGAAGAAATCGCTGTCGACGCGCCAGCATCCCACGTCGTCGTAGATGACGCGCACCTCCACGCCCTGACGGGCCTTGTCCTTGAGCGCGTCGGCGACAAGACGGCCCAGCGGGTCGTCTTCAAAGATGTAGGAATCCACATGTATGTGATGCCTGGCGGCACCGATNTCGCGCAGCAAGGTCAGGAAGAAGTCATGACCGGAAGTAAGGATTTCCACCCTGTTGTCCTTGAACGGAAACGCCATGTTCTGGTTGTAGAACAGACGGAACAGCGCTTTGTGACTTTCGGGAAGCCGCAATTCTTTCTGTTCGGCGAATTCGATCATGGACCTTTTCGTAAGTTGGTTCATGCTTCTTTCGCTGATCATCCTTTGTTTGCGGATGTTGCGGCCGAAAAAGAAATACAGGATAATGCCCAGACCGGGGAGGAACCCCAATACCATCAGCCACGCCATGGTTTTTACCGGTTGGCGGTTGTCGGTGAGTACCTTGAACATCGCAATGATACTCACCAGGTACAACAATGGAAGTATGGCNGACCACCAACTCATTTGAAACGCGCGAGTTTGTGGGTTTGCAAGGAAAGGCGCCAACGGGGATGCTCCAGAATGTATTCCACACACTTCTCCGTGATAATCCGGTTGGTCAGTTCGTGCCCCGAATCACACGGTTGGAGGTAATAATACCGCGCCTTGATGCCGAAATCCTCCACCCGTGCCGTCCCGTCAAAGATACATTTCAGTTCGTCGCAGGCGCTCACCACCGGTTTGCGTTTGGGCGAGACGGTGAGCCAGTCGATGCCTTCGGGCGGAAGAACGGTGCCGTTGGTCTCCATGGCGACGGTGAATCCCGCCCCGTGGAGCGCGTCGANGAGGTGCTTGTCCGCCTGCAATGCCGGTTCTCCGCCCGTAAGGACGGCGTATCTTGCGGGAAAGACGGTGGCGGCGGAGACGATTTCCTCCACGCTCATTTCGCGGAACGACGAGAAATCCGTGTCGCAAAAGGTACAACGGAGGTTGCATCCGGAGAATCGGATGAACACGGCGGCGCGACCCGTCTGGTGACCCTCGCCCTGCAAGGAATAAAATATCTCGTTGATGCGCATTCGTCTTGTCGTTTTGTCCCTGATGTTTCCTCGTCCGCCGCCTGTCGGATGATTACTCGTCTGTCTCGTAGGCGGCCATGTTGCCGTCGCTTTCCTGTACGACGGCCCGATAACAAAGCGGTACCTGTTCCGTCACCCACCGGGCAATGTTCTCCGCCGTGGGATTAAACGGCAGCACTTCATTGAGATCCTGGTGGTCAATCACGTCTTTGATGCGCCGTTTCACCTCGGTGAAATCGACCAGCATCCCGTCCTGGTTGAGCGATTCCCCCCGACAGAACACCGTAATGAGCCAGTTGTGACCGTGCGGTCTGCTACATTTGCTCTCGTAGGAGAGGTTAAGATGGTGAGAAGCTGAAATCTCTATGGTCTTTTTCAGATAATACATAGGCTTGATACTTATACGATAATGTTGTTGCCCAACTGCCGGGCCAGGGCGTTGCGAATGATTTGCATCCGGGAGAATTCTTCCATCAGCGATCGCATCGTATCCGCGTCGGTGACACCGTTGAGCGACTGTTTTATTTCTTTCATCCTGTTTTCCACATAGTCCAGGCGGAAATCTGCCATCAGATGGATGACTCTTTCGCGGAGCGTCTCTTCATCCACATCCTTTTGCAGACTTTTGGTCAGACGGACCCGTTCCACCGAGAGTTCCGCGGCCGTCTTGCTGATGTCCACGTCATGATGATGCAGGAACCAGTTTTCAGCCGTCCAGTCCTTGTCGGCCGACTGCGCGACGGCTTCCTGCCGTATTTTCTCATAGACCGGCAACTGGAAATGCAGGTCGTCGGCAGCCATGTCACTGTCGATGTATTCGGCCACCGGAAGTGTGACGGGGCAGTCGTCCTCGTCTTTCACCGTGATATTCCGCTCTCCGTAGCGCACGATGAGCCGGACAATCATCATTTCCACTTCCTGCCGGTGGTCGCGCTGAACGGGCGCGGCTGGTCGGGCGGGTGCCGCTGNCTGTTGCGCCAGGGCTTCTTCCTGGCGTCTTTCTTCGGCTTCCTGTTCTCTTTCGGCCGCTTGCCGGCGGTCGGCACGCTGTTGCCGGATGAATTTGTTCATGCTGCTGATGAGCGTCGACTCCTGGATGCCGAGGCGTTGGGAACAGTCATGAATGTAAGTGGCGCGGATAATCTGGTCGCCGATGACGGAAATACTCCTGACAATACTGCTGATGGCCTCCGACCGCTTGATGGGATCGGTAACGCCCNTCAGCANGACGTCGGTCTTGAACTGGATGAAATCGGTCTGATGGCCGTCGATGTATTGCCGGAATTCCTCAGTCGTGTGCTTGCGTGAAAAACTGTCGGGGTCGTCTCCGTCGGGGAAAAGCAATACCTTGATGTTCATTCCTTCCGAAAGCAGCATGTCGGTACCGCGAAGCGCCGCATGAATACCGGCCTCATCACCGTCGTACAGCAGGACGATGTTGGGTGTAAACCGGTGGAGCATCCTGATTTGTTCGTAACTCAGGGCGGTTCCGGAATTGGCCACCACGTTCTCAATGCCTGCCTGATGCATGGCAATCACGTCAGTGTAGCCTTCCACCATATACACGCAATTCTCCTTGGCAATGGCCCGTTTGGCCTGATAAATGCCATAGAGTTCCCGTTCCTTATGATAAATCTCACTGTCGGGCGAGTTGACATATTTCAGTTGGACGCCTTTTGTCCGGCTGTCCAACAGGCGGCCGCCGAAGGCGACAATCTTTCCGCTCACGCTGAACCAGGGGAAAATGACGCGCCCGGCGAAGCGGTCGTTGAGACGTCCGTCGCTGTCCCGCTTGTAGCAAAGCCCAGTCTTGACGAGAAATTCCTCCTTATAGCCTTTCTTTATCGCTTCCTGAGGCAGCGCATCGCGTGAGGGCAAGTCGTAACCCAGACAGAATTTTCGGATGATGTCGTCACGGATGCCGCGACTGCGGAAATACTGCAANCCCACGGCCTGCCCGTCTTCATGCTCATGCAACAAGCGCTGGAAATAGCCCGAAGCCCACTCGTTGACGATAAACATCGACTCGCGCGTGCTCTCGGCCTGTCGCTCCTCATCGGTGAGTTCCTTTTCCTTGACTTCTATATGGTATTTGCGGGCCAGCCACTTCAGCGCCTCGGGATAAGTCATCTGCTCGTGCTCCATGAGGAAGGTGACGGCGTTGCCGCCTTTTCCGCAGGAAAAACAGTGACAGATGCCCCTGGTCGGCGAAACAAAGAAAGACGGCGTCTTCTCATTGTGAAACGGACACAGTCCTTTGTAGTTGACTCCGCTCTTGCGGAGCGTGACAAATTCCTGCACCACCTCCACGATGTTGGCCGCGGACATGATTTTGTCAATGGTTGCCCTGTCTATGATATTCATTGCTGCAGAAGATACGAAAGGGATATATTTCCAATTTGCAAAAATACAACAAATATCAGCAAGAAAAAAATCTTGGGCCGAAAAAGTGGACGGTAGGCAATAATCGGCCGAAAAAGTCGTTTCTATCAATGTATATATACAAATTGACTTAGCAGATGATTGAATACATCAAGGGCGAGTTGACCGACTTGACCCCCGCCATGGNTGTGATTGAGGCAGCCGGGGTAGGGTATGCGCTGGGCATCTCTCTGAACACTTATTCGGCAGTGCAGGGCAAGAAGGAAGTCAAGCTCTATGTGCATGAGACATTGGTTACGGGCGGCCGCGATGACAGTTTTACGCTTTACGGTTTTGCCACCAGGCAGGAGCGTGAACTTTACCGCCAACTGATTACGGTAAGCGGTGTGGGCGGCAATACGGCCCGCATGATGCTCTCGTCGCTTTCGCCCTCGGAATTGTGCAATGCCATTGCCGGTGGTGACGAACGCCTGTTGAAAAACGTGAAAGGTATCGGACTGAAGACCGCGCAGCGCATCATCGTCGACTTGCGCGACAAGATAGTCAGTCTCGGTATTGCCGACGAACTGCATGCCACCGGCAGCCAGGGAGCGCCGACGGTCAATACCGGCATCAAGGACGAGGCAGTCAGCGCGCTNGCCATGCTCGGTTTCTCACCCGCTCCTTCAGCCAAAGTGGTGACGGCGATACTGCAGGAACAGCCCGACCTGCCCGTGGAAATGGTGGTCAAAGAGGCCTTGCGGCGCATCAAATAACCCTTTTTCAGATAACTTGTTTGGGACAGAAAGGTAAGACATATACGGTGATTCTTCTGTTGACGGCCATTTTTATGGCTGCCGGCTATGCCATGACTTTGCCCCAGGACAACAAGACCGGAAAAGTGGAGCGCGGAAAGGGCAATCCCGCACAGGACAAGAAGAATCAAAGCGGCGGTGACGACAAGCAGCAGCAAGTGACCGCCCAACCGGTATTGGACATCGATGACGAGGAAATTCCCGACAGTCTGTTGCATCCCCGATGGAAAATCCAGCGCACCACGCCGATTACCTACGATGACCTCGACCAGAACGCCACCGACTTGCAACGCCCTGACAACTTACGTCAGGAAGTGATATACAACGATACGCTCGACTGCTATATCGTGGGCAACAAGATCGGCGACACTTGGGTCAGCGCGCCCATCATGATGACGCCTGAGGAATACCTGAAATGGAGTGAGAAACAAGAGCGCGACCGCTTCTATCGCGGGAAGAACGACGAGAACTACCAGGCCAAGGGCAAGGAGAAATTTGACTTTACCGACATGCACTTCGACCTGGGTCCGGCAGAAAAGATATTCGGTCCCGGCGGCGTCCGTCTGAAAACACAGGGAACGGCCGAACTGAAATTCGGCGCCACGCTCAAGAACATCGACAATCCCTCGTTGCCCATCCGCAACCGAAAGACGACGACCATCGACTTTGACGAGAAAATCAACCTGAGCATGAACGGCAGGGTGGGCGACAAGGTGAACATGAACCTCAATTACAACACCGANGCCACCTTCGACTTCGACCAGCAAAACCTGAAACTTAAGTATGAGGGCAAGGAGGACGAAATCATCAAACTCGTGGAAGGCGGTAACGTTTCCTTCCCCTCCAATTCCTCTTTGGTGCAGGGCGCGACAAGTCTTTTCGGTATCCGCACCGATTTGCAGTTCGGCAAACTTTATCTCCAACTAGTCGCGTCGCANAAGAAATCCTCGTCCAAGAGCGTCAGCAGCAAGGGTGGCGCCCAGACCACCGCGTTTGAGTTTGATGCGGCCAATTACGAGGAAAACCGCCACTTCTTCCTTTCGCAATATTTCCGTTCCAAATACGACGCCGCCATGCAGACGTTGCCCAACATGACCACAGGCATCACCATCAACCGTGTGGAGATTTGGGTGACCAACAAGACCGGTACGACCACCAACACGCGTGACATCGTGGCCCTGACCGACTTGGGNGAGAACACCACGGTGAGCAATTCGCTTTGGAGTACGACCGGCCAGCTCGTTCCCTGCAATGCGGCCAATACGGAATACAGTCAGATGACCACCGCTTATGCCGAGGCGCGCGACATCGACCAGACGTCCGCCGTACTCGATGGAATCGGCGGTTTTACGGGCGGTACCGACTATGAAAAACTGGAAAGCGCGCGGCTGTTGACCTCATCGGAATATACCGTCAATACGGCTTTGGGCTACGTTTCGCTCAAGTCGTCGCTCCAGACTGACCAGGTGCTGGCCGTAGCCTACGAGTATACTTATGGCGGTGTGACCTATCAGGTGGGTGAATTCGCCAGCGACATTACCGACGTGGACCAGGCCTTGTTTGTGAAATCGTTGAAGAATACGAGCAACAATCCCACGCAAGGCAACTGGGACCTGATGATGAAAAACGTCTATTACCTGGCGTCATCGGTGGAAAAAGACAAATTCCGCCTGGACGTGAAGTACCAGAGCGACACCACGGGCGTCTATCTTTCCTACATTCCCGAGACGCAGGTGAAGAGTCAGCCGCTCATCAAGCTCTTGGGCGCCGACCGTCTGGACAACAACAATAAAGTCCATTCCAACGGATATTTCGACTATGTTGACGGATATACGGTCAGCAACGGCCGCGTGTTCTTCCCCAAGGTGGAACCTTTCGGTTCGTATATGTACGAGACCCTGGTGGCTGCTGGCGTGGACGCCGCGACGGCGGAGAGTTATGCNTTCACCGAACTGTACGACTCCACGAAGACCACGGCCAAGCAGATTGCCGAGAAAGACAAGTATATCCTCACCGGACAATTCCGAGGCACTTTGGCCAACGTCATTTCCCTGGGCGCCTACAACGTGCCNCAGGGCTCCGTCGTGGTGACGGCAGGCGGTATCACGCTGACGGAAGGTTCCGATTATTCCGTGGATTACAGTGCGGGCGAGGTGACCATCCTCAACCAGAGTATCATTGACGCNGGAACCACGGTCAACGTGTCGCTCGAAAGCAATACGGACTACGCCCAGGAGAGAAAGACGATGTTCGGTGTCAACTGGGCTTACGACTTCAACCGCAACTTCCAGTTGAGCGGTACGCTTCAGCATCTTTCCGAACAGGCGCTGACCACGAAGGTTTCGATGGGCAACGAACCGCTCAACAATACCCTGTGGGGACTCAACATGAACTGGAAAAAGGAGAGCCAGTGGCTCACCAACATGCTCAACAAAATCCCGTTCCTGCATGTCACCCAGCCGTCGCAAATCACCTTTACGGGCGAGTTTGCCCAACTCATCGCCCACCAGTCGTCCGGAACGCAGGACAACGCGTCTTACATCGACGACTTCGAGAACACGAAGAATACGATAGACGTCTCCACGCCCACGTCGTGGATTATCTCCAGCGTTCCGTCGATGTTCAGCGAGCACANCGACAAGACCACGCTGGCCAGCGGTTACAACCGCTCCCTGTTGGCCTGGTACACCATCGACCCGCTCTTCACCCGCCGCAGCAGTTCATTGACTCCCGGCCATATCAAGAGCGATTTGGAACAGCTCTCCAACCACTACGTGCGTGAGGTGTATGTCAAGGAATTGTATCCCAACCGNAACCAGACGAGTTACAGCGGAACGACATCCACGTTGAGCATCCTCAACCTGGCTTATTATCCCGATGAAAGAGGNCCGTACAATTTCTCCACGTCGCTCAATTACAACGGTAAGTTTGACAATCCGTCGGCGAAGTGGGGCGGTATGATGCGTAAATTGGACACCAACGACTTCGAGACGGCCAATGTGGAATACATCGAATTCTGGTTGCTGGACCCGTTTATCTACTCCAACCAGCAGAGCGACGCGTCGAGTTACGGCGGCGATTTCTACATCAANCTCGGTGAGGTGAGTGAGGACATCCTCCGTGACGGCAAGAAATTCTACGAGAGCGGCATGCCGGTGGACGGTTCTTCTTCCTACACTTGGACACAGTGGGGCAAGATTCCGACCACGACGACCGTGACCTATGCCTTCGCCACTACGAGCGGCAGTCGCGCGCTGCAGGACGTGGGCTACAACGGACTCAACGACGAGGAGGAACGTTCCTTCTATCAGGACTATCTTTCCGCCATCCAGGGCACCGTTTCCGCCGCCGTGTTCGACAGTATCTACAACGACCCGGCCGGTGACGACTACCATTACTTCCGCGGTTCTGATTACGACCAGATGGAAGCGCCCATNCTGCGCCGTTACAAATACATCAACAATCCGCAGGGCAACTCGCCCGATTCGGACACGCGCAGCGAGAGTTACGACACGTCCTACAAGACCACGCCCGACGTGGAGGACATCAATCAGGACTATACGCTCAATGAGTATGAGAAATACTTCCAGTATCATGTCTCCATCCGTCCGGAAGACATGGTGGTGGGACAGAATTATATCGTGGACAAACGGGTGAGCAGTGCGTCTCTCCGTAACGGCACGTCCGAATCGGTCACCTGGTATCAGTTCCGCATTCCGCTCGACGAGTACGAACAGAAGGTCGGCAGCATCAGCGACTTCACCAGTATCCGTTTCATGCGAATGTTCCTGACCGGTTTTGAGAAACCCATCGTCCTCCGTTTCGGCAGTCTTGACCTGGTGCGCGGCGAATGGCGCATCTACGAACAGAACCTTTCCGGCGTGTCCGGTTCGGGAACGTTGGCCGTGAGTGCCGTCAACATTGAGGAAAACAACGACAAGACACCGGTCAACTACGTGTTGCCTCCGGGCATCAAACGGGAACAGGACCCCACCCAACCGCAGTTGGTCGAGTCCAACGAACAGGCGCTCGACATCGTCGTGACCAATTTGAGCACCAATGAGGCCAAGGCGGTGTACAAGAACACCAATTTGGACCTGCGCCAGTACAAACGCTTGCAGATGTTCGTCCACGCCAATGCCTTCGAACAGAATACGACCAACCTGCAGGATAACCAACTGGCCGTGTTCGTCAGATTGGGCAGCGACTACCGCAGCAATTACTACGAATACGAGATACCGCTGTCGCTGACGGCACCGGGCGTCTACGACCGCTATTCTTCGGCCGACTGCTACGCCGTGTGGCCCGAAGAGAACATGCTGGACATCCCGCTCAGCGTGTTCACATCGGTCAAGAAAGAGCGCAACAAGGCCAAGGCACAAGGACTGGCGTCTTACACGACGGCCTACTATACCTACGATGAGGACAACCCCAACAACAAGGTGACGGTGATGGGTAATCCTACGCTCGGCGAGGTGAAGACGATGATTATCGGTGTGCGCAACCTGTCCGCCGACGTCAAGAGCGGCGAGGTATGGGTCAACGAACTCCGTCTGAAGGAATACAACAATACGGGTGGATGGGCTGCCCAAGGCAATCTGAATGTGCAACTTTCCGATTTCGGCGTGGTCAACCTGCAGGGCAAGTACATCACCGAAGGTTTCGGCGGACTGGAACAGGGCGTACAGGAACGTTCGCAGGAGGATTACAAGACCTACAGTGTGACGGCCAACCTGGAGATGGGCAAGTTCTTCCCCGACAAGGCCAAGGTGTCCGCACCGCTTTATTACTCCTTGACCAAGGAAGAATCCCGTCCGAAATACAATCCGCTCGACACCGACATGGAACTCGACGACGCGCTTGAGGCCGCCGCTTCCGAAGAGGAGCGCGACTCCATTGAGCGCATTGCCGTTACGCGCACGACCAACCGCAACTTCTCCTTGTCCAATGTGCGTGTGGGTATTCAGACCAAGGGACACCCTATGCCCTACGACCCGGCCAACTTCTCCTTCTCCTACAGTCATTCCCACAGTTATACGAGTGGTGAGACCACGGTCTATGAGAAGGAGGACAACTGGCGCGGCGCGTTGTCTTACAGTTGGACGCCCGTCTACAAGGCCTTCGAACCNTTCAAGCGCATCAAGTCGAAGAGCAAGTGGTTGGACATCTTCCGCAAGTTCGGACTCAACTGGTTGCCGCAGAACGTGGCGTTCAATACGGAAATCACGCGCAATTACTATGAATTGCAAGAGCGCGACATGGATGATTTGGGCGGCGAGCAACTGCCGTTGACCTTCAGTGAACAGTTCCTTTGGGACCGTGAGTTCGCCATCCGTTGGGACCTGACGAAGAATCTCCACATGAATTTCTCCAGCGCCACCAATGCGGAGATAGAGGANCCCTATACACCCGTCAACAAAGACCTGTATGCCGACCGCTATCAGGCATGGAAAGACTCGGTGTGGACGTCGTTGCGCCACTTCGGTGCNCCGCTCGATTACAGCCAGACCTTCACCATGTCTTACCAGTTGCCGCTCAATCTGGTGCCCATATTCGACTGGGTGTCGGCCGACGCCACCTATAATGCCACCTACAATTGGGACCGGGGTACCGAACTCGATGACGGAACGTCGCTCGGCAACACCATCATCAACAACCGCACGTTCAATGTCAACGGTTCCTTCAACATGGAACGTCTGTACAATCATATCCCGTTCCTGAAGAAAGCCAATGAGCGTTTCGACAAGGCCGACCGCAATGCGGCCAAGAAGAAACAGACGGCGAAGAAGCAGACGGCCTCCGCCAAGAACGGAAAGAACCAGAAAGACGACAAGACGGCCGGACAAAAGAAGGAATTGCCCAAGAACAAGAAATCTTTTGAGAAGGAAATCACACTCTTGCCCGATACCTCCATCACCGTCAATCACGGCAAGAAGAGCAAGCGGCTCACCGTCATGGCCAAGACCGCCGACGGCAAACCCTTCAAACTGAGNTTCCGCAAGACCTCCGACAATGAGTTGAAAATCACCAACAAGGTGGATTCGGCCATGAAGATCAAGGTGACCGTCACGCCCAAGGAACCGCTCGACAATCAGGGTTGGTACAAGACCGCACAGTGCCTGGCCCGCGTGATGATGATGGTGCGCAACGTGAGTGTGTCTTACCGCAACCAATACTCCATGTCTCTGCCGGGATTCCTCCCCGACGTGGGCGATGCTTTCGGTCAAAACCGCCAGGGCGTGCTTTCTCCCGGACTTGACTTTGCCTTCGGTCTTATCGATGACANTTACATCAACAAGGCCCACGACAGGGACTGGCTCCTGATGAACGACTCCGTGGCCACGCCTGCCACGACCAACCTGACACAGGACTTGCAAATCCGCATGACGCTCGAACCGGTGAAGAACCTGAAAATCGACCTCAACGCCTCGCGCACGTGGACGCGCGCCCGTTCCATACAATATATGTATGACGGTATGCCGACCACNCAGAGCGGTACNTTTACGATGACCACCATCTCCCTGAAGAGCGCTTTCGAGGGTATCGGCAATGCCAATGACGGCTACCGTTCCGCCTCGTTCGAGAAGTTCTGCAACTCCCTGTCCGCCTTCCGCGACAGGGTGGAGGCACAGTATGCCGGTGCCGTCTATCCCGAGGGCAGTACGCTTGCAGGTACGGTGTTCGACGCCGACAACGGTGCCGTGGACCCCTACAGTGCCGACGTGATGATACCCGCCTTCCTTTCCACCTATACCATGGGCGGAAACGGTCTGAGCATTTTCCCCGCCCTGAGCCGGTTGTTGCCCAACTGGACCCTGCGCTACAGCGGACTGTCCAAACTCCCGTGGTTTACCGACGTGTTCAAGAGCATCAACATCAACCATTCCTACAAGAGCATCTATGCCGTAGGCGCCTACAGTTCGTACAGCACCTTCCAGGAATACATGAACGGACTCGGTTTCGTGACCGACGCCACGACGGGCAATCCCGTACCGAGCACGATGTTCAATGTCTCCACGGTGAGCATCAACGAGGCCTTCTCGCCGCTCCTGGGCGTCGACATGACCTTCTACAACAACCTGACCGCCAAGGTGGAATACCGCACCACGCGCGTTCTCTCACTCAGTATGACGAGCGTGCAAATCAACGAGGCCGTCAGTCGCGACTGGGTCGTAGGCCTGGGATACAAGATCAACAACTTCAATCTCTTCGGCGGCAAGAACCACCGCAAGGTGAAGAGTACGAAGAAGGGTGAGGAAGAGGAGAAGAAATCATCGTCGGCCTCCAAGAAGAAAGGCGGATTCAACCACGACCTCAACATGCGTCTCGACTTGAGCTACCGCCGTCAGGCCAGTATCAGCCGCGACATCGCCACCGTCAGCAGTGCGGCCAGCAGCGGCAATACGGCCTTCAAACTCAGTTATTCCGCCGATTACACCATGTCGAGACTCCTGACCATGAGTTTCTATTACGACATGCAGACCAATACACCGCTGTTGTCGAGCAGCAGTTATCCCACGACGACCCACGACTTCGGCCTGAGCATGCGCTTCTCGCTGACGCGGTAAACGGCGAGTGTGACGATTAACCTCTACGAATCATGTATAAAAGACTTACCTTAGCAATGGTTTTCCTGTTGACGTGCGCCTTCTGTCAGGCCGCGACAGGCAATGTGTGGACCGGTACTTGGGCCGCCGCGGCGGAATATACCGGTCAGGGCGACATGCCCAAATCACCGCTCACCGACCGTTCCTTGCGGGAAATCGTGCGCGTCTCTATCGGTGGAGAGAAAGTGCGCGTCACCTTGTCGAATGAATTTTCCTCCTCNCCGCTCAAGATCCGGTCGGTCTTCATTGCCGACGCCGCCGACTCGTGCGATATCCGTCCCGCTACGGCCAAGTATCTTACCTTCGNCAAGAAGCGCGCCGTGACCGTTGCGGCGGGCCAAAGTGTCAGGAGCGATGCGGTGAATTACCGCCTGCGTCCCCTGCAGCGCCTGGCCGTTACCATCTGTTACGGTGACGAGACCCCCGAGCACGCCACATCCCACAGGGGCTCCCGCACCACATCTTATATCATATCGGGTGANGCCAGGCCGAAGACTTCCTTTGCTCAAGGTGAGAGAGTGGACCATTGGTACGGTATTTCCGCCATNGACGTCCTGTCCGATGCCGGCAGCATTGCCATCATCGGCAATTCCATCACCGACGGACGCGGCAGTACTGTCAATGCGCAAAACCGCTGGCCCGACGTGATGTCTTCGGTATTGCAGNAGAACGGCGTCAGTATGGGTGTGCTCAATCTCGGCATCGGCGGCAACAGCGTGTATTACGGCGGTCTCAGCGAACCTGCCTGTAAACGGTTTGACCGGGATATTCTCTGCCAGGCCAATGTGAAATACGTCATCATCTACGAAGGCGTCAATGACCTGGGCAGTGCGGACAAGGATGCCGAGCAACGGGCCTACAAACTCATCGAAATCTATCAGGAGATGATCAGGAAATGCCATGACCGCGGCATCAAGGTCATCGGCGCCACCATCATGCCTTTCGGGAAGAGTTTTTATGAAGACCATTTCAAGGATGCGGCCCGGCAATACGTCAATCAGTGGATTCGGACCAGCGGTGCCTACGATGCCGTCATCGACTTCGACGCCCTGCTTCGCGACACGGACAATCCGCAATGCCTGCAACAGCCCTACCAGGAAGATTGGTTGCATCCCAATGCCGCAGGCTACGCCCGCATGGGCCGCTTCGCCGCCGAGGAACTGATGAAGGTGCTGTAAACGTCCCGTTCGGGCCACACCGCCCGATTCCCCTCCAAACACAATACGCCCCAAAAGTTGTACTCAACTTTTGGGGCGCAATTCGCTGTTGTGACCCCGTTGGGATTCAAACCCAAGACCTTTAGAACCGGAAGGGTCTCAAGGATTTGCACAAGTCTTTAATTATCAGTCCGTTCCAAGCAAATTCGAAAAATGCGGCTTTCGACACTGCCGCAAGGCAGTCTTTCGGTCAGGCCGTCGCGCAAGACAGAGGCGTGAATACGGTAGAGACACCGAGGCCCGCGAGGAAAAGTGGGAGCGTATCGGCAACGTGCTGTTGCATGCGGGTAATTTCATCGGTACGATGGCGGGTG
>Ga0065709_1006014_pt1 | contig 24362 bp, 19 predicted proteins | sample Hoacrofraction14_2_FD_59096 | JGI IMG/M metagenome (GOLD analysis project Ga0065709, IMG submission 59096) | Hoatzin crop microbial communities from Cojedes, Venezuela, sample from fiber fraction 14 v1 | ecosystem: Host-associated > Birds > Digestive system > Esophagus > Crop | place: Venezuela...
TGGCTCGTCTTTACTTTTTTCACCCCAAAAACTGTGAAAAAGCGCGAAAAAATGGCGGAAACGCGCTGATATAACACGCTTTTTTCATATCTTTGCACCATGAACAATTTACCCGAGAAAAACCGCATATCGGTAGTCATCAACACCTACAACGCCGCCGAGCATCTGGAAGAAGTGCTCGAATCGGTCAAGCTTTTCGATGAAATCGTGGTGTGCGACATGGAGAGCACTGACGACACCATCGCCATCGCTCGCCGCCACGGCTGCAAGATCGTCACCTTCCCGAAGGGGGACGCGGTGAGTGCCGAGCCAGCACGCACGTTCGCCATTCAGTCGGCCAGCAACCCCTGGGTGCTGGTGGTGGATGCCGACGAACTGGTGACGCCCGAGTTGCGCGAATATCTCTACCGACTGGTGGCCGAGGCAAACCCTCCGCAGGGACTCTATATTCCGCGGCGCAACCAGTTCATGGGCAGATGGATGCGCTCGCTCTGGCCCGACTATCAGTTGCGCTTTTTCGTCCGCGAAGGCACTACATGGCCGCCTTACGTCCACACCTTCCCACAGGTGAACGGCAGGGTTGACTATGCGGACAAGCGGGCGAAGAACACCTGTTTCATCCATCTCGACAACGACACCATTTATAAAAGAATAGAGAAAACCAACCGCTACACGGACGGTGAGATAGCCAAGCGCGGCCACAAACGCTACGGCTGGGGTGCGTTGCTTTGGCGCCCGTTTTGGCGTTTCTTCCGAATATATTTTCTGAAAGGGGGTTGGCGCGACGGCGTGCCTGGGCTGGTGAGTGCCGGCTTGACCGCCATCTATCAGTTTGCGTATGTGGCCAAAATCATAGAGAGCCACAGGAAAAGCAAGCAAACCGCAAACTGATTTTATTTAACTACAGATTGCTTATATATAAACCACAGATTAGTGGGATTTTCACAGAATGAAAAAATCTGTGTCAATCCCACTAATCTGTGGTTTTTTACAGAACAAAAAAACGTTTTCCGGAACAAAAAAATCTGTGCCAATCCCACTAATCTGTGGTTTTTTACAGAACAAAAAAACGTTTTCCGGAACAAAAAAATCTGTGCCAATCCCACTAATCTGTGGTTAATTTTTAAGCAATCGGCGGCGAGCTAGAGGGAGGAGTAGAGGTCGATCACGCGACGCGCCATTTGGTTGCCCTCAAAACGCTTCACATACTCCTGCGAACGGCGGATGCGATCGGCATTGTCACCCCCGAGCAGGTCGGCCACGGCGGCGGCCAAGGCACGAGGGTCGTCGGGCGAGACATAGAGCGAGTCGGGACCGCCGGCCTCCTCCAGACACGAACCAGTGGCGGCAACCACGGGCAGACCACTGTGGATAGCCTCGATGATGGGTATGCCAAAGCCCTCATAACGAGAGGGATAGGCAAACACAGCGGCTTGCTGATAGATGGCCGGCAACAGGCGTGTGGGTACGCCGGAGAGCAGATGGATTCTGTTTGATGGGGAGGGAATGGCGCTATTGTTTGTTAGTTTTTGGGCATATTTTGTGGGGCGACCAACGAGTACCAGGTGGATGTCGTCGGGCAGAAAGGAGAGGGCGGTGGCGGTGAGCAGCGCGTTTTTGCGCTCCTCTATCGTGCCAACCTGCAGGATGTATCGCTCCGGCAGACGGTAGATCTCGCGTGCCTCACGCAGTTCGTCGGCCGTGGCGCGCCGCTTGAACAGCGTGCCGCAGTCTTGATAGACCACCTTGATGCGGCCCTCCTCCACCCCCCCGAGTTCCATGATGTCGCGCTTGGTACACTCGCTGACGGCTATGATGAGGTCGGCCTCTCGCACGGTGGCGAAAAATTTTCGGCGGTAGAGCCATGCGTCTATCGGTTTGTAAAATTCGGGATGACGCATGAAAATGAGGTCATGAATAGTGACAACAGACTTGATGCCAGCCCGACGCAACCCCGTGGGCAGTTCGCCGGAGAGACCGTGGAAAAGGTTGATGCCGTCGCGCCGCAGGTCGCCAACAATGCCGCGCGAACGCCAGAGCGACCGCGCCACGGGCCACGAGCAGTAGCGGTAGGGCAGCGACAGTTGGCTGCGCAGGTCGTCGGCCCCCGGGTCGGGCGCATAGAGCGTGAGGTCGAGGTTGGGGTCAGCCTCGTGGATGGCGTTGACGAGCGTGCGGCAATAGTTGCCCAGTCCCGTTCGGTTGCGCACTATTCGTTTGGCGTCATACCCTATTTTCAGCAGTTTGGGCATAATCTTTTGTCATCATTTCATAGACCAGTTTAAACCAAATGATCGCCACGGGCAGGGCTTTCAGCGCGTAAGGCTGCACGATTTGCTTGCGTACGACGGCCGGAAACAAGTCCGAGGGCGACATCGATGTGAGCAGAAACGCGAACACCATCAGAGCGATGTCCCATCGGCTGCGTTGCCAAGGCACCGTGCAGTACCAGACGGCCACCCCCACGAAGGCAATGATATAGCCGCTCGACTCGCTGCCAGTGCTGAAGAGCACTACGAACATGAGCACCGATGCCAACCAAGCGTAGCGGAAGGCGATGTGGCCCAACTGTTTGGTTCTCAGATAGGGAAACGCAAAAAGCAGCAGGCCTGGGCCGATGAGCCATAGGTCGGAGTAGGTGGCGCAGTGAGTGAATTTTCTCACCATTCCCAGCAGCGAAATATTTGTACCCAAACTGAACATGTTATCGGAGTTCTTTGCAGTGAGGCTCTCGTACCACGCCCCATATTGCCCCACGATATATTCGGGCGAACTGATGAGCATGGGCAGGCAGAAGAGCACCGCCATCCAGCAGACAAACGAGAGGGCAAACCGTCCCTTATGGCGCGAGAAGAAGAAAAAGGCCAGGCCAACGATGCCGTAGAGTTTGACGAGCGTGCCGATGGCAATGAGCAGCGTGGCGGTGGCATCGCGCTCTTTTTCCACGCAGACGAAAGTGCCCACGATGATGGCGGCTATGGCGACGTTGAACTGGTTCATGAAGAGCGCCGTGAGCAGTTCGTGGGCGCAGAACCAGTAGATCAGCACATGATTCCAGCGTTTCACGGGCAGCAGCCTCACCGCGACATAGAGCGACAGGGCAAGCAGCAGTTCCCAGAGCAGCAATCCAACTGGGAACGGCACCACTGCGAAGGGGGCGACGACGAGGCTGAAGAGCGGCCCGTAGTGGTTGGTGTCGAAGTATTCGGCCGGATACTCGGTGTAGAGTGGCAGTTGGTTCCAGACGTGCCAGAACACCCCACGGAAGATGCGAAAGTTGTTTGACGCTCCCATTTTGGCAATGCCGGCAGCGAGAGCCAGCAGCAGCCAAAGGGCGAGCATCGTTCGGTAGTCGCTCCAGAAGGGCTTACTGAAGAAGTGTTTTATCTTGTTCCACATTGTTGTAACTGTTTTCCTCTGATTTTGTCTGCTCATTTTTCCTGCCATGGGTGAAGACGAAGCGCACGAGCAGGAAGTTCACCGGCACGGCGATGCAATAGACGGGCAGCGGTGCCCACTGCTGCGGAATGCCGAGCCAGACGAAGAAATTGAGCAAAATCATGTGATTGAGATAGTTGGTGAGATGGGCTCCGCTGAAGCCAACGCCGCGCTTCACCGTTGCACGGCTCTTGAAGGTGAAATGGGAGGTGAGGTAGAAGTTGCAGAGAAAACTGAGGAAGTAGCCTATCGTGTAGGCCACGTTCATGTTGATCCAGTGCTGCAGCACCCAGTAGATGCTGTAGTGCAGCACCGTTGCGAAGACGCCCACCATGCCGAAGCGCATCAGCTCGAACACCATGCTTCTCTCTATCTTCATCGTTTCCAGCCCGTTAGTCCCACTTCCCCACGGTTTGGCAGACGTGGTAGAGCGGTCGGTTTTTCACCTCTTTGTATATTTTTCCAATATAGATTCCCACTATTCCGATGGCTACCATGATGAAGCCGCCCACTAGCCAGATGCTCAAGACAAGCGTCATCCAGCCCGGTTCCACCTCGCCCACTACCATGGCCCTCACGGCATCGGCCGCCACGATAACGGCGATGACGAGGAAGAGCAGGCCGAGATAGAAAATGAGGTTGAGCGGTTTAGTGGAGAAGGATGTGATGCCGTCGGCCGCCAGTGCCAGCATTTTCTTGGGGCTATACTTCGACTCGCCGGCGGTGCGCTCGCTGATGGTGTCGTTGACGGTGGTAGAGCCGAGGCCTATCATCGGTATGATGCCGCGCAGATAGAGGTTCTTCTCCGGATATTCGGCGAGCATGGCCAGCGCGCGGCGCGACAGCAGTCGGAAGTCGGCATGATTGAACACCGTCTCGACACCCATCGATGCCTGCAATTTATAGAAAGCCTCGGCGGTGAGTCGCTTCAGCATCGGATCGGCCTGCCGCGACACTTTCACGCCATATACCACGTCGTATCCTTGGGCAAAGTCGCTGACCATCTGCGGGATGCAGGCCAAGTCGTCTTGCAGGTCGGCATCGATGGTCACCAGCGCGTCCACCTTTTCGCGCACGGTCATCATGCCTGCCATGAGCGCGTTTTGGTGGCCAACGTTATGGGCCAGGTTGATGCCGCAGACATATTTGTTCGAATTGGCCAGCCGCACTATCTTGTCCCACGTCGAGTCTGTGCTTCCGTCGTTGACGAAGACGATGCGGCTCTCGGGCGCGATGTCGCCTCGGCCTATCATCTCGTCGAAGAGCGCCGTCAGCCGCTCGGCCGATTGCTCTATCACCTCCTCCTCGTTGTAGCAGGGCGACACGGTGGCAAACCTAATCATCGGCTGGCCTCCTTTCCCTGTCTGTCAACGAATTCGCTGAAGGTGATGAACTCCTGGCCGTCGGCGCTGAGCCGCTTTATCAGTCGGTCTAATCGGCGTTCCAACGCGTCGCCGCTGTTGCGCCGCACTATCCAGAGCGTCTTGTACTCGGGATGCTCGCGCAGCGGATAAAACTCCCACGGGTGGAAATAGGTCACCAGGTAGCCGTCTTTCCTGATGACTCTCCGCGCCATCCAAAGGTAGAGCCAGAAGGGCAGATTGTGGAGTGCCAACCAAAAGAGCGGAAAGCGAACCCAGGGCGTCACCGATGCCGGTATCTGCATGACGCGCCCCCGCCAGAACCACGTCCGCGGCGCGTTGAGGTGCATATATTTTCCAGGAATAAAAGCCGGATTGAGCGACGAGTTGTAGCTGTAGCCGGCACGCTCTATGGCCTCGTCGCTGACCGCGAACATGCGTGGCTGACGATAACCGCGCACCCTCACGCCGGCCACACGCTCCACGATTTCCTTCGAACGCTCCACGTCGCTCGCCTGCGGCCGCCAGTGGTCAACGCCGTGGCACGCCACCTCGTGTCCCTCGCCTTTTATGCGCGCAATCACGTCGGGCGCATGCTCTGCGAAAACGCCCGTGCAGAAAAACGTTGCGCGCACGCCGTTTCTCTTCAGGCAGTCGAGTATCTTCGTCGCGCCGCTGACAGACACTTTCATGCTCTCCTCTATCGAGATGTCAACCCCTTTCTCCTTTGGCACATCAAACTCCTCGATGTCGAAACTCAACAGTATCATTTCTCCGTTTTTTTGCTTTTCAGAGGGCAAAGGTAACCATAAAAAACCAAAAAATCGATATTGTCAGCCTTTTTTTGAGATATTATCACTACCTTTGCCGCGTCTGAAAACGATTAGCGACGCTCGGAAATGAAAAAAACAGCCTATTACGCACTCTACGCCCTCTGGTGGACGCTCTCGCTCCTGCCGATGCGCGTGCACTACTGTCTCGCCGACGTGGTCTATCTCGTAGTGGCGTATCTGTTGCGCTATCGCCGCAAAATCATCCGAAAAAACCTTGCCGACTCGTTCCCCGAAAAAAGCGAGCAGGAGCGGCGTGACATAGAGCGACGCTTCTACCGCTGGTTTGCCGACTATCTCGTGGAGTCGGTGAAACTGATGACCATCACCAAGAAAAACCTCATGCGACGCATGACCTTCAAGGGTACCGAACTGATAGAGGAATGTGTGGCCGACGGACAGTCGTGCGCCGTCTATCTGGGGCACTACTGCAACTGGGAGTGGGTAACGTCGCTGCCCTACTGGGTTACGCCCAAGGCACAGTGCGGACAAATCTATCATGCGCTGGAAGACCCCGTGTTCGACCGGCTGTTCCTGCGTCTGCGCCAGCGTTGCGGGGCTGTCTGCATACCCATGGCCAACACGTTGCGCCAGCTGGCGGAGTACAAGCAGCAGGGGCAGCCGTCGGTCATCGGTTACATCTCAGACCAAGTGCCCTTCTGGAACAACATACACCACTGGTGCCAATTTCTCAACCACGACACGCCCGTGCTGACCGGCACCGAGCGCATTGCCCGACGAATGGGGCAGGCCGTCTTCTACCTGGAGGTGAGGAGAAAGAGCCGCGGCCACTACGAGGCTGAGTTTCAGCTCATAACGCGCCACCCGGAGCAGATGGGCGAATACGAAATCACCGACCGCTATTTCGCCGCGCTCGAACGCACCATCAGCCGCGCGCCCGAGTTTTGGCTATGGAGCCACAACCGCTGGAAACGCACACGCGAGGAGTTCGACCGCCGCTTCGTGGTGGTAAACGGCAAGGTGATGGAGAGAGAAAAAATGTGATAAAAGGGGATGAAAAATTTTTCGCTCCACCGCTTCAATTTTCCAAAAACTTAGAAACAAAAGGACTCAAGAACCCACCGACCATGATATTCGTACACGACAAAGGACGAATGTGCAACAATATCCTGCAATACGGCCACTTCTACGCCTGGGGACGCGAGCACGACAGAGAGACCGTCTCCATGCGTTTCGCCTATAAATACGGCGGATTTCGCATCTGCCACACCAAAGGACACCACCCGGGAAACTATCTGCTCGGGAAATTTGCGCCCAAGATGCACCTCTGGCCCTTGGTGCATTTCGACGCGCCGGGCGACATCGAGAGCGGCGAAAGGGCGATGATGAGCCACCGCAACATTACCGTCACGGGCTGGGAGGCACGCTGGTATGACCTCTTTCTGAAGTATAAACAGGAGATTGTCAGCCTCTTCGCGTTCGACGACGAGGTGGAGCGGAGCGTGGAGCCGATGCTGAAAACGGGGCAGACCACGCTAGGCCTGCACGTCCGCCGAGGCGACTATGCCACTTGGCACGGGGGGCGATTTCTCTATTCCGACGAGCAATATATCGGAGTGGCGCGTCGGTTTCTGAAACTCCATCCAGAGGCACACATCTATGTATGCGGCAACGATCCGCAGCTCAACCGAAACGCCTTCAGCGAGGCACTTGGCAGCCAAGTGACCTTTGCCGACGGCACGCCGCAGGAAGACCTCTGCCTGCTCTCACACTGCCAGTTTCTCATCGGGCCGCCTAGCACGTTTACGCTCGTGGCCGCACTCTATCACGACCGTCCGCTCTGTTGGCTGAAGGACCCGGAGGCCGCGCTGACGGCGGAGAGCTTCGGCAGGTTCGACCAACTTTTTCGGAACATCATCTGACCACTGGTCGCGGGTGCCATTTATTCCCACCGTGGTGGAACCGGAGTCCCACCGTGGTGGAACTGGAGTCCCATCGTGGTGGAACCGGAGTCCCACCGTGGTGGGACTGAACGCCTGCCGCAGTATAGGATTTATGGCGCGGCATCTGTTCTGCGTTGGCGCACTGCCTCGAAGAGCAAGACAGCCGCGCTGACGGAGACATTCAGCGAGTCGGCACGCCCGAGCATCGGTATGCGTATATGGGCCGTGGCCGCCTTGCGCCACTGTTCGGTCAGTCCGGTCGATTCGGTGCCGAACACGATGGCCGTGGCGCGACGCATATCGGTGTCGTAATAGAGCCGCGAGTCTTGCAGTTGCGCCGTGAGTATCTGTATGTTACGCGCGGTAAGGAAATCGATGCACTCTGAAGAGGTGCATGCCACGCAAGGCACGGTGAAGGCCGTGCCGACGGAGTTGCGAATAAGGTTTGGGTTGTATAGGTCGGTGAGCGGATCGCAGACAACGACGGCATCGGCTGCGGCTGCGTCGGCCGACCTCAGCACTGCCCCCAGGTTGCCGGGCTTTTCCACGCTTTCCAGCACCACCAGCAGCGGTTGTGGGCTGAGCGTCAGTTGGTTAAGCGATAGCCGCCGCGCCTCCACGATGGCTACGATGCCCTCGGTGGATGCGCGCATGGCGATGCGGCCGTAAACGCGTTCACTCACGCACACCTCTTCGGCCCCGTCGATGCGTGGCAGCGGTTCGGGAGCCAACTGAGGCTGTCGGAAAACGGTTTTCACCTTATATCCTGCGTCGATGCACCGCTGCAATTCGCGTCGGCCTTCTACCACGAATAGCCCCTGCGCCCGTCGTTCGCTCGATTTTTGTTCAAGCGCAAGGAGTCTTTTTATCCGCTCATTTTGCGGACTAGTTATTGTTTCAATCATTCCCTTTCTCTTAATATAACCACAGATAAACACCGATTTTCACAGATTTTTCTTCTGTGTAAATCTGTGATAATCTGCGGCCAAAGCCGTTCTTCTGCCCTTTTCAACCACCGATTGGCACAGATTAACACAGAAAAATATTCTGTGAAATTCGGTGATAATCTGCGGTTTACAGCCGTTTAATCTGTGGTTAACACCTCAAAGAGTATGCCGCCATCGCAGCCTGCGACGTATGCCGTCGGCGCACCGCCCTCGTGGCATAGCTGGTCGATGAAGAGCGGCTCGCGCTCGATGAAGAACTGGCAACTGAAGGTGTCGCCTACACTCAGCTTCGTCTGCCGCGCCTCCACCACCTTGAAACAGCGCGCACCCAGATATTCCACCACACAGACGCGCTCGGGCTGCCACGCCAACCGCACGCGCTGGCCTACGCTCAGCTCCTCCGCCCGGACGTGGCGGTTCATGATGATGTTCGACTGCACACGCTCGCTTCTGGTGGTGAACGCGTCGAAATCGGCATATCCGGCGAAGGCGGCAAGCGCGTCGAGGGTCGCTTTTCTCGGCGTGCCACCGTCGATGTAGCCCCATAGCCGCTTGAGCGTAGAAGGGCTGACGGACTGTCGCGTCCGCCGTTGCACGTTGACGGCCAGCCAGTCGAAATCCTTCGGGGTCTCCATTTTCCGCCCGGTAGTCCGTTCCACCAGTTCGAGAAGCGCTTGGACATCTTTCATGCCACAAAGTTACGGATTTTTCCGCAAAAAAGGCTTTTTCATGCGAAAAAAACGCAAGATTTCAGAAAAAATCGCTCCTGAGGGCGAAAAGAACCAAAATGAACCAATACGGTTTCGCAGAAAAGACTTATCTTTGCCGCCGAGATAGGGGGAGGACGAGGCTCCGGCGGATGGGAAATTCGCCAGCGCTCAGTCCTTTGAAAGAGTAAGTTTACGTCCTAAACAGGGAAAAAGGGATGCCGGTTGGTATTAGAAGTAAAGTCTGTTTTTAAAGCGCCGACTTCAATCACTCGGGGGTGGATGCATAAGAAGGCGGCGAAATCTCAAGGCCGGCTCTCCCTTTTCCTTTTTTTGGCTCTTCGGCGCAAACGGCACGCCAGAGCGGCTCCGTGGCGGAAGTTTTTCTCTAAGTTTTTGCCCTTTTCCTTTGCTTTTTGTGTGATTTCCATTACCTTTGCAAAAATTTTCAAGAAAAAAGAATTATGAAGATAGCATTGATAGGCTACGGCAAGATGGGCAAGATGATAGAGCAGATAGCCCTCAGCCGCGGCCACGAGATTGTGAGCATCATCGACGTGGACAACCAGCAGGACTTCGACAGCCCCGCCTTCCGCTCGGCCGACGTGGCCATAGAGTTCACCACGCCTTGGGCCGCCTACGACAACTACCTGAAGGCCTTCGAGCAGGGCGTGAAGGTGGTCAGCGGCTCCACAGGCTGGATGAAAGAGCATGGCGACGACGTGCGCCGCATGTGCGCCGACGAAGGCAAGACGCTCTTCTGGGCAAGCAACTTCTCGGTGGGCGTGGCCATCTTCTCCGCCGTCAACCGCTACCTGGCCCACCTGATGAACCAGTTTCCGCAATACGACGTGCGCATGGAGGAGACCCACCACATACACAAGCTCGACGCGCCCAGCGGCACCGCCATCACGCTGGCAGAGGATATTGTCGGCGACATAGACCGCAAGTCCCACTGGGAGAAGGGATTGCTCACCGCACCCGACGGCACCGTCAGCGGCCAGCAGACGGCCAGCGCAGACACACTGCTCATCGACAGCATACGCCGCGACGAGGTGCCGGGCATCCACACGATAGCCTACGACTCGGAGGCCGACAAAATCACCATCACCCACGACGCCCACTCGCGCAAAGGTTTCGCCCTGGGGGCCGTGCTAGCCGCCGAATACACAAAAGACCACGAGGGCTTGCTCACCACAAGCGACCTCTTCGACTTCCTGAAATAAGTTTTTATATACGGAGTGCAAGGGAAGTTAGAAGTTGAAAAGTAAAAGTTTAAAGTTTAAAGCCTAAAGTTTAAAGTTGAAAGTCTAAAGTTTAAAGTTTAAAGTCTAAAGTTTAAAGTTGAAAAGACTTCCTATACCGTCCTATAGCAACCTATGAAATCCTAAAGCACCCTATTACATCCTATATCATCTAGAGTAAAATGAAGAAAAAACAACTAAACATGAAAAAGCAGTGGGCCAAGTTCATCGTCGTGCTACTGCTTTGGCTGATATTCATCTACTGGCTGCGCAGCTGGCTCGGACTCGTCGCCGTGCCGTTCATCTACGATGCCTACATATCCAAAAAAATCAACTGGACATGGTGGAAAGACGCGGAGACACCCACACGCGTGCTTATGTCGTGGGTCGATGCCATCGTCTTCGCGCTCGTAGCCGTCTATTTCATCAACCTCTTTTTCTTCCAAAACTACGTCATACCCAGCTCCTCGCTCGAGAAATCGCTCCTGACCGGCGACTACCTCTTCGTCAGCAAAATGAGCTACGGCCCACGCATCCCCGAGACTCCGCTCTCTATGCCGCTCGTGCAAAACCGTCTGCCCGTGGTGGGATGCAAGTCGTACATACCCTGGCCCCACTGGGACTATCGGCGCGCAAAAGGGTTCGGCAAAGTGGAACTCAACGACATCGTAGTGTTCAACTTCCCGGCCGGAGACACCTGCTGCACTGCCGCCGAATACGCGCCAATGGACTACTACGCCATGGCATACGCCTACGGACGACAACTATACCCCGCCGAAAACCTGGACTCCTTGACCGCCTCGCAGCGATACGCCACGTTCGAACGCATCTACGCCACCGGACGCGAATACATCAGAAGCAACCAAGCCACCTTCGGCACACTGACCTCCTACCCCACCGACCGAAAGGAAAACTATGTGAAGCGGTGCGTGGGACTGCCCGGACAGACGCTCGAAATACGCGACCGCATTGTCTATCTCGACGGAAAAAAGAACAAGGAGCCCGACAACGTGCAATACACCTACAGGCTGAAACTGAAATACAACATGCCGCTCGATCTGATTGACGAGCTCGACATCACAATGGAAGACCTCGGAAGCCTCAACGCCTACGGAGTAATCCCCCTCACGCAGCACTCCGCCGACGTGCTCAGCAAACGCACCGACTTCGTAGAGAGCATAGAACTGGTGACCCAAGCCACCGACGAAGACACATACCCACTCAACGGAAACCTCCACTGGACGCGCGACAACTACGGCCCAATCTGGATACCGCAAAAAGGCAAAACCGTCACCCTCTCTATGGACAACATAGCCATCTACGAGAGGCCCATAAAGGTGTACGAGCGCAACGAACTGAAAGTGAAAGACGGAAAAATATTCATCAACGGCAAAGAGACCACGCAGTACACCTTCAAAATGGACTACTACTGGATGATGGGCGACAACCGCCACAACTCGCTAGACTCGCGCTACTGGGGCTTCGTGCCGGAAGACCACGTCGTAGGCAAGCCCATCTTCATCTGGTGGAGCACCGACAAAGACCGCTCCGGACTGAAGGGCATCCGCTGGCACCGCCTCTTCCGCATGGTGGACAACATCAAGTGATTAAGTGAGGAATGGGGAGTGAGGAGTGAGGAATGGGGAGTGAGGAGTGAGGAGTGGGGAGTGGGGAGTGAGAAATGCTTTGGCTTTGTGCCGCATCCTATTCAGTCCCATGAAATCCTATTCAGTCCTATGAAATCCTATTCACTCCTATGAAATCCTATTCACTCCTATGAAATCCTATACCGTCCTATGAAATCCTATACCGCCCTATGAAATCCTATTCACTCCTATGCCATCCTATTCAGTCCTATGAAATCCTATACCGCCCTATGAAATCCTATTCAGTCCTATGCCATCCTACACAGTCACAGAATAAAAGAGAAAAATGCTCACACTACCCACCGCCTACTTCGCCCCCATCAGCTGGTATCAGCAGCTCCACCGCGCCGGCACCGCAGAGATAGAGCAGTGGGAACACTTCCCCAAACAGACACTGCGCAACCGATGCACCATCGCCACCACCGACGGACGGCAGACGCTCACGGTGCCCGTGGAAAAGCACCTGCCGCACTGCCCGACGCGCGACATACGCATCAGCGACCACGGAGCATGGCGACACCTGCACTGGAACGCACTGCTGTCGGCCTACCGCAAGACTCCCTTCTTCGACTACTATGCCGACGACCTGCACCCCTTTTTCGAGCGAAAATGGACTTTTCTCGTTGACTTCAACGAGGCTATACGGCAGACCGTCTGCGAGCTGCTCGACATCAGCCCCACCGTCTCACTGACCCGGCGCTACGAAGGAGTGACGGAGCAGCCCACCTTCCTCCCCAAGCCTTACTACCAACTCTTCTCCGCAAAACACGGCTTCCAGCCCAATCTCAGCATACTAGACCTGCTGTTCGAGATGGGGCCGGAAGCCGTTTTGTGGTTGTAGGCCTTATACAATTTTTCCGCGTAACGGCCGACGGAAAACCTCTCCGCCTGCCTGGTTCGGCGTGCCGTCCGTCTGCCGCGCCGGTAAATCAATTTGAATTACCGAGTAAATCAATTTGAATTGCAAAGTAAATCAAATTGAATTGCAGTGCAAATCAAATTGATTTACCGCGCCGCACGGATGGATCTTTACCGCAACGAGCCGCGACTGGGCGGACAATCACTCCACAACCGAGGCCTTCAGGATACGCACGTCGGCGATGGGACGGTTGTAGCGGTCGGTCTCCACTCGGAGTATTTTCTCCACCACGTCGAGACCGTCCACCACCTCGCCATAGACGGTGTATTTTCCGTCCAGATGGTGGTAGCGGCCCCAGGCAATGTAGAACTGGCAGGGGCTGGAGCGGTAGTCGGGGTTCACGTCGTCGCCCTCGCGTGCGGCGCAGAGCGAACCGCGCTTGTGGGCGATGGTTGGGTAGTCAATCTCGGCTTCGATGTCGTAGCTGAGCGAGCCTGCGCCGAGCTGTTGCCCCGGTGCGGCGTGCTTGCTGAGGGGGTCGCCGGCCTGTATCATGAAGTTGTCGATCACGCGGTGGAAGAGCAGCGAGTCGTAGAAGTGCTGCCTGACGAGTTTCAGAAAGTTGTCGCGGTGAAGCGGCGTCTCGTTGTATAGTTCCACGGTGATAGTGCCCATGGTGGTCTCGATGGCCACTCGGGGGCGTGCCTCCTCTTTCGGTTTGGCTGCCAAGTGTGTGGCTATCATGACGATAGCCATCAGAATAAATACTCTTTTCATTGCTTTTTCATTTGTTCTTCACGCATTTCTATCCGTTTCACTTTTTTGAACAATTCGCTGGCGAAGACGAGGTCGTTGAGTTTCTCGTTTGTAGATGAGATGACGTCGTGCTTGGTGCCCTCCCACTCTTTTCTGCCGTCGGCGATGAAGATGATGGAGTCGCCAATGCCCATCACGGAGTTCATGTCGTGGGTGTTGATGATGGTTGTGGTGTTGTATTCCTCGGTGATGCTGTGGAGCAGTTCGTCTATGACGAGCGACGTTTTGGGGTCGAGGCCGGAGTTAGGCTCGTCGCAGAAGAGGTATTGCGGGTTGAGCACGATGGCGCGGGCTATGGCTACGCGTTTCTGCATACCTCCGGAGATCTCTCCGGGATACTTGGCGCCGGCCTCTGAGAGGTTCACTCGGTCGAGGCATTCTTGGGCGCGGTGGACGCGTTCGCGGTAGTTCATGGTGGAGAACATGTCTAGCGGAAACATGACGTTTTCCAGCACGGTGAGCGAGTCGAAGAGGGCTGCGCTTTGGAAAATCATGCCCATTTCGCGGCGCATGGCCACCTTCTCTTTCTTGTTCATTGCCACGAAGTTGCGCCCGTCGTAGAGCACTTCGCCGGCTGTTGGGTCTAGCAGTCCGACGAGGTTCTTCATCAGCACGGTTTTTCCGCTGCCGCTCTGCCCGATGATGAGGTTTGTCTTCCCGTTGTCGAAGTGGGCGCTGATGTCGTGCAGCACCTCCTTGTCGTCGAAGGATTTATATAGATGGTTTACTTCTATCATTTGCTGGTGGTGTAGGTGGCTTTAGGATGCCATAGGATTTTATAGGATAATTATAGGATTTTTTTGTTTAAAAGATTGGTTATGAGAGCAGTTGGGTGAGGAACACGTCGGAGCAGAGGATGAGCACGGAGGAGCAGACAACCGCGTCGGTGCTGGCTTTTCCGACGTTTACCGAACCGCCCTCTACGGTGTAGCCGAAGTAGGCTGGGACGCTGGATATAATGAATGCGAAGAAGAGACTCTTGATGATGCTCATCCAGACGAACCAGGGGTTGAAGTCGTGCTGGAGGCCAAGCGTCAGGTCGCCGGGGGGGAGTATGTGTCCGATGTAGGCCGTGGCGTAGGCCCCGAGTATGCCGGTGGCGGAGGAGAAGATGACGAGTATGGGCATGATGGTAATCATGCCGAGAATTTTCGGGAGGATGAGGTGGCAGGCCGAGTTGACGCCCATAATCTCTAGTGCGTCAATCTGTTGCGTCACTCGCATCGTGCCAATCTCGGAGGCGATATTAGACCCCACCTTTCCGGCGAGTATGAGGCACATGATGCTCGAGGAGAACTCGAGAAGCATTATCTCGCGTGTGGTGTACCCCGAGGTCCATCGCGGCATCCATGGACTCTGAATGTTGAGTTTCATCTGGATGCAGATGACGGCTCCAATGAAAAACGAGATGAGCAACACGATGCCAATGGAATTGACTCCGAGTTGCGCCATCTCGTTGACGTATTGTTTGAAGAACATTCGCAGCCGCTCGGGCTTCTGAAACGTGCGTCCCATGAGCATGATATAGCGGCCGAATGTGGTCAACAGTCTGTGGATAAGCATAAAAATCTATCTCTTCTTAAAAACTTGATAACTCTAAAAAACTTGACAAACTTGATAAACTTGACAACTTGATAAACTCTAAAAACTCGACAGGCTCAGCCGCTTCTCCTTGAACGAGCCGCCTTTGACGGTCAGCGAGACTTTCGACGGCTGGCGACCGGAGCGCAAAATCACGAGTGCGCTGCCGTTAAACAGGCGGCGAGTGGTGCCGGTGTGCAGCTCCTCGCTCGTAATGTCTCCGTTGTCAACGCCTACTATCCGTGCGTCGCCCATGACGGCGAACGTCAGTTGGTCGTTGGCGGCATACACTCGCCTGCCCTTGCGGTCAACGGCCGTAACGCGAACGTGCTGCAGGTCTATGCCGTCTGCCTTCCAGTGGGCGTTGTCGGGTTCCAGTCGGAGTGCCACAGCCTCGCCGGTGGTCTCCAGCCGATGGCGTGCCACCTCCTTGCCGCCGGTGCGTGCCACGGCCTCCACGTTGCCCTCCTCATAGGCTATGTCGTCCCATTTCAGTTTGTTGCGACCGCGCGGATTGTCGGTGTTTTTCTTCACTCCCTGACTCTTTCCGTTGACGAAGAGCTCTACCTCGTCGGCGTTGGTGTAGGTGTAAAGAGATACTTTAGACCCCTTCTCGCGGTTCCAGTTTTCGCTCATGTGGGCCGTGCCTACGTTGATGCCGTTCCAAGGGTTGTCGGGCGCGAGTTGCTCTATCACGCCGATATGCACCACGGGTTCGCTGGTGAACATGCTTTTCACGAGCCAGGCTATCGGCTTGGGTTGCAGCGAGATGTCAAACGCTCCCTGCGCCCATCCCTTTGCCGGCCAGCCGCCGCTCTCGCCGAGATAGTCTATTGGCCCCCAGTAAGCCAGCCCGATCACCTTATTATTATCGGGTGCGAAGAAGTTTGGCCCCATGTCGGCGGTGCTGGCCTCGCTCTGGTAGAACATCATTTGGGGGTAGCGTTTCGCGTCGCCGGGGAAGTACATGTAGCGGTAATTATACGCTGCCACGTCGGTGACCAAGGCAAGCGGCGCGGGTATGGAGTCAGTGTCGAGCGAGCGGTATCGGGGGTGCATGGCCACGGTTACGAGGCGCGTAGAGTCGTAACGGCTGAGCAGTTGTCGCTGGAGGCGGTAGAGCGTTACGCCCCAGTCATTGAAAAGCATGTCTGCGTTCTGCTGCAGCTCGTTTCCGAGGCTCCACATCACGACGCAGGGATGGTTGCGGTCGCGGCAGATGAACTCGGGTATGTCCTGCTGCCACCGTTCGGAAAAGTCGGCCCGGCCGCCTGTGTATTGCTTGTTCCACTTGTCGTAGAGCTCATCGACCACGAGTATGCCCTTCTCGTCACAGAGCCGGAGCAGGTCAACGGAGTAGGGGTTGTGGGAGGTGCGTATGTGGTTGTATCCGAACGACTTGAGCATTTCTATCCGCTTTTCGATGGCTCTCGGATAGGCAGCCGCGCCGAGTGCGCCGAGCGTGTGGTGATTGGCAGCGCCTTTGAGGAGAACTTTCCGTCCGTTGAGCTTCATTCCGAAGTCGGGCGAGAACTCGATGGTGCGGAAGCCGAACCGCTCCGTCGTCTGGTCGATGGCGGTGCCTTGGTCATCGTAGAGGGTCAGTTCGGCGGTGTAGAGATAGGGATTGTCTGTGTCCCACGGCGTAGCGTTGGCCACGGTGAGGCTCGGCAGCTGGTATTCGCGCTGTTTCCACCGCCGGTTGAAGGCTATCCGCTCGCGCTTCTCCGCCACCGCCTTGCCCTTTGCGTCGAGTATGCGGATGCCCACGTCGAGCGTCTCGGCGCGGTCGTTGCAGATGATTTCCGCCGAGATGCCCACGTCGCGGTTGTTTTTCGTGGTGATATATAGCGGATGTCGCCCAAAATATCGGTTCGGATTGGTGGTGATGATGTTCACGTCGCGGAAGAGCCCACCGCCCGTGTACCAGCGCGAATTGTTGGGCTGCTGGGTGCTGGCGTGCACCTCTATGAGGTTCTTCTCGCCCCATTTCAGGCGGTTTGTGATGTCAATCTCGAAGCCGACGTATCCGTAGTCGGTCTTGCCTATCTGTTCGCCGTTGAGATAGACCTCGCCGACGTAGATGATGCCGCCGAAGTCGATGACCACTCTCCTACCCTTCCACTCCTGCTGCGGCGTGAGTTGGTAGCGATACCATCCGTCGCCCATCTCTTTGAATCCGCGCGACGACAGGCGGCTGCGCACGTTGGCACCGGCATCGCGGTTGTCGGGACGCTCGTCGGCTGCGGGTGCTATCCAGGGCTGGCTGATTTGGAAGTCGTGTGGCAGGTCAACGGTCTCGGAGGTGGCCTGTCGGTCGCGTCCGAACTGCCATCCGAAGTTTATGTTGATGGTGTCGCGTGGTGCGGCGTGGGTTGCGCTTGCGGCCAGCAGGACTGCCACGGCGGCAAGGCTTTTCAAAGTGGTGTTGTGGGGCATTGGTTTTTTGCTGTTTTTATAGGATTTTATAGGACGGTATAGGACGGTATAGGATTTATAGGTCATAGGAAATCAATAGGATTAAGAATAAAAGCAAGACTATTCTCACTCCCCACTCTCCACTCCTCACTCCTCATTAAGAGACCGCTCTCAGGTTTTTCGCCAGCTGTGCGGTGGAACTTGCGCCTACCAGCACGCTCGTTACGCCCTCTTGCTCTAGCACCCACCGCAGGGCATGCTCGGCTAGCGTGCGACCGCTGGCCTCTGCCTCGGCGTTCCATTGGCGGAGCTGGGCTAGCAGTTCTGGCGTGAGAACCGACTCTTTCAGAAATTTTCCCCGCGTCATTCGCGAACCCTCCGGTATGCCGTTCAGATAGCGGTCGGTGAGCAGCCCCTGCGCCAACGGCGAGAAACTGATGAAACCGATGCCCTCCTGACGGCAATAATCCAGTATTCCCTCGTCTATCGGAGCGCGGTCGAGCATGTTTATTCGGCCTTGATAGATGAGCAGCGGCACGTCGCGCTCGGCTAGATATTGGCGTGCAGTGCGCAGTGCCTCCAGCGGCCAACGCGATATGCCCACATAGAGTGCCTTGCCCTGCCGCACTATATCGACGAGCGCTTGCAGCGTCTCCTCGAGGGGCGTCTCGGGATCGTAGCGGTGGCTATAGAACAGGTCAACGTAGTCGAGACGCATCCTGCGGAGACTCTGGTCGAGACTCGCCATGAGATATTTGCGCGAACCCCAGTTGCCGTAAGGGCCGGGCCACATGTCGTAGCCAGCCTTCGTGGCGATGAACAGCTCGTCGCGATAGGGGCGGAAGTCCTCTTCGATGAGTCGTCCGAGCGTCTGCTCCGCCGTGCCGTAGGGCGGGCCGTAGTTGTTGGCGAGGTCGAAGTGGGTGATGCCGTGGTCGAAAGCGTATCGCGCCACCTGCCGCGCGTTGAAGTAGTCGTCGGTGGCACCGAAATTGTGCCAAAAGCCCAGGCTCACTTGGGGCAGCAGCACGCCACTCCGTCCGCAGCGCACGAATCGCATCGCCTCGTATCGCTGCTCATCTGCTCTGTATTTCTCCATATCGCTGCAAATTTACGCATTTTTCGCGACATACACCGCTTTGCGCCCGTTTTTTCTGAAAAAACAGACGAAAATAGGGCTTTTCCGACCACTGCCCCACCCCGTCGCGCCGTCCGCCGTGTTAATATTTTGTTAAAAAGAAAAGGTTTGTCTGGCTGCGGTCGGCGTGCGTCCGCAAAACCGATAAGTTGGTCTGTTTCTGCGAGAAAAGGGCGAAAAGGCGTTTAAAAAAAACCACAGATTGGCACATACAAAAAACCACAGATTGGCACATACAAAAAACCACAGATTGGCACATACAAAAAACCACAGATTGGCACATATTTACACAGAAAAAATAATCTGTGTTCATCTGTGCCAATCGGTGGTTAATGTGCCAATCGGTGGTTGATGCCTAGCGGAAGATTTTGTAGCTGCGGCTGCCTTCCTTGACGATAATCAGGCCCTTGGCCGACGGGCCTACCTCTCGGCCGTCGAGGGTGTAGTAGCGCTTCACGCCATCCAAAGCGCGGCTCTCCTGCTCGTTCAGCCTCTCCTGCTTGATGTTCGTGTAGATGGGTTTGCTCTCGATAGAGACGTCGCCCTGGTCGTCCACCGTCAACTTATAAGAAATAGGGCCGCCAATCGTCCTGATGGGCTGCCACGCCGACTCGCGCTCGTCCTTCGTGACAAGGCTGAGGAGATAGGTGTGGCCGTTGTCGAAAGTGCGCGTGTCGCCAGCCGCCTGGGGTTTGAAAGCAACGCCAAACGCTTTGGTCGTCAGGGTTGCGCCTTCAAGCAAATCGTCGTAGATGACGGTGCCGGCGGTCTCGTCTATGATTTTTATCGCGAAATGGCCAGTATATTCCACCGGCGTCAGATTGGTCACGTCGGCGTTGATGCTCAGGATAAACGAGTCTGCCTCGTTGATATATTCAAACGTGTAAGGCTTGTCGGTGCAGAATACCGACCGTATGGTGTCGGCCGAAAGCACGTTTGGACGTATGCCTACAATCATGTCTTGGTTGCTCATCAGCGTATAGCCGGCCACCTGCAGGTCGTCGAGGTCGAAGTAGCCGTCGTAATAGCCGCCCCAGCCCCAGTTGATATAGGCAGAGCCGCTGGCATCGAGCCCGTGCAGCACAAAGGCGTGGGGGAAGTTTTTCGCTGAATCGACGGCGGAATAGAGGATGGGCGAGTTTCGCTGCAACTCGTCGGCCACCAGTTGGTGCCACTCTTCCTTGGTGAAATAGGCTTTTTTGAAGTATTTCACGGCCTCCTCGGGGTAGCCGAAGAAGTTGATGAGTGCCTTGGCCGCCATATCCATCGACGCGGCGCTCTCCGTCCCGAGGTAGCCGTAGCTCATATCGACGGCATATCCGCAGTCGTTCAGCATTTGTGCCGGCCCCTCGGCAGCCTCCTGCTCGGTGGCGTAAACGTCGGCGTATGGCCAGTGGTAAGTGTCGTTGACCTCCACCGTATGGCGCGTCAGCGAAGCCCCCAGATAGTAGCCGCCGCTGAAGGTGGCCGAGTCTGGAAACTCGTTGAAATTGAGTATCTGCCCCATGGCGAGCGCGACGCAGCCCACGGAGCAGTGCACCCCGTCAATCTCCGGGCACAGCACGTTGTAGGGCGACATCAGGCTCCAGTGGGTGGTGAGCATCGGCGATACCGGCGTATCGTCGGCCGCCCTTACCTGCGCAGTCGCCGCAAACAGGCCGCAGATGGCCATGAATAGACTTCTTTTCATTTTTTTCCTTTTTTAGTTTGTCAAGTTTGTCAAGTTTATCAAGTTTGCCAAGTTGCACGTTTGCTGTTCTATCTAATGGAAAACTGCAATTCAGAGAACTTGAAAAACTTGATAAACTTGAAAAACTTGATAAACTTGACGAACTTGACGAACTTATTTGATTACGATTTTCTGCTTGCCGCGGATGTAGATGCCGCTGGGCAGTGCCTGTGGGTCGGTGCCGCGGAAACGGCCGTTGAGGTCGTAGATGCGGGTGTCGGCCTCGGAGTCTGTAGCCACCGACGCTATGCCGTTAATGATGTTTGCCATCAGCAGGTTGTTGCGATTGTCTGCCTCGCTGGCACTCAGGCATAGATATGCCTTGTGGCCATCAATCATGAACGGTTTGCCGTCCTCTTGATCCCAATAGAAGCCCGGCTTCTCGCCGTTGTTATCTACGGAGAACTTGTAGAAGCAGTAGCCGTCTGTTGTTCCCTGGCTCGACACGGTCATTGCCGCCTCGTCGAATCCGAGCAGCCTGTTTTCCGGCATTTCGTCGTCTGTTCCGCTGATGATGGGGAAGTCGTATGTTATCTCTATATTTTCGTCGTCGGAGAGTACCACTGCCGTTCCGGCGCTGATGATGCGGCGTGTCAGTTTTTGCTTTTTTATCTTATGGGAATCGTTGTCATAAGCGATGGTGTAGGCCGTCACTTTTCTGGGGACATAGAGGTCTTTGTCGCTGTAATAGAGCGTGGCGTAGCCTGTCGAGCCGATGGTGACGGGCACCGAACCTGTCTCGTACATGATATCGCACCAATTGTAATCGCCATTGTTGATGGTAACGCCCTTGGAAGAGCTGGATATGTATTTTGTCTCTGCCGACTCTCTGAACTCGTTGCCGTACTGTATCAGAAGCCTGGACTCGGGGTCTTTAAAGTAGGCGGTGGCGGTACAAGAGGACTCTCCGCTGATGGCATTATTACCGTATGCTTCCACGCTGCATGAGTCTCCAAGAATATCGATGGTACATTCCCTTTTTCCGGTATCATCTATGTATGCAGACCCTAACCCGGGATACTGGGGAGATTTGGTTGGATCGCAATTATATGCCTTCACGTCGGCAGTACCGGAAATCACTATTTTGCTACATCCATATATATCGTGATTGGCGGCATATCCTCCACCTATTCCACATCCACTATAACTAGTATTATTATAACTGCTCACACCTTTCACATGACCGCCAGAGATGTATATCGCAACCCTACGAAGGGATTTCGCGAAAGAACCTGATCCGATACCGGCACCAAAGCCATCATCGTCTTCGCTGCACATTCCGGTGACATTGCCACCCGTGATTTCAATCTCCATGTTGCCTGAATAATCAACGCCAGAGCCAATGCCTGCACCATAAGCATTATCATCTTTTGATGACGCAGCAAAGACCTCTCCGCCCGAAATGAGTATTTTGGCATTACACGAAGCATTTTGACCCGTTCCAATGCCGGCACCACGTGATTCTGTGTTTGTGCCAGTGCCATATACGGTGACGTTGCCTCCGGATATGCGGATAGACAACTCCTCCTCACCTTCTTCGGCATAGGCACCGCTACCTATGCATGCGCCATTCATCTCGCGGCCGTCAGTTGTCACATAGCCACTAGCGATTTTTGCCTGAAGTTTGTTGCATCCGCCGTTACAATAGACGTTGCCGCCATTGATTTCAATCTTGCCGCCACGGCCTTGGTATCCGCTGCCTATGTCGGCACCAAATATATATTTCAGATAAGTGCGCTCTAACCAATAAACATCCCACCATGATCCACCGGGATAGGTAGAGAAAGTGCGAACGGTGCCGCCGTTGATGACGATATGTCCGCAGGCTTTGCCTTCGCGCGAACCGATACGGGCGTCGTCGCCATTGTTGTCGTTATCGCCGGAGCCGTCGCCGTTGTAGTAGTCCGTGGCAATGAGTTCGCCGGCATCGGAGAAGCTCTCGCCCGTTCCGCCGCTGGTAATCTCCAACTTGCTGTCGTCTTCCACGATGATGCCGCCGCTGGCATGGAGTCTGGCTCCGTCGAGCAAGATGATGCGCAGCGAGTCCTTCACCACTATCGGCGCATAGACGTATGTCGTGCCTTGCACATAGTAGGTGCCCTGCAGTTTGTAAGTGCCGCTAGATTGGCCTTTCACCAGATTGTAGAACTGGTTAGCCACCACGTTTCCGCTCTCATCCTTGTAATAGATGGGGGTCATGGAGACCTCCGCCCCCCTATTGGCGAAATAGAGGTAGGCCTCGTGGGCGGCACTGGTGAAGGGCTTTCCGCCTTCGTTTACCCATTTAAACACGGGGTTTCCTGGGCTGTCCGCGGTGAGCCGGTAGTAGGTGAACGCACCGTCGCCCATTGCTCCCCAAGGGTTTGTTGTCGTGGCGGATTGGTCGGAACCGTAGAGTTGGTTATTGATTGTGCTTTCCCAGCTGGTGCCACTGGTGCTTTCGAGATAGTATGTCTTCGCGCTCGACATTCCGTTTTGCAGCACCACGCCCGTGCCGGCGTTGATGATGGGGCCGGTCAGCGGCACATAGACCATATCGCCGTTATTGTCGCTCTCTACGGTGTATGCCTCGATGTCGTCGGGCAGCAGCAGGTTGCGGTCGCTGTAGTAGAGGGTGGTGAAGCCCGTTTCGTCTATCGTCACCGGTGTCGTCTCTTGGGTCTTATAGACAATCTTTCGCCACTGATAATTGCCGTCGGCAATGGCGTCGCCCGCGGCATAGTATCGGCTTTCCACCTTTGTCGGCACTCTGTACAAGGTGCCGCTCATCATTATCAGTCCGCGGCTTGAGTCATCATTATAGTAGGCGACGGCACTTTTCTGTTCGTCGCCTATAGCCACGCTGCCGTATGCCTCCACGGAGCAGGAGTCGCCGTAGAGCGAGATCTCACATTCGTCTTTCTCGTAATGATTGCCCAGTCCCGGCCTTAGTGGCGCATAACCCGGGTAGCAATTGTACGCCTGCACGTTGGCCGTCCCGGAGATTTTTATAGATTTGCAGCCACCATAACTATTATTGAAGCCCTTGGAGCCTCCGCCTATTCCGCAGCCATCGCCGTTGGCGTAACCACTGCGCCCTGTCACATTGCCGCCGGTGATAATGATTTCCACTGTTTTCGGATTGCTTAAGTTTCCTGCGCCGATACCGGCACCGTAAGCTGTCTCTACTTTGCTGTTGGAGCTTATACCTGTTACATTGCCACCGGCAATCTCTATTTTCACCGAGGAGCCCTGCATACTCGTACCGATGCCTGCTCCATAACTCATGCCATCTACCGATGCTACGGAGTACACCGTGCCTCCTTTAATATATATATCGACATTGGAATGACTGTAATACCCCGCACCAATGCCAGCGCCATAGCACGTTTTTCCGCCTCCGGTGCCATTGACTTGCACATAGCCCCCGAACACGCGAATCCATGTGGTTCCCGTCAATATATCATCTGGGTGCTTTTTATCATAGCCGGTACCTATGACGGCCGCATACATTGTGTTGTATCTTTTACCCAAGAAGCCATCTTTTGTTCTGGCATCTGAGCATCCAGAGCCGCCGCGGCAGACCACTTCTCCGCCGTTGATTTCTATGCTACCACAACTACCATACATTCCGCAACCGATGTCGGCGCCGCCGATGCCACCAGAACCGCTATAAGTAGAGAATGTGGTGACGTGGCCGCCATTGATTTCGATGTATCCACAAGGATACTTTGCGCGCGAACCGATGCGGGCATCGTCGCCATC
>Ga0065709_1029405_pt1 | contig 24315 bp, 17 predicted proteins | sample Hoacrofraction14_2_FD_59096 | JGI IMG/M metagenome (GOLD analysis project Ga0065709, IMG submission 59096) | Hoatzin crop microbial communities from Cojedes, Venezuela, sample from fiber fraction 14 v1 | ecosystem: Host-associated > Birds > Digestive system > Esophagus > Crop | place: Venezuela...
ATTTGAATCAAAGGATGGAAGAGATTGATCATGTAACGAAAAGCATGTATTTATACAGTGGAAGCCAGTATGGGCGTCTTCGGGACGCGCTGATCAGAGATTCCGGGAACAAAGAGGAAGCGATTCGATCCATGACGGACGTGCTGCTGGATATTATGAGCGGAATCCGAAATGCTGTGATTGTGGATGCGAAGGATGGAAAAGCATACGCCAGTTATCGTCCGAGAGCGCGGAATATGGTGGAAAGTTATGATTTTTTGTCTGAGGATTGGATTGCGGCGGCACAGCAATCTCCAAGGGAAATGATTGTATCGTCCCCTCACAGCGAGGATTATTTTGCGCAGGCGAGGACGGAAGTGATCACCTTTTGCAGAGCGTTTTTGGATATGGAAGAATTGCCGGCAAAGGATGTTGTACTCGGGTATCTGATGATTGATTATCCGTATACGATGCTGGATGATGTGCTGACCGGATATTACCGGGAGGATTACGGCAGACTGGTTATTTTGGACGCGGACGGCGCGGAAATCTGGTCGGCAAAGGAAGACAGGAGGGAGTTTGAGGATGAGGTTACCGTCCTGTCCCGGGAGATCGACGCGCCCGGGTGGACGCTTCAGTATCAGATCAGCCGGGGATTGTTGCTTTCTCATTTGAACCGCGTGAGACGTTATGCGCTTTTGCTTGTGCTGATGGCGGTAGTGGCCGCCGGCGCGTTGGCACTATTGTTCAGCCGGCGATTGACGCAGCCGATTCACCGTTTGTTGGAGGGCATGCAGAAGGTTCGGTCCGGCGACTTGTCCGCCCGGGTGAATCTGGCGGGTGCGGATGAAATGACCCAGTTGGGTGATGGGTTCAACCAAATGACGGAGGATCTGGACACGCATATTCAGCGGGTTTATGTGGCACGCATTCGGCAGCGTGAGGCGGAACTGGGACAACTGAAGAGTCAGATTCAGCCGCATTTTCTGTATAACACTTTGGAAGTGATTCGTATGAACGCGATCACTCACAATGACAGCAGCACCGCGGAAATGACGCAGGCGCTGGCCCGGCAATTCAAGTATTCCATCAGCGAGGTGCGTGACCTGGTTCCGCTGACACTGGAAGAGGAAATGATGCGGAACTATCTGGAATTGATTTCTCTGCGGTATGAAAATATCAATTATACTTCCGGAATTCCAAATGGGCTTCGGGATTGCCGGGTGGTGAAACTGATTTTGCAGCCGGTGGTGGAAAATGCGGTTCAGCATGGCCTTCGACCGGTTGGCGGAGGACATATCAGTTTTTCCGCCGAGCGGGAAGAGGATGATCTGGTACTTGTGGTGATGGATGATGGCCGGGGTATGAATGAAGAGGAATTGAACGCGCAGCGGGATTTGTTGGAAAGCGATCTGCCGGGCAAACCGAATGATGAGGGTTGGAACAGTATCGGGTTGAAGAATGTGCATGATCGGATTCGGTTTATTTGCGGGGATCGGTATGGGATTGAAATCACCAGTCGTGAGAATGTGGGTACGGCGGTGAAAATTCGGATGCCCATCCTGAAAGGAGATGAGCGGAGTGAAAATGCTGATGGTTGACGATGAGCCGATTATTGTGAATGGTCTTAGTCGTTTACTGGATTATGCGGAACTGGGGTTTGACGAGGTGCTGGAGGCGACGGACAGCCGCATTGCATTGGATATGCTTCTTTCCCGGAAACCGGATGTGATGATTAGTGATGTATCCATGCCGAATCTGAACGGGTTGGATCTTTTGAACCGGATTCGGGAAGAAAAGATGGATACCCGGGTGATTTTTTTGAGCGGATTTCCTTCTTTTGAGTATGCCCAGAAGGCGATTTCGCTGGGCGCGGTAGCTTATTTACTCAAGCCGGTGGAAGCGTCTGAACTGAAAAAAGCCATCGAAAAAGCCCGGAAGGGGCTGGAGGTTGACCGCGAAGGGAAGGGAATCCGGGAAAATCTGAACCGCATTGTGAAGCGTGAAGCCGATCACGAAGGTTGGGCGATGGAACAGGAGGAGCTTCGGAAGAAACAGTGGTTTTCCGTGCTTTGTGTGGCTTTGCAGGATGATGTTACCCGCTCATCCATGGAGAGCAATCTGGTGCGTTTTGCGGCATATAATAAAGTGGAGGCTTTGGCAAAGGCGCATGGCGTGGTGGCGACTGTGAAAGATACGCACAGCGTGGTGATTTGTCCGGGAGAGAATCAGGCGGATGCGGATCGCTTGGCGGACGGAATAGAAGAAGCTGTCCGGGATATTTTGCCCCGGGAGTACGCGGTGCCGGTGAATGTCAGCCGGGCAGGGAGCGTGGAGGGAATGGATAAAATCCCGGAAGCGCATGCGGTGGCGGCGGCCAGGTTGGATGCGGCGGGAATCAGCGTGGAACGGGAAAAGAGCCCGATTGATCAGGTGAAGGAGTATATCGGAGAGCACTTTGCGGAGGATGTTCGTCAGGAGGATCTTGCCGGGATTGCTTGTGTGGGAACGGCTTATTTTTCATCATGGTTTCAGAGACAGACCGGGATTCGATTTAAGGATTATCTGACGCAGGTAAGAATAGAAACAGCCCGTGACCTGCTCAAAACCACTGATTTGAAGATTTATGAGGTGGCGGAGAAGGTCGGCTTTCAGGATCCTCGGTATTTTTCCGAGATTTTTCAAAAGGCGACAGGAAAGAAACCTCAGCAGGTGAGAAAAGAATTAAGTTGAGGCAGATTTTTTTAAGAAGCTTCACGATCCGTGAGGGGAAACGCGGGGGAGAGTGTGATATAATCAGAAAAAAGAGAATGGAGGGCGGAGATATGGCGAAGATGGACCGGGAGATTGTGGAAGAGCGGCTGGAGAATATGAAAAATCTGTACAAGCAGATTGATCAGATTATCGACCTGATTCCGGATCCGGTGCCGCAAAGCGTGAAGGACCTGCTGAAGAACCGGATTGTGCGGGACAAGGATCTGAAGGAGCTGATGGACGGGCTTGAAAAGAACCGGCCGCCGAGGCTGCTTCTGGTCGGGCGCACGGGCGTCGGGAAGAGCAGCCTGATCAACGCGCTGACGGGGTGCTATACCGCGCAGGTGAGCGATACCAAATCCATGACGCCGGAAACAAAGCCCTATGAGTGTAAAAATCAGGGATCGACCCTGATGGAAATCCTCGACACGCGCGGCATTGCCGAATCCGAGGACGTGGAAGGGGAAAACGCCGCGGAGGAAGAGCTGCTGGACACCATGAACGGCTTTGAGCCGGACGCGGCGCTCTTGCTGCTGAACTGCACGCACCGGGACAGCGTGGATGAGGACGCGGAGTATCTGAAGCGGCTGGTGAAAAAATATTACGACCTGAACAGGACGAAGCTTCCGGTGATCGTCGTGGCGACGAAGGCGGACGATGTGCAGCCCGCGCGGGAGAAAGACCCGGCGCAGTATCCGGAGCGGAAGATGGCGAACATTGAAGAGATTATCCGCGTGTTCCGGAGTGTGCTGGACAAGCACGGGGTGGAATATCAGGATATCATCGCCGTGTCCTCTTATCTGGAGTGGCGGACGCCGGACGGGGAGGATGTGATTGCCGAGGACATCAATCGCATGACCGACGCGGAGAAGGGGCAGTTGGAGATCGCCTTTGACGGGCGGTATCAGATTGACGCGCTGCGGGTGAGCCTGGAGACCGCGATTGAGGACGCCGCGGCGAAGATGGGTCTGCGGATGGCGATGCGGCTGGAAGAGATGGTCCGGAGCATTTCAAAGCGGCTGATCAATATTTTCTCCGGGATTGCCAGCGCGGTCGCGCTGACGCCGATTCCGTTTTCCGACATTTATATTCTGCTGATTCTGCAGGCGGTGCTGGTGATGATCATCGCGAGTCTGTCCGGACGGAAGATGGATCTGAATACCGCGAAGGAGTTCGTGATCAGCATGGCCGGGGTCGGCGGAGCGGGATTCGGATTCCGCCTGATTGCCCAGCAGGCGGCGAAGTTCGTCAACGCCGTATTCCCCGCGGCCGGGTCCGCGGTCAGCAGCGCGATTGCTTACGGCGGGACCAAGGCGATCGGCGAGGCGGCGGTCGCGTACTATCTGCAGGGCGTGAGCATGGAGGACGCGAAGGAAATATTCGCCCGGAAGAAGAATAATCTGGAAGAGTGAGCATCAGGACCCCGGCATTTTGCCGGGGTCTTTTTGACGGGCAGGAGAGAATTTGACGAAAAGCGGAAAAAAGGGTACTATATGCCTTGAAATCGATCCATAAAAGATTGAGGAGAGGGCGGAAATGAGCAAATATTACTGCAATCCCATCAATTTTTCCTACGCGTACCAGTTCAATCAGGAAAGCGAACAGCTGCACGTCGGCAGGGAAGCCGCGGATCCTTCCATGATTGTTTTTCATGGGAAGTATTATCTGTTTCCGAGCATGACGCTGGGGTATCTGGTCAGCGAGGACATGGTGAACTGGGATCTGAAGCCCCTGCCCACGGAGCTTCCGCTGTACGACTATGCCCCGGATGTCCGGGTGGCGGGCGAGTGGATGTATTTCTGCGCGAGCCGGAACGGGCAGATCTGTGATTTTTATCGGACGCGTGATCCGGAGAGCGGGGAGTTTGAGAAGATTCCGGGGACATTCGATTTCTGGGATCCGAACCTGTTTGTGGACGATGACGGGAGATTCTATTTTTACTGGGGATGCAGCAATACCACCCCGATCTGGGGCGTGGAGTTGGACCCGGAGACAATGATCCCCAAAGGCGAGCGGATTCCCCTGATCGGTGACGGGCACCTGCAAAACGGATACGAGCGGATCGGCGAGAATCATGTGTCGCCGCAGGATCCGGAGCAGAACCGGTATGTGAAAATGCTGCGCGGGAAACTGGCGCAGGAGCGCGGGTGCAAGCCGGAGGAGACCGGGACGATTGATGAGATCATCGCGACGCTGCCGGACGAGTATCGGGAGACCGTGCGCAATATGATCAGCGACGCGCCGTACATTGAGGGCGCGTGGATGACCAAGCATGACGGGAAATATTATCTGCAGTACGCCTGTCCCGGGACGCAGTATAACGGATATGCCGACGGGGTGTACATTTCGGACGCGCCGCTGGGCCCCTTCACACTGGCGGAGAATAACCCGTATTCCTACTCTCCGGGCGGATTCCTGCCGGGCGCGGGACACGGGTCCACTATGGAGGATAAAGAGGGCCGGTGGTGGCACACGGCGACCATGCGGATTTCCATGAACCATATGTTTGAGCGGCGCATCGGCATCTGGCCGGCGGGCTTTGACAAAGAGGGGAACCTCTTCTGCAACCAGAGATACGGTGACTGGCCGATCAATGTGGAAAAGGCGAAGGACCCGTGGGCAGAGCCGGACTGGATGCTTCTGTCCTACGGGAAGAAGGTCACGGCGAGCAGCGAGGCGAGCGCCGCCGCGAATGTGACAGACGAGAACGTGCAGACCTGGTGGAAGCCGGAGGGCAGCGACCTGACCCCGTGGGTCATGGTGGACCTCGGGCGGGACATGGACGTGCGTGCGGCCCAGATCAATTTCGGGGATGACATGGATCATCCGGAATCGCCGAGGACCGCGGCGTATGAAGGCCGCGAGGGGCTGGGACGGTTTATCGACCCGGAGCGGCATCCGACGAGATGGTTGCTCGAGGGCAGTCTGGACGGGGAGATCTGGTGGAAGCTGGCGGACAAGCGCAATGTGGATACGGATCTTCCGCATGATCTGATTATCTGGGAAGAGGGCGTGCGGGCACGGTATCTGCGGCTGAGCCATATTTCCCTGCCGTACTGGCAGACCCCGTGCGTGTCGGGACTGCGGGTGTTTGGAAAGGGCGAGGCGGAAAAGCCGGAAGCGGCGAAGAATGTGAGCGTGGATCGCTATGAGCCCATGAGCGCGCGCGTGAAATGGGACGGAGACGCGGAAGGGTATGAGGTGCTTTGGGGCGCGAGCCCGGACAAACTGTATCACAGCTGCCGCGTGTTCGGGAAGAATGAGGCGGATCTCCGGGCGCTGGTCGCCGGGAGAACATATTTCTTCCGCGTGGACGCCTTCAATGAAAGCGGCATCACCCACGGGGAGGAGACTCCGGAAGCGTAAAGGAATCTGGAAGAAGACGGCATGAAAGTGCCGCCTTCTTTTTGTGCTCGGAAGTCTTTATCCGGGAAGGAAGATGTGATATAATCCAAGCGTTAGCAGCGGCTAACATCAAGCTGAAAATGGGTCTTTAACCGGACTTTTTCGGGAAAATTTAAAAAAGTTCGGTTAAGAGGACATTTTGGAAGGAATAGTGAGCGGAAATGAAACTGACATTTGAGTTGCTGGGAATGCTGATTGGGCTGTTTGTGTTGTTCATGGTCGTGAGCATCGCGTTTCTGCTGAAGCTGATCATCCGGACGGCGCCGGAGGACGTGCAGGAGCGGCTGAAGGACCGGCCGGACCCGCCCATGTGGCAGACGGTTCTCGGGATTGTGCTGGCGGCGGCATGCCTCGCGGGAATTGCGGGAGTGCTGATTTGGGCCGGAGTCGATGCGGTGAGGACGGATATGAGTTTCGCGCGGATTTTTGTCCGGTTCCTGATTCTCTTTGAGGGATACAAGCTGTTCGACATGGTGTTTCTGGACTGGCTGATGCTGACGAAACTGAACGTGTATCAGCGCTTTTTCCCGGAAGTGAAGGGCTGTAAAAGCATGGAAAAATTCGGGTTCAATTTAAAGGAACAGCTGATCAAGATTGTGATATTTGCTTTACTGGCGCTGGTGGTCGCGCTGATTTTAAGCCGGATATAGGTGCCGGGCGAAGAACGATTTTTATTCTTAGTGGTTTTTAAAAGGGGTTAGCGTAAGAATCAACGAGGAATGAACATGTTAATTCAGAAAAAGTTGCATCGATGCATATTTTTCGGACTAAAAAGTTGCGCGTGTGCATATTTTTCTGAGTTAGCTTGTTTTTGGGTATAAGTTTTCGTCGCAGAACGTGGGCGTGAGCGGAAAGAAGATCACGATGCCGCTGTACATGCTTCCGTTTGTGGCGGAGAGGTGAGGTACGTTCGCGTTTTACTGACTGATTCCGTGGAATTTCGCTTTAAGTCGAAAAAAATATGAGTTAGAGCAAAAATGAAAATTGATTTTTGCTCTAACTCGTTTTATAATGGGGTTAGCGCTGAAAAGGAGGTGGAAGAACCGTGCTGATTGCGAGGGAGAAAGAGCGGAAAATGCTGCAGGATGCTTATGAATCAATGGAATCCTGTTTTGCCGCGGTGTACGGGCGACGCCGGGTCGGAAAGACATATCTGATTCGGGAGACGCTGAGCGGGAAGTTTACGTTTCAGCATACCGGGTATTACAAAGGGAAAATGAATGATCAGTTGTTTGAGTTCGCGTCTTCGCTGAAAGAGTATGGGTTGAAGGATTTTGAGCGGCCGAAGAGCTGGCTGGAAGCGTTTGAATTGCTGAAAGATTTGCTGCGGCAGAGCGGGGATGGGAAAAAGGTGGTTTTCCTCGATGAACTGTCGTGGATGGACACAAGGGGCAGTAATTTCCTGATGGCGCTGGAGGGATTCTGGAACGGATGGGCGAGCGCGCGTAAGGATATTTTGCTGATTGTGTGCGGGTCGGTGACGTCGTGGATGCTGGACAATGTGGTGCATAATAAGGGCGGGCTGTATAACCGGCTGACATTCAAAATTCATCTGAAGCCGTTCACGCTCGGCGAATGCGAGGAATATCTGCAATCCAGAGAGATTGTGATGAACCGGCATCAGATTTTGCAGGGCTATATGATTATGGGCGGGATTCCTTATTATTGGGGTTTTCTTGAAAAAGGTAAGAGCCTGCCGCAGAACATCGATGCAATGTTTTTCGCGCCGGACGCAAAGCTGGAGGGAGAATTTACCTACCTGTATGCTTCGCTGTTTGAAAAGCCGGAAGTGTATGTTCGCATTGTGACGGCGCTGGGACAGAAAAAACCGGGGATGACGCGGGAGGAATTGCTGGAGACAACCGGGGAGACGAATAACGGCCAGTTTTCGAAAAAACTGGAGGAACTTGAGGCGTGCGGGTTTATCCGGGTGTACGCGAATTACGGGAAAAAAGAGCGGAACCGCGTTTATCAGCTGATTGACAATTATACGCTGTTTTATTTTAAATTTCTGGAACGGAAGCCGAATGACCCGAATTTCTGGACGAACCGGACGGACAGCGCCGCGATCAGTGCATGGTGCGGACTGGCGTTTGAGCGTGTGTGTCTGCAGCATGTGGAGCAGATGAAAAAGGCGCTCGGGATTTCCGGCGTGCTGACGGAAAGCTGCGCGTGGTCGTGCAAGGCAGACCCGGAGGAGGGAATCCGCGGGACGCAGATTGATTTGCTGATTGTCCGGCGGGATCAGGTGATTAATCTGTGTGAAATGAAATACGCGGACAAGATGTTTACCATAACGAAAAAGGTGGATGAGGATCTTCGGGAAAAGGTGAGCGACTTCCGGACGGTGACGGGAACCCGGTATGCCGTGCATCCGACGATTGTGACGACATACGGGCTGAAAGAAAACGCGTATTCCGGGAATGTTCAGTTTGTGATTACCGCGGAGGATTTGTTCGCGTAAATGCATGTATGTGTGCTTATTTTCTGAGTCAGCACAGTTTCGGATGAAAACAGGATAAATTTGTCCGGTGATCGAAAGATAAAAAGAGACGAAAGGGGGCATGAGATATGGGCTTATTCGGAAAGAAGGACAATGGACCGACGAATGTATACAGAATGGGAGGGAAGAGCATGATCGGTTTCGGAGGAGATCCTTTTTGGGGCGACGAGGACAGGGAGGAAGAACGCCTGCTGGATGAGATGCTGAACGACGAGGAACTGGAAGAGGATGAGGAGGAAATGGAAATCATCCTGGAGGAAGAAGAGGAAGAGGACGAAGACCTGTTTGAGGACGGGGAAGAGGAGGAAGAGCCTTGATTGAACTGAAGACGAGCGTCGCCGAGGAAGTGTTGAGAGCGGCGACGCGGACGGGCGGAGATTTCGCGGAGATTTTTCTCGAGGACAGCGTGGGAAACAGCGTGACCATGCGGAGCGGGAAGATTGAGACGGTGAGCACGAACCGGATTCACGGCGCGGGCATTCGCGTATTCAACGGGACGAACGTGATTTACTGCGACACGAATGACACGACGCGGGAAGGTCTGATCCGGTGCGCGGAGCAGGCGGCGGCCGCGGTGAACGCGGGCGCGGGGACGGAGATCGCGCCGTTCAATGTCCGGCACGCGGAGCGGCCGGAGGAGATCCGGCGGCTTCCCACGGACGTAAGCGCGCGGGAGAAGGCGGAAAAGGTTCGCGCGTGCGAGGCCGCGGGGCGGGCAGTGTCCCCGGAGATCACGCAGGTGGTGGCCGGATACAGCGACAGCATTCAGGATGTGCTGATCGCCAACACCGAGGGCGTGTTTGTGACGGACCGGCGCGTGCGCGGACGGCTGCACTGCAACGCGGTCGCGGCCGCGGGCGGGGAGAACCAGACCGGCAGTTGCAACCCCGGCGCGAGCATGGGATTTGAGATTTTTGACAGCCGGGTGGACCCGGAGGCGACCGGGAAGGAAGCCGCGCGGCAGGCCGTGACGATGCTGCACGCGCCGGCGTGCCCTGCGGGGGTCATGCCCGTGGTGATCGACAGCGGGTTCGGCGGAGTCATTTTCCACGAGGCTTGCGGGCACTCCCTGGAGGCGACGAGCGTCGCGTTCCACCTGAGCGAGTTTTCCGACAAGATCGGGCAAAAGATTGCCGCGGACTGCGTGACGGCGGTGGACGACGGGACGCTGACCGGGGAATGGGGCAGCATTCACGTGGACGACGAGGGCATGGAGACGAACCGGTTGGTGCTGATTCAAAACGGCATCCTCATCAATTACATGATTGACAAGATGGGCGGACGGCGGATGGGCATGGCGCCCACCGGATCCGCGAGACGGCAGAGCTACGGATGGGCGCCGACATCCCGGATGCGGTCAACCTTCATTTGCGCCGGAGAGGACGACGAGGACGAAATGATCGCCACGATGGGCGATGGCCTGTACGCCAAAGAGATGGGCGGCGGGAGCGTGAACCCATCGACGGGCGAGTTCAATTTCTCCGTGCGGGAAGGATATCTCGTCAAAGGCGGGAAGATTCTGCATCCCGTGCGCGGGGCGAGCCTGATCGGCCGCGGCAGCGAGGTGCTGATCAAAATCGACCGGGTGGGCCGGAATCTGCGGCTGAGCCAGGGTGTGTGCGGATCCGCGAGCGGATCCGTGCCGGTGGACGTCGGGCAGCCGATGATCCGTGTGAGCAGCCTGACCGTGGGCGGACAGTGAGGTGAGTGAGATGGAAACGAGAGAGTTTATGGACGCGGTGCTCCGCGCGGCGGTGAAGGACGGAATCGCGGAGGCGGAGGTCTATTGCCAGGGGGCGGAAAGCTTTACCGCCGAGGCGATTGAAGGGAAGATTCAGAGCTATGAGGTGTCCACGGCCCGGGGGATGAGCCTGCGCGGATTGTGGAATGGAAAGATGGGATACTGCGCGACGCAGGCGTTTGACGAAGAAGCGATCACGCAGCTGATCCGCGGAGTGAAGGAAAGCGCGGAGCTGACCGAAACGGAAGAGCAGGACGAGATTTATGCCGGGGACGCGGAATATCCGGAGATGGAGATGCCGGAGAGCGACATCGGCGAGGTGACGGAGAGCGAGAAGATCGAAACCTGCCTGAAGATGGAACCGGTGGTGCTGGGATACGACAAGCGCATCACGAAGAGCGAGGGCACGCAGGTATCCACGGAACAGAATTTTGTCATGATCCGGAACACGAAGGGGCTGGACTTGGAAGCCCGGGACAGCGTCGGATTCATGTATACATCCGCGCTGGCGGAAGAAAATGACATGCGGCAGAGCGCCGGGAAGATCGTGTGGGGACGGAAGTGGCGTGAGCTGGACCCGGAGAAGCTGGCACGGGATGCCGCGGAAGAGACGGTGTTCATGCTGGGCGCGAAGCCGGTCGCGACGGGAGATTATCGGGTGATTATCCGGAACGACGCGATGGGCAGTCTGCTGGCGACCTTCAGCGGGATTTTTTCCGCGGAGAACGCGCAGCAGAAGCTGAGCCTGCTGGAAGGGAAGGAAGGCACAAAGATCGCGAGCGACAAGGTCACGATTTTGGACGACCCCGCGCGGCCGGAGGGCATGTTCCGCCGGAACTTTGACGGCGAGGGCACGGCGACGAAACGCAAGGCTGTGGTGGAAGACGGTGTGCTGAAGACGCTTCTGCACAGCCGGAAGACCGCGAAAAAACAGGGCGTCGCGCCCACCGGGAACGGATTCCGGGCGGGATACGCGACGCCGGTGAAGGTAGCGCCGACCAATCTCCTGATCGCCCCCGGGGTGCGGAGCCTCGAGGAAATGCAGAAAGAGATGGGCGACGGGCTTGTGATTACCGATGTGAGCGGGCTGCACGCCGGGGCGAACCCTGTGAGCGGGGATTTTTCCCTGCTGGCGAAGGGATATACCGTGGAAGACGGGCAGAAGGCAAAGCCGGTCGAGCAGATCACGATCGCCGGGAACTTCTATACCCTGCTGCAAAATATCCGCGAGGTCGGGAATGATCTGCTGTTCCGGGCCGGGCCGATCGGGTGCCCGAGCGCGGACATCGGGGAGATCAAGGTGTCCGGGACATAAAAAAGCGGGAATCGCTTGCGGGACGGGCGGAAAAGGAGTATGATATGAGCCGGTCACCGAAGTACACCGGAGAGGAAGCGTAAAGAATGGCGGATTATGTAATTACAGCATGTTCCACGGCGGACATGAGCAAGGAAAAGTTTGAGAAGCTGAAAGTGCCGTATGTGTGCTTTCATTATGAGCTGGGCGGAACATCGTATATGGATGACCTGTGGCAGAGCATGGACCCCCACACGTTTTATCAGAGAATGATCGACGGGGAGGAGTCCCGGACGAGCCAGGTTAATATTACCGAATATATCGCGTTCTGGCGGCCGTTTTTGCAGGAGGGGAAGGACATTCTGCACCTGACCCTGTCCTCCGGCATCAGCGGGGCATACAATTCCGCGAAGGCCGCGGCGGAGGAACTGAAGGCGGAGTTCCCGGAACGGGAATTGCTGGTCGTGGACTCTCTGGCGGCAAGTTCCGGATTCGGGCTGCTGGTGGACAAGCTGTGCGAACTGCGGGACGGCGGCATGAGCCTTAAGGATCTGTATCATTTTGTGGAAGAGAAGAAGCTGAATCTGCATCACTGGTTCTTCTCCACGGACCTGACCTTCTACATCCGGGGCGGGCGCGTGAGCAAGACGGCCGGCTTCTTCGGGAAGATGCTGAATATCTGCCCGCTGCTGAACATGGACTATCTGGGCCGCCTGATTCCGCGGGACAAGATCCGGACGAAGAAAAAGGTGATCCGGGAAATTGTCAAGATGATGGAAGAGCACGCGCAGGACGGGCTCAATTACAGCGGGAAGTGCTTTATCAGCTACTCCGACTGCCTGGAGGACGCGCGGAAGGTGGCAGACCTGGTGGAGGAAAAGTTCCCGAAACTGAACGGAAAGGTGGAGCTGTATCCGATCGGGTCCACCATTGGGGCGCACACCGGCCCCGGAACTGTGGCGCTCTTCTTCTGGGGAGACCGGAGAAACAACTGAGGAATTTGAAAAACAGCTGCTTCGAAATGAAGCAGCTGTTTTTTTATGTCTGTTCGCCGAGCCACTTGGCCGTGTTCCGGACCATGAGGATGTCCGAAGCCTGCGGGTTGACCAGATGGTCGTAATTCTGGTCCGGGTAGCTGGACCGCATGATGCGCACCAGCGCCGGGGGCATGCCGCGGCGGGCGTCGATGTTCTCCCAGGTGGTGAGGAAAGGATGGAGTTTCGCAAGGAGGTAACGGTGGTCCGTGACACCTTCGCGGGTATAATTTTCCACATCCCTCAGGTCCGCCGGGAGCCAGCCGTCCGCAAGCAGGGCCGCGCACCAGCGGGCGTGCTCCGCGCGCGCTTCCTGATTCAGCGCGCTTTCCGAGTCGAGCAGCTTGGTATAGATTTCCCCGAGGGCCGGCCACTCCGCCGGGTCAGTCCAGAGGGTTTCAGCGGAAAGATCCGCGTCCGTGAGACGGCGGATGCGTTCGTCCGCCCGGGCGGCCGCGAAGACGCGGTAGGGCAGATACAGCGCGAGCTGGCGGGAGGAAGTGCGGTTTTGCAGGTCCGCCTGGAAGGTTTCATAGGCGGTGGGCAGGTTATCCTGCGAGTACGCCTGATGAATGCTGAAGGCAAGCCGGTCCAGCGGATCCGTCAGAAGCCGGTCGGTCAGGCTTTCCAAAGCGCCGAAGCAGAAGATGTTATACGCGTCCGGGGAGATCGGCGCGGTGCCGAAGAGCCCGCGGCCGAGCCATCTCCAGGAGGGATCCGGCGTATACGCCGCGATGAACGGGTACAGGCTTTCTGCGGCGAAGAGCTCGCGCACGCGCTTGGCCAGAAGCAGATTCAGATGGCTGTCCGCGGTGGCAAAGACAAAGTAATTGCCGCGCAGGAAGATCGCTCCGGGGTCGGAGGCTTTCTCGCTTTCATCCCGGATGAGGGCGGAGATTCCGCCGTGGGTGAGGTCACAGGTATAGAACGCCGGGGCCGGGGCACGGAGAATATTGCTGCCCGCGTGGATGAAGAGCCCGGGCGCCTGGTCATACAGGCGCGCCTCCATGGAGGCGGGATCATCCGTGAAGCAGGAAAGCGCGAAGTCAATATCCCGCATACAGCCCGCGGCGTACATTTCACGAATCATGAGTTCCGCGGACCGCGAGGACCCGACGATGACCGGCCGGATGGAGGAGACATTGTCCTTCAGGAGCGGCAGGAAGAGCGGGCGGCGGCGCAGGAGCTGGAAGACGGATTCCCGCGCGGGGTCGATCAGCCGGACCAGAACGGTGGGGGATGACCGCAGGAGGGGCGAGGCGTTCAGGAACTCCGCGTCCTCCGTGGAACAGAAGAGGGAAATGATGGCCTGCGTGTTCTCCGGGAAGGTATAGGCGAGCACCGCGAGGGCGAAGGCGAGGTTCTTCCGCGTGTCATCCGACATGAGCAGGAAGGACGGACGATCCCCTAAGGACGCGGCTTCGCGCGAGAGCAGATCCCGCAGGGCGGGAAGATCAGTCGGGGCGAATACCGGCTGCGCGACATGCAGGGATTCAAGGATGTTCTGGCGGGCGGAGTCGTCCGCGAGGACGATATAGCCGGTCGCACCGGGCGCGTTGAGCAGCTCCGCCATGGACGGGGTGATGCCCTGCATGCGGCGGAGGGCCCGGGCGGCTTCCGGCGACCGGGTGGATACGGATTCATACAGTTGATACGCTTCTTCGGTCTGACCGTTTTGTTCCAGAATCACGGCGCGCATGTAGACGCATCGCGCCTGCTCGGTGGCGGAGAGATCGCCGGACAGGGAGGCTTTTTCGTACCAGGCCGCGGCCTCCTGCTCGGCACGCTCAATCTGCAGTCTTTCATCCCCGGCGAAGAGCGCGTTGGCCAGCGCGAGCATGGCGGGGGCAACCCCGTTGTTCGCGGCTTCCTTCAGGAGGTTGCCGGCGCGGTGCGGGTTCGTCTTGACGCTGATGCCGTCGCGGTAGAGCTTGCTGAGCTCCCAGGCCGCGCGCGGGCAGGCGGGGATATACGCGTAGCGGATGCAGAGCGCGCCGTGACGGACATTGACCGGGTTGGCGGAACGAACCATGAGCTTGCCGGCCTCGAGGAAGAGCTCCGCTTCTTCTTCATTCCGGGCGTGCAGGCGCTCGCAGAGATCGAACAGATTTTCCACATCATCCGCGCCGCGGCGGGTGGCCAGGGAACGCTTGACACCGGTTGTGAACAGGGCCAGCGCCTGGCGGGAATTGCCTTCTGCCTTCAGCACCATTGCGCGGCGGTAGGCGTCCTCCGGCGTGGAGGGGGAGAGGAAATCGTCCCCGTCCGGGAGGAACCAGACGCGAAGCAGGTCGTCCTTGGCCGCGGCGGGGAGAACCCCGCCCTCATCGGGCCAGAGCGCGACGGACAAAAGCACGCGCGCGAAGAAGCGCGGCGGATCGGAAATAAAGAGTTCCGGCCGGGGCGCGACTGCCTTGCAGAAGGAGCTCGCGGACACCGCGTCCCGCAGGGAGGCGGTGGCACCGGTCAGGTCCGTGCCGCCCGACTGCGCGTTTTGCAAAAACGCGTCCGCTTTGCGTTCCATCTGCGCGAGCACATCATCCGCCTGAGAGAGGAACATCCGCCGGAGATACTGGCGCATGGCCTTGTTTTTCGGATGCGGATTCATGAAACAGCTGAAATTCGCGATGGTCTTGTCCTCGTACTTCTCGTAGAGATTGTCCGGGAAGAAGGTTTCGACCATATCCTTGCCGTTCATTTTCGGCGTACGCGGGAAAAGCGGATAGGTGCCGAAGAAAAGCTCCTGCAGATCCGCCAGATTCAAAACTCGCATATCGTACCTCCAAAAAGGTTGGTATCTATATTATTATCGGAGAGAAGTGAATTGTCAACCGCTTTTAGCGGATTTTAGCCCGAAAATTTCCAAATTTGAGCCGGAAAACCGGCAAAAGAGACGGATTTTAGTCTGAAACGCACTTTAACCCGGTCTCTTTCGCGTAATTGACCACATACGAGTTGCTTTTTTCCACGACCAGAGTGATACCCGGACAGCCGTTGAAGGCGCCGGAATCGATCGACGAAACCGTGTTCGGAATCCATACCTCCTTGAGGGAGGCACAGTCCATGAAGGCGCCCCATTCAATGGTTTCGATGCCGGAGGGAAGCGCTAAAGTTTCCAGCGCCGCGCATCCGCTGAAGACGCCGACATCAATGGCCGTGATCGACGGGGACAGGGTGACCGAGGTCAGGGACGGAGAGTCCGAGAATGCCCAGGATTCAATGGTCTTCACGCTGTCCGGGAGGACGATTTCCTTCAGCTGAGAGCGGGAGAACGCTTCGTTCCCGATGACCTCAATCCCATCCGGCACGGCGCAGGATTCGTCCGCGCGGCCGCAGGGGTAGCAAATGACGGTTTTTGTTTCCCGGTTTACCAGGAGCCCGTCCTCAAAGGTCATGGTGGGATGGGAGGAATTCAGGTTGAAGCTTAAATCCGGATCGGAGCATCCGACAAACGGGTTGCCTGTGAGGGTGGTTAAACTGTCCGGAATGGTGACGGAGGTCAGGGACGTGCAGAAGCAGAATGCCGACCGGTCCAGAGAATTCAGAGAGGATGGCAGGGTCATCTCCGACAGGGAGGCGCAGTACGCAAAGGCGTCGGAGCCGATTTCCCGGACGGAATCCGGGAGGGAGATGCTTTTCAGGGACGCGGCGGAATTGAACGCGGAGGCACCGATGATTTCCGTTCCGTCCGGTACGGCGCAGGATTCGTCCGCACGGCCGCAGGGATAAGCGATCAACCGGTGTTCGGATTGATCGAAAAGCATGCCGTCCGTCACTTCCAGCGCGGGATTCCCTTCGCTGACGGTGATGGTCAGATCAGGGCACGAGCAGGCGGTAAAGGGATTGCCTTCCACCGTCGTCAGACTGGCGGGGAGGGTCACATCGCGCAGGGATGTGCAGCCGTAGAACGCGTTCGGGCCGAGATAGGTGATGCCCTCCTGAATGGTGACGGTCTCCAGCTTTGAGCAGTCAAAGAATGCGGAATCCGAGATGGTCGTGACCGGAAGATTGCTGATTTGACTCGGGATGACGATGTTCTTCGCGTTGCCGGAATAGTAAACGATCGTGATCTCATCCCCGGTGATTTCATACTGGAGGCCGTTCGGCACGGGTTCCGCGGTGGCGCGGGCTTCAGGGTCCACCGTGGCGGTGGGAGCAGATTGGACGGCCGAGTGGCCGAGCATATATCCGCCCTCCGCGGCCAGAATGGCGAGCAGGGCAATCAGGCAGGCCGCGGCGGCGCCGAGCCACAGGCGGCGGCGCTTCTTTTTCGGCAGGGCGCGGATCTTCTCCGGCATGGTTATGGCGGCGCCTTCCCTGCACGGCGCCAGCGCGGCGAGAGCGCAGAGGCGGTCTGTGTCCCCGTCTGCATGGGATTCCCGGTAGTCAAAGCGCTGCAAACTGCTCAGGTGCATTTCCATGGAGGGGATCAGTTCCACGTTGTTATATACGACCGGGACGATGGTTTTTCCGGTATTTTTGGCATACAAAAGCTCGTCCTTGCAGTAACGCGAGTCCATGGAATGATCCGTGACGAACAGCAGAAAGACCTCGCAGGCGTCCAAATGCCCGGCGATCTCATCCGACCAGTCCTCACCCGGCTCGACGCCGGAGTCATACCAGACGCGGAACCCGCGGTCTTGCAAGCGCCGAACGATTTCCATCGCCGCGGACTCATCTTTATGGCTGTAACTGAAAAAGATATATGGTTCATTTTCCCCGTAACACACCATAACCCACCCCAACAAGAGCATGTGCTCATTGATTTTTCTACTTATTATAAAAGGATTTGAATGATTTTGCAATCAATCGGGAATAGAATTTTTATTGTTTTCAGCGATTGATTTTGACAGCCGGGAGGGAAATGAAAAAGGACGGCTGAAAAGCCGTCCTGAATGATTTGAGAAATTTACGGATTGGTCGTTTCCGTTGTAGTCTCGGTAGTGGTTTCCGCCGCGTCAGTGGTTTCTTCAGCGGTTTCGGCGGAGGCATCCGCGGCTTCAGCCGTTTCAGCCTCAGCGGTGTCGGAAGTGTCGTTGTTGTTCGCGGCGTATGCTTCTTCGACCTTGGTCAGCATGTCATTCGCGGCGGAGAAGTAATCTGCCATTTTGTAGTGATTCCGATAGAGACGGACCGGAGATACGCCCTTGACATTGAAAGGCACGCGATAGCTGACACGGTTGCAGATGAAGAGCAGCGCGCAGTCCTGACCGCCCAGATCATTTTCCTTGGAGATCGCGGTGCCGAAGGCCATTTCGCTCGTCGGGTTATCCAGGAACTCGGTGGTGATTTTATCCAGCCCCTTGAACCACATGAGGCATTCGCTTTCCGGATAGATCATGAGGGAAGGATTGTTTTCGTTCGGATAATGGTACACGGTGGTCACTTCATCGCCGTTCACGGTGACATCGATGGTGCCGAAATAGTACGCGCCGGACGCGGCCATCGGGAAGGTTTGCGTGCCGTCCTGACTCAGGTCTACGGGCATCACATTGTACCACTTGTCCGTCAGACCTTCCTTGGCGGTCTTCAGTTCAACGCCGAGGACGCAGGCGGTATTGTGGGTGTACCAGACATGCTCATCGGTTGTAGTGGTCTTGCCGTATTTCGCCAGTAAGGCGGCCACGGAGGAGGGCATGCTGGTTTCGTTGCCGTCAAAATCATACCATGTGTCGCTTTCAGAGTCATACCAGGCACCGGACCAGGAACTTTCATCATTTTCCATATTTTCAGAAAAGGAGTAAGTTCCGGCTTCGACGACATTTCCGTTTGAATCCAACTGAAGATAGGTGCCGTTGCCGGAATTGATGTTGCCGTCGGATGTATTGGTGTACTCTCCGTACTGGGTATTACCGTTGCTTAAAGATTCGGTGTATGTGGTTTTGCCGGTGTCACTGTCATAGGTTTCCGTGCGGTTTACTGTGATTTCTTCGTCGTTTTCGTTTGTGTAAGTATACTCGTAGGAATCGGTTGTCACCTCGGCCCCGGCACCGACCATCGTCAGCAGCATGATTGTTGCCAGAAGAATCCCCAACCATCTTTTCATTTGAATATCCTCCATTCCTTTTTTTGACCGGGTTTGAAAACCCGTCGAATTTGTTCTGGAGGTATTTTATGTGGAGGGGATATTAAAAGGCAATTGATGTTGAAGACGTTTTTCTAAAAATCGGCAGATTTGAGACTAAAATCAGCCTATTAAAAGAAAACCTCCCTTCATCATGGTGACGAAGGGAGGTTTTTGAAATTAGTTGAAATTATCCTTCAACGGGTACTTCCGGGGTCTCTTCCGGGGTTTCCACAGCGCCTTCGGCAGGGAGGTCGGTGGTTTCCGGAGCGGTGTCCGTCTGCGCTTTGCCGACGAGGCCACCGGTGGAGACGTCTTTGAGCATTTTGGGGATGTCCAGACCGACGGCTTCCTTGACGGCCTCGAAGGTCTGGAGCATGGTGCCGGCGGTGTCGCGGGCCATGGAGCTGGCGCCGCCTTCGCCGAAGATGACGATCTTTTCGGTCTTGCTCAGCGGCTCGCTGATGGCGCGGGCGATTTCGGGCAGCTTATTGACGACCATTTCCAGCATGGCGGCCTGGCCGTACTGCTGCATGGCTTCGGCCTTGCGGAGGATGGCTTCCGCTTCGGCTTCACCGCGCATGCGGATGGCTTCGGCTTCCTTGGTGGCTTCGTAGAGCTGGGCATCGGCCTTGGCCTGACGCTCGAACTGCTCGGCCTGGGCGTCATACATGCGGGCGTCCTTTTCCGCGGCAGCCTTTTCACGGATTTCCACGTTCAGGCGCTCACGCTCGATTTCGACTTCCTGCTTTTTCAGCTCGGTGGTCTTTTCGAGGCGGGTCAGCTCGGCGGCGGCGCGCTCGGTTTCAAAGGTCTTGCGGACGCGCTCCTGCTCAATCTTATAGGCTTCGTCGGCCTTGGCCTTTTCCTGATCGGCTTCGATCTGGTAGCCGGCTTTCAGCAGGCTTAATTGCTTATCCTGCTCGGCGATCGCTGCGGCGGCTTCGACTTCGGCGCGGTGCCCTTCCTGCTGCGCCTTGGCGCGGGCGATGGCGGCATCGCGTTCTTTTTCGACGACGTTCTGCGTGGCCATGGTGTCGATGACCGCGCCGTCCTTATCCTCGAAGTTCTGAATGGTCAGGTTGATGATTTCCAGACCCATGTTGCTCATGTCGCTCATGGCGGCCTTGATGGACTCCTGAGCGAACTTGTCACGGTTCTGGACCAGCTCCGCGATGGTCATCTGGCCGATGATTTCACGCATGTTGCCTTCCAGGACATCCTTGGCGAGGGACTTGATCTGGTCGGAATCATAGTGAAGGAGCTGTTCGGCGGCGGTGGCGATGGACAGATCGTCTGAGCCGATTTTGATGTTCGCGACCGCGTCCACGAGCACGGAAATATATTCCTTTGTGGGCACGGGCTGCGCGGTTTTGATGTCCACCTGCATCAGGCACATGTCCAATTGGTCAATACGCTCGATCGCGGGGATGTAGAAGGTCGCGCCGCCGCGGACGATGCGGTAACCGAACTTTTTCGCGGAGACCGTGCCGTCGGGGTTGCGGACCTTATAGTTCCGGCGGAAAATGCCGGAGATGATGAGCGCGGTGTCCGGCGGGGCAATTTTGTACCTCGGCAGAAACTTGAGCAGGATGATCAGCACGACCAGCCCGATCAGCACCCATTTCCAGTTTTGCATCAGGAATATGGTCAAATCCATCTGTAAACCCTCCCTCATATTTTTCGGTAGTCTCAGTATACCTGAAACAGCACTAAAATTCAATTGCTAAAAAGACCCGGAGCAATTTCCGGGTCCCTTTGGGAAAAAAGTTTACCCGGTTGAAACCGAGTCGGTTCTGTCCGAGTAAATTATTCGTTGATCAGGCAGACGTTGACATAATGGGTCAGGTAGGTGACACCGTCAATTGTGATCTGGACACAGTCCGAGTCGGCATAATCAATCCAGGAGGTGACTTTGCCGTCGACGACTTCGCCGTTCGGGAGGCTGATGATCGCGCGGTCGAAGCGGTTTTTGACGTCAATGAGCTGACGGTTGCCGTGATTCAGTTCCCAGAAGACGCAGAAGCCGCCGATAACTACGGCGAGGACGGTCACAACAATAATAATGACTTTGGTTTTGGTTTTCATGGGATTTCCTCCTTTTTAATCGGTTTCCGAGGGCTCACGGATGAAGGCTTCGACATTCGTGCGGTCGCCGCCGAGGGCGATATAGTTCGCGATGGCAGCCTGAAGCTCATCGTTGAACTCCTCCAGACAGAGACCGTTTTCCATAATATAGGTCGCGGCGGGAATGCCGACATAGCGCATGTGCCAGGGCTCAAAATTGATTTCGGTGATGTCCTCCTTATCCTCGGGATAGCGGAGGATGAAGCCGTATTCGTGGCAGTGGGCCGCCATCCACTGGCATTCCTCAGCAGAGGCCATTTTCTCATTCATGCTTTTGTCCCGCCAGGACCGGGGGACCACGTCGCAGCCGAGACCGGTCTGGTGGTCACTGGCGCCGGGCTTGGAGACCCAGCCGTCGTCTTTGCCGTTATTCTTTTTCAGACGGTTATAGTACATGGTGTTCTGCGTCTGATAGGACCGGTAGGCGCTTTTCAGATAGAGCTTATAGCCATCCGCCTGCGCCGCCTCGCACATTTCGTGCAGGGCTTCATAGCAAGTCTGCTGAAGCTGCATTTTCGAGCCGGTGGCCTTGAGAACGCCGCCGTTGGTGCCGTCCGAATTCCGGGCCTTGACGGTGACGAGGGGGTCCGGGACAAAGGACGAATCCAGAAGGTAATACTTATTGACGAGGATGACGAAATTCGGATCCATGTCCTCCAGGGCGACCGGGAAATTCCAGAGGGTGTCGATCACTGTTTCGGTGCCGTCGTCCTCCAAATCCACATATTCTACGATTTCCTCAATCATCAGATCGTCATCGTCCTCCTCGGCGATCGCCGGGACGACAAAGAGGCACAGCCCCAGGAGCAGGGCAAGCAAACGTTTCATCTTCAAAGACTCCCTTCCGTGAAAGTCAGGAACAATATACCGCAAAACGCGTCCGGGGGCAAGGGCGAAAAAAGTTCACGGAAAGTTCACGCGGGCGGGGCGGGGAAATCTTGTCAGGGCGGGAAAGGTGTTTTATACTGAGAGAGACCGAACCGAAAGGGAGGCTGTAAGGAATGAAAATTTTGATTGTGGACGACGAGGCGCGGATCCGGCTGCTGATCGTGAAGTACGCGCAGTTTGAGGGATATGAGACCGACGAGGCGGAGAACGGCATGCAGGCGGTCGAAAAATGCCGGGAGAATGATTATGATCTGATCATCATGGATATCATGATGCCCGAGCTGGACGGATTCTCCGCGGTAAGGGAAATCAAGAAGCACAAGGATATCCCGGTGATCATGCTGAGCGCGCGGGGCGAGGAATATGACCGGATTCACGGGTTCGAGATTGGGGCGGACGACTATGTGGTGAAGCCGTTCAGCCCGAAGGAACTGATGATGCGCGCGGCGGCGGTGATGAAGCGCGCGGGCGGCGGCACGCCGAATGCGGAGGCGGACGATATCGTGAAGATGGGCGAATTGGAGGTCAATTTCACCGCACGGCGGGTGCTGATTGACGGAAAAGAAGTGGAGCTCAGTCCGAAGGAATATGATCTGCTGTTCTACATGGTGCGGAACCGCGGCATCGCGCTGACGCGGGAAAAACTGCTGAGCGAGGTCTGGGGGTACGACTTTTTCGGGGACGACCGGACGCTGGACACGCATATCAAGCTGCTGCGCCGGGAGCTCGGGCCGTGCGCGGACAAGATTACGACCCTCAGGGGTGTCGGATACCGGTTTGAGAAAGAGTAAGCGGGCGGAGGCGTGAACGGTTTGCTGAAGAAAAAGAACACCCTGGCGTACCGGGACGCGTTCTGGGCCGGGCGGCTGGGGATCCGGAAAAAGATCCTGATTTACCTGACGGTGCTGGTTGGGTTCATCATGACGGTGATCTGGGTATGCCAGATCGCCCTGCTGTACCAGTTTTACCAGAATTACCGGGCCAATCAGGTGAAGAACGCCGCGAGCGCGATTGTGCAGAACATTGACCACGACGATCTGGAAAGCCTGGCGCAGAGATTGTGCGAGGAAAACGAGATTTGCCTCATGCTGCTGGACAGCGAGGGCGAGGAGATCCTGAGCGTGGACACGGTGCCGTTCTGCGTGCTGCACCACATGGGTGAGAAACAGCTTTCGCGGGTGATTGAGAGCGCGCCGGAGGACGGGACGGCGAGGATGGAGACGCTGAGCAACGCGCCGTTCCGGACGATCCGGTACGACAAGGAGGATTTTGAGGGACCGGTGCCGGAGGCGCCCGCGCAGGACGGGCGGACGATGCTGTCCGTGCAGAAGGTGACCTTTGAGGACGGGACGAGCGGGACGCTGCTGATCAACGTGCAGATCAACCCGACCGGGATGGTGCTGGTGATGCTCAGGCGGCAGTTCATGGTGATTCTGCTCGTGATCCTGATTGTGACGGTGATCGTCGGGCATTTCCTGAGCAAGAGCGTGAGCGAGCCGATCATCGAGACGAACACGGCGGCGAAGGCGCTGAGCGAGAGCAAGTACGAGCGGCCGCCGCACAGCGGGGGATACAAGGAGATCGCGGAGTTGAACGACACCCTCGTGCAGGCGGCGGAGGATCTCGGGAAGGTGGAAAACTTGCAAAGGGAGCTGGTCGCGAACATCAGCCACGATTTACGGACGCCGCTGACGATGATTCAGGGATACGCGGAGACGATGCGGGACATTCCCGACGAGCGGACGCCGGAGAACATGCAGGTGATCATCGACGAGGCGAACCGTCTGTCGTCGCTGGTGAACGAGGTGCTGGAGTTCAGCCGGCTGCGGTCGCAGAGCGTGGAGCTCAATGTCAGCGAGTTTGATCTTTCGGAGACCATCCGGGCGATCGCGGGACGCGTGGACGCCATGACCGGCAAGGACGGGTACAGCGTGAAGTGCGAGGTGCCGGAGAGCGTGATCGTGAAGGGCGACCCGAAGCGCGTGGAGCAGGTGATTTATAACCTGATCGGGAACGCGCTGACCTATACCGGCGAAGACAAGACCGTGACCATCCGCGAGGAGGACGACGGAACTTTCGCGAAGGTGAGCATTCACGACACCGGGAAGGGCATCGCGCCGGAGGAACTGCCGTACATCTGGGACCGGTATTACCGGACGAAGGAGAGCCATAAGCGCGCCGTGATCGGCAGCGGGCTCGGGTTGAACATCTGCCGGGGGATTCTGGAGAAGCATCAGGTGCCCTACGGGGTGGACAGCAAGATCGGCGAAGGCACGACATTCTGGTTCGAGATGGAGAAGGCGTAAAAGCGTTGAAAAATTGCCCTGCCGCGGGAGGAAAATCCCGCGGCAGGGCGGTCAAAAAAGAGTTGACACCCATTGTGGGACGTGATATAATCTCAAATTGTCAGCGGAAGCCTGCCAGCCATTCCGCGGCCGCCAAAAGCCCTTTGGAAGAGCCGTCCGTAAGGCATGCGCCTGTAGCTCAGTTGGATAGAGCAACGGCCTTCTAAGCCGTGGGCCGGGG
>Ga0065709_1000012_pt1 | contig 24310 bp, 15 predicted proteins | sample Hoacrofraction14_2_FD_59096 | JGI IMG/M metagenome (GOLD analysis project Ga0065709, IMG submission 59096) | Hoatzin crop microbial communities from Cojedes, Venezuela, sample from fiber fraction 14 v1 | ecosystem: Host-associated > Birds > Digestive system > Esophagus > Crop | place: Venezuela...
GCTACGCTCAAGTAATCCCTCACAATCGCTTGACAATGAAACGTAAACGACTGGTAATTGCCCTGGGCGGAAACGCCCTGGGCAAAACGCCTGTGGAGCAACTCCACCTGGTGCAGAACACCGCATCGACCATCGTCGACCTCATCGAGGAGGGCTATGACGTCATCATCGGCCACGGCAACGGCCCCCAAGTGGGCATGACTAACCTGGCGTTTGAGTACAGTGCTACCCACGGCGGCGGCACCCCCGCCATGCCGTTCCCCGAGTGCGGCGCCATGACGCAGGGTTACATCGGCTACCACCTGCAGCAGGTCATCGGCGAACAGATCGCAGCCCGCGGCATTCACAAACCATGCGCCACCATCGTCACCCAGGTCGTGGTCGACAAGGCCGACCCCGCCTTTGAGCACCCCACCAAACCCGTGGGCATGTTCTACAGCAAGGAGGAGGCCGACCGCATCGTCGCCGAGACGGGCTACACCTTTGTCGAGGACGCTGGTCGTGGCTATCGCCGCGTGGTGCCCTCGCCCATGCCCATCAAGATTGTGGAACTCCCCATCGTTACGCAACTCGTCGAGGCGGGCAACATCGTCATCACCGTGGGTGGTGGCGGCATCCCCGTCATCGAGAACGGCCCCGACAGCTACAAGGGTGTGGCAGCCGTCATCGACAAGGACCGCGCTTGCGCCCGCTTGGCTGCCGACGTTAATGCCGACATGCTGGTGATTCTCACCGCCGTCGACCGCGTCTCAATCAACTACCGCCAGCCCAACCAGCAAGACCTCGCCGAGATGACCGTCGACCAGGCGCGTCAATACATCGCCGAGGGCCACTTCGCCCCTGGCAGCATGCTCCCCAAAGTCGAGTCGTGCATCTCCTTCGTCGAGAGCGCCCCCGGCCGCACTGCCCTCATCACCTCCCTCTCCCGCGCCCGTGAAGCCCTCCAAGGCCACACAGGAACAGTGATTAGGTAGAGTTGAGAGTTGAGAGTTGAGAGTTGAGTTGAAGCGGCTTCGCCGCTGATGGTTTTGCACGCAGACGAGCGCAGACCTTCTATCAGAGTAACTTCGTTGAACCTTGGCTGCGGTTCGGCAAACTCGAGCAAGCTCGGTTTGCACTCACCTTGCACAAGGTTTGGAGAGTGGAGATTTTCCACAAATTCTCTTATCCAATCACCTGATAGAAAGTCTGCGCTAGTCTGCGTGCAAAACTGTGGATANAAAATTGAAAAAAAGTTTGTGGAATGTAAAAAAGTTTATACTTTTGTGCATCGATATGTGATAAAGTTGATGACTTTCACAACCCCTAAAAAACGCGAAAGAAAATGAGTAATTCCCGGCTTACAGCTCTTGCAACACTGCAACGCTACTTCGAGGTCGACCTCGAGGCCTATCTTTCGCGACCCGTTGCTCTCGATTTCGGGGTGGGGGGGGTATAAATACCTGTAAATTAATAAGTTGTACAATATTATAGCGCATTCTGTGCCCGCGGAATGCGCTCTTTCGTCATATTCCAAACGCAAACGATGAATTAACTCAAATTATTTCAATTATGAAAAGACCTCTATTTAAACACTTGTTTCTGCTATCGCTCTTGATAGCTACTGCACTCCCGACTACTGCCCGCAGCCTTGCGGTAGATGGCATCTTAATCAAAACAACCGATGAAACTAGTATCCAAGGTGACGTTAACAATAGTGGCACCGTCACCATCGCCGATGTCGTGATGCTCTATAGAGCCTTCATGGGGTTAGAAAACGAGTTGTTAACAACCTCGTTTGATAAAGTTGATGTAAATGGCGATGGTTGTGTTGATATGGGCGATATTAACCTATTAATTGAGTTGATTCTAGACCCATCGTTGCTGAATTCAGCGCCTAAACGTCAGCAAGTTACGCTGAATTCATCATCGTCTGCCGACCGCTTCTATATTGAGGATTTTTCCATCAACGCAGGAGATACGCTTACGGTGAATATTCAACTTGATAACGCGAAGTACTACACGGCATTCCAGAGCGACCTGTATCTACCCGATGGCTTCATGGTGGTGTCGAATGAATTCACACTGACTTCACGCGACCCAGAATATGCCACGACCGATAGCAAGTCGCAAACCGATGGTGCCATTCGCTTTCTTGCCTATTCGAGCTACCTCGACAGCTGCAGTGGCAACAGCGGTGCCGTAATCACCTTTGACCTCATCGCTGCCAAGGATTTCAGTGGGTCGGCTACCCTTGCACTTAAGAATAGCCTATTTGTCACCGCTGATGGTACAGAATATGCCCTTGCCGACGAGAGTTGCACCATCTCCACTAGTAGCACCCGCAGTTTGGGTGATGTGAATGGTGATAACAACATCGATGCAGGTGACCTCAACTGCATCGTCAAATGCATCTCTGGACAAGAGACGCCCGACACATACGGTACCCATGCCGACCTCAACGGCGACAACCAAGTAAATGCTGGTGACATCGATGTAATCGTAGGCATCATCACCTCAAAAGAGCAATAAATATCTCACAGTCGAGCCCCGCACCTCCTCCACGAGATGCGGGGCTTTTTCTATATAGTGACGAGAAAATATTACGTCTGCGCTAGTGTGCGTGCAAAAATATCTTCTGCGGTGAGGTCGGCGGGGTCTGCGCTGGTCTGCGTGAGGCCTCTCAACTCTCGACACTGGTGGGGATGATGTGGACGTCGGTTTGGGGGAAGGGAATTTCGATGTGGTTTTCGTTGAGGACGTCGTAGATGGCTTCCTTGATGGTGGCGATGTTGGCNGCGCGGGTTTTAACGGGGACCCAGAGGACGACGGTGAGGTCGACGCTGCTTTCACCGAAGTTGTCGAACAGCACCTGGATGCCTTTCTTGTGGTCAAAGAAGTCGAGGTCGCTCAGGCGGTCGATGATGAGTTGACGGACGTTGTTGACTTGCGAACCGTAGGCAACGCCAACGGGTATTTTTACCATTTCGTAGCCGTGGTTGCGGGTCATGTTTTTGAAGTTCTTGTTGAACAGTTGGCTGTTGAGGAAGGCGATGACCGAGCCNTCGTAGGTCTCGACGAGGGTGCTCTGGTAGTTGATGTTGGTCACGCGNCCACGCACGCCGTCGCACTCGATGACGTCGCCCAGCTTCACGCGGCCACTCATGAGCGACAGGCCGTAGAAGAGGTTCTCGAGGGTATCCTTCATGGCGAAACCGATACCAGTCGACAAGCCCGTGAGGATGAGCGTGATNCCNGCTCGATTGACGTGGAGCATCACCATCACGATGTAAGCATAAATGCCCCAGCCGATGTACTTGATGATGTTCATCGACAGCGACACCACCTTGGTTTGCCCCTTGGTTTTGCTCGTCTTCCACAGGGTGTAGAGTTGGATGATGAGGTAGATGACGTAGTTGAACNCAAANCCGGTAGCAATGACGGCGAGNAAGCGGTTAATCGACAGGCAGATGACGCCCTTGATGTCGACAAACTTGTAGCGGAAGATTTGCTCGCTCCACTCGGTGAGGTCAAACACCTTGGCGGCCCAGTAAATCGACACAGCCACCGAGAACGTGGCAGCAATGGGAATCGCCACCTTATAAATAAAGTCGTAGANCCACGTGCGCTTGATGGTCGCATCCTTGGGGATNTGCTTGCGCTCGTAGCGGTGCAGCAGGTCNTAGATNACGGTAATCGTCTGGATGAGCGTGAGTTGCATAATCCACCAGATGAGCACCTGCACACTCATGAGCGTGTAGCCCACCCACGCCATCACCAGCGAGACGAGCATCACCACAAACGANANCCACGAGTAGNCCGTGTCGTTAGCNNNCATGAACTTGGTGAANCGCTTGTTGACNGNGAGTTGCCAAATCGTGCAAGCCAGCAGAATGAGCGGGAAGGTGAGGTTGACCACCGTGTTAGGCGTGAAGGTGATGCGGTAGACAAACACCACGAAGCCCACCACCATGATGGGCACNTAGAGGCGNACNCCCTTCATCACCACGTTGCCNTTGAGGCGGATAATGAGCGATATCACGATGGCCACAATGAGCCAGGCGTACTCGCTGAGCAGCCCCGACGCCATAATCATGAAGTTGTGATTTTGCAACGTGCGCGAGATGAAGAACGTCACTATGGCAAACAGCGCTGCACTGGCCGCCACGATGTAGCACGACCGCTTTTTCTTGAACTCCTCGGTGACAAACCGCTTGGGAATGAGGTAACGCATCACTACAGCACTNGCCACGCCACACACCACAATATAGAAAATGATGAAGATGAACAAAAACGCCACCAGGTTGCCGCGCCACTCGCTGTGGGCNCGCCCAGTGCTGCTGTACTTGTCGTGCAGGTCGATTTTGCAGCGCTTCAGGTAACGTGGTAAATCACCAAGCACCGAGAAGTAAGAGTCGTCACCGTTGACAAAGATGCTTTCGCGGATTTCGTTGTAGCTTGCGAGCGCTTGTGCATTGAGTTCCTCGGTCTTTTTGAGGATGTCTTGCGAGCGGTTTTTGCTCATCTCGATTTGGATGCGCTGGATGGCCATGTCGGTGGCGATATCGTTCGACAGCTTCACGCAGCTNTCGCGNAGCNCCTTNTGNTCGTCGGTCTTGAGCAAGAANGCGGGGATTTCCTCGAGCGCCTTGTTGAGCTGGACATATTGCGTGATTTGGTCGTTAAACGATTGTGCAAACGACTCAAAGGGCATCATGCCGCTGGCAATCTTGTCGTGCAACTTGGTGGCCTCGTTGCAGGCGTAAGCGAGGTCAAACACGTAGTCGTTGCGCTGCGAGTAGAGCATGAGCTCGATTTGGTGGCTACGGTCCATGGCTTTCATCATGATTTGGTCGTAGCGCTTGTTCATCTGCTGGTAGCGGTCGGCACGCACCTTCTGCTCGGCGTGCATGTCGCTGAGCTCGGCGCAGAGCACCTCGAGCGTTTGATTCAGATTCTGCTCCTTGAGCACGGCGCTGGCAGGGATGGCCATCAGAGCCACGGCCAGCAATATCATCGTTCGGCGTATCATCATTGGTTTGTTGTTAAAAATGCTTTCTAATGCGCCGGCAAAGTTACGGCAAATCAGCGGCATGCACAACGTTTTGCCCCCATTGCTGGTCTATAAAATCACCCTCGTGGTCTACTTTTTGGCATTCACCATCTGTTCCCATGTGTATTTTAACATCAAAAAAATAAAAAAAAAGTTGGTGGATTTGAAAAAAATATTGAAATTTGCAGTACCGTTTAATAGAAAAACCCTCTATGCACGTGTTGTGAGCCGGGTTTGGTGCAAGCTGATGCGGTGTACAATTCGTTCGTAGAAGCCTATTAACATACTGAAAACCATCTTTTTAGTAATATTAACCTAACAAACAAACAAGTGCGTATGAAAAAGCATTTAGCTCTAGTTGGAGCCTTTTTCCTGGCATGCAGTGCAGGTACGGCAATTGCTGCGCCCGCGCCGCAAGTGATGGCATCGGAGAATACCGTTACCATTACGGGCACAGTTGTCGATGAAAAGGGAGAACCCGTCATCGGTGCAAGTGTAACAGAAGTGGGCACCACGCGCGGTACGTCGACCGATGTCGATGGCCGCTTCTCGATGCGCGCCGCTCCAGGCGCCAAGTTGCAAATCTCGTTCATCGGTTACAAGACCGTGACGACCAAGGCAGCTGATGGACTTAACATCACGATGGCCGAGGACAACGCCCTGCTCGACGAAATCGTCGTTGTAGGTTACGGCCAGCAGAAGAAAGTCAACCTCACGGGTGCCGTTGCAACCGTCGACGTCGACAAGACCCTGAACTCGCGTCCCGAGCAGGATGTTACCAAGGCGCTGCAAGGTGCCGTTCCTGGCTTGAGCGTTATCAACAGCANTGGTGATATCGACAGCGAGCCTACCCTGCGCATCCGTGGCGTGGGTACCCTGAGTAACAGCCAAAGCACGCCGCCTATGATTGTAATCGATGGTGTCGTTAGTGACGCAAATGGCCTGGCCATGCTCAACAGCAGCGACATCGCATCGGTGAGCGTCCTCAAGGATGCCGCCAGCTCGTCGATTTATGGTACTCGTGCTGCCTTTGGTGTTATCCTCGTGACCACCAAGACNGGTAAGAAGGGTGAAAAGCCCCGCGTTCGTTACACCAACAACTTCGGTTGGGACGATCCTACCTTCCTGCCCGACTATCCCGACGTTCCCACGCAGCTCACCGCCGCTATCCAGGCTAAGGCTCGCGAGGGTAGCGATGCTGTCGAGCTCTTCGGTATGTATTTCGACAAGCTGCTCCCCTACGCTCAGAAGTGGAAAGAGCAGAATGGTGGCAAGAAACGCGGCTATGGCGTGATGACTCCTTACCAGAGCGATAGCAATGTGGGTGACTACCTGTTTGATGGCAACCAGCCCATGTACTATGCCGACTACGACATCCAGAGCATCTGGTACAACCACGCTGCTCCCTCGTCGAACCACAACCTGTCGGTTCAGGGCGCCAGCAACCGCATCTCCTACTACCTGTCGTTTGGTTACAGTGGCAAGCAGGATAACATGCAGTGGAATCCTGCCAAGCGTAAACGTTACAATGCAGCTGCTAACATCAGCGCCGACATTACCGACTGGCTGACCGTGGGTACCCGCATCAACTTCACCCGCCGCCACTTCTCGCGTGCCGATACATGGAACAACATGTATCAGTACATCTGGCGCTGGGGCTCGTTCTTTATCCCCTCGGGCACGATTGCCGATCCCACCACGGGTGAGCAACTCGACTTCCGTGTAATCGCTATGCAGAAGCAAGCCGCTCGCAAGGTGGTTGTGAANGACAAGCTGTCGATGACCGCTTTCACCACGGCTCACATCACCAAGGACCTGACCTTCAATGCCGACTTTACTTACATCATCGAGAACACGAATATTAAGTCGAACGACCACTCGGTTTATGGCTACAACTGGAGCGGCACATCGCCCGCCTATATCGTAAGCCAGAGCAACACCAACGCATGGCGCGACAACAGCAAGCAGAACACCTGGAGTGCTAACGCCACGCTGAACTATGCTCACAGCTTCAACGACGTCCACAACCTGAACGTGATGGTCGGCGTTAACGGCGACAACATGAGCTACGATTACTTCTATGCTTATCGCAAGCTGCTCTATAGCGAGGACTATCCCGAGCTGAACCTGACCTATGGTGACAACAACACCTGGAAAATCACGAGCTCGACCAACGACAAGGCTACTGCCGGTTACTTTGGCCGTATCAACTACGACTACAAGGGCATCTACCTGTTTGAGTTCAACGGCCGTTACGACGGTTCGTCGAGCTTCCCCGCTAACGACCACTGGGCATTCTTCCCCTCGTTCTCGNTTGGTTATCGCTTCTCGCAAGAGGCCTACTGGGACAAGATTCGCCACATTGTTGACAATGGTAAGCTGCGCTTCTCCTACGGTTCGATTGGTAACGAGGCTGTGGGCGACTGGCAATTCATTTCGACCATCTCGGCTATCTCGTCGGGTAGCGTAAACTGGATGAACAGCAGCAATGGTAAGGTGGTTGAGTTCGGCATGCCCACTTGGGTGAACTCGTCACTGAGCTGGGAGCGCATCACCACGGCCGACGTCGGCCTTGANCTGGGNTTCCTGAACGACCAAATCACCTTCGGCTTCGACTGGTATCAGCGTACCACGAGCGACATGCTCGGCCCCGGTACCGCACTGCCTGGCAGCGTTGGTGCAAGTGCTCCTGTGACCAACAATGGTAAGCTGCGCACGCGTGGTTGGGAGTTGACCCTGAACCTGCGTCGTCAGTTCAACCGCGACTTTGGTGCTTACTTCAACTTNAGCATCGGCGATGCTATCACCAAGGTTACCAAGTGGAACAACGATTCTCGCCTGATTGGCCATCCCTGCAGCAGCTCCTACGCTTACGAGGGCATGACCTGGGGTGACATCTGGGGCTTCGAGACCGACCGCTACTTCACCGAGAGCGACTTCAAGNGCAAGAACGCCGATGGCAGCTGGATTTATGCTGACGGTGTTGCCGACCAAACTGGTCTGCAGACCCAAAACTTCGTTTATGGCCCTGGTGACATTAAGTACAAGGACCTCAACGGTGATGGCGTCATCGACGGTGGCGCTGGTACCGAGGAAGATCACGGTGACCTCAAGGTTATCGGTAACATGATGCCTCGCTACGAGTATAGCTTCCACATTGGTGGTACGTTCAAGGGCTTCGACCTCGACCTGTTCTTCCAGGGCGTGGGCAAGCGCGACATGTGGACGCAGTCGGCATTTGTATTCCCCATGATGCGTAGCGCCGACCTTGCAATCTATGCAAACCAGACGAGCTACAACGTCTATGATCCCGACAATGGTATCGTTANCATCAGCGAGAGCAACGACTTCCCCTGCCTGTATCCNGGTAACGAGTACTCGGGCAACGTTGTTGGTCTTAGCGGTGAGGGTGGTTGCCACAACTACTATCCCCAGACCAAGTATCTTGTTGACATGAGCTACCTGCGCTTGAAGAACATCACGCTGGGTTACACGCTGCCGCAAGAGCTGACCCGCAAGATCTATGTTGAGAGCCTGCGTCTCTACGCTAGCGTTAACAACCTGTGCCTGCTCCACAAGGGCAGCGGCGACCTCCCCATCGACCCCGAAATGAACGCCGGTCAGGGTAGCCTCAGCTATGGTACTTGGGGCCGCACCTATCCTATCAACCGCACCTGGTCGATTGGTCTGCAGCTCACGTTCTAATTGAGAGCCAAGTGTTTTCAATGATTTGTATCACTTTAAATACCCCGATAGAAATATGAAAAAATCAATGATATTTGCATTGGCCGCAACTGCGATGCTTGCCACGAGCTGCAACGACATGCTCGACAAGACGCCACGCGACCGCTTCGTGCTCTCGGATGCCTTCTGGAACAATACTAACCAGGTTGAGAGCTACAGCAACGCTTTCTATGAGGACTACTCGGCTTACGGCACTGGCGGNGGCTCGGGTTGGTTCTACTTCAAGAGCCTGAGCGACGATCAGGTTAACCCCAGCTTCGATAACTGGATGTTCACTACCGTTCCCGGTACGTCGTCCTACTGGAACTCGCCTTACACCGAAATCCGTCGCGCTAACTATATGCTCAACGGTCTCGAGACTTCGACCCTGAGCGATGACGTGAAGGCTAAATATCAGGCCATCGGCCGCCTGAACCGTGCATGGCAGTACTATCAACTGGTGCGCATGTATGGCGACGTGCAATGGCTCGATGTTGCNATNACCGACCCCGACGATGACCTCGTCTATGGCGAGCGCACCGACCGCGACGTGGTGATGGACAACGTTCTGGCCGACCTGCAATTTGCAGCCAGCACCCTGACGGGTACCAACAAGAACGCATGGAACCCCTACATGGCCTACGCCATGATGAGCGACATCTGCCTCTATGAGGGTACCTACTGCAAGTACCGCACCGCTGCCGACAACGGCAAGGCTGCCGACCTCACCCGTGCCAACAAGTACCTGCAACTGGCTGTAGACGCTGCCAACCAGATTATGAACAGCGGCAACTATGAGCTCACCAGCGAGTATGGTACCGTCTATAACTCGGTTGACCTGAGCGGTTGCAAGGAGATTATCTTCTACCGCAACTACGTGAAGGACGAGCTGATGCACTCGACGGTCGACTACACCGCTTCGTCGTCGCAACAACGTGGTATCTCCAAGGACGCCTTCGATGCCTTCCTGTTCCTCGATGGCAAGCCCCTGGCTACCACCACGCTCGACAAGAACGACCATCCCGTTGCCGAGGGTGACCTCTATAGCATCACCGACATGCTGAGCACGCGCGACCAGCGCCTCTCGGTGCTCCTCGACCCCTATCTGTGCTTCAAGGGTCACGGATGGGAGCGCAGTGGCTCCATGCTCATGACCTCGTCGACTGGTTACAACATTGCTAAGTATGACAACCCCGAGGAGATTACCGACGTTGCTTATCGCATCAACACGGGTAAGAACTACACCGATGGTCCTCTCTACTGGCTCGCTGTTGTTTACCTGAACTATGCCGAGGCTAAGGCTGAGCTCGGAACGCTCACCACCGCCGACCTCGATGCTACCATCAANAAGCTGCAAGCTCGTGCCGGCCTGCCCGCCATGACGCTGAGCCCCGAGGCTGACCCCGCCAACAACATGGGCGTGAGCAACTTGATTTGGGAAATCCGCCGCTGNCGTCGCTGCGAGCTGATGACCGACAACTGGTATCGTTANTGGGACCTCGTTCGCTGGCACCAACTCGACAAGCTCGACAGCCAGAAGTATCCCAACATCAANCGTGGTGCTTACCTCGCTGGTGTGACGGATCTCGACGAGACCTTCACCCTCGATGCCGATGGTTACACCATCCCCGTTTCGGCTACGCGTACGTTCGACAAGAAGTACTANCTGTGCCCCATCCCGTCGAACCAGATTACCCTGAGCCAGGGTGCTACCACCCAGAACCCCGGCTGGTAATTCCTGCATGACCTAAGTCACAACCTCTAATACTGCTGCCGCCAGTGCCCTCGAGCTCTGGCGGCAGCTCTTTCTATTTGTGGCTGTCGGGGAAAAAAGTGGGGGCGAGGTTGAGGTTAACTGCGAGAAATCTACTACCTTTGCACATTATTTATTAAAGATCGTTTTAAGCATTATGGAATCGAAACCCAAGAAATATGCTCGCACGTTGGTAACCACCGCGTTACCTTACGCTAATGGCCCNGTACACATTGGCCACCTGGCTGGCGTGTATGTGCCAGCCGATATCTACACACGTTTCCTGCGCCTGCGNGGCGAGGACGTCCTGCTCATTGGTGGCAGCGACGAGCACGGCGTGCCCATCACCATCAAGGCTCAGAAAGAGGGCGTTACGCCGCAGGACATCGTCGACCGCTATCACAACATCATCAAGACGTCGATGGAGGGCCTGGGCATCTCGTTCGACATCTACTCGCGCACNACCAGCGACATCCACTATAAGACGGCTCAAGACTTCTTCCGCACGCTCTACGACAAGGGCGAGTTCATCGAGAAGACGTCGTCGCAACTCTACGACGAGNAGGCCGACCAGTGGCTTGCCGACCGCTATGTGACGGGTACCTGCCCCCATTGCGGCAACGAGCATGCCTACGGCGACCAGTGCGAGGCGTGCGGTAGCAGCCTCAACGCCACCGACCTGATTAACCCCCGCAGTGCCATCACCGGTAACACGCCCGTGCTGCGCGAAACCAAGCACTGGTACATGCCCCTCGACAAGTGGGAGCCCAAGCTGCGTGAGTGGATTCTCGAGGGTCACAAGGAGTGGAAACCCAACGTTTATGGCCAGTGCAAGTCGTGGCTCGACGAGCACCTGCAGCCGCGTGCCGTGACCCGCGACCTGAGTTGGGGCATTCCCGTCCCCATCGATGGTGCCGAGGGTAAGGTGCTCTATGTGTGGTTCGANGCCCCCATTGGCTACATCAGCAACACCATCGAGCTGCGCCCCAACGACTGGGANAAGTACTGGAAGAGCCCCGACAGCCGCATCATCCACTTCATCGGCAAGGACAANATCGTCTTCCACTGCCTCATCTTCCCAGCGATGCTCATGGCGCACGGCGACTACCAGCTGCCCGATAACGTGCCNGCCAACGAGTTCCTCAACCTCGAGGGCGACAAGCTCTCGACCAGCCGCAACTGGGCCATCTGGCTCAACGAGTACCTCGAGGAATTNCCCGGCAAGCAAGANGTGCTGCGCTATGTGCTCACCGCTAACGCNCCCGAGACCAAGGACTGCGACTTCACCTGGCGCGACTTCCAAGCCCGCAACAACAACGAGCTCGTGGCCATCCTGGGNAACTTTGTGAACCGCGCATTGGTGCTCACCCACAAGTTCTGCGAGGGTAAGGTGCCCGCTGCTGGCGAGTTGCAAGACATCGACCGCGAGGCGCTGGCCGAGTGCCGCCGCTCGCAAGCATCGCTCGAGGACAACATCGAGCACTTCCACTTCCGTGAGGCGCTCAAGGACGCCATGAACATTGCCCGCGTGGGCAACAAGTACCTGGCCGACACCGAGCCCTGGAAACTCGCTAAAACCGACNTGGCNCGCGTGCAAACCATCCTGCACGTGGCGCTGCAAATCACCGCTCGCCTGGCCATCGTNACCGANCCGTTCNTGCCCTTCAGCGCTGCNCGCCTGCGCANGATGCTCGGCATGGGTGAACCCANNTGGGCNGCCCTNGAGACCGACGAATTGCTGCCCGCTGGCGCTCCGCTGAACCAGCCCGAACTGCTGTTCGAGAAAATCGACGATGCCGTCATCGACGCACAGATGGCCCGCCTCGAGCGCATCAAGCAAGAGAACATCATCAACGCCTTCACGCCGCGTGCCGTGAGCGCTCCCTGCACCATCGACGACTTCGGTCGCCTCGACATCCGCGTGGGCACCGTCACCGCCTGCGAGAAGGTGAAGAAGGCCGACAAACTGCTGCGTCTCGACATCGACGACGGCATGGGTGGCCGCACCATCGTCTCGGGCATCGCCAAGTGGTATGACCCGCAAGAACTGGTGGGCAAGCAGGTGTGCTTCATCGCCAACTTCCCGCCGCGCACGTTCAAGGGCATCACCTCGCAAGGCATGGTGCTGAGTGCCGAGGATGCTGGTGGCCGCCTCGTGGTCATCGGCCCCACGGGTCCAGTGAAACCCGGCGTCCAAGTCAAGTAACACGGCGTGTAACGCATAACACAAGCAGAGCCCGCGGCCATGGTGGCTGCGGGCTCTTGCGTGCTATCGTAATGGGTAGCTTACTTCTTGTCCTTGAGCAGGTCGCGGATTTCGGTGAGCAGCTTCTCCTCGGCAGTGGGCTCGGCAGGTGCGGGCTCTTCTTCTTTCTTCTTGAGGAGCTTGTTCATGCCCTTGATGGCCAGAAAGATACACAGTGCCACGATGAGGAAGTCGATGGTGGTCTGGATGAAGTTACCATAAGCAAACACGGCTGCACCAGCCTCCTTAGCGGCTGCCAGCGTCTTGTAGTTCGAGCCATCGAGGCTCACCATCAGGTTGGTGAAATCGGTACCACCAGTGAGTTTTCCAACCAGCGGCATGATGATGTCGTCGACCAGCGACGAAACAATCTTACCAAAGGCACCGCCGATGATTACACCGACTGCCATGTCGACCACGTTACCCTTAAGGGCAAATTCCTTGAATTCTTTAATGAAACCCATAGTCTAATGTGTTTAAAATGAACTTTTTATGTTGTTTTGTTGTATCCTTTCGTTGTGGGTAAAGCCCATTGTAGATGCAAAGATAACCAAAATAACGTTAACAAGCATCATGCAGTGCTGCATTTTTTCGCAAAAGCGTCTCAGGCAAGGCCGTCGAGGGTTACGGGCTCGGTGGGGACGTGGCTGCTGAGGATGCGCAAGGGCTTGGGATAGAGGTTGTTGGCTCGCGCTCCCAGGTTGTTGACCAGGCCCAGTGTGGTGCCGCGGTAGTTGACCAGGACGTAGCCGCGTGGTGCATCGATGGTGATGGCTTGCCCCTGCAGGTAGCTGATGGCGGTGGCGTAGTCGACCTCGACGTGCGGGAACGCGCCCGGCGTGCGTGCTGTGCTCATGGCCAGCGCGTGCTGGGGAACGACCTTGTTGCGGCCCGCGGCAGCCACGGTGACGCCTGCTTGCAGCACGTGCAGGCTCTCGCCCAACTGGCGCAGCACGGCCGTTACCTGTGGCGGAGTGGCAATGATGTAGTCGTTGTGGGTGCTCAAGTCGAGGCTCGTATCGACCCATTTTTTCACGGCAGCGGGGATGGCTGCAGCGCCCTTGTTGCGCGTGTTTTTCGGCACTTTGGGGGATGGGCCAGTGGGTGCGGTTTTGCGCAACACTGCCATAAATAGGCCCTCGCCGCGCGTGCGATGCGGCATGAAGCGATAGACGGGGTGCGGCGTGTCGATGCCCGCCATGATGCGCCACGCGGGGTCGGTGGGCACAGCCACGGGCTCGGCGCCCAGCTGGTCGATGATGAATTGCACCATCTCCTCGTTNTCGTGGCGGTTAAATGTGCAGGTGCTGTANATGAGCAAGCCACCCTCGCGCAGGGCNGGCCACGCATCGGTGAGAATCTGTCGCTGGCGGGTAGCGCATTCGCTCACGAGGGTTGGCGTCCACTGCGCCACAGCCTCGCTGTCCTTGCGCATCATCCCCTCGCCGCTGCAGGGCACGTCGGTGGCCATCACGTCGAACATCCCCGTCAAGCGTCCCACCTGTGCGGGTGTCGACTGGGTGACCACCACGGCAGGGTCGCCCCAGCGCGTGACATTGTCGGCTAGCGCCATGGCGCGACCGGGCATCACCTCGTTGGCCACCACCATCGAGCCCTGCGGCAGGGCTTGCAGCGCTGCAGTGGTCTTGCCACCAGGGGCAGCGCACAGGTCGAGGTAACGCACGGGCCCGTCGATGAGTTGCGCGATGACATGGGTGATAAACATCGACGAGGCATCTTGCACATAGTAGCACCCGCCATGATGCAGCGGGTCGAAGGTGAACGCTGGTCGCTCGTCGCAGTAAAATCCGCTGGGGCACCACGGCACACGGGTCGCTGATGCCGCCACGCTGCACCCGCGCAACGGGTTCACCCGCACGCTCACGCTGGGCGCACTCGCAAGCGCCTCGACCAGTTGCGTGGCCTCGGCACCCAGTAGCTCGTGAAGAGCGTCGACAAATGCTGCATCTAAATTCATCGATGCAAATTTAACAAAAAAATCATCGGCGGCGCGTTATTCCCTGCGATAATGGTTTCACGAGTGACAAAAAAAACGTAAATTTGCATCTCAATCAAGAAAATCCTATCAATCAAAAAATACATCTAACAATGGACGAAAACAAGAACACGCCTCAAGAGGAGGCACAGCAACCCCAAGCACCCAAGCGTCCCGCCGTCTCGCCCGAGAAACTCAAGGCATTGCAGATGGCCATGGACAAAATCGATAAGACCTACGGTCGCGGTTCGGTGATGAACATGGGCGATGACCACATCGAGAACGTCGAGGTTATTCCCACCGGCAGCATCGGCTTGAACTTCGCCCTGGGCGTTGGCGGTTATCCGCGTGGCCGCATCATCGAGATTTANGGTCCCGAGTCGAGNGGTAAGACCACGNTNGCCATCCACGCCATCGCCGAGGCTCAGAAGCAAGGCGGTATTGCCGCCATCATCGATGCCGAGCACGCCTTCGACCGCTTCTACGCACAAGCNCTGGGTGTCGACGTGAACAACCTGTGGATTTCGCAGCCCGACAACGGCGAGCAGGCGCTCGAGATTGCCGACCAGCTCATCCGCTCNTCGGCCATCGANGTGCTCGTGGTCGACTCGGTAGCCGCCCTCACGCCTAAGGCCGAAATCGAGGGTGACATGGGTGAAAACCGCGTNGGACTGCAGGCACGACTCATGTCGCAGGCCATGCGCAAGCTCACCGCCACCATCAGCAAGACCAACACNTGCTGCATCTTCATCAACCAGCTGCGCGAGAAAATCGGCGTCATGTTTGCCAACCCCGAGACCACCACTGGCGGTAACGCCCTGAAGTTCTACTCGAGCGTGCGCATCGACATCCGCCGTGTGAGCCAGCTCAAGGACGGCGACCGCGTCTACGGTGCTCAAACGCGCGTCAAGGTCGTGAAAAACAAGGTGGCTCCGCCATTCCGTCGTGCCGAGTTTGAAATCACCTTCGGCAAGGGCATCAGCAAGACCGGCGAAATCGTCGACCTGGGCGTTCAGACGGGCATCATCAAGAAGGGTGGCTCGTGGTTCAGCTACGACGACACCAAGCTAGGTCAAGGCCGCGAGACCGTGAAGCAACTCCTCGTCGACAACCCCGAGCTCAGCGACGAACTCGAGGCCAAAATCATGGAAGCCCTCAANAANCAGTAACCCCTCGCGGTTACCCCCCNNACANCNGCAAAGCCCCGCAGCCTCNNCGGCCGCCGGGCTTTGCTGCTTCATGAGGTTACATCATCTTATCGATGTGGTCGAGCAGGAAGTCCTCGATGTTGATGTAGAGGATGCCGTGGTCATCACGCCAGGGCACAATGTAATCGCGCACCACCACAACCTTGGTAAATGAGTCGTCGATGTGGGTGAGCGACCTGATTTCTTGCTGGTGCTTGTCGCTGTCGGCAATAGTGACAGCCGACTGAATGTAGTAGCGGTTCATGCCGCGATGGCACANAAAATCGACCTCGAGTTGGCTGCGTTGCCGCGAGCCCGTGGCGGTTGTCGTTGAGGTCTCGACTACGCCTACATCGACGTTAAATCGGCGTGCCCGCAGTTCGTTATACAGGATGTTTTCCATGATGTGGCCCTCGTCTTGCTGACGGAAGTTGAGACGGGCGTTGCGCAGGCCCACGTCGCTGAAAAAGTACTTCTGTTGCGCCCCGATGTACTTGCGGCCCTTGATGTCGTANCGCTCGACGCGGTGCACGATGAANGCGTCGATGAGGTAGTCGATGTAGGTGCTGATGGTGCTGTGCGTGATGTTGATGCCGCGGCTCGACTTAAATGTGTTGGCCAGCCGCGTGGCATTCGTCAGGCTGCCCACCGACGATGCCAAGTAATTGAGAATGTCCTCGAGNACGTCTTTGGAGCCGCGCAACCGGTTGCGTTCAATCACGTCGCTGATGTAGGTGCGGTCAAACAGGCCCTGCAGATAGGCTGCTTTGTCGGCATGCGAGGGGCGGCTCATTACCAGCGGCATACCTCCGTAGGTCATAAACTCGGCCCACGCGCGGCGGCGGTCACCCTGGTAGGCTGAGCAGAACTCGTCGAAAGTAAGTGGGTTAACGCGGATTTCCTCACCTCGGTCGCGGAACTCGGTGAGGATGTCGCTCGAGAGCATGCGCGAGTTGCTCCCCGTCACATAGAGGTCGACGTTGGGCAGGTTTTTCAGTCCCAGCACGACGTCGACAAAGCCCACCTTGGCCTTGGTTTCCTTGGGTAGATAGGGATTGGGGATGCTGATAACCTTCTGAATTTCATCAAGTAGTACGTAGAAATGCCGCGACGTGTCGGCACACAACTCGCGGATGTGCTTGCTTAGCGTCATGGGGTTGCGGTATTGCGCGTTGATGTCCTCGTCGAGCGCGAGCACGATGATGTCGCTCTCGTTCACCCCGCTTTCGAGTAAGTGCTTCTTAAACAGCACGTTCAGCAGATAGGACTTGCCGCAACGGCGGATGCCCGTGACGATTTTAATCATCCCATCGTTTTTCCGCTCAATGAGTTGGTTCAGGTATCTATCTCTCTTGATTTCCATTTTTACGAACTTTTTTTGTTACCACGTCACAGTTTTCGCTTGCAAAATTACAACAAAGCCACGAATCTGCAACTTTTTACGNACTTTTTTTGTTACAGTGTAACAGTTTTCNTCTCTAAAAAGTACACCGTTAGTACACCTTTTACAAAGAAAAGCCCTCGTAAACANCANGTTTACAAGGGTTTAAATTGGTTTTGAGGTACCCCCGCCGGGAATCGAACCCGAATCTAAGGTTTAGGAAACCTCCATTCTATCCATTGAACTACAGGGGCAATGCGGCTGCAAAGGTAATCAAAAAATGCAGAATCGGAACTCGGTAGNCTCTGTTTTTTTATTTTGCTGCCTGTGTNGNTGAATNATCGGGCGNNGTCGTGCACCTCGTCGAGGTGCTAATCGAGGGTGGTAGCTAGCCCCAGGCTCTTCCGCTCACTTCGTTCGCTTCTATAGCCTGGGGTTANTTCACGTACTCGTCTCCNACGAGTTGCGCTGCATCAGCGACTTCGGTCGTGGTGCGGTGTTAGAATTTGTAGTCGATGCCGACGCCGAAGACTTTGTTGGTGCGGAGGAATATGTCTTTGCCGGCGAGGCCGGTGCCGCAGTAGCCGTAGTTACCGGCGGCGTATTCCTTGGTGTAGTCGCTGTAGGTGGTCCAGAAGTAGGCGATGTTGAGTTTNACNTTTTCGCTCAGGTTGACGGCGCCNCCGAANCCCAGCGAGTAGCTGTCGCACGAGAAGGTGGTGTGCGTCTGGTAGCCGTCGCTCAAGCCGTAGTCGGTGATTTGGCCNCCGCAGCTCACGGTGAACATCTTGTTGATGTCCCACTCGATGCCAGCGAGGTACTCGTTGGTGCCGCGGGTGAGCAGNTTCTGCTTGGCGATGGTGGTGGTGGGGTCATCGGGGTTAACGACTTTGCCCATTTCGGCATGCTTGTCNTCGAAGTAGTGGTACTCGACGGCGGCACGCAGTTTGTGCGGGATGATTTCATATTGCGCTGCCACAGCCAGCAGGGCGGGCAGGTCGTAGTCGCTCTTGACACCATCGGCGTAGTCGCTCAGTGCTGATGCAAACTCNTCGGGAGCCTCGAGCGTTTTGGTCTTGTTCTTGATGGTGATGTTGGTCTTGAACTCATATTTTGCGGCGAGCGTGAGGCCCTTGTACTTGAANTCGAGGCCCACAATGGGGGTGAATCCCAATCCACTCTGTTTGCAGTCGAGTTGTACGTTGGCAAGACCGCCCTCGCCCGCGAGGCCGCTCAGTTGCGACGCCAGTTGGGGTTGGCAGCCGACAGTGCGGGAGCCAGCTGGCTAATCACGCCCGTGAGTTTCTCGTTGGCGCTCACGGTCACGTGGCCCTTGTAGCCGCCCTGGTAGTAGTTGAAGCGTGCACCCAGCGCTGCGCTCAGGTAGTTGTTGATGCGATAGGCGCCCACGGCCTCAAAGCCGTAGATAAACTGATGTCCCTTCATGTAGCTGTCGATGGTGTACATGTCGGGGCCGATGTAGTTGCCAATGTAAGGCTGCAGGGCAGGGTAGGCCTGCACGAGTTGGCCCGACTTGCTGGCGAGGCCCGCCATGACGGCTGCGTCGAACATGGGTAATCCGTTCTCGAACGTTGCCTTGCCGCCGCCACCGATGATGCCGAAGAAGCCCGAAACGGCCCAGCGGTCCTTTTTGTAGGTCACGTAGGCCTCGGGGATGAAGGGAGCCGTGGCGCTACCCTCGTAGCGATGTGTGTGGTTCTCATCGGTGAACAAGGGGAATGTGGCGGTGATGTCGCGCTCCTGGAACGCCGACTGCACGTTGAGCGACAGCGTCCAGCCCTCGTGGTCCATCCACGCGGTGCCGGCGGGATTGGTGAACACAGCGTCGATTTCGTTGCTGGCACCACGTGCCATCATGCGGTTCCATGCCGTGTGCATGTTAGTGTTATGGGCCAGTCCACCTGCCAGCACGGGCAGTGCGCTCGTTGCGGCCAGTAGCGCAAGGAAGGTGTATCGTTTTGTAAGTTTCATATCTGTCGTTTAGTGATTATCGAAAAAGCGTTTTTAATGACTGAAGCTGTGCAAAAGTAGTCACACTTGCACAAAAACTGTCGCAAAACTCACAAAAAATGCCCAAAACGCGGGTTTCGGGCATTTTGTGACACTTTTTAACACGCACACGTTGTTAAAAAGTGTGTAATCCAGCGATGTTGTGGTTTATCCGAAGATAAACGTGCGCTCGGCCCAGTAGCACAGCATACCGGCAAAGTAGCCGATGAGCACTGCCAGGCTGATGTGGCGCAGGTACCATCCAAACGAGATTTTCTCGAGGCCCATGACCACCACGCCAGCGGCCGAACCGATGATGAGGATGCTGCCACCCACGCCGGCGCAGTAGGCCAGCAGTTGCCAGAAGATGCCGTCGACTGCCATGTCGCCAGTCGGTGCGAGCGGGTACATACCCATGCAGCCAGCCACCAGGGGAACGTTGTCGACGATGCTCGAGAGGATACCAATCGAGCCGGTAACGATGTAGTGGTTACCGTGCGAAACCTTGTCGAGCCACGAGCCCAGTGCGCTGAGCACGCCCACTTCCTCGAGACAGCTCACAGCCATGAGGATGCCCAGGAAGAACATGATGGTGCTCATGTCGATGCGCGAGAGCAGGCGCGTGATGCGTTTGCTGGCACCATGAGCTTGCTTGATGTGGCTGTAGAACATCTCGGTGACAAACCACAGCAGGCCTAGGATGAGCAGGATGCCCACAAACGGGGGCAGGTTGGTGAGGTAACGAAAGATGGGCACGAAGATGAGGCCGCCCACGCCAATGGCAAACACTGCCTTGCGCTGCAGCTGGGTGAGCTCGTTTTCGGTCGTGCTCTTGTCCTCGCGCGGCTCGGGCAGCTCGCCCTTGAGTTTGTATTGCAACAAGAAGGCGGGAACAATCATCGCCACAAGCGAGGGAAGGAGCAGCTCCTTGATGACGCCACCGCTGGTGATGAGGTTGCTGTTCCACAGCATGATGGTGGTCACGTCGCCAATGGGCGAGAATGCACCGCCAGCGTTTGCTGCCATGATGACAACGGCAGCCATGATCATGCGGTCGGCATTGTCGTTGACCATCTTGCGCAGCACCATCACCATGACGATGCTGGTGGTCATGTTGTCGAGGATGGCCGACAGGAAGAAGGTCATCACCGCGATGCGCCACAGCAGGCCGCGCTTGCTGCGCGTGTGCAGCGTGCTACGTACAAAGTTGAAACCACCGTGCTGGTCCACGACCTCGACGATGGTCATGGCACCCATCAGGAAGAACAGAGTGGTGGCGGTGCTGCCCAGGTGGCGCTCAATCACGCCATTGACCGCAGAAAGCAGGTCCTGACCCTCGGCTGCTTGCACGTACGACCCAGGGTCGACCATGAACAGCGTCCAGCAGAACACAAACATGAGCAGCGCAACGGCCGCCTTGTTGATTTTAGTAAAGCTCTCGAGTGCAATGCAGGCGTAGCCTAGCACAAACACTACAACGATTGCAATAGTGAGTAATGACATTTGAATAGTAATGATAACGTCTAAAAAACGTCGTGGTTAGTTTAGAAGGTTTTTAAATTTTCAATAGCTGGCAAAGTCGCTGGCCTTCACAAAAGAAAGCCCCCGCGGTTTTGCGGGGGCAAAATTACGACTTTTGGAAATAACAAAAAAACTTTATCCCAAAAATTAAGGGGTTACATGTCAGTTTTATTTTACGTCGGGGCGTTGGCGGCGGTTGAGGGCGCGGCGACGCCAGATGAAGAACCAAATCAGGGCGATGGCAGCCACAATGGTGCTTGCCACGGGTGCCAAGCTATTGTCGCAACCCAGCATCGAGGGCGACAGCACTACAAATGTGCTGCAAATCACCGTCATAAACACTGCGGGAATGAGCGTCATCCAGTAGAACTTGTCCTTGAGCACGAAATAGACCGTGATGAGCCACAGCGTGATGACCGACAGTGTCTGGTTGCACCAGCCGAAGTACTGCCACAGGGTGTTGAAGCCGTCGGGGTTCATGAACTGCCACCCCAGCAACACCGCGGCCAGGATGAACATGGGAATGGCAATGAGCAGGCGGTTGCCCTTCTTGCGCTGGTCGAGACCCATTGACTCGCCCAGGATGAGGCGAGCGCTGCGGAATGCGGTGTCGCCACTGGTGATGGGCGCTGCCACCACACCCAGGATAGCCAGGATGCCACCCACGATGCCCAGCCAACCGGTGCACACGGCACTCACTACCTGCGGCGCCGTGAAGTACTGAATGAGCGTCTTACCGCCATCGGCTTGCGCCAGGAAGGCTTGCACGGTCTCGGGATTCACCAGCTCGCGCCAGCCTCCATCGTAGAAGAAATAGGACGACACGGTGGCCCAGATGAGTGCCATGATGCCTTCGGTAATCATCGACCCATAAAAAATGGGACGGCACTGGCGCTCGTTCTTGACGCAGCGAGCCATCAACGGGCTCTGTGTGGCGTGGAAACCGCTGATGGCACCGCAGGCGATGGTGATGAAGATGCACGGGAAGGTGGGGTTCTTCTGGATGTATTGTGTCACGCCCAGCAGGTCGATGCCGCCCTCATGCTGGCTGTTGCGCCAGACGTCCATGTTACCAATGTTCCACACCTCGGGGAGGGTGGGGAACTTGATGATGAGCATCACCATCAACGCTGCAGCCATGAACAGTAGCGCGATGGCAAACACAGGATAAATGCGGCCAATGATTTTGTCGATGGGCAGCAAGGTGGCCACCAAGTAGTACACAAAGATGACGATAATCCATATCGTGGTCCACATCGTGGTGCCACCACACATGTCGCTCAGCAGTAACGCAGGGCTGTAGACAAATACCGCGCCCACAATCACCAGCAGAAATACCGAGAAAACGAGCAGCAGCACGTAGGTCGTCTGCCCCAGATAAAGTTTCACCAAGCCTGGCAGGCTACTGCCGTTGTTGCGAATCGACAGCATCCCCGACAGGTAGTCGTGGACCGCTCCAGCGAAGATGCACCCCAGTACAATCCACAGGTAGGCCGCGGGACCAAACCACATACCCATGATGGCACCGAAGATAGGTCCCGTTCCTGCGATGTTGAGGAACTGAATCATAAAGATTTTCCATGTGGGCATAACCACATAGTCTACACCATCGGCCATGGTGATGGCGGGCGTTGGGCGGTCGTCAGGACCGAAACTGCGCTCCACGATGCGGCCATAAATCAGGTAGCCCAGCACCAGCGCAACAATGCTAATCAGGAAGCTAATCATAAGTGGGGAGGGGTGTTATGAGGTTTACTTGTGTGATTACTTAGATTCTTTCATTTGCTCGAGTTCTTTCTCCTTCTTGAGGTAGCGACTGCGCCATACAAAGAACCAAACCAGTCCTACCACGGCAGCCACTGCGCTCACGGCGGGAGCCGTCTGCACATCGCAATTCATCATGATGGGCGAGATGACGGCAAACACGGTGCAAATCACCGTCATGAACACTGCGGGAACGAGTGTCATCCAGTAGTTGCGTTTCTTGCGCACGAGGTATACCGTTGCCGTCCACAGGGCAAACGTTGCCAGCGACTGGTTAGACCAGCCGAAGTATTGCCACAGCTTGTTGAAGCCATCGGCGTCCTGAATTTGCCACCACAGCAGCAGAATCGACAGGGCAAACATGGGGATGGCGATGAGCAAGCGGTTGATTTTCTTGCGTTGGTCGACTTGCAGGGTCTCGGCCAGGATGAGGCGAGCACTGCGGAATGCCGTGTCACCACTGGTGATGGGAGCGGCAACTACACCCAGGATGGCAAGGATGCCGCCGAAGATGCCCAGCCAACCGGTGCACACGAGGTTCACAACCTGCGGTGCGGTGAAGTACTGGATGAGCGTCTTGCCGCCATCGACTTGGTTCAAGAAGGCGGTAACAGTCTCCTCGCTGGCAACCTCGCGCCAGCCACCATAGTAGAAGAAGTAGGACGAAACAACGGCCCAAATCAGTGCCACAACGCCCTCGGTAATCATTGCACCATAGAAGATGGGGCGACCCAGGCGCTCCTTGGCAATGCAACGAGCCATCAGCGGACTCTGCGTCGCGTGGAAACCACTAATGGCACCACAAGCAATGGTGATAAACAAGCAGGGGAACAGCGGGTTCTTCTGGAGGTAAGCAACTACGCCCAGCAGGTCGGTGCCGCCCTCGGTTTGGCGCGTGTACCAGCTATCCATATTGCCAATGTCCCAAATCTCGGGGAGTGCCGGGAACTTGAAAATCAGGACCACCATCAGTGCAACTGCCATGAACAGCAGCGATATCGCAAAGATGGGATAGAAACGCCCGATGATTTTATCGATGGGCATCAAGGTGGCAACCAGGAAGTAGCAGAAAATCACTACAATCCATGCGAGAATAACGGCGTTGGTGCCGCCACACATGCCGCCCAGCAGCAATGCGGGACTGTAGACAAATACCACGCCCACAATTACCAGCAATATTACCGAGAACACCAGCAGCACGGCGTAAGCCGGCTTGCCCATGTAAAGTTTCACGATGCCTGGCAGGCCACTACCATTGTTGCGCTCCGAGAGCATGCCCACCATGTAGTCGTGAACCGCACCTGCAAAGATGCAGCCAAACACAATCCACAGGTAGGCAGCGGGTCCAAACCACATACCCATGATGGCACCAAAGATGGGGCCCGTTCCTGCGATGTTGAGGAACTGTATCATGAAGATCTTCCATGTGGGCATCACTACGTTGTCAACGCCATCGGCCAATGCGATGGCAGGTGTCTCACGGTCGTCGGGACCAAAGTTGCGCTCCACGATGCGACCATAAATCAGGTAGCCCAGCACCAGCGCTACAATGCTAATGAGAAAGCTAATCATGTGATTATTAGAAGCTTAATTAGATGCGTTGATTACAAATTCGGTTTGATGTGCAAATTTACGCAATTTTATTATAATCGCAACTATTGCGCGCGGTTTTCATCAAAAATATGTGTGGCGGCGAGG
>Ga0065709_1029406_pt1 | contig 24271 bp, 29 predicted proteins | sample Hoacrofraction14_2_FD_59096 | JGI IMG/M metagenome (GOLD analysis project Ga0065709, IMG submission 59096) | Hoatzin crop microbial communities from Cojedes, Venezuela, sample from fiber fraction 14 v1 | ecosystem: Host-associated > Birds > Digestive system > Esophagus > Crop | place: Venezuela...
GAGAATAAGCAAGAATCTGACAACGATGACGAATACTACAAATAAAACAAGAGTCCTGGGCAATTCCGGGATTGAAGTATCTCCGCTGGGTTATGGCTGCATGGGCCTTTCCCACGCTTTCGAAACACCACTGATCAAACAGGAAGGGGCCGACCGGATCAAGGCCGCTTTTGATATGGGCTATACGATGTTTGACACGGCGGAATGTTATACGGGGACGAACCCGGACGGGACAACCGCCTGTAACGAAAAGACGCCATGGGCCCTGGCATTCAGGAAATCCGCAACAAAATCATCCTCTGCACGAAACCCGGGGTGGATTTCAAAGACGAAAAGAGGACTCATCGCCCGAAACCATCCGGCGCTCGCTGGAAAAGAGTCCTGAGAATACATCGACCTGTACGACCAACACCGCATTGACCCGAAACGTGGCCCCGGAGACGGTCGCCTGCACACCGCTGGCCAACGGATTCCTTTTCGGCCGCTACAAGGAAAGACCAACCTCCGACAATCCGGAAGACAACCGCGGGGACCGTTACCAGTTCCCGGAAGAAGAATTCAACGCCTGTCAGAAAGTGATCCGCCGGATCGAAGAGTATGCCAGTAAGAAAAGTGTCACACCGACACAAATCTCCCTCGCATGGTCTTTGGTGCAGAAGCCTTACAACATTCCGGTTCCGGACACGAGAACACCTTCGCACATGCAGGAAAACCTTGCGGCCGCCAATGTGTAGTTGACCAACGAAGAGCGGGATGCGATCACCGGCGCCCTCAACGAAATGCATCTGGCAGACACAAAGCCCAGGAGTAAAGCGGACCCGTACAAGAGAGCCCTCAATCAAAAATAAACCTTTACACAACCTCTCCTTTTCGGTATCTTAGATATCAATACAGGGGAGGTTTTATGATGGATCAAAAGGTTCTCAAAGGCATTGTCATGGCCCTCATCGGCGGCTCGTTCTGGGGCCTGTCAGGGACCTGCGGACAATACTTGTTTGCGCACAGCGATATGAGTGCCACCACGGCCACGGTGATCCGTATGGTGTGCGGCGGTTTGATTCTTTCGGTCATTGCGGCCCGCAAAGCCCCGGCCGACATCAAAGACCTTGCGACGAAACCGGGCAACCTCATCCGTTGGATCATCTTTTCTATCGGCGGTTTACTGCTCATCCAGCTCTCTTACCTGCAGGCCATTGCTTACACAAATGCCGGGGTGGCCACATTTTTCCAATACTCCGGGCTCATTCTGGTGATGCTGCTGGATTGCCTGATGAAGCGAAGACTGCCGTCCCTGAGGGAAGTCATTGCGGCCGTGCTTGTGCTCGGCGGTGTGGTCGGGATTGCGACCCATTTCAACTTGTCTTCACTGGCCATCACCGGTCCGGCGCTTGCCTGGTGTTTGATTTCGGCCGTCGCATTGGCAACGTATACGGTGCTGCCGGTGTCCCTTCTTCAAACGCATCACTCTCTGGCTGTGCTCGGCCCGGCGATGTGTCTCGGCGGCGTGGTGCTTGGCGTTATCACCCGTGTGTGGCAGGTGAACTTTGCCTTATCATGGGATGCGCTTCTCGCCCTTGGCGGGGTCGTCATCCTCGGCACGGCTTTGGGCTTTGCGATGTACCTCACATCCATCGCCTTGTGCGGCCCGGTGAAAGCGTCGATGGCGGCGTGCGTGGAACTCGTGGCGGCGACGTTATCGTCTGCGTTTTTCCTGCATACATCGTTTCCGGCCATTGATGTGATTGGCTTTGTGCTCATCGCCACCGGGGTTGTGATGGTGTCGCTGAAATCTGAACAGCAGGCATAAAAAACAACGTCCCCGCAGGGACGTTGTTTTCGTCTGTCAGGCATTTTTTTCCCGGAACGCTTTGTTGGTGAGGATGAGAGACCCCAGGAACATATGTTTGTGGATGTAATACACTTTGCACAGTTCAGGCAGGGCGGTTTCCGGCACATAACGCAGAAGGTTTTCCCTGAGCGCTTCGAGATCCGGGATTCCGTCTTCGTAAATGCCGAGATAGTCCGGAGCGGCCACGGCGATGATGTCGAGGATGAACTCGGTGGCCATGTCGATGGTTTTCTCAACCGTGCTGACATCGAACGAGTCAGCCGTCCGGCCGAGCAAGGTGAAGCGCAGTTCGCCGGCCTGGCCGCGGTAGCCCGTGACGAGCCGTCCGTTGATGATCAGGCCGCATCCGCCGCAGGAATTGCCTGCGCCGCAGTAATAGAGGCCAACGTTTTCATATGTGCCCTTGTTGGCGTAGAGACCCGTTACGGCCGTATTGACATCGTTGTACAAATACACCGGAATACCGTATTTCTCTTCGAGACACGGGGCGAAATCAGGCCCGGTGAATTCGGTGAACGTGGCGGTCCTGGCGGCGTTATTGTAAATGGCGCCCGGCATGGCAATGGAAATCGCATCGATGCCGGTGTGCAGGGCGGTGACGGTGTCGAGGATGTCGTAAATATCATCCCGGTTCAAATGAAGAGTGCATTTACGAATCTCGTTTTGCATGAGAATGTCGTCTTTGTCATAGAGTCGGTAGGCAATTTTGGTGTTTTTGCGGTGACGGATGATAATCAGAGACAAAATTTTCAGTTCGTTTTTGATGTCATGCAGGTTTTCCAGCGTGGCATCAGACTCTTCGTCCGTGACTTCGTTTTGGGCAAGCGTGTCCTGAATCAGCTTGATACAGCCTGCACCGTCATACTTGGCGAAAACCGGCGCCGGGATATCAATGATGGTTGTATTGGAGACGCTGGAGGCGAGACTGGCTTTCATATAGGCAATCTGCGGGGCGAGGAGAATGATGTCATACTCATCCCCGACGTTCGGGAGCTCCGTAAAGGCCACGGCCTCGAACTCATAGTCCAGGGACAGCGCTTCGGCCGCATTCTGGAGTTCGGAAGCGAAGAAGCTTGTCGTCAGCCCGCCCGAACAGGACAGCAGCACCCGCAGCGTTTTGCGCTGCGCCATGTTGTCGACTGTCTCCAGCATTTGCGTAAACAAATCGGTCGCATGCTTGAGGTTGTTCATCTGGAAATGGAGGTAAAACTCCGTGTCCTCTTTTTTTGTATTGGTGATTTCCATCTCAATGATGTCCATGTCATGGAACGTGACCCGGCTTTTGGCCGCATCGGTGGAAAAGCGCACTTCGTTTTCGCTGTTTTCAACCACGTAGCCCTCACTGAGCCGGCCGAGAATCCATGTGTGAAACACATCACAGTACAAATCGCTCATAAATACATCCATAAGACATAACCTCCTGCTTCAATTTTAACAAATTCTTCCGGCATTCTCCACTCAATTAAGAATAGCCGCTGAAAGTTGATGAGCGTGGCGGTTTCGTGCTTTCAAAGGGCGTGGTATAATGCGCCTGAAGGACGTGAGATCTATGCATTTGGATAAAATTGACTATTTCCTCAACGCCGCAGAGATGCGCAACTTTACCAAGGCGGCCGAAGCCTGCCACATCTCCCAGACGGCCATCAGCAAGCACATCCGCCAGCTCGAGGAAGAACTCGGGTGCGAGCTGTTTGAGCGTGAGGGCCGCAAGCTTTCCCTGACCCGTGAGGGGCAGGTGTTTTATGACGGGATGAAAGACATCCAGGAACGCTACATGCGTCTTTTGGAGGAGATGAAAACCGGCTCCGGTGATTTGCGGCTCGGGATGATCCTGCGGGATTTTATCGATCTCCCGGTGCTGGGCGCGTTTGAAAAAGCCTGTCCGGACATCCGCATGCACTACAGCTTTAAAACCGCCGGAGTGCTCGTGGAGGAGCTGAAGAAAGGCCGTCTGGACGCCTTGATTGCGCCCGATGTGATCACACTCGATCCTGTATTTCAAAGACAGAACCTGGGCGAACTGCCGGAAATGCTGGTGTGCGGGAAAGGGGATCTGGATGCGTTCGGCTCCCTCGCAAAGCTTGTTCAAGAGCGCCCGCTGATCACCAAGACAGCTGACCCGGCGTACCTGGATACCGTCAACGCCACGCTGGAGAAGCTGTGCAAAAGTGCATGCGTCTCGATGGTCAGTGTCGAAACATACAACGAACAGATGTTTATGGTCGCCCACTCTCAGGGCTTTGCGATTGTGCCGAAGCAGAATCTTGATGACAATTTGTACAGGACATGGGACCTGGCGGGGCTGTATCACGAAATGTGTCAGGTTGTCAGCCATCCGGAGCACGTCTCACAGGCTTTGAAAGCCTTCCTGGACTTTGTTTCTTATCATATTGTTTGAACTGAATGAAGTGTCAGAGTAAAATAACAGTCACGAGGTGAGTTAAGTATGAGTGAATTAAAGATTGAAAACCTGCACGTCTCGGCAGGTGACAAAGAAATATTGAAAGGCGTCAGCCTGACATTCCGAAAAGGGGAGACCCACGCTTTGATGGGTCCGAACGGGAACGGGAAATCCACCCTCCTGATGACCATCATGGGTCATCCGGACTATACGGTGACCGAAGGGTCCATCACCCTGGACGGGAAAGACGTTCTGGCGATGAGCGTCGATGAACGCTCGCGCGCCGGCATCTTCCTCGGCATGCAGAACCCGCAGGCCATTCCGGGGGTCACGAACATGGACTTCCTGAAAGCCGCCGTCAATGCACGCCGTGAAGAACCCATCCGCCTGTTTGACTTTATGAAGTCCCTCGATCAGGCCATCGGTGAACTGTCGATGAATGAGGACCTGGCCCATCGTTATCTCAACGAAGGCTTCTCCGGCGGGGAGAAAAAGCGCAACGAAATCCTGCAGATGGAACTGCTCAAACCGGACTTCGCCCTGCTCGACGAAATCGACTCCGGTCTGGACGTCGACGCCCTGCGCGTCGTGGCGGAAGTCATCAATAAAATGAAAGACGAGCAGGATTTGGGGCTGGTCATGGTGTCCCACTATGAAAAGCTGTACCAGATGGTGCGTCCGACGCACGTGCATGTACTCGTGGACGGCGTCATCAAGGCCGACGGTGACTTTGAACTCGTCGATAAGATCACGTCCGAAGGTTATGAATGGCTCACCGGGGACAATGACGATGAGGGTATGGATCTCTACGAACAAATCTTCGGCTTCGGCACAGGGAAGAAGGGATAATCATGGAACGACTGTTTTCCCACGCGCTTGTGCTTGAAGACGGCCGTGTGACATCGTCTGAGCTCCCGGACGGGGTCTCGTTTGACAATCAGACCCTGACTTTCACGCGCGGCGCTCAGGTCCATGTGATCCTGACCAGCACAGCCGATACACAGATTGCCTACGACATCAAGGACTCCCTGAAGGTCGACATCATCGAAACCCGCGATGTCAAGGATGCCTCCCTTACCCGCAACATTACGGTTGGGGAAAGTGCCAACGTGAGTGTGTTCACGGAGAACACGGCCACCGGCGGCACGATGCATTTTGACGAAACCGGACAGGTGGCGGCTTACGGCACATTGAACCTTGGTCTTTCGGAACTCTCCGAAGGGGACGTGGACTTCATGTGCCGGTATGATATGAAAGGCGAAGAAGCGGCGGTCAAGCTCCGGATGGCGGCCCTTTCCAAGGACAACGAAAAGAAACACTACAACATCACTCTGAAGCACATGGCCAAAAATACCACGGGCATCATGGACAACTACGGGGTGGCCAAGGATTCCGGGTCCCTCGTCATCGACGGAATCGGGTCGATTGACAAAGGCATGCACGGCAGTGAAGCACATCAGACCAACAAGATCATGGTGTTTGATGACCGGTGTCATGCGAGCGCCAACCCCTATCTTTATATCGACGACTACGACGTCAAAGCGTCCCATGCGGCCGGGGTCGGGAAGATGGATGAAAACCACCTCTACTACCTCCAGTCCCGCGGGCTGACAGAGCGTCAGGCGATGCAGCTCATCACCTATGGCTATTTGCGTCCGGTGGTGGACGTCGTCGACAATGACCTGCTCAAACAACGATTCGAGGCTTCCCTCGGGAAAGTGGGGGCGTAACTATGCTCGATACGAATAAAATCAGAAACGACTTCCCGATGCTCAGAAACAAGGCACAGATGCACGGTTGCCCGCTTGTGTATCTCGACAATAACGCCACAACACTCAAACCGCAGTGTGTGGCCGATGCGGTGTATGAGTATCTGACCGAGTACACGGCCAATGCGGAGCGCGGTGATTATGACCTGTCCCATCACGTGGATGTCAAGGTCGAAGGCGCCCGGGAAAGCCTGCGCAAACTCGTCAACGCCAGGGTGAAGGATGAAATCGTCTTCACCCAGGGCACGACCGACGGCCTGAACATGGTCGCTTACGGCTACGGGCTCACTCATCTTCATGAAGGTGATGAAATCCTGCTGAGTCTGGCCGAACATGCCTCCAACACGTTGCCGTGGTTTGACGTGGCGGAACAGACCGGCGCAGTGGTGAAGTACATCGATCTCAACGAAGAAGGGCGGATCACCCTTGACAACGTCAAAAAGGCGGTCACTGAGAACACAAAAATCATCTCGCTCGCCATCGTGACGAATGTGCTCGGCTATGAAGTGCCGATCGGGGACATCGCCCGCTTTGCGCATGAACACGGCATTGTTGTCGTGGCCGACGGCGCCCAGAGCGTGCCGCACCGTCCGACCGATGTGCAGAAAGACGATATCGACTTCCTGGCCTTCTCCGGTCATAAAATGCTGGGGCCGACAGGCATCGGTGTGCTGTACGGCAAGATGGATTTGCTGAACGAAACCAAACCGACCCGTTTCGGCGGCGGCTCCAATGCCCGCTACAACGCCTGTGGGAATGTCTCTCTCAAAGAGGTCCCGTACAAGTTTGAATCCGGCACCCCGAACATCGAAGGTATCGTGGGTCTCGGCGCGGCGGCTGAGTATTTGATGGGCATTGGCTTTGATGCCATTATGGCCCACGAGAAAGAGCTGCGCGACTATGCGATTGAAAAGATGAAGCAGATCGATCTCGTTGAAATTTACAACGAACACGCGGAAGGTGCCATCACCTTCAATATCAAAGACGTCTTCTCACAGGATGCGGCATCCCTCTTCAATACGTACGGCGTGGCCGTGCGGGCCGGCGAGCACTGCGCGAAGATTCTGAAAGACTTCCTCGGCGTGACCTCCACGCTGAGAGCGTCGCTTTACATTTACAACACGAAAGAGGACATTGATGTCCTGTGCGAAACATGCAAGAAGGGAGATGACTGGCTCGATGCATTCTTTGGATAACCCTTTGATGATGCGTGAAATCATCATGGATCACTACAAGAGCCCGCGTCACCATGAACTCACGGATGACAGTGCGTATCTCTCCACGAATATGAACTCCTCCACGTGCATCGACAATATCGATGTGCAGGCCAAGTTCGACGGGGACACGATTGAAGACATCCGTTTCGACGGTGAGGCATGCGCCATCAGCACCGCCTCCACGTCCATCATGACTGAGCTTCTGATCGGGAAAACGAAAGACGAAGCCCGCAAGATTATCGACAACTACATGGCGATGATCGACATGAAAGACTATGACCCTGACCTGCTTCAGGAAGCCTATGTGTTCAAGAACACGTACAAACAGCCCAACCGCATCAAGTGTGCGACGATCGGCTGGCGCGGCTTCCAGAAACTGATGGACGAAAGTGAGGCGAAGGACAATGGATGAGATCAAAGACATTCTCACCGAAGAGCGTCCCGAAGACCACGCTGATGACGTCACTCCGGTGTTCGAAACCGGCAAAGGTCTGAACGAAGACGTCGTCCGGGAAATTTCCAAGGTCAAGGGCGAACCGGAATGGATGCTGGAATACCGCCTGCAGTCTTTGAAAACATTCAATGAAATGCCGATGCCGACATGGGGCGTAGACCTCTCCGGCATGGATTTCGACGACTACACGTACTACAACCGCTCCTCGAACGGCGTCACGAATGAATGGGATGATGTCCCGGAAACAATCAAAAACACGTTTGAACGTCTGGGCATTCCGGAAGCCGAACGGCGCTATCTCGCCGGGGCCAGTGCTCAGTTTGAGTCCGAGGTTGTCTACCACAACATGCTCGACGAAGTCAATGAGAAGGGGGTTATCTTCCTCGACATCGACTCCGGCCTGCGTGAACATCCGGATATTTTCAAAAAGTATTTCGATACGGTCATTCCGTACAATGACAATAAGTTCTCGGCGCTCAACGGTGCGGTCTGGTCGGGCGGCTCGTTTATTTATGTCCCGCCGGGAGTGCATCTCGACAAACCGCTCCAGTCGTACTTCCGCATCAACAGTGAACGCATGGCCCAGTTTGAACGCACGCTCATCATCGTGGATGAGGACGCCAGCATTCATTATGTCGAAGGCTGCACGGCGCCGGCATACTCCAAAGACTCCCTGCATGCCGGGGTGGTCGAAATCATCGTCGGGAAAAACGCGCACTGCCGTTACACGACGATTCAGAACTGGTCCAAAAACATTCTCAACCTCGTCACCCAGCGGGCCCGTGTGGCCGAGGGCGGCTTTATGGAATGGGTCGACGGGAACATCGGGTCCCGCGTGACGATGAAATACCCGTGCTGCGTGCTCGAGGGCGAAGGTGCCCGCGGGAACGTGATCACGATTGCGGTGGCCGACAAGGGTCAGATCATCGACTCCGGGGCCAAGATGATCCATCTCGCCCCGCACACCTCATCCCAGGTCATTTCGAAATCCATTTCGAAAAACGGCGGAAAGTCCAACTTCCGCGACCTGATCAAACACGGACATCACGCCCAGGGCGCCTTGTCCAAGGTCGAGTGTGACACGCTGATCCTCGACGACATATCCACGTCGGATACGATTCCGACCAATGTCACGGACAATAACGACTCCACAATCGAACACGAAGCGACGGTGTCGAAAGTGTCCGAAGACCAGCTGTTCTACCTTATGGCCCGCGGCTTGAGCAAGGCCGAGGCGACGGAGATGATCGTCATGGGCTTTATCGAACCGTTCTCACGCGAACTGCCGATGGAATATGCGGTCGAACTCAACCAGCTCATCAAGTTCGATATGGGAGACATGGCGATTGGATAAAAAACGCAAAGACATGGTGCACAAGCGTCTGGCCCTTTCACAGGAGGACTATGACCGCCTGAACCATGACATCCTGACAAACATTGAAGCTCTGGACGCATTTCAGCAGGCCCGGCATGTGGCGCTCTACGTCTCATGCCGCAACGAGGTCAGGGCGGACGCTCTGATCGCCCGCCATCCGGATAAAACATTCGGCGTGCCGAAGGTCACAGGGGATGACATGGTGTTTTACGACATCATGACTGATGATGACCTGGAGCCCGGCTGTTTCGGGGTGCGGGAACCGAAAGAAGGTTGCGCGCTCTCCGGGGCCTTTGACCTGATGCTCGTGCCCCTGCTGATGTTTGACAAAAACCACAACCGCATCGGTTACGGTCGCGGGTTTTACGACCGGTATTTCAAGGACCATCCGGTCCGGACGATCGGTCTGGCCTACGGGTTTCAGGAAGTGGCGGACACGTGCCCGCATGAGGGGGATGTGCCGCTTGATCTGATTATGACTGAGGAAGGCTTATGTTAAGCCTTCCTTTTGTCAAGTCCGAAAGTATGAAACGGCATATTTTTCCCGGGGTTTAAAGCGGTTTACACTTATGATGAGTTTGTGGTATAATAATGTCACTATTTGAGGACGTTCATTATGACTGACATCACAATTGACAATATCATCAAGGGCACGGATCTCAGAAACTCCCTCATCACGCTCAAAAATGCGCTGGAGGATGATTCCCGCCTGACGAATACACAATTGTATAATGCCCTGAAAAGGGCCCTGCATGACGAAGACCCGAAGGTGCGGAAAAACGCGGCAATCATCATCGGCCGTTACCGCAAATCTGAAGTCCGTACACTGCTCATCCAGGGTTATGAAAACGAGACGACGGAGTTTGTAAAGGAAGGGTATCTCAGAGGGCTGCTTTATCAGGACTGTAAGCCGGTGATCGGCACCCTGCGCCGGTTCCAGCAGGATCTCGCAGAGAGCGGCGCCGATGCCAAGCATGTGCAGGCCCAGCTGAAAATTCTGAACCCGCTCATTCTTTCCAACACAGCCCATAAGAAAAAGGTTGTCCGCCTGCTGCATAACCCGGTGGATGTGGTGCTCACCACACTGCCGTATTACCAGTTCACGCTGTTTGAATACGTGCTCCACCTGAAATACAAGCCTGTCGGGCAGGGCGTGCTCGTACGCACGAACTCGCTTTACGACTTAATGCCAATCCGCAACTACCATGAGCTGATTATCCCGCTTTCGGGCTGTGTGAAAATGCCGATGGACGATGCGGACGTCATCGTGGAGAAAATCAAGGCGTCGAACCTGAGGGATATCCTCAGCAAGCTCTTTGACACACCGGACAGCTTCTACTACCGGCTCACCGACCGCACACATCAGAAACACCCGAAACTTGTCTCTGACGTCATCCGCGGCCTGACTGAGGCGTATCCGGGCTTTCTGCTCAACGTCCTGACGGGCCATGAGATTGAAATCCAGTTGCGCGAAGTAGTGAAGGGCACTGTTAATGCGTATCTGACCCTGCCCTGCATGAACAACCCGCGCTTTGAATACCGCCGCGATATTATCGCCAATGCGATGCATCCGTATGTGGCCGCCACATTGATGGAACTCGCCAAGCCGTATATGACGGATAATGCCTCCGTGCTCGATCCGTTCTGCGGCAGCGGAATCACGCTGATTGAACGATGCATGATCAAGCCGGTGCGTTTTGCTCTTGGGCTGGATATTTACGGACGGGGTCTCGAAGCTGCCAAGCGCAACACAAAAGCCGCCAACCTCAATATTCACTACATCAATAAAGACGCCTTGCGTTTCGTGAACAACGAGCTCTTCGATGAGATCTTCACGGACATGCCGACATATGCCCAGATGCGCGACAAAGAAGCGCTCGACCGTCTGTATGAACGGTTCTTCAAACGCATCGTCAAACAGGTCAAACCGGGCGGATATGTGTTCATCTATACGAGTGAAATCGGTCAGATCCAAAAAAACCTGCGTCTGCAGTCCGGGGCGCTGACACTTGTCGAACACTACGATATCCCGCGCGTGAAAAACATGTTTTATTTCTTTATCATCAAAGTCCAGTAATCACTGGACTTTTCTTTTTCCTGAAACATATTTGGGAAAAGAAAAAGATGTCCCGGAAGGGGACATCTTAGCTGCCTGAGAGGCTGTCCAGTATGTTTTGGGCCGCATCCCTGACTTTCTCCACGACATCGTTCGTGTTGCCCTGCACATCCACGGCCTTGTCGTTAGCGGTGTCCGTGGTCGTATCCGAGGCATCCGAAGTGTCGGAGGAGAGGGAGTCGATCAGGTTGGAAATCTGTTCTTTGACGGTTGTGATCGTCGCATTGATGGTTTCCTGCATCGTCTCCATGTTTTGTTTGTTTTCGGAGTAAGCGCGGTACCCCGTGTAGGCGCCGAGCGCCAGGGCCGCAATAATGACCAGAAGCAGGAACGTGCGGATGACCCGGCCGATGGCCGAGAGAATGCCGCCGCGGCTTTGGCGGACGATGGTTTTTCCATCCTTGCCGTCACGGCCTTTGGACCCCGAAGAGCCGGACCGGCCGCGTCTGCCGCGCCGTCCGTCACGGCCGTCAGAGCCATTGGAACCATCCGGGGCATAGTCATTCCTGCCGCCGTAGACAGAATTGTCATCGTCATAGGTGAAACGGGAGGCCTGTTGGGCTTCGCGTTCACGCTCACGTTTGTATTCCTGCAGCTCGGCCCGTGTCGGCAGTTCGTCTTCATCATCGTCGTTGAAAATCTGCGGGCGCTCCGGAATCGGATCATAGGCGTCTTCGTAGAATGTCACATCATCATCCTGACTCATGACCGGGGCGTCATCATCGTAGCTGTCAAACGGCGACGTCTCCTCTGCGGCGTCCACAGCCGCTTCGGTTTCCTTAAACTTATGCACGTCAAATAACATCGTCGGGTCATCGGCCGGAGTGGAGACACCTTCAAACTCCAGCGTCGTGCCTTCTTTGACCGGCTCTGTGGCCTGCGTGTTGAATTTGTCTTTCGTGAACACGAGCGTCGGTTCGTCCTGCACCGGGGCTTCCGGCTTTTTTTCCTTCAGCGTGTTACGATCGTATTCAATCGTTGTGGTCTGGTAAGCTTCATGCACACCTTTCGCAAAGGCGTCGAGCTCATCATCGTGATCATCAAAAGGGTAACCCATGGTTGTTCACCTCTGTTTCTCTTCGTCATGTAATGCCTTCAAAACGCATGTTTGAAGTGATTTCATACTAGACTCAAAAAGCGGGTTTGTAAAGACCCAAATGGCTTTTGATTGCCTGGTTTTTGTGCCGGTGTGATAATGGACAAGGAAAGGATGAAGAGACTGATGCAAGACAAATATTTTCTGCGCCTGATCCGTGCGGACGAAGCCGGGGAGGCCGCAGAGATGGAAGAAACGTGATTTCAGCCCGCAGAAGCCTGGCCGAAAACACTGATGATGGAGCGCATTGAATCTCTGCCGGAGATGACCCTGGTCGCCGAAGACAAAGAGACAGGGCGTCTGGCCGGGATGATCAACGCCGTCACGACAAGCGAAGATCATTTCCGTGATGCCTTTCTCACCGACACCAGCACGCATGATTCTCTTGAACCAATGTGATGATTACGGGAGTCGAGGTCTTACCTCTCCATCAACATCAGGGTCTGGCCACGGCCCTTATGGAACGTTATCTTGGGATGATGAAGGACAGGGGCTGTTCAGTCCGGTCCTTTTTGTGTCAGTCTTTGACCGGTGGATCGGCCGGATTGATGGGGATGTTATTTTCTTCCATCTGATGATAGCCCCACTTGTACAAAGCATTGAGCGCCGGCAAAAGGGCATGCCCGTTTTCGGTCAGGGCGTATGTGACCTTCGGGGGAGACGTGTCTTCGACGTGCCGTGACACCAGTCCGGCTTCTTTGAGCTCCCTGAGGGATTTCGTCAGCATGATATTGGTGATTCCCGGGATGCGGCGTTTGAGTTCATTGTAGCGGGTGGCATCCGCCGCCCTGAGATACCAGAGAATCGGAAGCTTCCATTTCCGGCCGATGATGCCCATCGCGTAGAGCACCGGACAACGGCCTTCCACGACGTTTTGCAGGGATTCATCAATTGGATATTCAATGTCTTTTGTTGGATCGTCCATGCGTGTTACCTCCTGTGCAGGGCAGAAAAAACTGCGTACTTTTTTTACGTCCTTAGTACATAAAATATCCATGAAAAAGAAAGGATGTGTTATGTATGAAATTCACAGGCGGTATTAACAGACAACCCTATGAATGGGCGGATGGCTATTTACAGGTGACAGAGGGGAGATCGCACAATTCGTGTGTGTTTTGCACGTACTTTAAAACCGCGCCGTTCCGTAAATCCACAATCGAAGAAATCGAAGCTGATGTGAAGGAGATCCCAGAGACCTTCGGGGCGCCGAAACGGATTTTCCTCCAGGGGGTGGACGGCTATTCGGCCGATTACGACACCCTGATGAAAACGGCAGAGCTGATTCAAAAGTATGTGCCGTCGGTCGAAACCATCGGCGGGTATGCCCGCATCGACAGCTTCTTTGATAAAACGGTTGATCAGATCAAACACAAAAGACGCCGGCTTTGATAACCCGTACATCGGGGTCGGGTCCGGGGATGACAGAACCCTGAAACTCATGAACAAAGGCTACAAAGCAACTCAGGCCCGCGAGGTGCTTGAAAAGCCCGAAGCGGCCGGCCTGCCGTACGTCGTGAACTATCTCAACGGCGCTGCCGGACACGGGCACGGGCTGGAGAATGGCCGCAACACCGCGAAGCTGTATGACGGGCTCCATCCCACGATGATCAATATGTCGATGCTGACAATCGTGCCGGGCACACCGCTCTGGCGCATGATTCAGAAGGGGCTGTACGAAGAGTCCACGGAGAAGGAAAAGCTCGAAGGGACGCAGGGATTCATCCGCAATCTCACCAATGAGACGATTTTTATGAACGAACACGCCTCCAACGTGTTCCACGTGCAGTGCAACCTGCCGGAAGGCAAGGATGCTGTTATTGACTATATTCAGAAAATCATCGACACGAAGGATGAAAGCGTGCTGAGAGACTACCGGGACTATATCACCCAGGTATTTTAGGAGGATGAGGACATGAAAGAATACAACGGAACGATTTACAGACCGCCGGTGGAAGCGGAGACATATCTTCTGCCTGTTACGGAAGGCTGCACGCACAACGCCTGCCGGTTCTGCAGTATGTACAAGGGCATCCCGTTCAAAGTCATCACTTTGTGTGATGTCGAAGAATACCTTGACACCACGGTGCCGCTGTACCGTCGCATGGGTATTGACCTGTCAAGGATTTATTTGCTCGGGGCCGACCCGTTCGCCCTGTCTTTCAATAAATTGAAAGAGCGGATTGAACTGATCAAAGCGTATGTCCCGGAATGTGAGACCATCACGATGTATGCGGCCGTGCGCAATATCATGACCAAGAGTGATGATGAACTGCGTCAGCTCAAACAGATGGGCGTGGATGATTTGTATGTCGGCATTGAAAGCGGCCTCGATGACGTGCTGGAGAACTTAAACAAGGGCAACACGCTGGAAGACGCCCGCGTCCAGTCCCTGAGATTGCTTGAGGCCGGCATTCAGCACAGGGACATGCTGATGCACGGGTTAATCGGTCATGTCCGCAAAGCGCCGTTCACGCTGTCCGAAGAAGCCGATGACGCAATGTGGGTGCCGGCCGAAGAGACCATCAACCTCAGCTCCCCGGATTCACCGGGCAACGCCCTGTACGGGTTATATAAGATTTTCATGCAAGATCAAAAGGGAGAGTGCGATAATAGGAAAAACAATCTTTGATCAGGTGACACTGGGCCATCTGCATCTCAAAAACAGAACGGTCCGTTCGGCCACGTGGGAAGCACTGGCAGATGAACAGGGTGGCCCGACAGAGCCTCAGACCGCCATCTATAAAGGCCTCGCCCAAGGCGGGGTCGGGATGATTGTCACGGGTTTTACAAGCGTGGACAATGCAGATAATTACTTCGGCGGGATGGCCCGCATCAGCGATGATGAACTCACAAAGCGCTGGGCGAATATGTCCGCGGCGGGAAAGTGCTTGAGGCCGATGATCTGAACGTGGATCAAATCCATGATATCGTGAGCCTGTTTGGGGATGCGGCGAAAAGAGCTGCTTCAGCTGGCTTTGACGGGGTGCAGATCCATGCGGCCCACGGGTTTTATTTGAGCCGGTTTCTCTCACCTGTTTACAATCACCGCCAGGACGCGTATAGTGGAAGAAACAGAAACCGGGCGACCATCCTGACCGACATTCTTGCCGACATCCGGGTCAAGGCGCCGGGACTTCATGTGACGATGAAAATTAACTGCAGTGACTTCGTGCCGGGCGGTGTGAAACCCAACGATGCCCTCGAAACAATTCTCGTTACGGCACAGGCCGGACTGGACTCGGTGGAAATCAGCGGGAACGGGACTTCTGTCGCCGGTGTCAGAGCCGGGGTGGATGAAGGCTACTTCCTGCCGTTTGCGAAAGTGCTCAAACAAGTGTGTGACATTCCTGTCATTCTGGTCGGGGGCTGCCGGAGTGTGGAGAAAATGAACGAAGCGGTGGAAGGGGACAATATTGACCTCATCTCGCTCTCACGTTCGCTTATCCGTGAAACGGAACTGATCCAACGCTGGGAAGAAGGGAACCTTGCACCATCAAAGTGCGTCTCCTGCAACGGGTGCTGCCGGAGCCCTGGACACAAATGTGTCTTTGTCAAATCAGGAAAGGGAAAAGAACTATGAAGAACTTCAAAATCATCAGTGGGATTGCGCAGTTTGCGACATTCCATGACTTTGCACAGGAGATGATGCTCTCCGGGCATGATCTCGTCATCACGAACAGTTCTATTTTTGCCCCGGTTGTCAAAAACGAAAACAGCGGCTGTCTGACGCTGTTTCTCGAAGATTACGGGAGCGGGGAGCCGACCGATGAGATGGTCGATGCGATCCTGAAGGATCTGGAAGACTGCCGTTATGACCGGATCATCGCCATCGGCGGAGGCTCGGTCATCGACGTTGCCAAGTTTATCTGCTTGGCCCGCAAAGGGGATACGACCGATGCGCTCTTTGACCGCAAGGACAGCCTGACCAAAGTATGCCCTCTGATTGTCATCCCGACCACCTGCGGCACAGGCAGTGAAGTTACGAGTGTGGCCGTGGTGAACCGGCTGAAGATGGGCACGAAGATGGGCCTGCAGACCGATGCAATGTATCCGGACCAGGCTGCACTCATCGAAGAAATGCTGGGGAGTCTGCCGTACGGTGTATTCGCCACTTCGTCCATCGATGCGATGGTCCATGCGGCCGAGTCTTATCTCTCCCCGAATGCATGTGCACATTCCCGTCTGTTCTCGAAAGACGCTTTGCGCCTGCTTGTCGGCTCATGGGTGAAAGCCGTGCAAAACGGCAACCCGGAAAAGGATTGGAAAAACAATGCGGCGGATTATCTTCTGGGCGCCAATGAAGCAGGCATTGCCTTCGGTTATGCCGGCTGCGGCGCAGTGCACGCCTGCGCGTATCCGCTCGGCGGGGTGCATCACGTTGCGCACGGGCAGTCCAACCAGATGATGTTTGCGGCGGTTATGAAAAAATACAAAGAGCTCGCCCCGGTCGGCCGGATCAACGAGCTTGAAGACATTCTGGCGGACATTCTCGGGTGTGAGAGAGAAGCAGCACTGGAGAATCTGTATGCTCTGATGGACAAGATTCTCCCGCTCAGGCCGCTTCACGAAGTGGGAATGAGTGAAGAAGAAATCACGCTCTTTGCCAGGGATGTCATTGAGAACCAGCAGCGCCTGCTGAAAAACAACTATATCCCTTTTACAGAAGATGATCTGGCGGACATTTACCGCAGTGCATTTTAATACAATCCCGGCTTTGCCGGGTTTTGTTTTGGGAGAGAGCGGTTGAAAAAGTCCTGTCAGTGTGAAATTAATTTCTTGAAAGCGTATGTCAGGGTGTTATAATAGGCATGATAAAAGAAGGGGGCATCTTTTATGAAAATTGCGGTTCCATATAACCACGGACAAGTGGCCGAAGACTTCGGCACGGCCCGGATTTTCCGTCTGTATGACGTGGAAAACGGTGTTGTGCGTCATGCGGTCAATGTCAATACTGAAGCCATTATGCACGGGGCTTTGGCTGTGCTTCTTGATGAACGTGATGTGACGGATGTCATTTCCCGTCCGCTCAGCCGGGGGCTGGCCTCGGCGCTGATGTCCAACGGCATCAAAACCCACGAAACAGACCTTGAAAACGCTGATGAGGCGGTGCAGGCCTTCCTTGCGGAGGCATCTGTATGAAGAGTGTGACGGATCTCGCGGACGTTGCGGGCATTTACCGTGTCAGTGACACCTTGCATCTGGGCTTTGTGACTGAGGACGGACCGTACGTGGTTCCGGTGTCGTGCGGCACGGAAATTGTGGATGATCAGATTGTGTTGTATGTGTTCAGCATCCCGGGCGGAAAACTGCACGGTTTCTTGTCGGATGAGGGCACCCGCGTGTGCGCGCAGTGTGAAATCGTCTACCAGTACTATGAGATTCCGGGCGAGGCCATTGGCGTGTCCTATGCTTCGGCGATTGGGTACGGCCATCCGGAAAAACTCGCAGATGAGGACCAGGCGTATGCGATGGACATGATTCTCACGCATTACGGCTACGAGGGCTATCCGTACAATAAAGAATTGCTGGGAAAGCTGGACATGTTCAAGATTGTGCTCGATGATGTCACCGGTAAAATGAATATCAACGCACCTGACTGAGGTTCTTCGGAACCTTTTTCTTTTGGGCTTGCGGGAGTTTCATGAAAGATTTAAGATGATATAAAAGGAGGATGAGAAAACAATGCTGATGGTACGAAACACACCGCATCACCTTGGCTGTGAAGTGCTCGGGGATGTCCTGGACATTCAGGGGCTGGCCGAAGCGATTGAGGTGTATACGGATTACTATACGGACCACAACCAAAAAGTGTTGGAAACACTGGCTCGTGATGATGCCTGGGGGGAAGAGGAATACGCCATCCGCTCGGCCCGTCTGGAACGGGTGCAGAAGGCGCTGACAGACCTCGGCGGCGTGCTCAAAGAGCCGCAGGTGTGGTACAACCCTGTGATGGAAACACCGGTGACGTTTGAAAAAACAGAAACCGGGGAAGGTTCTTATGTCGGGGTGAAGATTCTTTACAGTGAAATCATCTTTAACGTGTTCCATCTCGAACACATTATTAACGACCCGAACTACTACGACGGCTTCCGCAAGGGGCTCTCGAAATACACCGGGATTCAGGTGCGTCATGCCCGTGCCGTGCTGCGTTTGTTTATGGCCGATATGTGGACCGCTCTGGCCGAAGTGATCGGCAGTGACCGCAGTGAACAGCTGCACCGCCATGTCCGTTACGGCCGCGTGATGCCGAACACAAGCGCCGACTACTTGACTTGTTGTAATTACATGCTGATGAATGTTGTGGCCCAGCATCCGGAGGTGACTGCCGGCACGATTGCGGCCATCGCCTGCGAATATCTCAATACGGATTATTTCCGTTATCTCGAATCCCCCCAGCAGTCATTCAACTCTTTGTACAAAGAGTACCGCAATGACGTGAGGGCTTATGAAAACGCCTGCGGCATGCCGTTTCCGGCTTACGCCCGTTTTCTCAAAGAACGCAAAGCGGTCAAGAGCGACCTCAAGGCATACCTTGACGAAGCGTTCCCGCTTTCAGAAGACTTGGAATGGTAGGACTCTGCGGAGTCCTTTTCCTTTGCCTGCCATTGCATCATTTCGTCAATAAGATGCGTGTACTGACGAAATGATACTGTGATCTGACGTAAAAAAGCGATGCGCCGGCATCGCTTTGTTAATGATAGGTGAAACGTCTTTGCTTCTCGTAGTCGAGGACCAGGTCCTTGATTCTCTCCGGCAAGAGGACGATATCATGCAAATGAGGGTTGATGGAGAAAAGCACGCTCTCGCCTTCATACAGACGGGCGATATCCACGAACGAGTCTTCAAACACCAGACCGAGAGGGGAGAAGGTTTTGGCGGCCATTTCCCTGGTGAATAACGGCAGGACAGGCGGACTGTCCTCCTGGAACACCATCTGTCTGGTGAGCTCGCCGGTGTCTTTGTCGCGGACAAGGGGCAGGAACACTTTGACATCACACAGGACGTTGAGCAGCTCCGGCATAACGCTGTCATCCGGGACATCATTCATTGTGTGGCACAGTTTTTCGAGGTCTTCGGTGATGCTATCATCCTGGCTGTCTCGCTTGCGCAGCACTCTGAGAATAAGCGGGGTGTTTATTTCCACATCACGGACGTCGGCGGTGTCAAGCCGGCGGATCACGCCTTCGGTTTCGCCTTCACCCGGGACATAGACAAGCACATGATCTCCCACGCGGGCCTGATCGAGCGAGTGGAACAGGTAGCGTCTTATGCCGTAGGCCAGCTGCACATGGGCCACACTCACCCCGAGCATCATCGTGCTCACTTTCTCCGCAAAGCTCTGGTCAACCACGAGCGAAGTGTCATGGGCAAGAATCTTGCGAATCATCGCATCGGCCATGTTGGCGTCGTACCAGTCATTCGGGAAGGCGTATACCTTCGGCTGTTCGTTTTCGCTGATGACAACGATGACTTCCTCCGGAGCGGCGTCGTACAGCGCCACGATCTGACCCGCATCCGGATAGGTGCGTCTGAAGTTTTGGATCAGGAAGCTCTTGTAGATTTCGATGAGACGGTCATCCCGGTGGTGGTCGAAGATGCGGATCTTTTCCTTGAACGACGACCAGTTGTTGGTGAAACGGATTGTCATCTCGTTGAGCAGAAGGCCTTCCATCCTGAGGGTGCGCATATTTTCCTCGAATGGCTCAGCCTCGGCCCCATACTGCATCATCAGATTCCGCGAGCTGTCATGGTAAAACAGGGGATGATGGATGTAGGTGACATGGTGGCAGTGCGGGCATTCGAATTTGAAGATGTCATCACTGAGCACCGCGGCTTTCAGATGCGGCGCATCGGATAAATTCACACTCGTATAACTGCGAAAGTCGCTCGCATACGCGCACTGTTCACAAACGACTTTACACACATCATAATGACTCATTGTCCCTCACCTCATTCCTGCTTTTATTGTACAACGATTGAATGTTCGGGCTCAAAGAAAACAGATGTTGCGGAAAGAAAAAAAGAAGCGCTCAGGCGCTTCAGGATTTCACGGTCACATAGAACTTGCGTGATTTTGTGGTGTGGTGGTTGTCAGTGACATCGATGGTGATGGTCGCATTGCCTTCACCGATGGTGGTGAGGACACCTTTTTCATCCACCGTGCACACCGACTTGTCGCTCGACGTATACTCGGTTGCCGTGACGACCACGTCATCCGGATGGACGTCATACGTCACAGTGTACGTTTCGCCCGGGGTGAAGGTGAGATATTTGTCTTGCACCATGATCCAGCTCAGCGGCGAGCCCTGCGCGACGCAGGCATACTGGTAAACGCCGAACAGGAAGGCGAACCAGACGACCATCAGCGCAAACTTCGGTCCGCGCTTGAGTTTGAGCCGGTAAATAAGCACAAACGGGATGAGCGGAAACAGCACCACGGCCACAAAGACCTTGATGGGTGTGATTTTATGTTCAGATTCTTCGTAGATCTCCTGGGATTGTTCTTTGGCCATAATTATACCTCTTTCAAATCTCTTTCAGTATACTCAAAGCGTCCGGCCGTGTCCACTCAAATTCTTAATTTTCTTTCTTTACAACGGGGGTGCATTTATGTATAATACTTCATGCAAGCCCCGTGATCAGTACGCTGTGTGCTCAGATACCCAAGTGGCTGAAGGGGCTGGCTTGGAAAGCTGGTAGGCGGGTAACACCGTGCACGGGTTCAAATCCCGTTCTGAGCGCCATCTGAAAACAAACCGTCCCTGAGACGGTTTTTTCGTTTTTCCCCTTTACATTCCGGCATAATAGTGTAATATAACTATTGTAGTTACAATCGCATATCTTTGGGGCAGGTGAAATTCCTGATCGGCGGTGACAGTCCGCGAGCCCAGGCATGAACCGGTGGAATTCCGGTACCGACGGTATAGTCCGGATGGAAAAAGATGGCAAGTATAGATTTTTTCATTTCTCCCCAAGCATGAAGTGTCAGGAGAAATTTTTTATTGCCATGAAGAAGAGGAGGATACGTATATGACACAGTCACTCACAAAATCACGTTTCAACACTCGCAGTATGGTCATGGCGGCGATGCTCGGGGCTATTGCCGGTCTTCTGATGTTCGTCGAAATCGGGGTGCCGTTCGCACCGCCGTTTATCAAGCTCGATCTCTCTGACCTGCCGGTCCTGTTGTCGGGGTTCCTGTTCGGCCCGGCGATGGGCGTGGCGACAGGCGCCATTAAAATTCTCGTGAAGCTTCTGATCAAGCCGACCAGCACGGCCTTTGTCGGGGAGCTTTCCAACTTTATTCTCACGGCGATTTACGTGGCCGTTGCGGCGGTGTTCTACCGCATGCACCGGACGAAGAAGGGCGCAGTCATAGCAATGACGATTGCGACAGTCGTCACAAGCCTGGGCGCTGTTCTCTCCAACGTTTATGTTATCTTCCCGCTCTTTGCGACGATGATGAACACGACGATGGGCGCGCTTGTGGGTATGATTACCGAGGTCAACCCGCTCGTCACCAACGTCTTCACGATGGTCGTCTTCTCGCTCTTGCCGTTCAATCTCTTCAAGTACGGTCTGGTGTCGCTCATCACCTTCCTGATTTACAAGAAAATTTCGGTCATTATCCGCAAGTATATTCAGTAGTCCGAAGGCCCGCATGATGCGGGCCGTTCGCATGTCCGGAAATGAATTTTGTGTTGAAATGCCTGTGAAATCCCTGTATCCTTATGTAAAAAGAGGGGGATTCAGATATGAAAGCAGTGAAATTCGGCGGCTCATCTCTGGCCGATGCCAAGCAGTTCCGGAAAGTGCGCGACATCGTGCTCTCCGACAAAGACCGTCATTATGTCGTGGACAGTGCGCCCGGCAAGCGTTTTCGTGATGACACGAAAGTCACGGACATGCTGATTCTGTCATACGCCAACCGGAAAGAAAAATCGTTTGACCAGATTTTCAGTAAGATTGAAGAACGTTTCAACGGCATTATTTCCGAACTTGGGCTTGAATATTCACTGGATGAAGAGTTTGCGAAGATCAAAGACGATATCCGCAACCACAAGGCCGGTTTCGACTACACGGTGTCCCGCGGGGAATACCTCAACGGGCTGCTCCTGGCGAAGTATCTCGGGTTTGACTTCATCGACCCGAAGGACGTGATCCGCATCGACGAAAGCGGGAACTACGATCCTGAACAGACTGATCCGCTTCTCACCGGGGCGTTGAAAGAACACGAGTATGCGGTCATCCCGGGCTTCTACGGCCTGCGCAATGATGGCTCCGGCAAGATCCAGACATTCAGCCGCGGCGGCAGCGATGTCACCGGGGCGATTGTCGCAAAATGCGCCCGCAGCTCGATGTATGAAAACTGGACCGATGTCAACGGCTTTTTGATTGCTGATCCCCGTATTGTGCATCACCCGCAGTCCATCCGCATCATCACGTACAAAGAATTACGCGAGCTGGCGTACATGGGCGCCGGGGTGCTTCACGAAAATTCCATCTTCCCGGTCCGCTCCCAGGGCATTCCCATCAATATCAAAAACACGAATGACCCGGATGACCCGGGCACGCTCATTGTCGAATCCACGTGCCATAAGCCGGAACACGTGCTGACCGGTATCGCCGGCAAGCCGGGTTTCGCAACGGTGACGATTGAAAAAGACATGATGAACTCGGAAATCGGCTTCGGCCGCAAAGTCCTGCAGGTGTTCGAAGAGCAGGGGCTCTCGTTCGAACATATGCCGTCGGGCATTGATACGATGACCATCATCGTCAACACCAAAGACTTTATCAAACACGAACAGGCCGTGCTCGCCAACCTGCACCGGGCAGTCAATCCGGACCATATCGATCTTGAAAGTGACCTCGCCCTCATCGCCGTTGTCGGCCGGGGGATGAAAGACGGCCGCGGGACAGCTGCCCGCATCTTCAACGCACTGGCCAAGAAGAAAATCAATATCAAGATGATCGACCAGGGCTCCTCCGAGCTCAATATCATCATCGGTGTACGCAATCAGTACTACGAACCGACAATCCGCGCCATCTATGATGAATTCATCGCTAACGAAGAAGAAGACTAAGAGACGCATGCGTCTCTTTTTCTCTCTCTTGCTAAAAGCCTCTCAGACGGGCTATAATGAACAGGAAATTCCCTGCAAAGGATGTGGATGATATGAAAAAAATCGGATATCTTCTGATGACGCTCGGCCTCGTCGTTGTGCTTCTGACCGGTTATTTCGGGGTGCGGGCGCTGGTGACCAATCACACCACCACGACCGAAGACAACCTGCTCGAACGCGTGCAGACGGAAGACAGTGACGCTGAAACGGTGTACGCCTCGACGACGTTCAATGACACGGAGCTCATTTTCTACAAAGATGCGGCCGGGGATCAGTGGATCATGGCCTTCAAAGAAGGCGTGTTTTACGAAAAAGCCGGCGGAACCACGGAAGACGTGGGGGTGGCGGTTTTGACCAAGGCCGACCGGGCGCTGGTCATTTTCGCCCGCAACGCCAACGGGAAAATCGCGAAAATTTCCTACACGTATGTCGAAAACGGGGAAAAGAAAACCCAGAGTTTTGCGTGTGAAGACGGGGCCGTGATTCAGGCCTGTGACTTCTCTGCCAATGCGACTTTGGGCTATCTCGTCGCAGAAGATGCGGACGGGAACAAGCTCTGCGAAGGAACGATGTTTTCCTGATGATCCGTTTGGAAACAGAGCGGCTGATTCTGAGGGGGTTCCGGCTCACCGACACACCGGCCCTGTACAAGTACGCCTCACGGCCTGACATCGGCCCGGCCTGCGGCTGGCTGCCGCATGTGAACCGGGTGGAGACGTTTTTCGTCATCCTCACGATGCGTAAGATTCCGTACACATGGGCGCTCGTGGAGAAAAAGAGCCGCAAGCTCATCGGTACCATTGACCTGGTGATTGGCCAAAGTGCGCATGAAAAGCTGCCCGACTCCCAGGGGGAGATCGGCTACTGGCTC
>Ga0065709_1029407_pt1 | contig 24265 bp, 15 predicted proteins | sample Hoacrofraction14_2_FD_59096 | JGI IMG/M metagenome (GOLD analysis project Ga0065709, IMG submission 59096) | Hoatzin crop microbial communities from Cojedes, Venezuela, sample from fiber fraction 14 v1 | ecosystem: Host-associated > Birds > Digestive system > Esophagus > Crop | place: Venezuela...
GTCCGTAAGCGTTTTTGCCTTTCGGACCGTTTGGCGAAGTCAAAACATCCGGGGAATCCGAAGGATTTCCCGGATGGCTCTGAACAGTTACCAAAAATTTTATTATTCCAAAGGCTCACATTATGAAACGGCAACATTAAAAACAGTACAACTGATTCCTCCAGATCATATACGGTCAGCGCTACGGGAAGATTACGATGCTATGGGTAATATGATTTATGGTGAAAAACCATCGTTCATTGAACTGTTATCTTATCTCGGAAAACTGGAAAAAGAAATACATGCGCTTTGTAATGGTTGAACCGCCACCTGTTGAGACCGTCAACGATCTCAACAGGTGGCGGTTCAAAGTGGCCATCAATTATCACCAGGTGTTCCTTTTTAGTTTTTCTGCTCGCAAGAGCGAACAAAGTAAACCAAAATCTATGGTAAAATTACAATAAGCCATTAGAGGAAAAGTGTAAGCATTCCTTTGATGGCATTCTTTTTCAGACAACAGCACTATAAACTCATCAGACCGCCGTTAACCACGGCGGTTTTACTTTTGTCCAGTTTTCACATTTTAGAGGAGAGTGCCATGAATCCACGACCGCCGCATGAACAATACATCACACGATATACCATCCTGGAGGAAGCCCTGTCGCAGCTAAACGACAAGGAGAGCCTGATTGCCCTTTGCGAAGCCGAAAAAAACAGCGACATTCAGGCACTGCTTGAAGAAGCCGTTCCGGGAATCGACGTGTCCTATGTTGACAGCATTCAGAACTATGCTTTTGCCAAAGCGATGCAGATGGAATTCCTGATACACCTGCCTTCGTCGAGTGCAGACAACGTACGCATGTATGAAAAAGCCAGTACTTTTGATGGCTTTGGCAACCTTATTGGGGAGATACACAGGGACGGTGAATCGATCTCCTACACCGACCGAAAGAGCGGAGAGACTTTTGAGGAGACCATGCCGGAAATCAGCACGGAGAGATCCGATTCCTGGCGACTGTTCGTAGACATGGACGGGACGCTGAACGTCTTCGCCACAGACCTTTCCGGTCCGGAAGAGCTGTACGAACCTGGATATTTTTTGAACCGCCCGCCGCAGGAAAGCGTCATCGCCGCGGTAAACGAACTGATTGAGAAATATCCTTCCCGCATATATATCCTGTCTGCGGTCCTGCCGGACAGCAGCACCGCCCTTTCGGAGAAGAACGAGTATCTGGATAAATATCTTCCGAACCTTCCCCGTCATCAGAGAGTCTTCACGCTGTGCGGACAGAGAAAGGGAGACGCCATTGCCTCTCTTTCCCAAAACGACTTCCTTCTCGACGACTATACCAAAAACCTGAATGAGTGGAAGAAAGACGGCGGCACGGGGATCAAGCTCCTGACAGACATCAACCATACGAAAGGCAGCTGGAAAGGAACCAGGATCCGCTACGACAAAAACCCAAAAGAACTGGCCGCCGACATCGTATCCATCGTGGAAGGAAAAGAACTCAGGATGGACAAAAAACCGCCAAGACGCTCGTAAAAAGCGAAGGGAGAACACATGGCAAAGGAAAAACACGAAGATTTCGGAGAAAAGATCGGCGGGGCAAGGAAAGACCTCTACGGGAGGAACGGTCTGAACATCAGCGCCTTAGACTCCATGACGATCGCCGAGCGTCTTGAATATATCAAAAAAGAGAACATCTGGAAGAAGCCGAACTTTAAAAAGATGCAAAAGGAAGGCGTTCCGAGAGATGTTCTTTACTTTATCAATAAGGTCTGGAAAGCCTGTCCCGCAAGGCCGCTCACAAGAGAGGGCGGTCTGTATGCCAACGAGGAAGGGTCTCCTAAGAGATGCACCTTTTATTATCTGACAGACAGCAACATCTCAAAGGGGATCGTCCAGCAATCACTTACGCGCTTTGCAAGCACGATGGCCGCGATCCGGGACGCCGTAATGGACTGCCGAAGTGCAGAAGACGTCTTACGGGTGAGAGAAGAGCTGTTTTTAAACAGCGGCCTTATAGAAGAGAGGGAAGATCCCGATCCTCGCATCCCAGGAAAAATGGTCTATCATACCGCTCACACGAAGGAATGGTATAAGGATCCGCTTCTGTGTTATCACCACAGACAGCTGTTTTACGAGAAAAGTGCGGGAGAAGAGATCCTCTCCGTTTTCCCGCGCAATGAGCGGGAGTATGAAAAGCTCGTCGTAACGGAGGCTGACAAGGAGAAGTTCTTATCGGACGAGCCAAAGCTTCCGAAGGGCTTTCGGCTCTATTCCCGCACCGGAAAGGATGGAGAGATCACCTACAGTTTGTTCGGGACATCAAGATACTTCTCGGAATCAGGGTTTAAGACCGAAGGAGAGGCCATTCGTCGGGCGATCGAGGTTGCAGCTCAAAGAAGAAAGACAAGAAAGGGTATCGCACAGGCGCAGGGCATCGACGAGCGGGATAAGGAACGCCCCTCCCGTCCCTTTGACTGGCGAAACGGGAAGGACGTTACGGGGGAAGACCTCATCCGGGACTTCGGGTTTAAAGGCGGGGAATATGGCAACTGGGTAAGCCAGAGTGAGCGGCAGGAATCACTCAACGCCGCCTATGACGCCTTCTGTGACCTCGCCTATGCCCTGAAGATCGACCGAAAGGATCTCTCGCTGAACGGCACGCTTTCCATTGCCTTCGGGGCCAGGGGACGTGGCAATGCCGCCGCCCACTATGAACCGCTCCGTCAGGTCATCAACCTGACCAAACCGTCAGGAGCCGGTTCTCTGGCGCACGAATGGTTTCACGCGTTGGATAACTATGTTCAGAGGGAACGGTCACAGGTCGGCGTCAGCACGACAAAGCGGATCTACTTCGGCACGCAGATCGGAAACCTTCTAGTCAAGAACCAGATCTCACCGGCACCCAACAGTACCGAGGAGATGAATAAAGACCTCGCTCGATGCCTGCTCTATAAGACAGAGACCTTAGAGGAAGCACAGAAGCGTCAGTCAGATCAGATCCTGCACGCCCGGGAAACATGCGAAAAACGCCTTGATAACGTTTTTCTGCCGCTCCTTGCAAAGATGTTCGATAAGGAAAATCTCACCAACATCTATGAAGGGTGTAAGGGCGCTCTTCTTCGGGGCGAGAGCGAGAGTGCCGATGCTCTCATCAACTTTTATAAGAACCTTACGGGTAAAGCTCCTTCCAAGATCTTAAAAAACAATCTCCACTGGCATCAGGATTGGATGGAAAACATGCTGTATCTTCAGATGCGTCAGGCAAAAGTCCGAGAACTTCCGAGCCAGTACTATGAAAACTCGGTCGCCTTTGCCGAAAAGTACGCCAAAAACGGTGGCTACTGGCAGAGCCCGGAAGAGATGGGAGCAAGAGCCTTTGCGGTATACATCCATGAGGCTCTGCCGTACCGAAGCGATTATCTGTGTGGACACGCCTTTGCCTGTAAGGGTGAAACGATCGACAAGGACGGCAATAAAAAGCTTCTGACGGCCTACCCGGACGGAGACGAAGCAACAAGGATCTGCAAAGGGTTTGACAGATATATGCGGTCGTTAAAAGAGATGGACGTTTTTCAGGAGAAGGACTACGGAGAAGTCATCAAAACGCTTCCCGCGGCGAAGGTATTCAAGGAAGCGCTGCAGACGGTCGCAGAGGGAAGGAAAGTACCGCCCTCTGACATGTCGCCAACGCAGGAAAGTTCACTTCCTGATGCCGATCATCCGGTACCTGACAAAGGCGTAAACTCCCTTTCGGAAGAGGAACAAAGCGAAAGGTCGGTTGAAACTTCAGCGACAGCGCCGAGTGAAAAGACGGAGACAGACACTTTGGACGCTCCGGCAGAAGCTCCTCCCGCGGATAAGGGCAAGGGAAGATCTGTTGTAACCGATAACACATCAAAAGAGATGCCTGACTCGGATGCGTTTTACGAAACGGATGGACAGGGAAAACCGAAAGGGGACCTGATCGGGGAGTTCCCTATAAAGGAAGAAACCGACGAACCGCTGGAAACGCCATCCCGCTTTCGCCGTCACATCTCGTCGCAGGTCCACCGATGAAGAAATTTTTGCAGTAGTGAGGTACAGCTATGGAGAAACGTCAGGAAGAATTGTATCCACACGGGCTTTCTTCAAAGGAAGCCTTCTATACCAAAAGAGAGGAAAACCCACTGTGCAGCATGCCGACTCCCGAAGAACTGGTCGGCCTTCGGGATAATGTTTACAACATCCTCAATATCGCCCCGGAAAACTATGACAAGCTAAGCACAAAAGAGCAGGCCGCCTATATCGCCAGGCGGATAAAGGCTCTGAATTCCCACAAGGAAGACCTTATCTCTCATCGGGAAAGCCTTACCGAAAGCCTTACCCCGTCAGGGCAGGACCGTCTGGACGTTGTGGAGCGCTGGACCAGCGGGCTCATGCGTGAAAGGATCCATCGTTTTGCCACGGATCCCGGCGAGCGTCTGGCTGAAAAAGGAAAGCGTGCGCAGGTGCTTAAAAAGCTCATCCGTGCGTTTCCTCAATCAGAAGACCAGAGGATCCATCCGGGTGTCGTGCCATTTGCCAGCATCAAAACGCCGTACGGCCTTCCGATCTTCGCACAGTCTTTTGGTCTTGAGAGTGCTTTTATCGGGGACTACGTTACAAAACTTTTGGGCAGACTCAACCGCCAGCTTCTGGACTGCGAGATCATCATCGGGCAGTCGCTCAAAAAAGACAAGATGGTCATGAACCAGTTTGGCAACTCCTATGAAGACCGCGGCATGCTGGAAAGCGTCAGGATGGCGGCGGCGATCCTGTATGGTGATGACGCCATCCTGCGAAAAGGCATAGACGATACGATCACCAATATCCGGGCGCTCATGCCGCTCCGGGTCAAAAAGGAGGCCGCAGATGATATCACACAGTCAGATGTAGAGCTTGCGTTTTTCGCTTTTCATCTCGGGGGATATCTTGATACGATGCTCAGCAGCATGCCTACCTACAGTCAGGCATCCCGCGAACTTCTCGGAACCGGTGGTCTCAGGGCACTTCAGACTGTCCGTCAGGGACTTTCGGAAAAGATCCGCATCAACTCGGTCTTTCGCAGTGACGCGGTCTATGAAAGTCTCTTTGCTGTCAACGAGCTGGTAACCATGGCCGCGGACGGTCTTGAAAACATGAGACGCCCGCCGACCAGTCCGGGGTCCTGGGCATTCCGGGCGTCGCTCCTCTCTGACAGAAACGTTATTGAAGCGATTCTCGCAGAGATCAGAGTCAGGAGCCAGGACCCAAAGCTGCAGAGAAGTCCCCTTCCCATGCAGCACTCTTTCGCACAGGCGAACCTGATGAAAGTTGTCGGAGCCATCGACAAGGCGTATGATGCCAGACTCCTCCAAAAGAGCCCTCCTAAAAGGCAGGACGTAAGGTGACCTGTGGTCTTACGACGAAAAGTCCTGAAAAAAGTGAAAAGCGAACAAAGTAAACACGCAAACGGCTTATAGTTAGACTTGGAAAGCATTGAGGGACCGGAAACGGTCCCTTTTTCGTGCAAAAACGTCTGCGGCAAAGCCGCAGGGCAGGAGATATATGTCTTTTACTTATGACTACGACGATTATTACGACTATGAAGATTATGACCGGGAAGAGAACCTCTTTCGGGATAAGCCTGTCCCGAAAGAAAGGACTTCCTCCGGGCGGCACAAAAGTTCTTCATCTGTGCCTTTGTCGGATAAAGGGGTCATAGATTCCTGGTACATGCGGGAATATGTTCTGGATACGACATGCCGTATCGTCTTTACGGACAGCAGCGATGAGCGCATACCGAAAGACAATCCCCGCTTTCGTATCTCGGATATCGCATCCACGGAAAACATCTATGTCACCTGGGACCGGGACAGTGCCTTTATCCATTCGGAAAGCGGACAGTTCCTGGCGGGGGACGCGGCTTCCGGCATGTTTTCCAGGAAAAAGGATCTTGCTCTGATCGAAGGCTTAGAGCGGCTCGATGTATCAAAGAGCCGGGACATGAGCGAGATGTTCAGCGGCTGCAAGTCTCTTACATCCTTAAACCTTACCGGGTGGGACACCAAAAACGCCCGAAGTCTTAAAAAGATATTTGCAGGCTGCAGCTCTTTAAAGGAACTGACGATCCCGGGCTTTGACCTTCGAAATGTCACGGACGCCTCTTTCCTGTTTTCCGGCTGCGAAGCACTCAAGGCCCTCGACCTTTCCACCTGGAAAGTGCGCGGCTTTGAAAACGGGAAGTCCATGTTTGAAGGAGCGAGCGGTCTTGAAACGCTGGACCTTACAGGCTGGAAGAGTGACCTGACAATTACCCGGGACATGTTTCGGGACTGTACTTCCCTACGGGAGATCAAAAGCATCGGCTTTAAGACGGGAAAGGTCAGAGACATGAGCTTCATGTTTGCGGGCTGTGAATCTTTAAAAGTGGCAAACCTGAAGAGGGTAGATACCCGGGATCTTCAAAGCGCCATAGGCGTCTTTTCCGGCTGCGAGGAATTAAAAAAAGTCGACCTTGCAGGGTTTCACGCGGAACATCTGATCAGCCTGGGGCGCTTTTTTGAGGGCTGCAAGTCGCTTCAAAGAGTAGACCTCACAGGGCTTGATACCGAAAACGTCACAGATACGCGAAAGATGTTCAGGGGGTGCGAGAGCCTTACGGCGATCGACCTGACGCCACTAAACCTTGAAAGCGTCTGCGCAATGGACGAGATGTTCTACGGCTGCAAGGCATTAGAGTCGATCGACCTTTCGAAAGCGAAAACGCCAAACCTTCTTCAGAACGGCACAGCGGGGCTTTTTACACTCTGCAAGTCCTTAAAAGAGGTAAAACTTCCATCATCACCCCTTCAGGCGGAGTACATCCGAAAAGCCGCCCGTCAGGCTGTTTCCGTAAATAACTATCGGAACCGTTTCCGGCGGGACGGCTGAGCGCTCTGTGAGAGCAAGCTCAAGCAGGTTCCCGCGCCCTAATTATAAAGATCAAAGACATTACACCATCACCATCTGCAAGAGCAGCGCGAGCGTGCTGCTTTCGAGGTATTTATGGCCAGAGAAAAAAACTACAACTCAAAAGCAAAAAAAGAAACAAGAAAGACCGAGATGACGGCGTTAAACGAACAGCTGCGAGAGGGGCTCAAAAACCTTCTTGACAGCGACGAATATCTCCGCTATCTGCGTACGATGAGCCTGTTTCCGTCATACAGTAACCGAAACGTCATGATGATCCTGTTGCAGAACCCAAACGTCACCCGTGTTGCCTCATACAGTGCCTGGCAAAAGATGGGGCGGCAGGTCCAAAAAGGCGAAAAGGGTCTTAAGATCTATATCCCGATCCACCGGCGACAGACACCCGCACGGGACGACCAGACGGACCACGAAACAGTAGAAATGCCTGAGGGAGGTACGCGGGGACGCGGTCTGAGAGATACCGAAGACACCACTCCCGTCACCTTCGGTATCGGACACGTCTTTGATATCAGCCAGACGGAGGGCATGCCTCTTCCGCAGATCGTCTATGAGCTTACGGGTGATGTCAAAAACTTTGAAGCCTTCAAAAAGGCCGTACAGGCAGCCAGTCCTGTCCCCATCCACATGGGGTGCGACAAGAAGGGCGTTGAAGGGTACTTTTCTCCGATCACGCAGGAGATCCACATCCGGGAAGGGATGAGTGAGGAAAGCACGATCTCCACGATGGTCCACGAAACGGCACACGCGATCTTACATAACGCCCAGTCCGACGGATCTAAAAAGCCAAAGGAGATCAAGGAGCTGGAAGCGGAAAGCACGGCCTTCGTCGTTCTTTCGCATTTCGGCATCGACTCCTCGCCTGAATCACTTGGCTATATCGCCATGTATAACGGGCAGGATACGCTCAAAGCCTTAAACTCCTCACTCACGATCATCAACCACGCCGCCGCGCACATCATTAAGGAGATGGAAAAGACACTGGCGGTCGAAAAGCAAAAAGAGCTTGAAGCTCTGGACAAGGCTTTTTCCGAAGACATGTTTAAGATGATCGCGGAAAGCGGCGGTGCCATCAGCTCGGAGAAGGAAGCAAAGCTTCTTTTCGGAGAGCAGAACGGCTTTGCCATCTATCCGTGCGACATCGAAGCACCTTTCTGCTTCCGGTCAAGCGATGAGATCGAGCGTCATAACGCAAAGATCGTCCGGGAACACTACGGAAAACCGTACGTGGAGCTTAGTGATAAAAAGGACGTTTCCTTTCCGAACGACGCGCAGGAGCTTGAAAACATCTATCTGCGCTTCAACGCGGATAACCGCCCGAACGGACAATACATGCACTCGCTCTCCGTCAGCGATCTGGTCGTTCTCTCACACGGGGATGAGAAGAGGGCTTACTACGTAGACAGCATCGGCTTTACGGAGATGCCGGAAGTATTGCCGCTTCTTTGTGAAAATCCGCACCGGACGATGGAAAAGCAGACCTGCCGGTGTGCTGACCGCGTCATCCAGAGCGTAGGCGATGAAAGCGGCAGCCGTGTAGGCATCTTTAACGGAGAGGGAGAACAGTTGGCCAGCGAGTTTGTCGAAGATCTGTCTCCCGCAAAAGCTCTTGAGGATACCGTTCTTGGTCTGAAGGAAGGGCCTCTTGCAGAAGACAGTCAGGAAGTTAAGGACCTGTACGGCGCCGTTACAAAGGATTCTCCGGTCGTTCCGGTGTCCAATCAGGTGTTTGAAGAGCGCAGGGCGCTTCTGTATGAGAGGCCCAAGCGCGATATCAAGGTTGCGGTGCAGACCGAAAGGCAGACAAAAGAAGCTCCGAGCGAAACGGAGACGCCAAAGATGCGTGAAAGAAGACCGCTTCGCCGCGTTCCGCATAAAAGGGACAGATAAAGCGGCTGGCCGAATGAGTTTCACCCATATGTCCATCACGGGCAGGTGGTAATACCTGCCCGCTTCTTTGAAGGAGCGACCCATGAAAGATAAAAAGGATCCATACGCCACCGTGTCAGCGTATCGCAAAGCTGTTGAAGAAAACGCAGATGACCTTCAGGTGCGCCACCTTGGCATGCTTTTGAAAAGAGGGGTCAAACCATACAAGGTCATGCGGTGTTACATGGAAGGGGCTGACGCAAAGACCAGACGAACGCACATCTTTGTTCGAGCCAGTCGAAGCGGGATACTCATCGACCTTACCAAAGACCTTCCGGAGGCTCCGATCGCAAAACGCGGTCAGGCGTATGTAGACACGAAGCGACTGCCAAACGCAGAGGAGTTTATAAGGCGCTACGACTTAGGCTCGCCCGTTGCAGGAGCCGCGTACAGGTGCGAAGGACACACTTATCCACTGTACAGCTTCGCCCGTCTGCCCAACAAGACCAAAGAAAGGTCACCGACAGAAACAGAAACAGAGCCCCTACTGGTCGCAGAACCCAAAGACCGGCAGACGGATACGGAGAAAACACCGCTTTCCTACCCCAACACGATCCCGCCCAAAGAGCGTAAAACGCTGCCGGATAAGGCTCGTCCCAAGCGGGAACGATCACGATAAAAAGCTTAATACAATACACCTTTATATGAGGGCAGGCATCTGCCCGAAAGGAGAAGCCATGTCTGATGACTACAACAAGAAAGACAATGACGCTTTTGATCCCGACAACAACAAGCTTTCCAAAAGGCCGGTTTTCCATACGGATCTTAATGCAGTCGCTGAGGTCGAAGAGGAAATACAGAAGGAGCAAAGCGACCGTATTGCTTCCGTGCTGGGCATGACCGAAGAAGAAGTCCTTGACGAGATCATGTCGAGCCATTATCCGTCATTTCACATCTCGCGCTATCACATCAGCGAGGCGGAAGACCCCAACAACCGGCTCTGTCTGGCCATTCAGCTGCGTGATATCGGGCTGGAGATCGACCTCACCAGGATCTTTCCGGACGCACCAACGCCCCGGGAACATCAGGCGTATGTCGACACTAAACGTCTTCCGAACGCCGAAAAGTTCATCCGGCGCTATAAACTCGGCTCACCCGTTGTAGGGCTTGACTATAACAACAAAGACCATGCCTATCCGCTCTATGAGTTCCGGGAGATCCCGATCCGTGGCCGCAAAAGGGCTCTGGATGGTCTGAACAGAACATACAAAGGGCTCAGCCGCTGAACAAAAAAGCGAGAAAAATGCAAAATAAAACAGAAATCGAACGAATGTTTCACGTGAAACATAGCATCCTGCCGCAGGTACCTCTGCGGCAGGTATTTCCAAAACTCAAAAGGAGGTAAATATGATCACCTATCAAAGCGACGGCATCTCTTTTTCCGCGGAGAGTCTTAAAAACCTGTCAAACGAACAGGTACTCGAAGCCGTAAACGTCTATCTGGACGAAGAATACCCGAAAAACATCCGGGCGACGCTGACAACACCTAAAAGCGGACAAGGCGCGATCCTGGCAGTCACGGCGGATGAGGAAGAGGAGCGTACCGCGATCCACAGCGGCTCTGTTGAATATTTCCTCAGCGGCGGTATCCTTACCCGCATGAGGGAAGCTTTGAATCTGCCGCAGGAGGGTGAAAGCGTCATGCTGACCGCGCTGTATCTGCCGATCTCCACCTATCTGGCGTCACAGAACGCCCCGGACGGACAGACGTTATCGGCGTTCCTGCTTCCGGGCGACAGTGACATCGCTGTCTTTATCCATGAAGACGAAAAGTCCCCGACCGCCCAGCGGCGTATCGTTCAGGTATCGGGCTCCGAGCTTTACCTGACGCTTCCTCTGGAAGAAGCGGACCGTCTTGAAAACGGCAGTCGGTCTGTCCCTGCTTTCGGGGACATGGCGGGGAAAGACATCCTTGAGATCGCCCGTACCGACAACGTGGAGACCGCAGAGCGCGATGGAAAAAGCAACAGTAAAGAAAAAGAGGAAGATACGGACGAGTTTTCCGATCCGTCCGAGAAAGAGGGAAACTTCTCTTCCTTTGATGACGAGATGGATGACTATCCCGAAGATGAGGGTGACATCAAAGGCGATCTTTTGAACCTTCTCGGCGGTTTCGATGATGACGAGGACGACGAAGATGAACTCTATCGCGATGACGAAGACAGGGACGAAGAAGAAACGGCTCCTGCGTCTGATATCAAAAGCAACCTGTTAGACCTTCTCGGCAGCGACGATGATGAGGATGAAGAGGGGTACGGAGATGAGGACATGAGTCCTTCCGCGCCTGAAAGCGAACATCCGGAGATCGAGATCCTCTCTGAAGAAGAGGTCCTTCATCTTTTGGACAACCCCTTCTTTGACGAGACCTCCGCCTCGTACAAAGACGGTGTCTGCCTGATCGAAGACGTCACGTATTACATCGCCATCCACCTCAGTACGGACAATGAAGACGAGCGATACATGCAGCTCGCCGTTCTGGAGAGCGAGGATGCGGTGTATACCTTCCTGCAGGAGTGCATTGATGACCGGTCTTCTTCCGGCAAGATCAACCTCGACTCTCTGCCGGACATCACGCCGCTTGACCTCGACGAACGGTTCTTCCCGGTCGAAGCTCAGGAAGAAGCGAGAAAAAGTGCAGAGATCATCTCCCGCGCGCAGAACGAGCTGCTTGATGCCGGCAAGGACCATCGGGGACTCAGCGCCCGTCTGCTTGAAAAGACAGGCGAGGTCCTGTGGCTTGTCGCCGGAAGGGAGAAGGAAGGCGGCGGCCTGACGGAATCCTGAAAACAAGGTTCTGAGAAACAAGCACACCAGGCGGGAAGCCGACGATTTGACGGTCTCCTGCCTGTATCTTTTCCAAAGTCAGGCACCTGACGTTTTAAAAGCGCAGAAAGGAGAGTAAGGTGAGGCAAAGCATGAGCGGCGCACAGAAGAGAAACGTCTGTCTCTTTATCTGTGCGTATCTCTTTTTTATTCTGCTGATGGATTATCCGTATCTGGCCCGCATCCGTAACGACTATGTCAGTGCAAAAGTCATGCAGGATTATACGCAAAACGCCCTGACGAGTGATACGGACAGTGTACTGGAAAGAGCCAGACTGTATAACGCAGCTCTGTCGTCAGGACAGGTCAGCCTGAAGGACGCCTTTGACAGTAAGGGGCAGTCCACAGATGAGGTATATAATACACTCCTTTCAGTCGATGAGACAGGCGTGATGGGCAGCATCGAGATCCCGAAGATCGACCTGTCCCTTCCTATATATCATGGTGTCAGCGACGATACGCTCTTAAAGGGTGTCGGGCACCTGCCCGGGTCGTCCTTGCCGATCGGCGGGGAAAGCACCCATACGGTACTGAGCGCACATCGGGGACTTCCGGAAAAGACGCTCTTTACGAATCTGGACCTTTTGGATGAAGGAGATATCATCTACCTTCATGTTTTGCGTGAAACACTGGCGTACCGGGTATATTACTGCGAAGAGGTGCTTCCTACGGACGTAGAACACCTGTCGATCCAGGGAAATGCGGATCTGCTAACGCTCGTCACCTGCACGCCGTACGGCATCAACACGCACCGGCTTTATGTCCACGCGCTGCGGGTGCCTTATGAAGAAGCGAAGGCGGAAAAAACGGAAGGTTTTGACTTTCTGGTCTACGCAAAGCTCCATTGGTGGGAGTGGGCGACGGTGCTGCTTATCATCGCCTGCATCATCACAGTGCGTATCTACCTAAGGCCTGCCAAAAACAAAAGGCATAAAGCTCAGTAATCTTTACACGACAAAAGGACAACAGGGCATAGATACACGCCCTGAAGTGGCAGCAAGACGCTAAAAGCAGCACTAGAACACAAACAAATCTATCACAACAGAAAAACGTCGCTCAAAATCACTATGGAGAGGAAGATGAGTCTTATTCAGCATTCAAAACAGACATCAGATCGGATCAAAGTCTCTCAGGCGCGGGGATTTCTCTCTTCTTTCCCTGTCCGCATCCTGCTTGTAGGGGCTATAGCTTCGATCCTCGCAGCGACAACGGTTTCGCCGCTTTACGCAAACGAGACCGAGCTGACGGCAGATGATCTTATCGTCTATGAGCAGGTCTATCAGGAAACAGACTCTTTTTCGGATGACGTAATGCTGCCACCGGATGATGCCACGGCTGATTATTTTGCCGTCATCGCTGAGACGCCGACCGAAGAGACGAGCCTTGAGACCGAAACAGAGCGGATGGAAGAAACCGTTTCCAAAGAAAAAGAGCGGGAAGAAGGCCGCGCGGAGCAAGGTTTTCCGTGGAAGTACGTCAGGGCCGCAGGATGCCTTCTCTTTGCGGCTATCCTTCTTATGTTTGACTTCAGGGACAAACAGGTGTCAAAACTTTCAAAAGGGCCTGGAAAAAGAGATATGCCTTCTTCCAGGCCAGATGATAGCGGCAAAACGGCCTTGTGACCCTTCCGGCAAAAGGTTACCCAGGTCTGTCAGGACAAGCGACCCGCAAAAAGGGCAGATCGCAAACAACTGGTCTGCACAACTAAGGGATCGCTTAGGTGTCAACGTTGACACCTAAACGGGGTCAACACCACAGAACAAACAAATATCAGAGAGAAAGGAGACATATCGACATGGACGATCAGATGTTACCGAAGAGCGACGCAACGGACCTGTCCGTGGACCAGTCCGTGGGCCAGCCCACAGTCACTGCCGCAGAGATATCCGCGACAATGACCGACACAGCTGCAGCTAAACTTTCCAGACGCTATCGCAACGCCATCCTGTTTGTCATCTTTTACTTTATCTTTCTCGCCATCATGGACTATCCGTTCTTCGCCAGAAAGATCAACGCCATGAACACCGGACATGTCGTACAGAGCTACCGCGACGAAGTGGAGAATGCCGCTCCGGACGCACTGGAGATGGCCAGGGACCAGGCACTCTTCTTTAACGCAGCTCTTTTGTCCGGCGAGTATGAGCCGAAAGAACTTTTTAAGGATGAAAACGGACTGGAAGCTATCGAAAACGCCTATAAAAAGGTGCTGACGCTCGATGAGAACGGCGTCATGTGTACAGTCCGTATCCCAAAGATCCGGGTAGACCTGCCGGTCTATCACAGCACCGACCCGGATGGCCTGAACAAAGGGGCTGTCCACCTGATGTATACCTCTATCCCGATCGGCGGTCTGAACACGCACACGGTTCTCAGTGCCCATCGCGGTCTAGCCGATCAGGTCCTCTTTACCAATCTGGACCTTCTGGAAGAGGGAGACATCGTATATATCGACGTTTTAGGTGAAACTCTGGAATACCGCGTTTACGACATCGAGGAAGTCTCCCCGACACAGACAGAATCTCTTCTTATTCAGGAAGACCGGGATCTCTTAACACTTGTCACCTGCACGCCATACGGCATCAACACCAAGCGTCTTCTCGTACACTGCGAGCGTCATACGCCGTATGTAGAGGAAGAAGATGTCGAGCCGCCGCTTTCGACGAAGAGCTGGCTTGCCCTGAACTGGTATCTGATCCTGAATGTCCTGCTGATCCTGTTCATGGTCGCGGTGCTGTACGTCTATCTGCGCACGACCAGGGCGGACGCGGGAGCAGGCGCAGAAGATACAAAAGCTGACACCGCCCCGGAGTCTGACACAGACGGAGAACACGAAGGATTACAAAGTCTTGACAGTAAAAACGCACCGAGCGCTGATATCACAGCGGATCAAACGCCACCTTCAGAGCCGTCCGGGAATGAAAACAATGCGGATGACCACCAAGACGGCAACATCACGTAAGCGAGGATCTTTCTGGCAGTAAACACTGGATGCAAGGCTTCACTTTCGCCGCAAGCGGCTCGGATCAGCGTGCATCTCAGGTATACGAAAAGTCAGCCAATTGCCCGGCGCCTGCCGGCTTGGGCTCTTGGGACTTTTACAGTAACCAGTACGGGAGTACCTGATAAAGAAACATGGCCTTCGCAGGTACTCCCGCACTACAAGAGCAACGTGTAAAACACGAGCAGACAGCATCAACAGGCGCCGATACGGCACACCTGCAGGCACCTGCCTGACACAAAGCGTCACGCGCCACAGGCGCAAAGGAGACATCTATGTCTGAAAGAACGAAACCCTTTACTACCTCTGAGTTTTTCGACACAGTCCTCAAAGAACTGGATATCCCGAATGACCTGATCGACTATGCTTCACCGCTCAGGTATCGGGGAGAAGACCTGCCCATCACTGAAGATGAATTCAGTGTCACCTGCCGCACAGAGTTTGGCGGCAACGAAGGTATTTATACCACGATCCACCTGGAGGGCCGTTTCCGGTTTGAAGCTGAACAGGAAGAGCGTCAAATCGGCACGTTTAAGTCGCTGCGCACTGATGAAGAAGCCATGCGTCAGATGGCCGCTCTCGGCGGAAGCTTTGTTTACAAGGCAACCAACTATGTCCAAAATCACAGCCGTGATTTTATCTGGGGCGGCTATCTGATGGAAGGCCCCAGCGGATGGGGCTATTACACCAACACCTTAGAGCGGGCGACAGAACGGGCAAAAGATGGTATCGAAGGCGTACCTTATACCATCACAGACATGAAAACCCGCAAAGTCATTGACACGATCAACGGAGAAAACCGCCCCGCCCGCGTGAGGAAAGAGGTGGAGCAGTACTTCAAAGAAAATCTGCCTCAGTACCGCGTTATGGATGTTGTTCAGCATCCGGGCAAAGGGAACGAGTACCTTTACTATGTCACCGGTGCTCCCGCAAAGGATGAACACCATAACCCAAACGGATATGCCGCCTGGCATTACTGGAACGACTCGACGAAAAGTTTGAATAGCGGTCACTACTGCCTTGACTTTAACACAACGCAGTCGCTTCTCTCTGACTGGAAGAAAGAAGCGGCCGAGCTTTCCAAGGGCAAGGCGTGGTAAGCAACTTCAGAAAGGAGAGAGCCGGGAAAAGCTCCCGGCTGGTGATAAGTACATGATCAAGGTCAAAAATATATGTACCACAGCACTTCTCACGCTGGCACTTACCTGTTCCCTGTTTTCTCCCGCGGTAGCTGAAGAGCGGGGAGAGGTAGACGCCTCTGTTGTCAGTGAGATAACAGAAGATATGGACGTTTCAGGCGTGGAAGACAGTCAGGGCGACGATATTTCTGCTATAGAAGAAACATCGGGTATCGAGATGCCTTCTGTGGAAGAGACTCCAGCCAACGAAGCCCCTGACACCCCGACAGGCGATATATCCGAGAATGGGAAAGAGACACCGGAATCGACAGATGCCCCGCTTGAAGCCCCTTATGAGGATGTCGACATCCCAAATGAAAACACCAATGATGCGGTAACAGATGAAGAGACCCGTGCTGACAGCACCGCCGCCGAAGTAATCGAGGAGCCGGAAGTCTCCGAAGAAACTGGCACTTCTGATCCGGAAAACACTGATAACAGGCAGGATAGCGAAGCAACACAAGATAGCAATGAAGATCCCGACGATGTCTCCACCACGGAAGATCTGACGGAAGGGTCCGAAGAACAAGCGCCGCAGGAAGAAACGCTCGTCCCGATTGTTGTCGAACCTTACGAGGATGAAGACCTGGCCGCCTTCCTGAAAGCGAGTGAAACCACCTACAGTTCCAAGACCATCTCAGAGCTTGTGCAGGACGGAACGCTGTCAGACCTTAATGATGGGCAGGTGGCACGTCCTTATTACATCTATGGACCTGCGTATGACCTCTGTAATTACTATGTGTCCGGCTTTGTAACATCATACGGCGGGCAGTTGTATTATACTTACTGCCTGCAGCCGGAAGCGTTTGCGCCTATCAAGACGACCAGTTCCGAGTTTACCGATGATTCGGCGGACAGCTTCCTTTCGGGAAGCGATCAGGCGACAGCCGATCTCTTAAAGAAAGTCCTTTATTACGGAAATCCGGACGCGACAGACCGGTACTACGGCCTGGTCCATCCGGAATACTCTTTTGAAGAGAGGCTGATCATCACGCACATCACGGCGGCTGCGGCCGGCGGGTTCAGTGCGGAAAATAAGTGGTTCAACACAACCGCAAAAGGTCAGGCGGCAGGAGAAGAGCTGCTGGCCTACGCTGAGGCCGCTCCACTTCCGGAAGAGCAAACGCTCACATTTACCCCGTCGGATGTGTATGCCTACTTTACAAAAGACGGGCTTCAGAGAACGGATAACGTCACCATCACCGGCAATCCCGCCAAGAGCTATACCTTTACCCTTCCGGAAGGTGTGAACCTTGTGAACGTCACAGACGGCACAGAAAGCGGAAAGGGCGGCACGATCACGCTTGACAGCGGTGATACCTTTTATCTGACAGGCGAGCTTGAGCAGGTAAGTAAGACCGGTGAGATCCTGACGCTTACGCAAAAGCTGGCAGTCCCCGGCGAGATGAAGGTCATTCGTACCGTTGAAAAGACCAACGAGCTTGCCTCGGAATACACCTATCAGATCCGCGGATTCTTACTTGAGACCGGCGACAGTTATAAAGATGTCACGCTGACAGTCCACTGGAAGACGCCGACCGGTAAGATCTCCGTGCAGAAGAAAGACGCGAAGACAGACAGTGCCATCGCGGTCAGCGGCGGCACTTTAGCCGGCGCCGAGTATACGATCTACGGCGACGAAGCACTGGGCACGGCTGTCGCCACCATGACGACCGATGAAAACGGCCAGGCAACCAGCGACGAGCTTCCGCTTGGCACCTATTACATAAAGGAAACAAAACGCCCGGTCGGGTATCTGCTCGATGAAACGGTCTATCCTGTCGCGTTGGATAAACCAAGTGACATCGCGGTATCCTTTGAAAGTAAGGAAGCGCCGATACAGGGCCGCATCCGGGTGCAGAAAAAAGATAAGGAAACAGGCGAAACGATGCCGCAAAACGGTGGAAGCTTTGCGGGTGCGGAATATACCATCTATTCCGATAGCGCCTGTACTAATGTCGTTCAGATAATCAGCACAGATGAAAACGGCTCCGCGATCAGCGGCAGTCTTCCGCTTGGCACCTACTATGTGAAAGAAACCAGACGCCCGGAAGGGTATGAGCTGGACAGTGAGATACACACCGTCACCCTTATGGATGACCTGGCAACTGAAACCATCACGGCTCTTGTTGAGAGTCCGGAAGAGCCGCAAAAGAAACGCATTCGCGTACAGAAAAAGGACGCCCTGACGGAAGACGGCAGTGCATCGACACACCTGTCTCTGGCAGGAGCTGTCTACAGCATCTATAAAGACGAAGCCCTGAGCGATAAAGCAATCGACATCACGACCGATGAAAACGGCATCGCGGAAAGCGGGGATCTGCCGCTTGGCACATATTATGTAAAAGAAACGACCTCTCCGAGTGGATACAATCCGGATGAAACCGTCTATATGGTTACCCTGAAAGACGAAGCGATAGGCGAAGTTGACACGAATACCACCGTCACGGTCGAAAGCGCCGAGCAGCCGGTCCGGATCGAGATCGGCAAGAAAGACATCACTGCGGATGAGGAACTGCCGGGCGCAACACTTACCATCAGGGACGAGAACGGCAACGAGGTCGAATCGTGGGTATCTACTACCGAGCCGCACACTATCTCTCTTCCGGAAGGCAAGTATACCCTGACCGAGGTAGCGGCTCCGAGCGGCTACGCTACCGCCGAAACGATCGAGTTCACCGTCACCAAGACACTGGATGTGCAACACGTCGAGATGGAAGACAAGCCCTTAGAGGCCGAGATCAGTAAGACCGACATCACCACAGGCGAAGAGCTTCCGGGCGCGACGCTGCAGGTCAAGGACAGCGACGGAAACCTCATTGAGGAATGGGTGTCCACGGATACCCCGCATAAGATCAACCTTCCGCAGGGAACCTACACTCTGACCGAGGTAACAGCCCCGGACGGATATACCACCGCGGAAACGATCACTTTTACCATCAAGGATACCCGGGAGATCCAAAGGGTCGAGATGAAAGACTCCCCGAACTACACGCTGATCTCCAAAACGGATATCACTACAGGAAAAGAGCTTCCGGGCGCAACACTTCAGGTTAAGGACAAGAGCGGTAACCTCATCGAAGAGTGGGTATCCACGACTGAGCCGCACAAGATCTATCTCCCGGACGGAGACTATACTTTGACGGAGATTTCCGCTCCGAGCGGCTATTCCACGGCGGAGACCATCGAGTTCACGGTCCAGGATGAAAAGACCGTCAAGACGGTCACGATGCAAGATAAGCCGCTCACGGTTGAGATCAGCAAGAAAGATGTCACCAACGGCGAAGAACTGCCGGGAGCCACGCTTCAGGTCAAAGACGAAAAGGGCAACCTTATTGAAGAATGGGTATCCACGGATACACCGCATACCATCAACCTCTCGACCGGCAAGTATACACTGACGGAGATCACCGCACCAAAGGGCTACGCTACAGCTGAAACCATCGAATTCGAAGTCAAAGACACGACAGTCGTACAACACGTTGAGATGGAAGATAAGCCTATCGAGGTGGAAATCAGTAAGACCGACATCACCACCGGTGAGGAACTGCCGGGTGCCACACTTCAGGTAAAGGACAACAACGGAAACCTCATTGAGGAGTGGGTATCAACGGATACACCGCATAAGATCAACCTGCCGACCGGCAAATATAAGCTGACGGAGATCACCGCGCCAAAGGGCTACGCTACAGCGGAAACGATCGAATTTACGGTCAAGGACAGCACGGTCGTGCAGCACGTAGAGATGCAGGATAAACCTTTAGAGGTCGAAATCAGCAAGGTTGACATCGCGGGAAACGAACTTCCGGGCGCTACGCTTCAGGTACGGGATAAGAACGGCAACCTTATCGAAGAGTGGGTATCCACAACTGAGTCGCATAAGATCCGCCTTCCGCAGGGCGAGTACACGCTTACCGAGATTACCGCACCAAAGGGCTACGCTACAGCGGAGACTATTACCTTTACCGTCACGGACACGATGGAAGTGCAGTATGTGGAAATGGAAGATAAGCCGTTAGAGGTGGAGATCAGTAAGGCCGACATCACCACCGGCGAGGAACTTCCGGGTGCAACCCTGCAGGTCCGGGACGAGGACGGAAACCTTATTGAGGAATGGATAAGCACAGAAGAACCGCATAAGATCAACCTTCCGACCGGCAAATATACACTGACGGAGATCACCGCCCCGGACGGCTATGCCACAGCTGAAACTATCACATTTACCGTCACGGACACGATGGAAGTACAGCATGTCGAAATGCAGGATAAACCTCTCACGGTGGAGATCTCCAAACAGGACATCACTACAAAGGAAGAGCTTCCGGGAGCCACGCTTCAAGTTAAAGACGAAGATGACAACCTTATCGAAGAGTGGGTATCCACAGATACGCCGCATAAGATCAACCTTAAAAAGGGCAAGTATACCCTGACCGAGATAACCGCCCCAAACGGCTACGCCGTCGCGGAAACGATCACCTTTGAGGTGAAGGACACTCTGGAAGTCCAGAAAGTCGAAATGCTCGACCAACCGCTTGTCACCACGCCGACAGTACAGACGCAGGAAACGATCACATCCACCCCGACAACAACCACTACGGCTGTAAAAACGGGAGATGTATTCAGGTATCTGCCGGCGATCCTGGCGGGTGCGGCAGGCATCCTTCTTCTGTTGTTCTTTGTCCTGACAGGAAGAAAGAAAGTCAGGCGCTAAAACCAAAGCAATCTGGCGGGATCCCAACATCCCGCCAGATGTTTATATCTGAGGATCTCCGACAAGACGACTCGTTAAGATCCGTCTGCCTGCCCGTAGGAACAAGAACGGTTTTGCGGGCACCGCAAATGTGATGTCTGGCGGGATTGTTGCCCCTAAAGGGGTTGGAAGCTGAAAAAACGGATAAATAATCAAAACAAAACCCGAAAAGCGAACAAAGTAAACAAAACGATGTGATAAAGTTATACTGCAAGACAAAACAAGCCATCTCGTGTCGAGGAAAGCATGCGTGAGGGCTTGTTTTTGTATTGTGACAGCGAAGCCTGATCTGGAGAAAACAGCTCCCGGCAGGGCGCAATGTCAAACAGAAAGATACAATAGCAAATATTAAGATGACATTAAGGGGTTAAAAAAGCCCAAAAAGCAGGAGGTACGAAGAAAAGCTATGAAGTGTGGTATACTGTATATAGGAAATAAAAATAAGCAACAGCCACCGTAATGGCGAAGGGAGAGTACGTATGACAAACATAAGGAGCAAAACAAAAGGCAACATTACTTCAAACCTCACCAAGATACTTGTCTGTATTCTGGCATTAACCCTGCTGACGACACTGACACCAACTAAAGCACAGGCAGCAAGCAAAGTGCGGTTGTCCAACACAAAGCTGACAGTGCTGATCGGGGGAATGGAACGGCAACTGACGGTATATAACACAAAGAAAGCCGTTACATGGAGCAGTTCAAAGCCCAAGGTAGCTACGGTTGCCTCCGACGGAACCATCAAACCTAAAAAAGAAGGTAAAACCACCATCACCGCAAAGGTTGGGAAGAAAACGCTAAAATGTAAAGTGACCGTCGAGTCGTTCGACACGTCATGCCTAATTCGAGATACCTCAAACATATCTGGATATATGTGTACTAATAAGGAAATAAAAAAATATACTAAATGGCGCACAAAATGGATAAAAAAATACCTAAATAAAGATATGCCAGATCAGCAAATAGCATTCATTGCCGCAAAATGGATCGTTGACCATGCCGACTATGAACGCGACTTGACAAATCCCTTAAACGAAATTCAGTTTTTCCGCGTTTTTAAAGAGAAAAAGGGAACTTGCTTTACTTATACCCTAGCGTTAAACTTTCTATTGGCTCCAACTGGCGTGAATAGCCTATATGTTCACTGGTATGGAAACACTCATGCATGGAATCAAATAGAAGTAGACGGAGAATGGTTTAACGTTGATTTGGTTCAAATAGACGATTCGAAAGGAGTCCCAAAAGCATATAAAAACTGTTTCGCGGCCTTCTTATTTCCTGATGCGGCAGAAGATATCACAGGGGGAACAAAAAAATATACAGGATACCATCACGACTGCACAAATCGAAGATTTGTCACAGGTGAAAAAATTTGGACATACAACAGTCCGTGGCTTGATGGGACATGGGTTGATTTATAAATATCCGCATAAAACCACAAAGAGCAGGCATAGAGCCTGCTCTTTTCATATCCCAAAAACAAAGGAGGAACGCATGCACAAAAAAAGATCTATGGCATCCCGCATTCTGGCTCTTGCCCTGAGTGTGGCTACAGTTGTCACATCCATGCCGAATAGTGTTCTGGCTGAAAGCAGGGAGCGAGAAACAACCATTGCCGAAACGGGCGACAACTTAATATCTGAAACAGAAACATTTTTGGTTATCACTGATAAAGATGATAATCGCCAAGAAGTTGACATTGTCATAACTGATAATACCACTACAACTCTTTCCGAAGAAAGTGGTATGACGCTAACAGAAAGTAGCACTGCCGAAAATAAAGCTGCGGCTACAGATAACGAAGACACAGAGACTACACTTACTCCTACTGAAGTCACCTCAGTAGAAGGGGTATTTTCGCTTCAAGCAGAGGATGAAAGTGTAAAGGCGGTCGTGTCACATCAGGATGGAAGCATATTCTCCTCTGATATAACACTTTCCTTTGAAAAGCAGGATTTAGCATCGGAAGATAATAGTGCCGTTTCAAAAATTGAAGAACTAATCATCGCCTCTATGGCAGACGAATATCTCTTGGCGTCGGGAAGCGATCAGGTGACACTGGCAGAAATCAACACAGTAATCGATGACGTTAAAGACATGATCGATGACTTGAAAATATACCATATCAGTGCTGAAAGTCCGGCTGGCTTGATTTCCCTTGAGAACACAAACACAACCCTGGAGTTCACTGACAGCATCGAGGCGTTCTCACTATATTGTTTCAATGCCGACAATCTTCTGCAGGTTTACCTCTTAAATAATGACTACGAAGCAGTACAAGTAACCTCAGATAATATACATGCGTATTACACGGAAGAAAATGCAGATTTCCTGCTATCTTTTCCAACATCCGCACCCGAATACATATGTCTGGTTGCAATAAATAGCCCAGACATATTATCGAAAGATGATACTTCGCAAGATAGCCCGTCCGAAACCGTTTTGGAATCCAGAGAGACAACTGTTCTTGTTGATAACACCCAGTTTAACACTTCAGAAAAAGCTCCTGCTTCCGAGATATTAACAGAAAGCAGTGACGAGCAGTTGACAATATTAGAAACAAATCTTGCGGAAAACCTAACGGAAAAACCGAAAAAGAAAAATAAAAGCCAAGATAACAATGAGATAACTGCCGAAAGGGGAGATGAAGTTTCGACAAATACTGAACGGGAACCATCTAACATCTCCGAGACGAGCAAGACAGCGTATGAAGCCGAAACTGACGTTGAAAAAGACTCCGAACAATATGTGTACATAGAAGAAGAATGGGTTAGACTAGACCGAGATCTAGCGTATGAAACAAATCCTTGGGGGCAAAACACTTATGGACATTTTTGGTCAAGATTTTACCAAAACTCTGCCGCTACGATTATAGCAAGCGGAAACGCAGAAGTCATAGAAAGTGGCTCCGGTGCAACGCATTATTCAGCACTGACTGTTGGGCCAAAAATCAAATTATATGGAAAAGGTCACGATGGACCAGGCGTATCATGGCCTGATAATGGCGAACTTTGTTTTACCCCGGTAACTAATAACACAGCATATTGCATTGGCGGAACGTTAAACCCTGACGGTATAAAATATGGATTACCCACTAAGGGCGACACAGGCACATGGGAACTTTATGAAAGAAACGAGAACGACAGGACATATTTTGCCCTTGTGTTCTGGAACGCAAATGATAAAAACCAACCATGCGCTATGGAGTGGGATGTTGTTTATTACGGACAACTCGAAATCAAAAAAACAGCAAAACATGATGGAAAAGCAAAATCCGTTTTTACAGGCGTGCAATATAAAGTATACGACGCAGACGGAAACTATATTGAAACATTAACGCTTGGCAATAATGGATACGCTCTGAGCGGGTTAAAAGAAAAATATATCATTGGTCAAAGATATTATGTTGTTGAGCAGCCACCAGCACCAACAGGTTACCAACTCAACACCGAAAAGGTGTGGGTAACCATTGGCCAAACTGGCGTAACCCGTGCAGAAGCACAAGACGAAACGGAAACAACGAGAGAAACCGAAACGCCAGAAACGGATACCGAAAGCAACACTCCTGGTCGTGAAGGCGATTTAGTCCCTATAAGCGTTTACAAGAAAAGCAAGGCTTCAGGCATCCC
>Ga0065709_1006009_pt1 | contig 24260 bp, 11 predicted proteins | sample Hoacrofraction14_2_FD_59096 | JGI IMG/M metagenome (GOLD analysis project Ga0065709, IMG submission 59096) | Hoatzin crop microbial communities from Cojedes, Venezuela, sample from fiber fraction 14 v1 | ecosystem: Host-associated > Birds > Digestive system > Esophagus > Crop | place: Venezuela...
ACCGTCTGGCTACCCGTCACAGTCACGCTGTCAATCTTGTCCGTGCTGGCAAGCGTGCCGGTCACAGTATAGCTGTCCTTCTTCAGTTCCTCACCGTCGTATACCTTCTCCGCGTCATCCGCAGTGATCGTGATCGCAATCTTGTTGATTGTCAGCGATCCGTCAGTCACCACGAAGGTCACATTCTTGAAGTTGGTATTATTGTTCGTGAACTGGCTTTCCGCAAGACCCATCGCATAGGTCCCCGCGTCCGTCTTCGCGACTTCCGCAGTGCCGGAGAAGATGAAGTCAGCTTCCTTATAAAGTTCGTTGTCAATAGAAACCGTGTACCCGGTCACCTTCTTCTCTGTTCCGTCATAGGTCACAGTAGAAGTATTACCGGTAATGGTCACAGTCACCGTGTCAGTCACTTCAGTGACCTTCAGCGTGCCTTCCTTATAGGTAATGTCATAGTTGGCAGTCACATCTTCATTACTGGTCTTGTTGACAATCTTGGCGTCACTCGCCGTATTCGCACTGGAACCGGCTTCCGTCTGGCTACCCGTCACAGTCACGCTGTCAATCTTGTCCGTATCAGCAAGGCCATCCGCTTCATACCCAGAGTCGGTCAGCGCGGTGCCATCATACACCTTGCTGTTGCTGTTCGCGGTGATGGTCACCGCTTTCTTCGTGATCGTCAGCTTGCCATCCGTGGTCTTCGTATCCTTCAGGAGATAGTACTTTCCATCCAGCTGGAAGAGCGTAGATCCGCTGCCTTCGGCTTTCTTGATCGTCACAACCGTTCCGGCCGGCGTGGACGTGGCGCTCAGACCCATGGGATACTCGCCCGCGTTGGTGCCCGTCACGGGAGTCTTGGCATCCGCGCCCAGGCTGATGGTGACGTACTTCGAAATCACAGCATCCGCCACATCATACTTCGTCACGGTACCAATGTCGTCAGTGGCGCCGGTCAGCGTCACGGTATAGCCATTCGTGGCTTCCGTCGTGGCGTTGCTCTTTTCCGTGCTGTCGTATTCATATGTAGCTTCATTGCCCACCACGGAAACATTCAGGTTTTCCGCCCAGACCGCGTAGAGCACATTGGAGCCCTGCTGATCCGCAACATACTGACCGCCGAGGATATAATCCACGGTGTTGTTTCCGCTGGTCTTGCTCCAGCCGATCAGGGTATAACCATCCCGGGTGAAGCCGGCGCTGGGCAGATCCACCTTATTCGAGCTGGCAGACTTATTGCCGTTCAGGTCAAGTCCCTGATAATCATCCGCCGTGTAATTTCCATCGACCTCTTTGGTCAGCGGGCTCTCATTGGTGCCGCCATTGCCGTTAAAGACGATGCTCGTCGTCGGCACAACCGCGTCCGCGTACACGGCCGTGATCAGAATCTTGCCCTTATTGTCAGCCCAGCTGGAATCCAGCGTGACAACCGCGCCCAAAGCAAATTTCATCTCATTGCCGTCGCCGTCCTTAATGGTCCAGCCCGTCAGACGCTTCCCGTCCGGAATATACTGGCTATCCACATAGGTCGGCAGAACGACCTTGGCCTGATCGCCGTACTTGTAGTTCCTGGCGTCGGTAATCTCTTTGGTCTCCGTTCCGCCGCCATTGACACTCATCTGCACGCTGAAGGAAACATGATAGCTGCCATCTCTCTTCCACAGCGCCTTCAGCTTAATAACGGAATAAGTGATGCCCGCGTATTCGTCGGTGCCCTTAACAGTTTCACTGCTGATATACTCGTCGGTCACCTGGTTGGAGAAGTTATAGCTCTTCAGGTCGCCATTCGTATCCTCATAATACCAACCAACCAGCTTATAACCTTCCTTCGTGGCCTTTTCCAGCACGCCGCCGTCAATCTTTTCCAGATAGCTGATCCAGAACTCAGTCTTCTGCTGATCCTGGCCTTCGCCGGTGCTGATCGTGCCGCCGTTCAGGTCGATCTTCACATAATAGCTGATCGGCTCGAAGCAGGCGTACACCACAAGGTTGTTCGCCGGCATGGTTTCATTGTCGAAATCAAACGGTTCGGTTCCTTCAGGGTTCTTGTACCAACCCTTGAAGCGATAGCCCGCCGCAGGGGTCGGATCGGTTTCCGGCTCGGTGATCTTGGCGCCGTACGTCACCGTCGCGCTTTCAATACCGGAATCCGAAATTGCATTTTTCTCACCGGTCTTATCAACTCTCTTAAAGTCAACCGTGTAGGAAAGACGCTTGTAGTAGATATTTAATTCACTGAAATTTTCAACAGTCTTATAATAACCGGTTGAATCATCCTTTTCTCCAAGAGTCTGTTCTCTACTTCCGGTTCCGGTGTTATAATGGTCCGCTTTATAACCGGTGTATTTATCAGTAATAAAGAAAGCCCAACCTTTATATTCATACCGCCTATCAATTTTATATTCATAAGTCAAAGCGAGGTCATATTCGCCTTCATCATTTTCCTTATAAAAGCGGACATACTTAGTTCTACTGCCGCTACTGGACTTTAGATACAAATCAATTGTTGTGTCCGCAGGATTTGGCAAAATATAATTACCAATAAATACCAAACCGATCTCGTTTGAATCTTGCCAGCTTCCTGACGGCCACTCAAAGTCCAACGCGGCCTCGTACAGCCCCCGATGAGTCTCTACACCCTTCCAAGCGTACACACCCTCATAAATTGTTGTACCGCTGGGAAGCTTACTATCAGTGTCGTAATCATACCAGTTCCCATAAGAATAATATGCAAGTCTGTAGGAGTCATCAGAAAGATAATAATAAGAGTTCCAATCTCTATATGTATCCCATGAATATGTATATTCCACATACGATGAAATGACATTTCTATTGTAAATGAAATTAATCGTAATCACATTACGGTCGTAATACACATTCAGAATCGTCGAACCATCGGCCGCGATGGTTGTATTATCATCGCAACGACTGTATTTGAATCCGGTATAGGACTTTTTATTATAGTATTCATAGTCTTTCTCGATGTCTGTCTTGTCTCCTGTGTACACACCGGTGATCTTGACAGATTNTTCGTAGTCGTACTTCTTCACGCTGTCTTCCGCGTCCACCGCATCGGTCGCCTGCTGCTTCCAGATGATGATCGTATAGGAAGTTNNCTTCGGCTCCCACTTCGCGTACACCGTACGGTCCGCGGTCAGCTTGTCGTTCCAGTCCACTTNCTCGGTAAANCTGTCGCTCGTATACCAACCCTTGAACTCATANCCGGTCATCNCCGGNTCGGCCGGCTGGACAGACGAAATCGACTGCGTGGCCGCCACCTGCTTCTTGGAGATATACGGCGCGCCGGAAACGGTCGTCGTCTCTGTCAAGCCCGGCTTATACGCTTTATTCGTCACAAAACTGAGCCAATACGCGCTGCCCAGCACCGGATAGAAATCCGTATCTTCCGTGGGCGTATATGTATCAGCCGTAATCATGGAAGCGGCGTCCCCGTTCCCATCGCTGCCCTGCCTGGTGCTCCAGCCGAGGAAGGTCAGCGTGTTCTTGGAGGGCGTCATGGTGTAATTGGCGAGAGTCACCGAGTCGCCCGCGTTCAGGCACTCCACGTTGATGACATTGGAAGTCGTCTCTCCACTGGTAGTATCTTCATATGCTTCATCGTGGAAATAGACATAATAAACCTGCTGGAAAACCGCCGTCAGTTTGACGGTCTCATCCGCATTACCAATATCATTAATCGTTGTGAAGTCCGCGTCGGAATACTGTTTTCCGTCACTGCCCTGCCAGTACTGGAAAATATAACCTTCCTTGGAGGGGCTGACCGGCTGAACCAGGGTATCACCATTCTTCAGAATTTGGTAATAAACTTGCCGACCCTGATCGTTTTTGAAGTAATATTCCTTCTCTCCTTCACCCAGATCCGCGTAGAACTCATACGTCCTGCGGCGGGTCTCATCCTCTTCCTTGGTAATGCCGTCGCTCGTACCGACCACGGCAAAGACGGAGAAACTGGACGTGTCGAAGGAGAAACCGTTCATCTGATCGCCGCTGCGGTCGAAATTCGCGCTGATCTTCTCGGCGCCGTTATCGCCCATATGAACCAGCGTCAGCTCGGTGTCCTCACCCACGGTCAGCGGGTTATTCAACTGAATAGAGACATGCACGGACTCGCCGTCGGCCAGTTCGTATCCGCCCAGGTTGATTTCATAATAAGCCAGCACTTCGCTGACGCTCGTGCTTTCGTCTTCCACGGAAAGATCCGGGGTCAGATTCATGACGCCCAGCGTATTCACCTGCGCGATGTCCGGAGTTTCCTCGAAAAGCGCAAGCACTTCGGACTCATTGCCGGAGGCCGAAGCAAGCTGAGGATTCACTTCTTCAGAAAGCTGAACATCGCCGATGCCTTCCACGGTAATCGTACCGATGCCGGCGCTCACCGTAACGGTGCCTTCCGTGACGGTCTCAGCGTTCTGCTCATACGCCGCGCTCACATCCAGATCATTCTGGGGGACGGTGGCGGCGGTGACAGCGTTGTTGTTGCTGTCCACCCAGCCCGTGAAGGTGTAGCCTTCCTTGGAAGGATCGTCCGGGAAATTGTCCCCGATCGCGCTTCCGGACTCCACATACAGGGCATTGCCGTACTCTTCGCCTTCATTATAGAAGGTGACTTTGTAATACCCGGAACCGGAGGCATCCGTCGATGACACTGCCGTATCCGCGAGGGATACCGGCGCGATGTTGAAGACCATCATCAGGGTCATCATCCAGGCAGTCAGTCTGCGGAAAATGTTGGACTTAAACATATGCGTCTACTCCTTTACCTTACGCCTTGGGGGTCATACAGAAGACCCGGGAGGGAAAACCGACCCGGGTATGTTTCGTCAGAAACTGACAGACAGTCTCCAGCTCCAGAAGATGCTCTCGCTGTCCGCCTCGAAAGAGAAGGTGGACTCGGTGGCACCTTCGACCGGCTCGAAGCCGGAACCCTTGTTCACTTCCCACTGATAGGAAACGTTCTCGGTTCCGTCAAACCCGGTCAGCGTGCTGGTCAGGGTAATCACATCACCTTCGGTCACGACGGCCTTGCGGTCATCATAGATGGACACGGTGCGGTGGATCTCTTCTTCCTCGGCGGGTTCCTCAGCGGGTTCCACCGTCGGCTCGGCCGTGGGCTGCGCCCAGGTCTTCACGCCGTCCAGCTTCATGCCCTGGGACAGGGAGGTTCCGTCTTCCCAGGTCACGGTCAGCGCGATGATCTTGTCGGTCGGGATGTCCGTGACGTCTTCGGTCAGGAACTTGTCCGTGCCCAACACGACAGGTTCCTCATTCTTGCGCTCCTGCTCGTCGGCGGAGACCAGCGTCCACAGATAGGACGCGTCCTCTTCGGGGGTCGCGATCGCTTCGAGCTTCAGGATTTCCCGGTCGTCCTCGACGATAGTGGAGATCAGCTTGATCTTCATCTTATGCTCCACAGCGGGGGTCGGCTCGGCGGTGGGCTCTTCGGTGGGCTCGGCCGTCGGCTCCGCGGTGGGCTCTTCCGTCGCTTCGACGGTCGGCTCGGCGGTCGCTTCCTCAGTCGCCTCGGCCACGGGCTCCGCGGTCACTTCGACCTTGGCTTCTTCCGCCTTGGTCTCTTCCACCTTGGTTTCTACCTTGGCGGGTTCCGCGGTCGCTTCGACCTTGACTTCTTCCACCTTGGTCTCCTCCACCTTGGTCTCCTCAACCTTGGTTTCTTCCTTCACGGGCTCGGCAGCCGGAGCGGCTTCCTGCGCGGGGGCAGCTTCCTGCGCCGCGGGGGCAGCTTCTTCCACCACAGGAGCAGGCTCCGCGGTGGGCGCCTCGGTCACCTCGGCCGGGGCTTCCGCCGCCGGCTCCGCGGGCACCTCAACCGCTTCCACGGCCGCTTCCGGAGCGAGCTCCGAAACGGTTTCTTCCGCCGCGGGAGCTTCCACGGCTTCCAGAGCCGCTTCTTCCACCGCAGGGGCAGCTTCTTCTGCCGCGGGGGCCGCTTCTTCCGCCGCGGGAGCAGGCTCCACAGCCGTCTCCACGGCTGCTTCTTCAGCCGCGGGCGCGGTTTCCGCGGTCACTTCGGGCGCGGTTTCCGCGGTCACTTCGGCCGCGGGTTCCACGGGGGCTTCCTCCGCCAGGACAGAGATGTTGCACACCATCGTCAGGGCGACGATGACCGCGAGCAGAGTCCAGAGCTTTTTCATACCATTTCTCTCCAATCTGTAGGTTCGTAGCACAAAGATGACGGGCATCCTTGTGCCGGGTTGCCTCCCGCCGCCGGATGCGGCGGAGACGGCATCTATCTTGTGTTGATCTATTGAAACTCTTTCTACTTCAGGAGGATCTTTAAAAATCCTCAATGGCCAGAACCAGTTTCGCGGGTCCTTTCAATATGCACTTTCCGAGCGATATTTCCATTTCCGCATCTGTAATTTATCATATTTTGTCAGGTTTTACAAGGAATTTCTCGGATTTTTGTCTTTTTAGTACATTTTTTAGTATTTCTTTTTGAAATTCCCCCCGGAGCCCTTTTCAGGCAACCATTTTGGCTAAAATCGTCCTTTTTTGCGATTTTAGCGAAATATATTTCCGAAATCAAGCGAATTTTATTCATTTGAATGTTCGCCTATATTTGCATCTTCCCGAAGAAATAAGGGATGTAAGAATTTACATGATCCGAAATATCCCCACAAAAAACACTATTCAAACTAAAATGTTCGTGTTATAATTAACCAGCGAGCCTGCTTTTTCTCCGCCGGAAAGTCGTTTCCGGACTCAAATACACAAACGAAAGGATGTCAGCATGAACGAGCGAAAAGCGCCCAAGCGCCTTTCCCTGCGCGTAAAACTGGCCCTTGTGGTCAGCGTGGTCATGATTCTCTACGCGATCTGCTGCGTGTGGCTCGGGACGTACATTGTGTCCCGTGAGTCCGAGAGTCAGGCCCGCCAGTCGCTGACGCAGACCTGTTCCCTTTCCGCGACGGAGCTGAATTCCCTGTTCCTGCAGGTGGAAAGCAACCTGAATGTTCTGGAAAACTATGTGCTGACCACCCTGCCCTCGGCCAGCCGGGTGTCCACAAACTGGGTCAGTCTGAAATACCACAGCACCCGCGTGGAAGAATATTTTGCCAGCGTGGTGGCGGAGATGCCCGGCGTCGCCGCCTACTATTATTTATATGAACCGACGGTTTCCACGCAGGCCAGTTTTTTCCTGACGGACCTGGACGGCGACGGGGTGTTTGACCGGGAGCAGGTCACGCAGATCAATGATTATGAAGAAGGCGACCGGGAACATGTCGCCTGGTACTACGAGCCCATCGCCGCGGGGCATGCCATCTGGCTGGAACCGTATTATAACGCGAACATCGGGGCGGACATCATCTCGTATGTCATTCCGCTCTACCGCGAGAATAATGACCACTGCATCGGCGTCATCGGTATGGACATCCGGACGGATCTGATTCAGGAAACCGTCCGGAGCATTCACGCGTATGAAACGGACTACGCCTTCCTCACGGATGTGGACGGCCATGTGTACTACCACCCGAACCTTGAAACCGGCATCAGCATTCTGGACCTGACCATGGACCAGGATGTCATTGCGTCCGTGCTTTTGTCCCAGGAAACGGTATCCGATGTCGTTTCCTACCGGTATGGCGGACAGACCCGATATCTTGCGGTCTGTCCCCTGCGGAACGGCATGCGCCTGGCGCTGTGCATCACGGAGCAGGAAGTTCTCGCCCCCGGCGCCGAGGCCGCCAGACGCTTTATCCTCGCCGCGGCCCTGTTTGTGGCGGGCGCCTTGGTTATCGCGCTGCTGCTTCTGCGCCGGACCATGAAACCGCTGTCCGACCTGACGCAGACCGCGCGGTCCATCTCCGGCGGCGACCTGAACGCCACCTTCCCGGAAGTGACCGGGGACGAGGTCGGCGAATTGAACCGCACCATGCGCGGCATGGTGGACGCGATGAAGAACCGCATCTACGGTCTGAGTGACCAGGCGCGGCGGGACGCGCTGACCGGCGTGCGCAACAAGCGCGCCTTTGACGAGGAAGCCGATTCTCTCAACCACACCACCGAGCCTTTCGCGCTCGTCATGCTGGACATGAACGGGCTCAAGGAAATGAACGACCAGTACGGGCACGAGAAGGGTGATGAGCTGATTCAGAACAGTTGCCGCCTCATCTGCGAAGTATTCTCCCACTGCCCGGTGTTCCGCTACGGCGGGGACGAATTTGTGGCCGTGCTCCGCGGGGATTCCCTGCGGCGGGCGGATGACATCATTTCCGACCTGAACGCCCGTCAAGCGGTCACCGCGGACGATCCCGACCCGGCAAAGCGGATCAGCATCGCGGTCGGCATGGCGGAATATGACCCGAGCAAATCGGTCATCGTCAGCGACCCGGCGGGCGTGATCCTGAAACAGGCGGACAACGCCATGTACGAGGACAAGCGGAAAAAGAAGGGCGGCAGAGACCCGCGGTAACTGCTCCCGATCGCTGTTTTCCTGAGTATACAAATAATCCCGGCGGATTTCCGCCGGGATTGCTTTTTACAGTTTCACTTTTTTACAATTCCACTTTCCAGACCATCGCGTCATGCGGCGGGATCTCCGCGGACAAGACTTCGGTCTGTTTTCCGGACCACAATTCTTTGGCGCCCTTTGCGGGCGCCTCCGGAGAAGCCGTGACCGTCCGGGACTCGTCACTCAGGTTGAACGCCGCGACATAATACCCCTTCCCGTCCTGACGGGGCGCGACCCAGACGCTTTCCTCGTCCGTGGTGGTCAGGGGGTGCGCGCACCAGGTCGTCTTCTCAATTTCCAGAAGGTCCGCGTTCGTAAGGAGCTTCAGGGTGAAATCGTCATTCTGGGGCAGGTCCCCGCCGATCATCAGGGGAGAGCGCATCATGCACCAAAGGGTCATCATCGTGCGCTGCTCCGAGGGGGTGAAATGCGTCGGGTCCCCCTTCCGGCAGGCGTCCGGCTTCGCCGAGTCCACCGGATCCCCAAAGCACCGCAGGGCGCCGAGGGGGAGCATGTCCGCGTCCGGCCAGTGCCCGGGGGCGGAGTGGATGCACCATTTCCGCGCGTAATCGAACATGCCCTTCAGGAGCTTCCAGTCGTCCCAGAAGTCGTCCGTGATGCGCCACATGTTCGCGTACCGCTTCAGGTGCTCCGCGCGCTCGACCGGCGCGGGGCCCGGGCTGAGGCTCAGCACGATGTCCCGCCCGCAGGCGCGGCAGGCGTCCGAAATCAACTCAATTTCCCTTTCGCACCGGGGATATTCCCGGGCGATATCGTCGCACTTCACAAAGTCCACGCCCCAGGCCGCGTACAGGCGGAAGAGCGCGTCATAATAATCCTTCGCGGCGGGGTGATCCGACCGCAGGCCGTACATGTCCGGGTTCCACTGGCAGATATCGTTCGGGTTTGCCGCGTCGGCGCAGGTCCACTCGCTGTCCGCAATTTTCAGATGCCGGTGCGCCGCCTGCCGCGGAAGCCCGCGCATGATGTGGATCCCGAACTTGAGGCCCAGGGCATGAATCTTCTCCGCCAGCGGGGCAAAGCCCTTTCCGTCCGCCGCGGACGGAAAGCGGTTGCTCGCCGGAACCAGGCGGCCGTATTCGTCCATCTCCAGCGCGGAGAACGGCTCATACGCGTGGGAGGACGCCGTGGGCGAAGACCACTGAATGTCCACCACCACATACTCCCATCCGCAGGGCTTTAATTTCTCCGCCATGTACTTCGCGTTTTCCATCACGGTGGCCTCGGTCACCGCGGCACCGTAGCAGTCCCAGCTGTTCCACCCCATGGGCGGGTATTTCGCAATCATATTTCTTCCTCCTCGGACATTATTTCTGTTCAAAGGATATCACGAAAACAGGGGCTTCACAAGATTTTTTCGCAAAAAAAGCCGCGCCCCTGTTCGGAGGCGCGGCTTGCACGATTTCTTACTTATGGCCGTTCGGCGCGTTTTCATACGCGTACTGAATGGCTTCGGTATGTCCGCTGTCCACCTTCTTGCCGGCATGCGTCCAGCTGTTGGTGAAGTGGATACAATACTGACCGTTGTATTCGTTAGTCGTAATCGTCTGAGTACCGTGCGGCACGCCGTACAGCGAGCAGGCGAAAGTCCGGGTGCCGATGGTCACCAGCAACGGGCGGCGCTCATAGAGGTTCTTGCTCTTAATCTCGCTGGCCGTGGTGACACCATAAGCCTTGCACATTCTCGCGGTATCCGCGGCAGTCAGCGGCTCGGCGTCCACATGATATCCGCCGGCCTGACGGTAAGACCACCAAACGATGCCGCTCTTCACGTCATACACCTTATAACTGGTGCCTCTGGCCCACAGCTCGTTGATGCCGCCGGTCCACCAGTCAATCTTCTCCGCCGGGTAAAGCGTCATCGTCAGGCTGCTNGCGGTGGANGTGCCGACCGGCACGGTNCCATACAGCGCGTGCTGCGTCGCGGCACCCGCGATTCCGTCCACGCTCAGATTGTTTGCCTTCTGGAATTTCTTCACGGCGGACTGTACCGCGGATGTATACTTGCTGATCACATCACCGGAATAATATCCCTGGCTCTTCAGGGCGGACACAAGGTTCTTCACCGCTGTGCCGGTAGAGCCGAGGCGCAGGGTCGTATAGGACGCTTCCACCTCCGTCGTGGCAGTGCCGTTCACCGTTGTTGCGGTCACTGTCTCAGNGCTGGGTTCGGGAGTCGGGGTCGCGGAACCGTCCGCGTTCACAATCGTCACATATCCGCCGTGAATGTATCCCGTGCCCAGTGTGGAGTGCTTGACATTGTACCAGGTCACGCCCTTGACCGTCGTCGGCGTGCCGTAATAAGGCATAATCACGCCCTTGTCCACCCGGCCCAGCGTGGAAGAATATCCCGCCTTGGTCCGAAGGTTGACGCTGGAAGCAATGGTCATCACATAACCGGTTGCGCTCGAATCCTCCACTGTCCCCGCAGTCACGGTCGCTTCGGTCGTGGTGGTTGTCCCGGTCGTGGTTGTTTCAGTCGTTGTTGTTTCAGTCGCGGTCGTGGTGGACGCTTTGTTCACCTTCACCACATCGGACCGCAGATAGCCGCGGTTGCCGTCATGCTCAACATAGTACCACGTATAACCGTTCTTAGTGACCGGCTGCATCAGCACCGTCAGCGTCACGCCGCGCTTAATCTGCTTGACCACCGTCCCGCCGATCGTGGAGCGCAGGTTGCACCCGGCCTTGGTCGTCGTCACGGTACCGTAAGCACTCGTCACATCAGCGGTGGGCGCCGCAGTCACTTCCGCAGCGGATGTCGTTTCCGCCGTCGCTTCCGCAACCGGAGTCGCAGTGGCCGTCGGAACCGCCGTGGCCACGCCGGTCACATTCACACAGTCCTCACGAACATAATAGGTCTTATTGTCCTTCAACACCGGATACCAGATGTGCCCGCCAGCGCTCTTGGACGCGCCGTTCAACGGCAGAGTGGAACCGTAACCTTCCCAATCATTGTCCCGGTTATAGCTGCCGTTCGGGCTCGTCCGCAGGTGACAGGATGTTTTAATCAAAGTCGCCGTACCGCTACTGTAGGTCGCCGCGGTCGCCACGGGCGCAGGCGTCGCCGTGGGGCTGACCGTCACGCTCGCGGAACCGGACCCGGACAACACGCGAATATACTCGCTGCAAATGTAACCGGTCTTTCCGTCATAGCTGACGCCGTACCAGTAATCCTCGCCGATGCCATCCGGAATGCTGGTGATGGTCACCACCGTGCCCCGGTCCAGCTTCATCAGGCTGCGATACTTCTTGCTCGGGCCTTCACGGAAATTCGTCCCGCCGTTCGTAATCGCGCCGGTCGTGCCGCTGCTCGCCGCGGTACTTGTGGTGGTATTGGCAACCGTGGTCGTTGCGTCGGTGGTCGTCGTATCCGATGTCGTGGATGTGGCCGTCGTGGCGGTCGTAGCCGTCGTTGTCGAAGAAGAGGTGCTCACCGTTTTTGTCGCCTGATACTCGGCGAGCTCCTCATCCGTCAAGGGACGGAAATAATCCTCCGCGATATAGCCGTAATAGGTGCGCGCAGTTGTCGGATCGGCCGCGTCCGGATGGGGCGCAATCACACGGTACCAGTGCGTCCCTCCGTTGTTCACTTCCTTCACAATCGTGCAGACATGCCCGATGGGCAGCACGAACCAGTAGGAAGACCCGGAGGTCGCTTCCTTGCGCAGCTTGACCGTGCTGTTGATCACCATGCCGTATTCCTCCGCAAGGGCGGAATTCTGGACGAAGTCCATCGGCAGGAGGGTGATCACCAAGGCCAGCGCTACGAAAACGGTTAAGAACCGGCCATGAAAATGCTTCATCCATCTCACCTCATACCACAGTAGTACACGCTGTAATTATATTTCAAAATTGTTACCGCGTCAATATGTTTTTTTAATTTTCCGCAACAAACTTTCGATAATTCGAGCCACATGAAAGGGATCCATCCCGAAAAACAGCTCCCTTGATCCTGTTCATTATTTCACCACGATGTTCACAATCCGGCCCGGCACGTAGATCTCCTTGACCACCTTTTTGTCGCCGATGGCCACGCCGACATTCTTCATGGCGTGGGCGGCGGCAAGGACGGCCGCCTGATCCGCATCCGCGGCGACCTCCACCGTCGCGCGGACCTTGCCGTTGACTTGCACGGGAATCTGAATCGTGTCTTCCTTCAGCTTTTCTTCATCATATACGGGCCAGGGTTCCTTCGCCAGGCTCCCCTCGTGGCCCAGAATCTGCCACATTTCCTCACCGATATGCGGGCAGACGCAGCTGAGCATCTTGATGAATCCCTCGGCGTAGTCCTTCGGGCAGGTGCCGTTCTTGTAGCAGGCGTTGACGAAAATCATCATCTGGCTGATCGCGGTATTGAAGCCCAGCTGCTCAAAGTCGTCCGTCACCTTCTTCACCGTCTGGTGATACACCTTTTCCAGCGCGCCGTCATTTTCGGCGGTCAGGTTGTCCTCATTCGTGAAGAACGCCCACACGCGGTTCAGGAAGCGGCGCGCGCCCTCGACGCCCTGCTTGCTCCAGGGCTTGGACACTTCCAGCGGGCCCATGAACATCTCGTACAGCCGGAGGGTGTCCGCGCCGTACTCCCGGACGATGTCGCTGGGATTGACGACGAACTCGGGGAAGCGCTTGCCCATCTTGATGCCGTTCTCGCCGAGGATCATACCCTGATGTACCAGCTTCTGGAACGGCTCCTTGACCGGGCTGATGCCCTTGTCATAGAGGTAGCGGTTCCAGATGCGGCTGTAAATCAGGTGACCCACCGCGTGCTCCGGCCCGCCGATGTACAGATCCACCGGCAGCCAGTGCTTCAGCAGTTCCGGATCCGCCAGCGCGGTGTCGTTGTGCGGGTCGATATAGCGCATGTAGTACCAGCTCGACCCCGCGGAGCCGGGCATGGTGGAGGTTTCACGCTTGCCCTTCACGCCGTTGCGGTCATACTGCTTCCACTCGACCGCGTTTTCCAGCGGCGCCTGGCCGTTCTTGCTCTTGTAATCCTCGAGCTCCGGCAGCACCAACGGCAGCTCGTCATCCGGCAGGGCGTACAGCCCGCCGTCCTCGGTGTGGACGATCGGGACAGGCTCGCCCCAGTAGCGCTGACGGGCGAAAATCCACTCGCGGAAGTGGTAGTTGACCGTGCGCTTGGCGACACCCATCTCCACCAGCTTGTCGGTGATCGCCTTTTTCGCTTCCTCGACGGTCATACCGGTGAATTCCTCGCTGTTGATCAGGCGGCAGCCCTTGCCGAGATAGTCCTGCTTCTCAAAGGCGTGCTCCGTGCAGTCCCCGCCGTCAATGACCTGAATCATGGGGATGTTATGCGCCTGCGCGTACTCAAAGTCGCGCTGATCGTGGCTCGGCACGGCCATGACCGCGCCGGTACCGTAGCTGGCCAGGACGAAGTCGCCGATGAACAGCTCCGCCTCTTTGCCGTTGACGGGGTTAATGCACTTGACGCCCTCCAGACGGCAGCCGGTCTTGCCCTTGTTCAGCTCAGTCCGGTCCATGTCGTTCTTCCGGCGGGTTTCCTCAATGTATGCCTTGACTTCTTCCTGATTGCGGATGCGGGGCATCAGATCCTGCACCAGCTGTCCGTCCGGCGCCAGCACCATGAAGGTGATGCCGTAGATGGTCTCGATGCAGGTGGTAAAGATGCTGAACTCGCCGCCGCCGACGATCTGGAAGCGCACCTCCACGCCCTCGGACTTGCCGATCCAGTGGCGCTGCATGTCCTTGGTGCTCTCCGGCCAGTCAATCGTCTCCAGCCCCTCCAGCAGTTTCTCCGCGAAGGCGGGCTGGTTGATGACCCACTGCTTCATGTTCTTGCGCACCACGGGATATCCGCCGCGCTCACTCTTGCCGTCAATGACCTCGTCATTGCTCAGCACCGTGCCCAGCTCCTCGCACCAGTTCACGGGCATGTCGATGTACTGGGCATACCCGTCCAGATACAGCTGCTTGAAGATCCACTGGGTCCAGCGGTAGAATTCCGGGTCGCTCGTGGCGATCATCTTGCTCCAGTCGTAATCAAAGCCCAGCTCCCGCAGCTGCTTCGAGAAGGTCTCAATATTGTGCATGGTGAAGCCTTCCGGATGGTTCCCGGTGGTGATGGCATACTGCTCCGCCGGCAGACCGAAGCTGTCATACCCCATGGGATGCAGGACATTGTAGCCCTGCATGCGCTTCATGCGGCTGACGATGTCCGTCGCGGTGTACCCTTCCGGATGCCCGGCGTGCAGACCCACGCCGCTCGGATACGGAAACATGTCCAGCGCGTAAAACTTCGGCTTGGAGAAATCCCATACATCCGTAAAGAAGGTCTTATTCTCCTCCCAGTATTTTTGCCATTTCGGTTCGATCTCCCGGGGATCATAATTGCGTTCCATTTCAGCTTCACCCGTTCCTTTCCATACGATTCATGGAGTATACCATAAAAAAGGGGGTCTGTTCAAGATTACTTCATTTCCAATACAGCCTCATCCTCGCAGTACAGCACCGCGTGCGGCGTATACACATACCTTTTATTGGAGGAAACCGTCCCGAAGGGCACAAACTGATCCCTCCGGACCATCATGCACGCGCAGGACACCCCGTCCACATTATGCGCCTTATTCATTCTGTCCCTCGGTCCGCCGGCGCCGTTCTTCAGTCCCTTCTGGTCGTTCTTCCCGTTCACCCGGCCGCCGAAGGCAATCTTCCCCTTCCGGTCGATGATCACCGGGGTCACGCCGCCGACACCGTCCATCTGCGCGTACATCATCAGCTCCCGGTAAAAATGCCTCGTCACGGTCATGCTCGCGGCATCCATGAACAGAAGATAATCCGCCTCACTCTCCGCGGCGGCCTGATTCAGCGTGTCATACAAGCCTTCCAGGTCCGTCACCGCGAGGGTCGCCACGAGGTTCGGCCACGGGGCCGCGGCCTCCAGGTCACTCAGCGCCGCGCGGCAGGCTTCCTCCGTGCTGCTGAAGATGACAACCTCCGTCTTCACATTCTTCGGCACCTGAACCCACAGGCGGATCTTCAGGTCCACCGGCACCGCGGTGACCGGGATCGGCGACAGGTCCTCATTCGCCCGGCACCCCGCCCACAGGCACTGGTCCAGATGCTGACGGCTGAGGGAGCTTTTCACCTTCCGCCAGCTGTACAGGATGTACGGCACATGCGCGATTTTGTCCGTATGCTGGCACAAACGCAGATACAGCTCGTGGTCCTGGCTTCCGTCGTACCCTTCCCGGAGACCGCCGCACTCCAGCAGGAACTCCCGCCGGATGACCCCCAGATGGCTCATATAGTTGTCCGCCGCGAGCGTCTCCGGCTGGTACCCGGGCTTCCGGTGCGGGTCCATGTGGCGTTTCCCGTTCTCCGTCACCATGTCCTCATCCGAGTAGAGCAGGTCCGGGTGGCTCCGGGCGATTTCCTCCGCCATGCGCCACAGCGCGTCCGCGCGCAAAAGGTCGTCATGGTCGCACAGGGCGATGTACTCCCCTCTCGCCAACGCGATCGCGGCATTCGTGTTTCCGGCGATGCCGAGATTTTCCTCCGCGCGCTCCACGCGAAAGCGCGGGTCCTTCGTTTTCGCCCAGTCCAGTTCCGCGATCGTGTCCGCCCGGGTGCTGCCGCCGTCGTAGAGCACCGCCTCCCAGTTTTCATAGCTCTGGGCCAGCAGGCTGTCGAGCAGATCACCGAGATACTTTCCCTTCGGGTTGTACACCGGCACGACCACGCTGATCAGCCCCGCCTCCGGCGGGTTCTCTCTCTGGCGCTCCAGTTCCTTTGCCGGCGGCACCAATTTCCGGTACTTCCGGTCCCACGTTCCGAACACAATCTGACCGGCTTTTTCCCCGATCCGGCGCGCCGTGTATCCCGCGCCGTGCGTCCGTATGTACTCCTTCAGTCTGCGGATATTTCTCATCATTCCGGTTTCTCCTCAATTTTCCCCGATAAATTTCCCCGGAACCATTGACAAGGAAACCTTTTCCGGGTATACTTAAGAAAAACTTGTATAATTTGGTCAAAAAGAACGGAGGGATTTCCATGGGTTCCTATCTGCTGCGGAATATACCTGAAGAGCTCGCTTCTCTGGCGGTGGAAGGATACCACAAGCCCGGCAGCCTGACGCTGGCCAGCGGCGCGTGGATTCACGCGGCCGGCAGCTTTGTGCTGGAAGAAGGTACGTTCCCGCTTCGCGAGCATGAACAATGGGTCTGGTTCGCGGTGGACACCGGTGAAATCCAACTCCGCTGGGATCAGCACGACCTCATCCTGAAGGCAGGGTCCACGTGCTTCCTCCCGGGCGGCGACCGCCCCTGTGAGCTGACCACCACCGGTCATGCCCGGTGTTTGTGGATCGCGCTGGAAGGGCCGCTCAGCCCGCTGGTCGTCCGCAAGATGGGCGCGCTGCTCCATATGCCCCTCCGGCAGACGGCGCTTCCCAGCCAGCTGTATCTGGCTTCGCAGATCGTGCAGGTCATCGTCCGGCACTCCGGTTCCTCGGACGCGACCTACCAGCTTCAGCACCTGCTGTACGGCATGATCGCCAGCCACTGGGGTCAGCCCGTGGCGATGGACGCCATGCTCAGTCATGAAATCTCCAAGGTCGTGGACACGCTCCGCGCCAATCAGTACCGGGATAATTTCTCCCTCGCCGAAATGGCGGCCATCTCGCGCATGCCGATGGAAACTTTCCGCAAGCGCTTCGTGGCCGAGGTCGGCATGCCCCCGCTCAGCTATGTGCTTCACTGCAAGATGGAGCGCGCCAAGGAGCTCCTGAGGGACCAGAACTACTCCGTCCGTCAGGCCGGCATCGAGGTCGGCATGCAAGATCCGTACCATTTCTCCAAGCAGTTCAAGAACATTGTCGGCATCAGCCCGAGCGCCTTCATGAAGCAGGCGGCGGATCCGAACGCCACCATCCGCGGCGCGACGCAGAAGCCGAAGCGTTCCCGCAAAAATGCAAGCAAGACCTAATCTTCCTCTTCCTTTCCTCCATTGACCGCCTCCATCCGGGAGGCGGTCTTTTTCAGCCGCCTGCGGTCGATGAGACGTGCCGCGGGCTTCTCCACGAGATAGGTGATCAGCACCGCCGCGAGGAAGGAAAACAGGAAGGCGAAAATTACATACCGCGTCTGCCACGGCTGCTCCCCGACCTGGTTCGGCGTGTCGCTCTCGCTCACCGGGAAGCCGATCCGGCGCATGTGCACGATCACCGTCTGATGAATCAGATAGTAATTCATGCTGATTCCGCTCAGGAATTTCGTCACCCGGTTTCCGAGGATCAGACGGAGCGGCTTCAAGGTGAAGGGCGCGGACAGGATCATCGCGCCGAAGAGAATGCCGAATCCCGGTCGGTACAGCATCTGATTCCGCTGAAGCACATAATAGTGCCCGCTCGACTTCGCGCCGCCGAGCACCCGGCTCACCCATCCGGCAAACCCGCGGTTCACCGTGTAGGTGGAAGATCTCGCCTGCTCCCGCAAAAGCGCGTCCAGCCCCCAGACCGCGAGGAAGAAAATCACCGTCGCGATGGTCCTCTGCCACCAGAGGAGATCCTTCTCTTCCGTCCGGTTCCGCAATCTCGTGAAGGCGATGGCCATCAGGCTGCCCAGCACGTACAGGTCCAGAAAATTGATCAGCTGGTTCACGACCATGTTGAATTCCGTCAGGCTCCACACGCACCACAGCCGGAAGCCGAAGCAAAGGAAGAGCAAAATCCCGAAGGTCGTGACCGGCTTTTTCAGACTTGCCCGGGCGACCCACGGGTGCAAGGCATACGCCTGCACCTCAATTGCCAGCGTCCAGCAGGCCACGCCCAGATTCGTGGCCACGTAGGTGTCATAGAAAAACGGAAAGGTAAAGGTCAGATGCGTCGCCACATCCTTGACCATGAACTGCGGGGAGCTGTACAGCCCCCACGGCAAAGCGATCGCGAAAAACACAAGCGCGAGGATGAAATAATATCCCGGCAGCACGCGGCGCGCCCGGCGGAAATAGAATTCCCGCGCGTCCGGAATCGCCACGCCGTTTTCCTTCACCCGTGCGTACGGCAGATATAAAAGGAAGGCGCTCAGCAGCACGGTTCCGTCCACCCACACATATCCGGTCCGGAGCAGGTAGTCCATGGACCACACGCCGAGCCCGATCCCGGTCAGATCAAAGACCGGGGTCAGCCAGCTCTGCTGCCAGATATGGTACGCGCTCACGATGAAAATCATCAGGGCGCGCAGCCCGTCCAGCTCCGGAATCCATCCGCTCTTCCGCTCAGTCATTGCCCGACCCCTCCGCCGGCGCGATGGTTTCCTCCGGCGCCGGGGTCGGCGTCGCGAGAGCATCCTCAATCTTCTTCAGCAGTTTCTTCGCGGAATTGTCATCCGCAATGCTTTCCAGCACCGCCTTCGCCTCTTCGTACTTCCCTTCGTCGAAATACGTCTGCGCGAGCAGCACCCGCCAGGACTTCGCCAGCTTGCCGGCGTCACTGTAGTCAGGCACCCGCTCGATCATCTCAATCGCGGTTTCCAGTTCGCCCCGGTTCGCCGCGGCCTTCGCGCCCAGATAGGTGCCTCTCGTGCGGATCTGGGTCACTTCCTTCGTGACCTCCGGGATATCTTCCAGCGTTTCCACCGCGAGAGCATATTCCCGCTGCTTATAGTATTTCCGGGACAGTTCCAGCGCGCACTCCTGCCATCTCGCCTTCGCCTCGGCGTAATCGCCCAGCTGCTTGTAAATCTCCAGCGCCCCGGCCAGGTCGCCTTCCTCGCGCAGAGCTTCCGCGCGGTTCCAGTCAATCTCCATGATCTTGTCCTTCGCGTCGGAATAGTCCCCGGCGCCGACATACGCTTCCCGCGCGCCGTCCACGTCCCCGGACGCTTCCAGGGATTCCGCCTTCAGGTAATAGCATTTCTGAATCTGCTCCGCGCTGTCCGCGTAGTCCGATATGGTCTCCAGCGTCGCGATCGCGGCGTCATATTCCCCGTTCTCGATCATGGTCAGCGCCGGCTCGTACAGACACTCGACCGCCTTCGTGGCGGAATCCCGCCAGGACCCGAGGTCCAGGAAAATCCCGCGCGCGGTGTCATAGTCCCGCTCATCCATCGCCTTTTCCGCCCGCGCGTAAGCGCAGTCGGCCAGCAGGGACGCGCGGCCTTCCAGATCCTCCGGCAGGGTTTCCGCCAGCGCTTCCGCCCCGTCAATGTCCCCGGAGGCGAGCAGTTTTTCCGCGCGGGTCAGGTCCGCCGTGTCGGCCAGGGCGATGTCCGCGGCCTCCGCGTTCTCCGTCCTCAGGGTTTCCGACACCTCGCTCAGCCGCTCCACGGTCTGCGCGGTCGCGTCCCCCGCGTCTTCGCGGGCGATGCGGAGCGTGGTTTCCTCCATGCGCTGCGCGGCGCCGGGGAAACCTTCGATCGTCTCCAGCGTCTCCTTCGCGTCCTCCAGCCGATCCTCTTCCAGCGCCTTGTCCGCGCTGAGCAGTTTCAGCGCGGGGCGGACGGCGAACACCGCCAGCGCCGCGCAGAAGAGCCCTGCGATCAGGGCAATCAGGAGCCGCCGTCTCCGGGCCTTCCGCTCCTGTGTGATATTGTATTCCGCTTCCCGCTCATGCTGAATGCGATTGCTTTCCTCGCGCGCGCCGCGGGTCTGCAGGTCCAGCTGCCGTTCTCTCTGGCTCACCGCGCGCAGAACGGCATTCCGGTTATACTGCTGAAAAATCATGTCCTTCTGCCGGCGGCACCGGGCGCAGATCACGCTCCGGTTGTCGTTCGGGCGTCCGCACACGCAGACCCATACATCCGCCTGCTGGCTCGGGAAGCCGACGGCTTCCTTGCCCGCGACATACCGCAGGGCGTTCAGGTCGTTTCCGGCCGGCAGATTGTTGGCCTCGTATTCCGTCTCTTCGCTCTTGTTCCGCCGCCAGACATCGTTGTCCTCAAACCAGACCTTGTCCAGCCGCGCTTCCGCGCGCGCCGCGCCTTCCACGGGTTCCATCGGCACGGTCATGGAGAAGGTGGACCGGGGGCGCCCCGTCAGCGCCCGGGCGCGATGCACGGTCCGGGCAATCTCCCGGCCGTCCCGGTCCCGCAGACGAACCGTCGCTTCGCAGCTGTTTACGCCGCGGTCCGCGAGGTTCATCAGGACCAGTTTCGCGCGGGGATCATCCTCCGTGGGCATCTCCACGGTCAGAATTTCCGCCGGGCAGTTCAAATCCATCCGCATGTCCGTATCCTCCCGCCTCAGTTCTGCAATGTATACAGCGTGATCTCCGACAGCACGGTCTCCTCAAATCTGAGCAGCAGCTCCACCTGCTCCCCGCTCATGGTGTCGGTCACATAGCGCAGCACCATCTCGCTGCCGTTTCCGTATTCCGACACGCCGTAGGGCGCCGTCCCGATGGTCCCGTACAGGGTTTCCACGGTCTCGCTCGCGTCCAGCCCGCCTTCCCCGTGGCGGAAGCGGTTGTACACTTCCGTGTACAGATCGCCGAGGCGCACGCGGCGCGGACCTTCCAGATCCGTGCTGAGAATCGAGAAGCTGATCAGGGTCGCGTTCTTGCCTTCACTGTCACAGCTGAACACCGCCTCAAACCCGTCCCCGTCAATACGCCGGAACCATGTGCCGTCCTCATTGTCGATCAGGGCATCCTCCACGTCTTCCCCGAACTGGTTGGGGTCGGCGGACGGATAATTGATCGCGGGGCAGTACAGGTCATTTTCGTTGAACATGTCCAGCTTGCTGCCGTCCGAGTCCTGATACACGCGGATGTATCCGCTCTCCTCGCCCATCTTCTTGAGGCTCGCGTACAGCTCCTCGGCTTCCGCCTGCGTGAACTGGGCGTTCAGCCCCTCCACGCGCATGGAGGTCACGCCGTCCCCGCTGATGATCAGATTCAGAATCACATGGCTTTCGGTTTCCGGGTCCGTCACACCGTAAACCATGGAGATGATCCGCTGTCCGTTGCGCTGCACCCGGCCGTAGCTGAAGCCTTCCTCCACGCTGCCCGTCAGGTACAGAAGCGCCTCGTACTCACTGCCTTCCATGTCCTCGTTGTCCGAGGGAATCGCTTCCATAATATCATTCACACTGGAGTCGATCCGCACATCCCGCGGGCCGGCGACCTCAGAGTCCATGACCATCACGGCATTCAGCTGCCCGTCCTCCAGGCTCGCGCTGTCCATGTACACCGCGCCGTACTCGCTCACAAAGGCCACGCCGTCCTCGACCTGGGAATCCTCGGCGGTCGGGTCGTTGACCAGCTCCGCCCCGCGGACCAGCTCCAGCATTCTGTCCGCCAGGTCATATATCTCCAGCCTCGTCACCGGGCTCGCGTCCGCGTTCGCCGCGGCGAAGGTGAACACCATCATCAGTCCCAGCACCAGGCTCCGAATCATCATCTTTCCAATCGTCTTTCTGCTCATCTGGTACCTCCTTTTCGTTCATCCCTCAGTATATCACGGATTCCGCCCCTCTTTCAAGTTTTCCGGGGCACGCCAAACACACCCCGCAAAATTCTTAAAAATAACGCTGGACAAATCTTCAGAGGTTTGTTATAATGCCATTTGCTGGTTGTGCCGATGTGGCTCAGTTGGTAGAGCAGCCGATTCGTAATCAGCAGGTCAGGGGTTCGAGTCCCCTCATCGGCTCCATTTTCGAGGTGTAGCGCAGTTTGGTAGCGCGTTTGGTTCGGGACCAAAAGGCCGCGGGTTCGAATCCCGCCACTTCGACTTGGGTTGGAAGGCCCGCCGCATAAGGGTTTGCGGCGGGTCTTCTTTTTTGTGCGGAGGAGTGTTTTGGAGGGCCTTTTTTCTCCAAAATCACATTCATTTGGCCCGAAGGAGTTTAAAACCCTTATTTTTCAACGGTTTCCAAATGTGATCAGGGCAAAGCACGGGAAATTTTATGCATTTCAGCGCATATTTATCCAGCTTGCGATGACTCATGTTGATTGGTTGTGGCTTGCATTGAACGGTCAAACATCTCTGTGGCAAGGCGTAAATCCTCGTGATCCGAATGGGTGTAGATTTCACGCATTGTTTCTTCATCCGCCCATCCGCCGGCAGTCTGAATCGCCTTTTGATTAATTCCCAGCCGGTTCATGTGCGAGGCCCAACTGTGCCGGATTCCATGGGGCGTCACGTTATACACGTTGATTTCGCGCTTGATCCGCTCCCACATCCGTTTCACATAGCTTGATGTGACACCGTCTTTCACAACAAACTCGCTGTCCTCCGGATTGTCGAGCAAAATCTGCTTCAACATCTCCGGCATAATCACCGTGCGGGTTCCCTTCTCGGTCTTCGTCGGACCTTCCACAGGCGCGTTTCCGTCAAAGGTAATCGCGTTGTGAATATAAATGCTGTTGTCCTGAAAGTTAATGTCACTCCAGCGCAGTCCCAGCACTTCTCCCCGGCGCATACCGGTGAACAGAAGCAGCGCCAGGTACCGGCGGTCGCTCGGGCTCGAGAGATCCGTAATATGGGCGATCACATCCATGTACTGCTCATCCGTCAGGTAATTGCGCTCGTTTTTCTTGCGTGTACCAATCCGAAGGCGTCGGTCCTGCGCGTGGTTAAGCCTCACGTACTCATCCTGCACCGCACTGTCCAGAATCATTTCCAACAGTCTTCTGTACTCTCGGATGCTTTTTTGCGCGTATCCTTCCTCAACCTTCTGATTCAGAAAATCCTGAATGGATGCTGTAGCAATCTCCTTCAGATCCATTTCTCCGAAATACGGAATCAAATGCCGGTTCAGGATGGACTTGTACTGTGCCAGCGTTGTATGGCGCAGTGTTTTTACCTTATACGTTTCAAGCCAATCGAGCGCGTAGCCCGCAAAATCGTGCCGCTGCTCTTCCTTCGGAAGATATTCATTCAGCTTGCCAAGCTTGTACAGAAGCAATGCGCCCCGCATATATCGCTGCTGTGCCGTGCCCGTCATCCAGTAGGTCTGACCGTCAATATTTATTCGTTCACGCTTCACAACCCCGGGTTCGTTCAAATAAACTCCTTCCACGATTTGTGAATTCGCAACCAAACTGTCTGTTGAGTTTTCAAGGTTCTCGGCTTTCGATCGCGCCTGAGCGGGACGATTTTCCGTTTCGGCCTTTTGGTTTTGCCCTATATGACCACGCTCGTCCTCAAGATAATCTTTCTTTACTCCCGTGTCAATACGAGAACGGGTATATTTTCTGTTCTCGTCCATTGCGCGGGATACCTCACATTGTGGTTATTGTTCATGTTTTTCTTCCTTTCATTTCCTCACTATTTAGTGGACCGGTTCTTCGTACTTGCGGGAATGATCCCCGGCCGGATTTTCCCTCTCGCCCTGAGACAGAACTTTCTGTACCCAGGAGCGGACTTTCTTCGGAATTTGACTGATCAGTTCTTTCAAAATCCCCTGCGCGCAGTCAATCGCCTCACGCATTGATTTGATCACCCGGTCTTTTTCCGCATCCGAGCGGAGCAGCCGGTTGAAATCCTTCTTTTGCATCACGATCTCTTCGGAATTGAGCTTGCTCTGCCGTGCCCGTTCTTTGATCCCTTTTCGATCGGTCGCCGTCAGCCTCAGCCCGGATTGTTCTTCAGTCGGCCCAACGGCCACTATCAGTGCCTGTTGAACCTGTTTCAATTGCGGAAAGCTGTTCTCCGTGATTTCCTTGATCGCGGCTTCACTCTCCTCCCTGGCGGTATTCACCGCGGCCAGTTCCGCTTCCGCCAGGGATTGCTGCGCGCGGGTTTCTTCCAGCCGCTGCTGTTCCTTT
>Ga0065709_1029409_pt1 | contig 24217 bp, 13 predicted proteins | sample Hoacrofraction14_2_FD_59096 | JGI IMG/M metagenome (GOLD analysis project Ga0065709, IMG submission 59096) | Hoatzin crop microbial communities from Cojedes, Venezuela, sample from fiber fraction 14 v1 | ecosystem: Host-associated > Birds > Digestive system > Esophagus > Crop | place: Venezuela...
ATATATCTTCACCTCAAAAAGAAAGATTTCCGATGTCTTTATTATACCGCAAGCAGCCTGATATATCAGCATTTATCCATGATTGTATTCAGTTTATTGATTTTATAAATTGAAAAATCGCGATTTTTTTGCCACATTTTTCAAATTATAAGCCGGATTGCGTTTCCGTTATTTGCAGCGTATAATTTTATCAGTGAACATGAATGTACCTGTGAAACAGCGGCGCCGACGGCGGGAAAGGAGTGGGGCTGTGAAAAAAGTATATGCACTGCTGCTGGCCCTGGTCCTGCTGCTGGCCGCGGCGGGCGAGGTGATGGCGCTGGCGCAGAACGGGCAGGCGGGGGCGCTGCCGCGGACGGGCCGCGCAGCAGACGCGGGGTTGAATGAGACGCCGCAGTCGCTGCTCACCGGCGCACAGGAGCGCCCGGGAGCCGACGCGGGACGAAGTGCCGTACCGTATTCCGGGGCCGCCGGCACGCAGGAATGCACGGGAGCCGACGCACGGGAGCGCACGGGGACGGACGCGGAGCTGAGCGCGGTGCACCGGCCGCTGCTTACCTGCGCGCGGGAGCGCACGGGGACGGACGCGGAGACGGTCGAGCAGGCCGGGGCCTCGCAGGCGGAGACGCTGCGGCAGGTGCTGACGGAGCTGGCGGTCGTACTGCTGCTGGTGCAGGCAGCGGCAGGGCGCGGCGGATTTCGGCATTTTCGGAGGAGAAAGGCGGTCAGGCACCGGGAGACGGTGCAGTCGACGCGCCGCGGGCGCTGCCCGCCGGTGAGATCAGGCGTTGGGGTTGCATGAGTCCTGATCAAACCGAAGAAAGGAAATTGCTGAAAATGTCAACATGGAAATATGAATACAGCGGACGCACGACGGAGCCGGCGGGTACGGCAGGCGCGGCAGTTGCGTCGGACACGGCTGGTACGGCGTGTACCGCGGGTGCGGCCGGCGCGGTATATGCGGCGGGCACGGCTGGTACGGCGTGTGCCGCAGGCGCGGCGGATGTGCTGTCGGTGACGGAGCGCAAGACGATCGAGGTGCTGCGCGGGCTGAACGACGAAGGCCAGGAAGCAGCCTTCGCGATGATCTCAGCGCTGGCGCGCCGCGAAGTGTTCCGGCGGGCGCGGCGTGTGTGAGTGCCATGGTTCCGGCGCGCGCAGCGCGTGAATGCAGTGTGAGTACAGCGGGTCCTTCCCTCGATGAGGGAGGACTCGTTTCATAGGGGAGGAAACGGGATATGTTGGCACTGGCTGCTTTTACACCGATCCTGGTGACGGTGGTCCTGATGGTCGGGCTGAACTGGCCGGCGAAGCGGGCGCTTCCATTGGCGTGGCTGCTGGCGGCGCTGCTCGGGATGGTGGTCTGGAATATGAGTCTCAGAGACGTGGCGGCGCGCACGGTGACGGGATTCTTAAGCGCCTTTGAGCTGCTGATCGTGATCTTCGGGGCGATCCTCATCATGAATACGCTCTCGCGCTCCGGCGCCATGGCGGCGATCAACCGCATGTTCCACGGCCTGACCGCGGACGCGCGCCTGCAGGCGATCATCATCGGCTTCATCTTCGGCGCCTTCATCGAGGGAGCCGCCGGCTTCGGCACGCCGGCCGCGCTGGCCGCGCCGCTCCTGATCTCGGTCGGCTTCCCGCCGCTCGCCGCGGCGATCATCGCGCTCGAGTTCAACTCCACGCCGGTCTCGCTCGGCGCCGTCGGCGTCCCGTCGAACACCGGCTTCAAAGTCGTCTCCGGCTCGCTGGAAGCACTCGCGAAGGCGGCCGAGTCGCTCACGGCAGCCGGTTCTCAGAGCAGCGAGGCCGCCTCCTCAGCGGGGACGCAGCTCACCGAATCCGCCTCCGGCGTGCTCTCTTCGGCGGGCACCCGGATCAGCGAAGCCACGCTCGCCGCGGCCGCCAACCCGGAACAGTGGAAGGCCTCCTACATCCGCTGGACCGCGATCCAGCACGCGCTCGGCACCTACCTGATCCTCTTCGTCGCGACGGCGATCCTCGTCACTGTGTTCGGGAAGAAGCATAAGATCACCGACGTCGTGCCGGTGATCCCATTTATCCTGTATGTCGGGACCGTGTTTGACGCGATCTACCTGCTCATGGCCTTCCTCGGCCTGGTCGAGCTCGTCTCGCTGACCGCGGGCTTCGTCACGCTCTTCATCGTGATCGCGACCACGAAGCGCGGCTTCCTCGTGCCGGCCGAGCCCTGGACCTTCGACACGCCTGACAAATGGGATGCTTCCTGGAAAAGCACCTCTCCCGTCCCGAAGGCGGCGGGCGGCCACATGAGCCTCGTGCGCGCCTGGCTTCCGTACATCCTGATGGCCGGCGTGCTCGTGTTCACGCGCCTGTCGGAGAGCGTGCAGAGCAAGTCCGCCTCCGGCGACGGCTGGGCGGTGCGCCTCAAGGCCCTGACGATCGGGACCGGCACGCACGCGGCCGGCGAAGGGCTGCTCTTCGGACTCGACTGGAACTGGTCCGTGCTCTGGAGCCCGGGCGTCGTGTTCATCGTGATCGCGGCTATCACCTTCGTACTGCACAAGATGGACGGCCCGTCGATCCGCGCCTCGTTCTCGCAGACCTTTAAGATGGTCAGCGGCGCCGCGATCGCGCTGCTCTTCGGCGTCGCGATGGTGAATATCTTCAGATGGACAGACGTCGATGTGTCCGGCGCGACCACGTTCAGCGAGGGCTCGATGCTGCTGGTGATGGCGCGCGCGCTCGCCGCGCTGGCCGGCAAAGCCTACGTCGTCATCGCGCCGCTCATCGGCGTGCTCGGTGCGTTCATGTCCGGCTCGAACACGGTCTCTAACACGCTCTTTGCCTCGCTGCAGTTCGAGACGGCGCTCCTGCTGTCGCTGCCGACGGTCCTGATCGTCTCGCTGCAGAACACGGGCGGCGCCATCGGCAACATGATCTGCGTCAACAATGTCGTGGCCGCCTGCGCCACCACCGGCACCGCCGGCCGCGAAGGGCGCATTATACGGACGAATTTTCTGCCGTGCATGCTGCTGTGTCTGCAGAACATTATCATCATCTCGATCGCCCTCGCGCTGGGGGTGAATCCGGGGTAAAAGATGGATGACTCACAACGCGCAAAAATCTATCCTCTGCCAGATTTTCAGAAAGCAAAAGACAAAACAGCCACCCGAACCGAAGTGAGATAAATCTTCACTTCTATACAGGTGGCTGTTTTTTGTTCGTCTTATGCGGCTCAGGCCTGCCCGCCCAGAATCTCCTGCGCGGCGGCGATCTGGGCCTCCGTGGGTGCGGGTACGTCATCGAGCGTGTAGGTCAGGCCGAGCTCCTTCCATTTGTAGGCGCCGAGGCTGTGGTACGGGAGCACTTCGACTTTTTCTACATTTCCGAGGGTGTCCAGAAACGCGCGGGTGCGGCGCAGGTGGTCGGAGGCGTCGGTGAGGCCCGGCACCAGGACGTAACGGATCCAGACGCTCTTGCCGATCTCGGACAGGTACCGCGCGCAGTCGAGGATGCTGCGGTTCGGGCACCCGGTCAGCGCGCGGTGCGCCGCATCGTCGATCTCCTTGATGTCGAGCAGGACAAGGTCCGTGTGCTCCATCAGCTCCCGGAACTTCGAGAAGAACGGCTCCTCCCTCGTAAATGGCTGCCCCGACGTGTCCAGCGCCGTATGGATCCCGCGCCGTTTCGCCTCGCCCATCAGCTCGTTCAAAAAGTCGATCTGCAGCAGCGCCTCGCCGCCGCTCACCGTGATGCCGCCCCCGCCCTTCCAGTAGCTCTTATAGCGCTCGGCTTTGTCCAGCAGCTGCGCCGCGCTCATCCGCGTTCCGCCGCCCGCGCCCCAGGTGTCGGCGTTGTGGCAGTAGCGGCAGCGCATGGGACATCCCTTGAGGAAAATGAGATAGCGGATGCCGGGGCCGTCGACGGCCCCGAAGCTCTCCGTAGAATGTACCAACCCTGTTACCATACTGCCATACCCCTTGTCTGATCCTTACCGGTTTCCCGCCAGGTCTTTCCACAGCCGGCCGCCTGACGGCGCGCCGCCATCAACACGACCGGCGCGGCGGCGATTACATCGTCCGGTGGCAGGTCCGCGCGATCACATCCAGCTGCTGCTCCTTCGTCAGATCGATAAACTTCACCGCATACCCGGACACGCGAATCGTAAAGTTCGCGTACTCCGGCTTCTCCGGGTGCTCCATCGCATCGATCAGCTTCTCCGTCCCGAACACATTCACATTCAGATGATGCGCGCCCTGGTCGAAGTAGCCGTCCATCGTGCGCACCAGCGTCTCCTGCTGCTCCGCGAGGCTGTGCCCGAGCGCCGACGGCGCGATGGTCTGCGTGTTGGAGATGCCGTCCAGCGCGTACTCATACGGCACCTTGGCCACCGAGTTCAGCGAGGCCAGCAGCCCGTTCTGCTCGGCCCCATACGACGGATTGCCCCCCGGTGCAAATGGCGTATACGCCTCCCGCCCGTCCGGCGTCGCCCCGGTCGCCTTACCGTAGACCACATTCGAGGTGATCGTCAGGATCGACGTCGTCGGCTCCGAGTTCCGGTACGTGTGATACTTCTTGATCTTCCCGATAAATGTCTTCAGCAGCCACACCGCGATCTCGTCCGCGCGGTCGTCGTCGTTACCGTAGCGCGGGAAGTCCCCTTCCGGCTCATAGCCCACCGCGAGTCCCGTCTCGTCGCGGATCACACGCACCTTCGCATAGCGGATCGCGGAGAGCGAGTCCACGACATGGGAGAAGCCGGCGATGCCGGTTGCGAACGTACGGCGGACATTAGTGTCGATCAGTGCCATTTCCGCGGCCTCATAGTAGTACTTGTCGTGCATGTACTGGATGAGGTTCAGGATGTTGACGTACAGGCCGGCGAGCCATTCCATCATGTCGTCGAAGCGATGGATCACTTCGTCGTAGTCGAGGTACTCGGACGTGATCGGGCGCGTCTCCGGGCCGCACTGGACCTTATGCTTCTCGTCGAAGCCGCCGTTGATCGCGTAGAGCAGGCACTTGGCCAGGTTCGCGCGGGCGCCGAAGAACTGCATCTCCTTGCCGGTCTGCGTGGCGCTGACGCAGCAGCAGATGCTGTAGTCGTCGCCCCAGAACGGCTTCATGACGTCGTCATTTTCGTACTGGATCGAGCTTGTCGTGATCGAGATCTTCGCGGCGTAGCGGCGGAAGTTCTCCGGCAGGCGGCTCGAATAGAGCACGGTCAGGTTCGGCTCCGGGCTCGGGCCCATGTTCTCCAGCGTGTGCAGGAAGCGGTAGTCGTTCTTCGTGACCATGTGGCGGCCGTCGATACCGGTGCCGGCCATCTCCAGGGTGGCCCAGACGGGGTCGCCGGAGAAGAGCTGGTTGTAGGACGGAATGCGCGCGAACTTGACCATGCGGAATTTCATGACCAGATGGTCGATGAGCTCCTGCGCTTCTTTCTCGGTGAGGGTGCCCTCGGCGAGGTCGCGCCGGATGTATATATCGAGAAATGTCGATATTCTTCCGACGCTCATCGCCGCACCGTTCTGCGTCTTGATCGCGGCGAGGTACCCGAAGTACAGCCACTGCACGGCCTCGGCAGCATTGCGGGCCGGGGCGGAGATGTCGTAGCCGTAGACAAATGCCATCTCCTTCATCTGGCGCAGGGCCTTGATCTGGTCGGCGAGCTCCTCTCGCTGGCGGATGATCTCGTCATACATCTCGCCGTGGCCGCAGTGGTCGAAGTCTTCCTGCTTCTTCTCGATCAGGAAGTCAATGCCGTAGAGCGCCACGCGGCGGTAGTCGCCGACGATGCGGCCGCGGCCGTAGGTGTCGGGCAGGCCCGTCACGATGTGGGTGTGGCGCGCGAGCTTCATTTCCGGGGTGTAGGCGTCGAAGACGGCCTGGTTGTGGGTTTTGTGATACTCACTGAAGATCTTGTGGAACTTCGGGTTCACCTTATAGCCGTAGGTCTCGGCAGCCTGCTCGGCCATCTTGATGCCGCCGTAGGGCATGAACGCGCGCTTGAGCGGCTTGTCGGTCTGGAGGCCGACGACTTTCTCGAGGTTCTTCATCGACTCGTCGATGTAGCCCGGGCCGTAGGCGGTCAGGCCGGTCACGACCTCGGTCTCGCACTCGAGCACGCCGCCGCGGGAGCGCTCTTCCTTCTGCAGCTCCTGCAGGCGGCCCCACAGGCGGTCGGTCGCCTCGGTCGGGCCTTCGAGGAAGCTCTCGTCGCCGTCGTAGGGTGTGTAGTTGTTCTGTATAAATTCACGCACGTTGATGTCTTCCGTCCAGTGGCTCCCGCGGAAAGAGCGCCATGCGTCCTGTTTTAATGCATTGACATCCATCGATCTGTCCTCCTGCCTTTATTATTTTCCAAGCTCGTCATAGCGCTCGCTGTAGACCTTGCGGAACTGCGGGAACTCGCCCATGCCCATGCCGGTGAAGACCGTGCGGTAGCCGGCGTTGCGCAGCTTCCACATGAAGGAATCCTCCGAGTTGTACAGCTCATCAGCCATATAGTCGCCCCAGGCCACGATCAGCGGAACGATCACGACCTGCGCGCCGGTCTCGTCCGCGCGGCGCGCCTTCAGGAAGGCCACGGCCTGGCCGAAGCTGTCGCGCTCCTTGAGCTGGATGACCTTGATGTTGTCTGAGCCATTTTCCCGGAAGGCCTGCTCGAGGTAGGTGTTGTTCGTGCAGTGGTAGAACGGGTTGCCGTGGTCGACGATCAGGTATTCCTTCTTCGCGTCGAACTGCAGGATGTCCTGAAACAGCGCGGCCGCGCGGCGGCAGGATTCCTGATCGTGCAGCACCGGCTCGGTGATCTCGACGTGCAGCCGGTCGAGGTAGAAATCGGTGCGGCTCTTGACTTCGTTGTAGAGCTGGCCCTTGGTCATGAAGACCGGCACCACGACCACACGCTCCGCGCCCTGCCGGACCGCTTCCTCCAGCGCGCCCTCGACCGTATACACGCGGTCCTCCGGACTGTCCACCGCCTTCGCCGTATTGTCATCGCTGAACACCTGCAGCACCTCATGCCCGGTGTGCTCCTCCAGTTCCTTCCGGATCAGGTCATAACTCGCGCTCTTCGCCCGGAGCACGCTGCTGCCGACGCTGACCAGCATCACAATCGTCTTACCTGCTGCCGTCTTTTCTGCTGCCATCTTTCTCCTCCTTGTCCACCCGCCGCGGCCCCCCGCGGGCCGGCGCTCTGTGTCTGTGCCTGTTTCTGTGTCTGTTTCTATGTCGGTGTTCTGTTTCTTTTCGGTGACAGCATACGGCGCACCGGCAGGATAATCTTTGATTTGAATCAAGTTTGAAAAATATCGCCGGAGAATTCCGGCAGACACTCGCCGCGGTTTGAAATACCCGAGAAGCTGAGCTTTGCTGATGACGGGCCATGAGAAGAACTATAGCGTTCTTACAACGAGAGAGCAGGCATCTGCCTGCTCTCTCGTTTACCTTTCATACATCTGCCGCAGCCCGGCCGCTTATCGCCGCTTTTATAGCTCTGTGCATGATTGTGGATCAATCGCACTCATCCGTTCTTTCAATCGTAACTGTTCAGGACAGCCCGAAGCACTTGCTGCTGAGGGCGTACCGATAAAGTATATTCGGACAGCTCAGGACGAATTGGAATGCGAAGCTTCGTCCGCTGCGTAACTGCTGCGCGAAGCGTTCTGAACAGTTACTTTCAATCATTCATTTCCCGCGTTCGAGTTCCTCGATCACAGCTGTATGCTTCTTATCCGCCTTATCATAATTGATCCCGGCCAGCACCACCCGCCCCTTAAAATTCTCCAGCGCCTGCGGATAATTCCGTTCCCGGATCTGGCTCAGCGCTCCCGCCGCATCCTTGTTCCACTTAAGTTCCAGGATGGCAGCCGGTCTGTCGGCATACAGGCTTCTGGGGATCAGCATGATGTCTGCAAACCCCTTTCCTGCCGGCCATTCGCGAACGATCGTATACTGATCCAGTGCGGCATAAAATGCAAGCTGAAGCGTACACGCCAGCGAATTTTCGTCATTATAGACCACCGCAGGGAAATTGTAATGGGCCCGTTCCACGCCGGCGGCCACAGCTTCTTCATCCATATTCCATAGGGCATCCAGCAAGTTTCTCGACTCTTCCACCGCGGCGTTAACTCCCGTCCAGTCCAGCGTACTTACCGCGTTGACATATTCCAGCGATACTTCTCTGTTGGGAATTCGAACCGCTCCGGCGTCGGCGTCATACGTAAGATAGCCCAGGTGTACGAGCAGCGTCAGCACATCATCGCGCCGGCTGAAGGTGGTCATATCATTCACAAAGGTCCCGATATTGACAGGCACGCTTCCGCCGCCCAGCATGCCGGTAACCGCGTCGCGCAGTCCCTCCATGTTCAATTGGATATACGTCCTGAGCGCTTCATAGGTCTCCGTGCGATTCCAGTATGTTCCGAAACGGCGCTTGATCATCGCCTCGACGACCGACTTCGGATTGTACATCGAGATATGCTTCAGACTTCCGCTGCCTTCCGGGCCGTCATAATCCGCATACGTGAACTCATACCCGTCGTACCATGAGCGGGCCTCATCAAAATTCATGCTGAACCGGCTGCACAGCTGCTTTACTTCAGTCTCAGCAAATCCGAAATACGGTGCCAGGTTTCCCGGATCCGTCATGGAATATTCCGTAAACATATTCAATGCCGAATGCGTTCCGTACTTCTTGATCGGCAGGATCCCCGTCATATAAGCCAGGGCGATATAATCCTTATCCTTCAGCCAGGACCGCAGGAAATCCAGATACCGTTTCTGTGCGTCCGTATCATCCTTGAACTCCCGGAAGATACAATCCCATTCATCGATCAGGATCACAAACTTCTTTCCCGTACCGGCTGCGGCATCCATCATCACCTGGATAAAATCATTCTCGTTGACATACGCGGCGGTTTTACAGGATGCCTTCAGTTCAGCGGTCACATACGTTCGGATCAGGTCGAACATAGCCTCCACGTCATGTGTCCGGCTCAGAAAATCCTGCATGTTCAGGCTCAGCACAATATACTTGTTAATGTGCTGCGCATAGGATGCATGATGGCTGATCGCGAGCGTCTCAAACAGCCTCCGCGTGTCCGCGCCGCATCCGTAATAGGCTGCCAGCATATTCAGGCCCATCGTCTTCCCGAATCGTCTGGGCCTGCTGAGACATATGCAGCACTGCTCCGTATTGATCACCGCATTGGTCCCGGCGATCAAGCCGGACTTATCCACGTAGATCTGCGACTTGAGTCCCCGTATAAACCTGTCCGCGGAAGGATTTATATAATTTCCCATTACCGGTCACCTCACAGTATGGACCTCTCTGCATTTTCGTCTGACTGACATAACTGTTCAGAACGCTTCGCGCAGCAGTTACTGACTGACATCAATATACCACGGATGAGCCTCCTGCAGATAATATACCTTCACGCGCCGGCCGATCGCCGGCCGATCGTAAACGTTCGCATTACCTCACATCAGCCATGATCACTGACCCGCGCTCACCCCGGCATCTCTCCTTCATACATCCTCCGCAGCCCGTCATAATCCACCACCCGGATCTTCCCCTTCCCGGCGCGCTCGATGAGGCCGTCTGCTTCCATCTGGCGTGCCTTGCGGCTCACGGTTTCCGGGCGCAGGTTCAGGCTCGCGGCCATGTCCTCGAGCTTGAGGGCGATGATCGGCGAGTCGGAGCGCTCGGCGTGATATAACAGCAGCCCCGCGATGCGCTCCGCCGGGTCCTTCGTCGACAGGATCCGGTTGCGCGCATTGGCGTCGTGGAGCTTGCGGCTGAGCAGCGTCAGGATCGCCACGGAGATCGACACCCGCTCGTGCAGCAGCCGCAGGAACTTCCGCGCGTCGATTGCATACACCGTGACATCGCTGACGCACACGGCCGAGTAAGGGTACATGCTGTCCCGCAGGAAGATCCCTTCCCAGATGGCCTCCTCCCGCGAGAATATGCCGATGATCTGCTCGTCCCCGTCCGCCGTGACATGGCTCAGCTTCACGCGTCCGCTCTGGATCACCCACACCGTGTCCGCCCGCTGCCCCTCGGCAAAGAGCTGCGCGCCCTTCTCCCGACGGATCAGCGTGGCGGTGTCGATCAGCAGCCGGTGCTCCTGCTCCGGTATCCCGGAGAAAAATGCCAGTTCCGATCCCCGCTCCCCGTCTGCGTTCTCCGCCACGCCGTCGCGCTCGTCCCACAGCCGGCCCGTCTCCCGATCACTCACCGCCGTCGCCCTTTCTTCTCACACACCAGTCGCCGCCGCTGCGCCGGCGCACGCTGCCGCCGGCCCGGCCGCCGGTTACTTTCTTACACCCGCACAAACACCCGCATCTCGCCTTCGCCGCGATTCGCAAATGTATAATACGGGATCCATGTCAGTTCCGCTTCCTCGCGCTGCGGCTTGCGGTAGACCCGGTACAGCGTCGATGGCCTGTTCACAGCTTCCGTCTCCGCACCGTCAGCCGCAGCATCCTGCCCGGCCTTCGAAGCGCTTCCGTCCGCCTCCGCGTCGGCCCCGTGCTCGCGCCACCCGCGTGTCTTCAGGATCACCACCGGCTCTCCTGCGATCTCCGTGCGCTCTTCCCGGACTTCGCTCTCCGGATCCGCAACGATCTCATGCAGGTCCGCCCCGTTGTCAGCCTCCTCCAGGCAGTACACCACCGGCCCGCGCATCAATGCCGCCTGCCCGGTGCACTCGCGCACCCGCTCATCCGCCGCGACAAACCGCGCCGGCATGCCCAGCGTCAGATGAATCCGCGCGCCGTCCTGCCAGTCGCCGGTCAGGTACAGATACCCGCCCGCAAGGGACGCCGTCACACCGGCCCCTGCTGCCGCGCCATCGCCCGTCGCCTGTTCCGTGTCGGCTGCGGCTTCCGTCACACCGGCCGCACCACAGTGCACGTCTCCCGAACCGGCCGCTCCTGAGAACACCGCCTGCGCGCCGCCATTCGCCACGCACACCTCAAACGCATCCGCCCACTCCGGCACCCGCAGCGCAAACGTATGCCGCAGCGCGCCGTGAATGTCGAGCGTCACGTCGCCGTCCCAGGGGAGGGAACCTGCCATGTCCACGAAGGCTCTGCCGAGCTCAAACGTGCACCCGATGTACTGGTGGATGTGCGTGCAGCCGTCATCCCCCGACAGGATATACCGGCTGATGCCCGCCACGATCCGCGCCAGGTTCGGCGGGCAGCACGCGCAGCCGAGCCACGGGCGGCGCACCGGCCGCACATGGTGCTTGCGGTCATCCTCGCGGCAGGCCTTCGGCCAGACCTCCAGCGCGTTGACATAGAAGAAGCGCGTCCCGTCGAGGCTCATGCCTGAGAGCACATTGTTGTACAGCGCGCGCTCCGCCACATCTCCGTAGCGCCGGTCCGGATCGAGCGCCGCCATGCGCGAGGCGAAGAACACCAGCCCGATCGCCGCGCACGTCTCCGCGTACGCCGTATCCGGCGGCAGATCATAGTCAAAGGAAAATGCCTCCCCGAGATGCGTCGCCCCGATGCCGCCGGTGACATACATTTTCCGCTCCGCCACCGACGTAAAGAGCCGCCGGCAGGCCTCCAGCATCGCCTCGTCGCCCGTCAGCCGCGCGCAGTCCGCCATGCCCGAGTACAGGTACATCGCGCGCACCGCGTGCCCCACGGCCTCGCTCTGCTCCCGCACCGGCCGGTGCGCCTGCCAGTAGGCATACGGCAGATGGCTCTCGCCGCGGTCCGCGTCCTCCTCGCCGTACGCGAAGCTGACCGACCCCACCGGGTGCATCGCCTCCTCCTGGTCAAAGCAGCTCGGCTTCGTCCCGCGCTCATCCAGGAAGTATCGGCACAGGTCGAGGTACTTCTGCTCGCCGGTCCGCTCGTAGAGCTTTGTCAGTGCCATTTCCGCGATCTCATGCCCCGGACAGCCGCGCCGCTTGCCCTCCTCGGGCCCGATGTGCGCCGCGACGCAGTCCGTGTAGCGGCACGCGATCTTCAGGAATTCGTCCTTCCCCGTCGCCTGCTCGTACGCGAGCGCCCCCTCGAGCATGTGGCCGAGGCAGTAGAGCTCGTGCTTGTCGCGCAGGTCCTTGAAGCGCGCCTGCGGCGCCATGATGATGCCGCACGTGTCGAGGTACCCGTCGTCCGCCTGCGCCCGCCCGATCAGCGCCACGACCTCGTCGACCTGCGCCTCCAGTGCGCTGTCCGGGTGCGTCATCAGGCTGTAGGCCGACGCCTCGATCCATTTGTACACATCCGTGTCCTGGAACACGAACCCGTAGAATTCATCGCCCGGGTTTGCCGGATCCTCCGGCCAGTGCTCCAGCGGCAGGATCTCCGTCACCGGCGGATACGCCCCCGCATCCCTGCGCCGCCCCGCCAGCACCTTCGCCGCCGTGCGGAAGTTCCTCAGCGCATAACTCGGCATCGCCCCTTCCACCTCATCGGAAATGGCACGATACTGGTACGGCAGCACGGCTTCCCGCACAAGGGTCCGTTTCGCTTCCCAGAACCCTCCGCACTGCCGCACCTGCTGCGCCCCGCCTGTCTTCTCTCCATTCATCCTCAAGTCCTCCCTGGTTTTCGTTGCCGTACTTACTGCGGCCATTGTATCACATCCGCCATCAGGGCGCTATCGCACGCAGCGAGGCCGCCACACATATGTGCAGCGGCCTCCTCTGTTGTCTATTCAGCACTCACGGCGCGCTTTCCGCGCGTTCCGACTGCGCTCATTCTTCTTCGTGCCGGCGTTTCCGGAACAGCACCGCGATGATCGCCACCAGCGACAGCGCCAGCGCCGCGCCGAGCGGCAGGAGCGGGGACGTATCGCCGGTCTTGACGCCATTCGTCCCGTTGCCGCCGCGGTCGCCGCCCTTGATCTCGCCTTCCTCCTCGTCGACGACCACGAGCACACTGCCGTCAAGCGTCGCCGCATCTTCGAGCTTCTCGCCGTCCGGACCGACATTCGTGACGTCGCCATTTTCGTCGAGCATGAAGTACGAATCCTTCGCCACCGCGTAGCCCGCCGGCGCCGAGACCTCATGCAGCGTGTACACCGTGTTAAAGAACAGATAGCCCGTGAACCACAGATCCGTGAGCGCACTCGACGGAATGTCTACGACGACCTTCCCGTCCGGATCCAGGATCTGCAGGTGCGCCCCGGCGAGCCGGTTGCCCTTCACATCCGTCTTGCGGACGCCGAAGTCCTTCCGCGACGCGCCGGCGATGCCGCCGTCCTGCACGCCCTCGTGGTGGTACTCCGTCTCGGTTTCCGTCTCAGTCTCCGTCTCGGTTTCCGTTTCGGTCTCGGTCTCCGTCTCAGTCTCGATCTCCGTCTCGGTGACCACCTCCGTCGTAACCTCCGTCACCACCTCCGTCGTGACCTCCGTCACCTTCTCCGTCGTGACCTCCGTCACCTTCTCCGTCGTGACCTTATTCGTAAATGTCAGTTCCTCCTCTCTCGTCTCGACGGTCTTATCCACCGACGCCTCAATCGTCCCTTCACCGTCATCTTTCAGCGTCACCGTCACCGTCACCGCGCCGGTCTTACCCGCGTCATAGATGACCGTGCCGTCCTTCTCGAAGTCCTCAATCCCGGCTGCCTCCGCCGTTTTCGCATCGGTCACCTCCTCGATGGTATACGTGAGCGTTGTGTCCACGTAGTTCCCGTCATCATCGGTATCCAGATCGTCGCCGGTGTACGAGAACGCATCGCCCTCAAAGACAATCGAGCCGTCCGCCGCGTTCGTCGCCGTCGCCACGACCGCCTTGTCCGCATCGCGCACGATAAACGAGAATTCGCCCGCCTTGAGCTCACGCCCCTCCAGCACCTTGAGCGCCGAGAGCTGCGCGCTGCCGGAGGTGTTGTACGTGTTCGTGAAGACCGCCCTGTCCGCGCCCGGCTCCGGCTGCGCGCTCACCACGATGTTGCCTTCGCCGTCATCATGCAGCGTCACCGTATAGGTATACTCCGTATCGTCATACGTGACACTCTCATCGATCACGACCGCGCTGACCGTCTCATTGTCCGCGTACGCTTCCTGCTCCTTCACCGCCTGCGTCACCTCAATGATCGAGTACGTGAGATGCGTATCCAGAAGCGCTCCGTCATCCTTCTCCAGATCATTGATGTCATACGAGATCGTCTCAAAGGCCACATTCCCGTCCGCGTCATTCACCGCACTCTGAAGGATCGCCCCGTCCTCATCCAGCAGCAGGAACGTGAATTCCCCTTCTGTCAGCGCCCGGTTCTCCAGCGTCTTACTCGCCGCAAACGTGATCTCACCGGTGGTTTCGTAGGTGTTGACGAAGTCAGCTGTCTCGGAGTCCTCGTCCTCGTTGCTTGTGATCGTGCGCTCTGCTGTCAGTTTACCCGTCGTCCGGTCGTAGGCAATCGTCACCCGGACGGTGTAACTTGTCTCCGAAATCGTGATGCCGCCAAGGTCCGTCGCCTCTTCCTTCACTGTGAAGTCGTAGTAGGTTGTCCCCTTCTCCAGCGCCTCCACATCGTCCTCGTTAAAGGTAACGGTGACCGCAGTCAGATTTCCGTCATCGTCCGTTTCCGTCTCTCTGCCGGTCTCTTCGGCATCACCGTCGAGCACAATCAGGAAGTCCGGGAAGCTGATCGCGCCGCCCGGCGCACTGTTTTCCACTGTCCCCAGCGTGCCGTCTTCATCCGTCAGCGTGAAGGTAAAGACATCCGCATCGGTCATCGCGCGGCCGTCGATCGTCTTCGTGCCGGAGATCGCGACCTCCGCATCGGTCTCATAGCTGTTGACAAAGTTGATATCCTCCGTCTCCACGCTATTGCCGCTGCTGTCTTTCATCATCTCCTTCGCGGTCAGGATACCGGTTTCCTCATCGTAGGAAAGCACCACCGTCATCGTGTAGGTCTCCCCCGATGCACTTGTGCCGTTCGCGGCAGAGGTTTCCTCTTTGATGGTATAGGTGTAGGGCTTCCCCGACTCTGCCATTTCCTTGGCGGCAGCCGCATTGAACGTATACGTCACGGTCGGGTTGCCGTCCTCATCCGTGCCGGACACGCCGCCCTGATTGACCGTCTCATCCGTCGCGTCGCCGTCGATCTTGAAGATCAGCGTCGGATAGGTGATGGCGCTGTAGGTACTGCCATCCTCTTCCGCGGATACCTCGCCGTTCTTCACCGTCACATCGCCGCTCATATCGGTGCCGCTCAGCGTGAAGCTATACGCCCCGGCGTCATCCACCGTCATGTCACGGATGTCGATAGTCTTCCGGCCGCTCATCGGGATCGACAGCTCTGTGTCGTAGCTGTTGACGAACGGTACTTTGTTCAACTCGGTGTCTTCATAAGCCACTTCCGCTTTGATGGTTCCGTCGCCCTGATCCGTCAGCGTTACCTTGATGGTTTCCGTATGCGTATCATAGGTGATCGTCTCATCGTCACCCTTGATTTCAAACGCCGTGTAGGTCTTAACGGTTTCCTTGTAGTTACCGTCTTCATCTGTATCCAGATCGTCCTGCGTGTAGTCAATCTGCAGATACGGAATCGTCCCCGGAACCTCACCATCCTCATCATTGTAGATGACCTGGATCAGTTTGCCGTCCGCGCCACCTTCGCGCAGGCCGAACTTGAATTCCATATCCTCCAGCGTACGGCCGAGCAGCGTCTTGGTGCCTTCGAATTCCACGCTGCCCTTCGCCGCGTAGCGGTTGGTAAACGTTGCTTCAGCTTCCGCATCGCCCAGGATCTTTCCCTTCGCGCCGACAGACTTCTCCAGCGTATAGCCGTCCGGATACACGCCGGCCTCGAAGGTGCCATCGTCATTCAGCGTGCCTTCCTCCACCGTGTAGGTGATGCCGTTCGGAAGGCCGTTGTCTGCGGTCAACGCTTCCGTCTCGCCGTCATGTGTACCGTACGTACCCGCAAACGCACCGTTCTTCACCTCCACCACCGCGACGCCATTCTCAAAGGTTAAGTCGCCGAACTCTCCGCTGATCGAGGTATCCGACAGCGTCACGCGGAAGGCAAAGGACTTGTCTTTAGCCGCCGTGCCCTCGACCTTCTTCTCCACCTTCAGTTTCCCGTAGGTGTTGCGAGTGTTGGTGTAGTACACGGTCTGCCAGGTGCTGCGGTACGTCCGATATTTCGCATGACTGCTGCTGGTGTTAACATCGATACGACCTTCCGCAATCGGGCTATTCGCGTACTCACCGTTATCCTTCTTGGTATCATTGTCGAGCGAGTAGGCCTTAACCTGCGTTGTATAGCCGTCTTCTTTCGAATAATCCGTCTCCTCGATAGTGTAGGATGTTCCGTTGGGAATATCATCCAATGTGACCGTCTCGCCGTGCGCCACTTCCACCGTTACCGTTGCTGTTCCGGATTCATTAAACTCATACACCGTGCCGTTCGTCGGCGGCGTATAACCCTCCACATCGTCGATCTTCAGCGTAACCGTAAACTCAAATTTCTTCGTGGTGTCCGCGTTATTGCCATCCACATATTTGGTGATCGAAATCTTACCGTATTCGTTTCGGGTGTTCGTAAATGTCTCGGTGTGCAGGACATCGGCTTCGATGGTTCCCTCCGCCTCGCTGGCATCCACCGGCTCACCCCCGGTCGTCTCTCCCTCATCAGAAGTCGAAGTTGTCGAACTGGTGACGGTTGTGTCGTAGTTTTCGTCTGTTGCCTCGGTGACCGTGTACCCGATTCCCGCGGGCAGATTTGTGGCTTCCTTGTAATCACCGGACTTAATCTCAATGTTTTCAGCCACGCCTTCGGTAAAGGTAATGGCCTTATTTCCTTCCCCGTACGTACCGTTAATAGTCGTATCATCGAGCTTCACGGTGAAGCTAAACTTCTTTGTGGTACTGCCTGCGTTACCCTTCACACTCTTCTCAATTCTCAGGCTGCCATAGGTATTGCAGGTATTCGTGATCGTCGCCGTCGCCGTTGCCGACGAACTGACTCTGCCGCTCACACCTTCCTCCGGAGTGACCTCATAGCCCTCCGGAACATTAACCTCCGTCACGGTATACTGCGTACCGTCACCGATTCCCTCGATTTGGATTGTCTCACCGCCATAGATTGTCACATCAAAGTAGGCTGACTTTCCGTCCTTCGCAGTTGTCAGAGTGTATTCCTTCTCGTTGGTGTCGTTCAGCGAAGTATACTCCGGCGCCGCCTTCACTCCGTCGGTCTCTGTCCAGAGCGTTACCCGGAAGGTAAAGGCCTGAGATTCATCCGCACTGTTGCCGGCGAGTACCTTCTTCAGCATAAGGGCACCGGTCGCATACGTGTTGACAGCTTTCAGCTTGTTAGTGTCACCAACGTCTTTGGGCTTAACCGCCTCTTTGCCCTTTGCATCATCAGCTGCCACAACCGTGCCGACTACTTTCCCTTTCTGTTTACCCGTATACTTCGTGTCAAAACCAACGTCAGTGTAATCATTCTCGGCGATGGAATATCCTGTTCCGTTCGGGAGGCCGGTAATATAAGCTGTTTCGCCATTCTTCAGCGTGATCTGCGCACTGAGGGTTTCTGCATCGAAAGTGATGTCTGTCTTCGTACTGACTTCTCCACTGATGACAGTCAGCGGATAAGTGCCGGCCGTACTGCCCGCATCCAGTTTGACAGTGAAAATGAATTCCTTCGTTAGTGCCTCCTCGTTCTCACTGACAACCTCCTTGCTCACCGCGATACCGCCGTATTTATTCAGCGTATTCGTCGCTGTGACCGTATGACCCTTGTCTGCAATGCTGCCGGCGACGGAGTTCCCGTCATCAGCAACGTCAAGGTCCGTCGATCCCTCCATATGCGTATAAGACACCGTGTACGCTTCATCATTATCGCCCAGTACTTCCTGCACGGTATATGTATAATACTTCGGGATGTCATGAATCGTCATGGTGCTGCCGGCCCGTACCCAAATTTCGGCCTCGCCATCTGTGAAGGTTACCGTTTTGCTGCTGCCAAGTTTGTAGGTAGCATTAACAGCATTTCCCTTCTCATCCTTCAGTATCACCTTGAATTTAAAGGACTTCGACGATTCCGCCGCATTACCTTTTACCTGCTTGGCCAGTTTCAGCCATTTATACACATTACGGGTATTCGTCACGGTGACCGCATCACCGGTTTCCGCATCCACGCTCATCGAAGCGTTTTTTGCATCCTCATCGGTGGCCGCCGTTATGATTCCCTGTACGGTCTTTTCTGTGTTCTGGTAGGTATAAGTCACCGTATCATACGTGCCGGAATAATCATCTTCCTCCACGGTATATCCGATGCCTTTCGGCAAGCCGGTGATCTCAATCGGATTGTATTCCTCAGACGCCGTAAATGTGACGACGTACCCCTCGCTCACGTCTTTCACTTTCGATGCGTCATCACCAAAACGCGCTTTCAGTTCATCCTCCGTCAGGCTGACGGAAACGCCATCCTTAAAGGTCACGTCGCCATAGGTGCCGTTGATCGAGGTATCATCCAGCGTGATCTTGAAGGCAAACCAGGTCTTCTTATTCGCGTCGTTTCCGGCTGTCACTTTCTTGATCGTGATGCCGCCGTACGCGTTCTTCGTATTGACGAAGGAAGCCGCGCTCTCTGCGCCGGTGCTGATGCTGCCGGTTGTCCCCGTCGCCCCGGTCAGATAATAGGACAGATCATCGGTGCTATCCACCCGTCCATTGACGGTGACGGCCGTTTCATTGCCGTCCGCGTCCTTGCCGATTTCTTCCACAGTATAGTCCACACCTGACGGGAGATTCCTGATGACCAGTTCATCGCCACCATGCAGGGTCACCGTTCCGACACCATTTGTAAACTTGATGCCGCTATAAGTTCCGTTGATCGAAGTATCTTTCAGCGTCACCTTGAAGGTAAATTCATCTTCCTCACTCGCCGAGCTTCCTTCCACGTTCTTGCTCAGCTTCAGGCTGCCGACGCCCTTGTTGGCAAAGGCCGGTGTATAGTCTTTGTCGTCCGTTCCGCTTGCAACCTGTGTCCCGTTTTTACTCCAGGTAACCGTCGTTGATGTTTTGAGAGCGGATGAGGAACCAGTCACATTATCCGTTACGGTAATCGTGTACACCGTTGTGTCGTACAGAATGCCGCCGGCCACCACGCAGGCGTCCGTATAGCCTTTGTAGGTGTTCCAGTTAGCTTCCGAATAGGCTACTGACTTCGTAGTACCGTCCTTATCGGTATACCAGATCTCCGCGCCATCCGGAATGATCTCGGCAAGCTCATAGGTATAGGTATGGGTGCCGGTCGAGGTATACGTGTGGCTGATCTTGTCAAAGGAGACCTGACCATTGCCGTCATTTTCCTTCGTCTGCGCACTCCCGCTGGGGCTGATCGGTGTGAGCGTAAAGCTGTAAGCCTTAGCCGCCGGTATCTCTCCGTTCAGCGTCTTCTGTGCCGTAAAGCCAGTCTCAGTCTTGGCCCTCACGCCCGAGTAGATGAAATGCCATTCATCCGCCGTATTCATCGTGTCTGCAATCGCCCAGCCACCGGCGGTCGTGGAAGCGCTGATCGTGCCCTGCGGGGCCAGGAAAATGCCGGATGTATTATGCACATCTACGGTGGTGCCCGCCGCCGGGAAATTGAAGACAATATGCTCCACCGCATCCCACGTCTGGGACGAAGCCGTATCCCCCAGAGAGGCACTGTCCGTAGCCAGCAGCACCTTTCCGCCGTCCTTCTTATCCGTGTCGTAGATATTCAGCATATATTGACCCACCGAATAACTGCCACTGTCCGGATAGTTGAAAATGATTGTCTGGCCTGCCAGTTTATTGATAATGACAGAGCCGTTATTCTTCAACAGGTCCGCCAGTGTTGTCGTCGATCCGTCCCCGTTCCTGCTGATAATCCACTTCGTCGGGTCGATGCCAGAAAGTCGCACTCGAGGATAATCCCGTAAAATCGAGCGTAATCTTATTGTTCAAGCTTCCTGTCAGGCCTTCTACTGCAGAATAATCATCATTGAAGGAATCCTGTCCGGCATAGTCCGTCGCCCTCGCCTGTGCAGCATTCACCATGGCACTGACTGTGCTCTTAATGGTCGATTCGTCGGAGATATGCCAGTCAGCTTTCACATTCTTCGTAGTAACCTGCGGACTGCCACTCTGCACCTCGGTTGTAGATGTGATATCCAGATTATATCCCTTGGCGGCGAGGTCATTTCCTGTCAGTTCTCCGATCATCCAGTACTGGATATCACTATCATCTGACTTAGACGCATTCGCACCGTTCTGGGCTCCGCTGTTGTTATTCAAGGTTCCGACCGCCATACTCGTCTCGGCGTCGCCGCCGTTAAAGTTCCACGTATTTGCCGTGATACCATAGACCAACGAATCGCCGACGATGTCTCCCACGCTGAGTGAACCGAATTCGGTAATCTCGACAGTGCCCTTCTCCGTACCGTTCTGGTCATAGATCGCCAGCCCGGAAAAGCTCGTCAAATCAAAGGACACTTCCTCAGTCCCGACGCTTGCTTCCACGGTCTCGACCGTGATATCGTCAGCCGTGATGGCGGCGGAGGCTTCCAGGGTGGAGCCGGCGTCGCTCAGGACGGTTTCGCTGACCGGGAGGTGAACGACGGCGATGCTTTCGCCGGTGCTCTCGCCCGCGCTCGCGCCGGTGCCTGCTCCGGCGCTCGATCCGGTACCTGCTCCGGTGCTCGCCCCATTGTTCGCGCCGGTCGCTGTGCCGGAGCCGGCTTCGCTGCCGGCGGCCTCACTGAGGTTGGAAAGCTGCGCGTTCTTGAACTGGATCTGCACGCGGACGGAGCCCTCGGCGGGCTCGAACTCTGCCATTTCCCCGGTGAGGACGGTGCCGTCTTCGGCGATCTTGCTGCTCATGAAGGCGACGTCGTAGAGAAGGGTGTTGGTCTCGTTGAATGCCTTCGCCTCGGTGCCGTCGTTCGCTTCCCCGGCCGCGCCGTCGGTCTCGATGCGCAGGCCGGTGCCGGCGGCCGCCTGCTGCGCTTCGGCCTCGGCCTGGTCCGGCAGCAGCTCGTCGGCCATGGCGTTCAGGGCGCCCATATAAGCGTCGTAGTTGTAGGCGCCGCCGGGCAGCATCTGGTTCACGACGAGCTCGGCGTCGTCCGGGATCGCGTTGCGGTGCTGCAGCGTCGCGGTCACGGTCACGTTCTCGTCTTCGTAGGTGTAGACGGACTTGCGGCCGTCGGTGAACTTGAAGGTCAGGACGGTGTCCTCGGTGAGGTCGGTCCACGTTTCGCCGTCGGTGGTGTAGCTGTAGGCATAGCCTGCCGCGCCTGCCGCACTGCCGGTGCCGTCGTTCTGCGCTGCGGCGCTGCCGGTGTTCTGCGCGGCCGTGCTGTCATCGCCGCTGCCCTGTGCCGCGGCGCTGCCGGTGCCGTCCCCGTTTCCATCGGCGCCTGCTGCGGCCGTTTCGACCGGCGTCCGTCTCAAGGCGCGGATCACGCTCTTGCCGCAGAGCGCACGAAGGTAACTGAAGGTGTAGGCCTTCAGCACGCCTGTCTCGATCGCGAAATCGTCCACCGGAGCATAGTCGTCCGTGCGGACAAGGTCCAGGATGCCGTCCTCGTCAAAGGCCGGCAGCTCGATCCCGGTGTAGCGAGCCTCGTCAAGCCGCTCATCGACCGGGTCGCCGTACTGGTCCGTATAGGTGACCGTCACCGTCACCGCCGTCAGGGCCTCCTCCGTCTCCGTTTCGGCCTCCGTCTCTTCCTCGGTCTCCGTCTCAGTCTCCGTCTCCGGCGCCTCTTCCGAAGCTTCCTCAGACAGCGTCTCCGTCAGTTCCTCAGTCGCCGCCTCGATGGCCTCCTCGGTTACCTCTTCGGTCGCCTCCTCGGAAATGGCTTCTCCTTCTTCCTCCACGCCGGCTTCGGTCTGCACTTCCGTCACCGTCTCCGCGGCTGCTTCGGTTGCAGCCTCGGTGATGACTTCGGTCGCAGCTTCGGACACAGCTTCGCTCTCCGCTTCGGAGCCACCTTCTGATGCAGCTTCACTTTCCGCTTCAGAGCCGTCTTCCGCAGCTGCCTCGCTCTGTGCTTCGGAGCTGCCTTCCGCGGCTGCCTCACTCTGCGCTTCGGAGCCGTCTTCCGCGACCGCCTCACGCTGCGCTTCGGAACCGCTTTCCGCTGTGTTCTCGCCGGCCGCTTCGGTAAGCACTTCGCCGGCGCTTTCGGACGCGGCTTCGCTGGCCGTCTCCGGGCTGCCTTCGCCGGCTGCCTCAGACACCGTCTCCGATCCGGCTTCACCGGCGGTCTCCGAAGAAGCATCCGCAGATCCTTCGTCCGCAGTCTCGGAAGAGGCATCTGCCGCAGCCTCGCCCGCCGTGCCGGACGCCGCATCAGCTTCATCACCGGCCTTGTCCGACGCGTCATCGGCTGTCCCCGCCGCATCACTCTGCGCGTCCCCGGCGTTCTCAGCAGCCGCATCGGCTGCGTCATTTGCGGCCGCTGCTTCCGACGCCGCAGCCGTCGACTCCGCCTCCGACGCCGCGGTCGATTCAGATTCCGCCACGGCCGTCGACTCAGCTTCCGATGCCGCGGTCGATTCCGATTCCGCCGCCGCGATCGACTCTGCCTCCGCCGCAGCCGCGGCCTCCTCTGCCGCCGCATCCACCGACTCCGCCGCCAGCACCGCCTCCGTGACATACTCCGTTCCGGTGTCCTCCGCGAAGCCCGGCGCCACCGACGTCAGGCTGAGTGCCGCCGCCAGAAGAATGCTCATCATTCGTCTCGGCCTGTTCCAACTCCTCTTCATCATGCTGCCCCCCTCCCGGCCTGCCAGCCGTTACCCCGGGCGTATACCCCGCCCAAGTTTACATCATAGTTATGTACATTATAGTCAAAATCGAGTACGAATGCCATTTGTTTTCATGCATTTCTAATACGGTTTCGTGCGAAAAACAGGTAAAATTACCGCAAGAGGCAATTTAAAAGCAACCGGGAGGCAATCCAGAGGTTTGTCCCGCCCGATCATTGACATATATAACGGATATCCGTTACAATGAGCCGGGAGGTTTTTGTGATGACATTCAAGGATATACTCAAGGGCAGCAGCATGTACGCACTTGCCCGAAAAACAGGTGTCCCCTACAGTACGGTACATGATCTGTTTTCAGGAAAAGCAGACCCGGAAAACATCACACTGGGATCAGCCCGCAAGCTGGCCGAGGGACTGGACATGTCCCTGGAGGATTTCGGCAAACTGGCCGCGCGCGATAAGATCACCTCGCTGCCGGAGCATCTGCGGCCGGCTTTCTGGGACAGCGATTTTGAACATCTGGACCTCGAAAAAAATCGGGACTTTATCATCACGCGCCTCTTCACCAAGGGCGGGATCCCCGGGATCAACTGGGCCGAAAAGACCTTTACAGCCGACGAGATCCGGGCCGCGGCCAGAACTCGAAGAGACCTGAACCCGATCGTGGCGAATTTCCTGAGCCAGCGGTACGGCATTCCCCGGCGGGACATGATGTATTACAGAACAAGAGGAGTGGCAATTCCATGGGACAAACGGGGATAAATGGCATGCACACAGAAATCCTGAGCGACAGACACCTGGAACTTTTACAGTGGCTCTCCGACGCAGCCGTACTGCCCGGCGCGTATATGGCGGGAGGAACCGCGCTGGCGCTGCAGACCGGCTGGCGCATGTCCGTGGACTTTGATTTTTTCACACAGGGAGATTTTGATCCGTACCGGCTTTCCGAGACGCTGCGGCAGGCATATGAACATGATTTTACTGTGCGCCGTATCACGGACGGGACGTGCGATGTGGTGATCTCCGGTATTCAGGTGAGCTTCTTCCGCTATCCATACAAACTGCTGCGGCCGCCGCGCAGCAGTCAGGCGTATCCCGGGATCCGTCTGGCTTCCGTTGAGGATATCGCCTGCATGAAGGTGATCGCGGTCGGCCAGCGCGGCGCCAGAAAAGATTTTTTTGATCTGTATCAGATTCTTACGACCTTCCTGACGATGGAAGAACTGGCTGCCTTTCTGAAAGAGAAGTACGGACCCGCTGATTTTTCCTACACGTATATGGGCATGACGTATTTCGATGACGCAGAGAAGGAATCGCTCGGACAGGTTTTCGTTCCGTATGACTGGGAAGAGATCAAGCGGTATTTTCTGGCCGAAGCGCCGCGATTCAACAAAGCATTGACTGAAAACAGATAGTAACTGTTCAGGACAGCCCGAAGCACTTGCTGCTGAGGGCGTACCGATAAAGTATATTCGGACAGCTCAGGACGAATTCG
>Ga0065709_1029408_pt1 | contig 24208 bp, 14 predicted proteins | sample Hoacrofraction14_2_FD_59096 | JGI IMG/M metagenome (GOLD analysis project Ga0065709, IMG submission 59096) | Hoatzin crop microbial communities from Cojedes, Venezuela, sample from fiber fraction 14 v1 | ecosystem: Host-associated > Birds > Digestive system > Esophagus > Crop | place: Venezuela...
CCCATGCGATACCGTTCTCATCAGCAACAGCGTCATTGAGGTTCTCCGGGTGTTTCAGAGTGAACGGAACCTTTACGATACCATCCTCGAGAGTAACATTCTCGTTCTTAATCTCCGGCACAACGGGAGTCTCGTCGTTGTGGCCACGAGTAACGATATTAGTTGTAGAAGCCTCAACCATCTCCCAGTTGATATTAGCGATATCAGCGTTAGAAGGATTAGCGTGATACTCAGCTACGAGGTCACCACCCCAAGGCGTGGCATTACCCTTAACAGAAGTCTCACCCTTAGAATCAACCTCATATTTCTTGAGATTACCGAAGATGTTATAAGGAATAACACCGATCATCTGATAGTATTTAGTAGGCTTAACGATCAAGCTTCTGAGCTGGCGAACGATCAGTTTGATGTTGTCGAGATCAGCGTTGATAGCAGCAACCTTGTCACTAACTTCCTGGAGATCCTTCTTCATCTGAGTGTCATCATACTTAGCGTTAGCGATTTCTTTGATGAGTTCTTCTCTTACGCTAGCGATCTGATTCTTCAGAGCTGTATCATCATAAGTACCCTTCTCGAGAGCAGCAACCTTCTCAGCGAGCTCGCTGTTAGAAGTTGTCAGGTTCTTGAGAGCCTCGTTCAGAGCAGCGATCTGCTCGTCCTGAGATTTGTCAGTATCAGAGAGGTTAGCGATAAGTGTTCTGAGCTCCTCGTCGTTGTAAGGAGTAGGAATAGAAGCGATAACGTCAGCGATTTGAGTCTTCAGGGTCTCGATATCGGTAGTAATCTCAGAGAGAGTCTTCTTAGAAGTAGAACCGGTGAGGAATTCAACCATCTGGTTGTAGATGCTCTTGAACTCGTCAGCGTTGATATCCTTGAGATAGTTCTCGAGAGCGTTAACCTGAGCCTCCAGACCTGCGATAGCAGCAGAGCTGTTGGTAACGGTAACGTTCAGAGCCTCAACATTGCTTGTGAGGTTGGAAACGCCCTCCTCCAGTTTGTCCAGACGACCTGTAACGGCAGCTACGGCAGCAGCAGCCGCATCGATCTTCTTAGTGTCAACAGACAGAGAGTTAGCAAGATCGTTGATCTGATTCTGGAGCGACTCGATGTCAGCAGAAGTAGCCTTCGTGTTGAGGGCCTCCTGGAGGTCGAGGATAGTGTTAGCCAGAGTCTGGATCTGATCCTGCTGAGCGTCGTCGGTAGCTTTCAGGTTGTCGATAGCAGCGAGCACATTGTCAATCTGAGTCTGGAGAGCGGTCCGGAGGTCAACCACCTTACCGTCAACATACTCTGTGCTGGCCTTGCCGTCGATAGCAGTCTGCAGGTTAGCCACGATGGTAGCGAGGTCATCGTAAGAAACCTTAGTACCGATAGCAGTCTGCAGGTCGCCGATAGCGGCGTTGATAACGTCGAGCTGTCCGAGAACTGCGCTCATCTGACCCTCGAGATTGGTTACTCTGTCAGCAAGAGCGTTAACGGTGCTCGCATCAGCTTTGTTTGCGATAGCAGCTTCCAGCTGGCTTGTAGCAGTTGTAAGCTGGCTCTGCAGGTCAGCGAAGCGCTTTGTGCAGCTGGCCTGGCAGTCCTCCAGTGCGGTCTGCAAGGCAGTCACCTTTGCTACTGTAGCATAGCTGTCAAGCTTCTTGTTCAAAGCTTCGATCGATGCCGTATTAGCATTGATGTCGTCCTCGTAGTCCTTACAGGAGACAAACATACTCATAGATGCTATGAAGAAAGCACCCATAAGCAAAGAACTTAAAATTCTTTTTTTCATACGATCTTTAAAATTTAATTAAACAATATATAAGTCTACATTCTCTCATACGCATAATCCGCTCTCTCGGGTAGAGATTGCTCATATTTCGGTGCAAAAATACATATAATTCTTCTATCATGCAAGCAAAATCGCACTTATTTTTGAAAAAGAAACAAAATTTTAACATATTGTAAGCAAAAAAGACGTTAAAATCGCTTTTTATGCGCGTTTTCAGTACTTTCAAGCCGTTAACAGTTTCCAAAATTGCCCTGTTTCTATGTACTCTGCCCGCCGCCGTTGCTGCCGCTATTAAATATAATAAGGTGTATCCCCCGGTCGTCGATATCGATCATCCGCCGTTTGTAGAGATCCCCTATAGCCTTTTTATAGGCCTTCTTGCTGCAGTGGAAGGTATCGTAGATATCCTGCGCGTCGCTCTTGTCGCCCAGCGGGCACTCCCCGCCGTGACTCTGGAGATACTCCTCTATCTGTTCCGTGAGCTGGTGGGTCTCGCGCCGTCCTGTGGGCTGCAGCGCCAAATCAATCTTCCCGTCGTCACGCACATTCACGATATAGCCCTTCAGCCGGTCGCCGGTATGTATGGGCCTGAAGATCTGGTCGCGGTAAATCAGTCCGCTGTATTTGTTATCCACAATCACCTTGAACCCGAGGTCAGTTTTCTGCCACACGAGCAGGTCGGCCTCCTGGTTTTTGGCATATCCCTGCGGTTTGTCCTTAGAGAGGAAGTGCTCCACCTTGGCCGACGCCATGATGCGGTAGCTCTCCTCGTCGATGGTAGCATACACGATATAACTCTCCCCGATGTCCATCTTTTGCTTTTGTTCGCGGAAGGGGCAGAACAGGTCCTTCATGAGTCCCCATTTCAGGAACGCCCCGTACTGGTTCACCCACGCCACCTCGAGGAAGGCGAACTCCCCCACCCTGACGAGAGGGTGCTCTGTGGTGGCCACCATCCGTTCGTCGATATCCAGATAGAGGAACACCTCGATGTCGTCGCCCTTGCGGCATCCCTCGGGGACGTAACGCTTGGGCAAGAGAATCTCGCCCTCGTCGCCACCGTCGAGGTAGACGCCGAAGTCGACTTCCTTCACCACTTTCAAAGTATTGTAATCACCGAGTTTCAGATATTTCATCGAGTTGCTTATGGTTGTATCATTATATACTTCCGGCTGCAAAGATACATCATTTTTCCGAATATTCATAAAAAACGGAAGAAAAAATGTATTTTTACAGCCGGAAAGTGATATATTCGCACCGAAATGCACGTTTTACCTTACAATCCGCTTCTTTCCGCCCGCGATATACACACCCTTGGGCAGTCCCTCGAGCGAACGGGCATCCTTCTTCACGAGCACACCCTCGACCGTATATATATCCATCACGGCATCAGCGGCGACGGAGATGATAGCCGACGAAGGAGTGACGGTAAGACGGCCGTTGGTATACGAGAAGTCATAGTTCGGCGACTCCGCCCCTCCGAGGACGATATCATACACACCCTCGGGACTGTCCTTGCCGGCGGTGGTCGTGGCGGTGGCCTTCTTCGTCAGCGACGCCTCGGTATCATCATTCTTGAATCCCTCGTAACGGATCACGAACTCCGGATTGTCCTCCCCCACCTCGCGGGTATAGTTGTCCGTCGACACCTTGAGCGGCGCTTTGGTGATGGTGAGAGTACCTTCGACGAACTCAGCCACATCCTCCGTCACCGTACCCTTCTTCACGACGATGGGGTAAACACCCGCGGGCGACTCCTTGCCGGCCCCGCACACGATCTCGGGAGCACCGCTGACACTGCCGCCGCTGACCACATATCCGAAGTCGGGATTCTCATCACCGTATTCGCGGGTGTAACTCCTCGCGGAGATGGTGATCACGGGCGCCGCGCTGCAGGTATAGATAGCGGAGGAAGCGGAAGAGAAGCTATACTGGTGATAACCGTTGCTGGCGAACACCGTGTTCCAGTACTGTTCCCCGTCGCTGAGACCGTTGATACTGAATTTCCACGATACCGTCTCACCCGGCTGTATCGTAACCAGTCCGCTCTTCTCGAAGTCCGTCTCGCCGCTGTATCGCGTACCCGACCCCGTATCGGTGATACTGAGCACCCTGTTGGCCCTTACACCTATATAATCATTATACACGGTATCGGAGTTGTTGGTGACGTTCACCTTACCCGTAAGCACCGAGCCCGACACCACGGCCGACTGCAGGTCGTACATATCATCATAGTCTACGGAGATAGCCAGTTTCGGTTGTCCGGCCACATACTCGGTGACATTTATGGTATCCGTGAAGATAGGATCACCGTTGAAATTCTTCACATACACGTCGAGAGCCAGTTTTCCGGCAGTCTCGGGACTGAATCGGAAGATGACGGTATCCGTGGCGTTCTCGGCAATACCCATGCAACAGCCCGACACATATTCGCCGCCGGCCTTGAGCATCACGTTGGAATAGAAGTCGTCGCCCGTATTCGTGACCACGAGCCTCAGCTCCTGCATCGAATACTGTTTCATATTCCCCACATACTCATGTCCCTCGGCCTTGAGCGACTGTTTGAGAGAGTATCTGCTCACCGACCCCTTGACGATCTCGTCGTCGGTATTGTTTTCCGGTTGGATGCCCACCGCGGCGGTATAGTTCATATTATATCCGTCGTAGCTGAGGGAACCGCCCGTACCCTGTATCTCCGGAGTGAGTACCGAGATACGGTAATAACCGTCGGCCATGCCGGCCCATCCCCAGTTGATATGGAAATACTCGCCGCTGTCATACCCGTCGCAGAGGAAGGCATGACCGTCGCCGGCCGAGTTCTGTGCCATGATGACGACGGGGCGGAACTGCCGCATCTCCCCGTAGAGCAGGTCGAACCACTCCTGATAGGTGAAGTTGCGCCGCTCGACGGTGGTGATATCCTTGTCGTAGCCGAACTTATTGATCAGCGCCGGCGTGAGCTGCGAGTTGTAAGCGTTGGAACCACCCGCCTGATACCACATCGACACCGCCTGTCCGCAGTATCTCATCAGTTTGGCCACCTCCTTCGCCTCGTCGCTCTCGTCGGCAGCCTTATAATACCTCTTCATCTTGCTCCAGTCGAGGGAGGCAGCCTCGAGCGACTCGGTCTGGGTATACAGCACCGTTTTCGTCAGCGACTGCAGCACATCGTAGGCCGGAAGAGCCGGCAGTGCGTCGGGAAAACGGTAGAGGTTCATTATCTGCGCCATTGCCGTGGCGATACATCCGGTAGGCGCCTGACCGTCGTCGAAAACAGGGCACTGGGTGTTGAACGGTTCATCCTGTCCCCACTGCGTATTGATAAAAGGAGCGATTTTCTTATACTCACCCGAAAGGGAAGAAGTCTTGGCACTGGCGGCCCTGGCGGAATAACCGTCGAGGAGAGTCTTCAGCGCTGTGGGGATATTCCCGCTGTCGAAATTTCTGTCGGAATATCCGAGGATCTCGTTGTCATCCATAGTAGAGACGATGACGAAGCCCGGCTGCTGTCCGTTGTTGTAGATACGGAAGCCCTCCCCCGCCATCACCTGCTGCATACTTTTCTCGCTGACCTTGGCGAAGGCAGCCGCTTTCTTTCTGGTGTTGTCGCCGGCAAAGACCGCAGCGGTCACGGTGAGGAATACTGTGCATAGTAGTAATAGTCGTTTCATGTCGTAATTGGTTATCGGGTTTTGAAATATTTAAACAAACGGGGGCATGCACATTCCTGCCATACCCCCGTTTCATACTCGTATAAATCAGAATTCCGCGTTCTTCGGCGTGCGGGGGAACGGAATGACGTCACGGATGTTCTGCATACCCGTCACGAAGAGGATCAGGCGCTCGAAGCCGAGGCCGAAGCCGCCGTGGGGACAGGTACCGAACTTACGTGTGTCGAGATACCAGAACATATCCTTCATCGGGATATGGCGGCGCTCGATCTCGGAGAGCAGTTTGTCGTAGTTCTCCTCACGTACGCTGCCGCCGATGATCTCCCCGATCTGCGGGAAGAGCACGTCGGTGCCCTGTACTGTCTTTCCGTCGTCGTTGATCTTCATATAGAAAGCCTTGATATCCTTCGGGTAGTCGGTCATGATCACCGGTTTCTTGAAGTGCTGCTCCACGAGGTAACGCTCATGCTCGCTGGCCAGATCCATACCCCACGAAACGGGGAATTCGAACTTCTGTCCGTTCTTCACTGCCTCTTCAAGAATCTTTACACCCTCGGTATACGGCAGACGCACGAAGGAATCCTTGAGGACACCCTCGAGACGTGCGATGAGCCCCTTGTCGATCATCTTGTTGAGGAACTGCAGATCGTCCTGGCAGTTGTCGAGGGCCCAGCGTACGCAGTACTTGATGAAATCCTCCTCGAGGTCCATCAGGTCGTTCATATCGATGAATGCCACCTCGGGCTCAATCATCCAGAACTCAGCCAGATGTCTCGGCGTGTTGCTGTTTTCTGCACGGAAGGTAGGACCGAAGGTATAGATAGCGCCGAGCGCCGTAGCGCCGAGCTCACCCTCGAGCTGTCCGGAGACGGTCAGCGACGTCATCTTTCCGAAGAAGTCATCGTCATAGATGATATGACCGTCCTCGTCCTTCTTCAGGTCGTAGAGGTTCTTCGTTGTCACCTGGAACATCTGTCCGGCACCTTCGGCGTCACTGGCCGTGATCAGCGGAGTGTTGAAATAGAAATAACCGTGCTCGTGGAAATACTTATGTATCGCGATCGCCATATTATGACGGATACGCATCACGGCCCCGAAGGTATTGGTACGGAGACGCAGATGAGCATACTGACGCATATACTCGAAGGTCTGTCCCTTCTTCTGCATCGGGTAGTCGCTGCCGCAGAGACCATAGATCTCGATCTCCCCGGCCTGGATTTCCACATTCTGTCCGCTGCCCTGGCTCTCCACGAGTACACCGTTGACACTGATGCAGGCGCCGGTGGTGATCTTCTTGAGCATCTCGGCATCGAATTTCGCCGGGTCGGCGACCACCTGCACATTATTTATAGTAGACCCATCGTTGACAGCGATGAAATCGACATTCTTCCCACTGCGGTGGGTACGCACCCACCCTTTCACATTCACCTTGCTGTCGTAGGCGGTACTCTTCAGTACGTCGACGACCTTAGTTCTAACTATCTTTTCCATAAAAAGTCCAAATTATTCGAAGGCGCCCATTTTCAGCATCTCCACCTCCTTCTGTGTGAGATAGCGCCAGTCGCCTCGACGCACGTTCTTCTTGGTGAGTCCCGCGAACTGCACCCTGTCGAGTTTCACGACCCGGTATCCGAGGTGTTCGAAGATACGTCTCACGATACGGTTCTTGCCGCTGTGGATCTCGATGCCCACCTCGTTTTTCTTCATGTCGTCGATGTATTCGATAGCGTCGGCCTTGATGTCGCCGTCGTCGAGAGTGATACCCTCAGCGATCTGCTCCTTGTCGTGAGCCGTCAGCTCCTTGTCGAGGGTGGCGTGATATATCTTTTTCTTGAGGAACTTCGGATGCGTGAGCTGGCTGGCCAGGTCACCGTCGTTGGTGAAGAGGAGCACGCCGGTGGTATTACGGTCGAGGCGTCCTACCGGATAAATCCTCTCCTCGCAACAGCCCTTGATGAGGTCCATCACCGTCTTGCGCTGCTGGGGATCGTCGCTCGTGGTGACATAATCCTTCGGTTTGTTGAGCAGCACATATACTTTCTTCTCCAGTTTTACGGGAGAGTCGCGGAACGTGATCTCATCAGTACGGAGCACCTTTGTGCCCAGTTCGGTAACCACCTCGCCGTTGACTTTCACCTCACCGGCCTGGATGAAGGTATCAGCCTCACGACGGCTGCACACACCCGCATTGGCGAGGAACTTGTTCAGACGGAGCGGCTGTGTCGGATCGATATGCTCCTCCGAGTATTCGATACGTTTCTTCAGGCTGTACTTAGCATTGGGATCATAAGCACCCTGACGCTGCGGACGGAAGCCCGGGCGCTGGGGACGACCCTGATAACCGCCCTGTTGGCGAGGCTGGTAGCCACCCTGCTGCGGACGACCCTGATAACCGCCCTGCTGGCGAGGCTGGTAGCCGCCCTGCTGCGGACGAGACTGATAACCACCCTGCTGGCGAGGCTGGTAGCCACCCTGCTGCGGACGACTCTGATAACCGCCTTGCTGGCGAGGCTGGTAGCCACCCTGCTGCGGACGGCTCTGATAGCCCTGCTGGCGAGACTGATAGCCACCCTGCTGCGGACGGCTCTGATAGCCCTGCTGACGAGGCTGATAACCACCCTCCTGGCCTTCGCCCTGCTGGAATCTGGGACGATAGCCCTGCTGGCGCGGCTGGTAGCCGCCCTGCTGGCGAGACTGGTAACCACCCTGTCTCGGCTGGTAACCACCCTCCTGATTATTACTCTGGTAACGCGGGCGATACGGGCGCTGCTGCGCACCCTGCTGCAGACCGGCACCGAAGCCCTCGGGGAGGAAGCCCCCCTCGTCGCTCTGCTGTTGCGAACCATATCCCCTTCCTGTAGAGGATGAATAAGCGTGCGTTGTTCTCACGCGTGGTCTCGGATGTCTGGGAGTTGCATTTTCCTGACTGCTCGTTGATTCGTCCTTAGGCTGTTCGTCGAAGCCCTGTGTTTTCTTCTCGTTTTCGAAATCCATAATTGTTAAATGTTTTTGTCGGCCTCACGGCCGGTTAATAATTAAATTCCTGTGTAGTTTTGAGGCGTAATAGCCATCAGCTCGGCCTTGACCTTGTCGCTGACATTCAAACCCTTTATAAAATTGTGAATTGTTTCTTCTGTCATTCTGGTATTGGTACGCGTCAGTTCCTTGAGCGCCTCATAGGGATGGGGATAAGCCTCGCGGCGGAGCACCGTCTGTATCGCCTCGGCCACCACGGCCCAGGTATCCTCGAGGTCCCTGTCCAGTTTCTCTCTGTTGAGGATCAGTTTGCGCAGTCCCTTGAGAGTGCTCTGGAACGCGATGAGGGCATGCCCCATGGGGACGCCCACGTTACGCAGTACCGTAGAGTCGGTGAGGTCGCGCTGCAGGCGGCTCACCGGTAGTTTCTGCGCGAGGAATTCCAGCAGGGCGTTGGCGATGCCCATATTCCCCTCGCTGTTTTCGAAATCTATCGGGTTGACCTTGTGGGGCATGGCGCTGGAGCCCACCTCGCCGGCCTTGATCTTCTGCTTGAAGTATTCCATGGAGATATACATCCAGAAATCGCGGTCGAGATCGATGACGATGGTGTTGATACGTCGCATGGCATCGAACACGGCCCCGAGGTTGTCGTAGTTGCTGATCTGCGTGGTGTACTGTTCGCGCTGCAGTCCCAGTTTCTCACTCACGAAACGGTTGCCGAACTCTCTCCAGTCGTATTCCGGATAAGCGATATGATGAGCGTTGAAATTACCCGTCGCCCCACCGAACTTGGCGGAGATAGTACAGTTCTCGAGAGCCTTGAGCTGAGTCTCGAGACGGTATACGAACACCATTATCTCCTTGCCCAGACGTGTCGGCGACGCCGGTTGTCCGTGGGTCTTGGCCAGCATCGGAACATCGGCCCACTCCTCCGCATACTGTCTGAGCTGCTCTATCAGTTCCCTGATCTGCGGCACATACGCCTCCGCCAGAGCATCCTTTATCGAGAGGGGGATGCTGGTATTGTTGATATCCTGCGAGGTCAGTCCGAAGTGCACGAACTCCTTGTAGTCATCGAGTCCTCCGATCTTGTCGAACTCCTCCTTGATGAAATACTCCACCGCCTTGACATCATGGTTGGTAATCTTCTCGATATCCTTGATGCGCTGCGCGTCGCCGACGGAGAAGTCACCATAGATGGCACGGAGCCGGGGGAAGAGATCGCGGTCGAAATCCTTCAGCTGCGGCAGCGGCAGTTCGCAGAGAGTGATGAAATACTCGATCTCCACGCGAAGCCGGTACCTTATAAGGGCATACTCGGAAAAGTATGCGGCTAATGATTCTGTCTTACTTCTGTAACGCCCGTCTATGGGTGAGATGGCGGTCAACAAATTCAAATCCATACAATATATTATATTTCGGATGCAAAGTTACGGATTTTATTTGTTATAAACAAAAAAATCCCGCAAAATCTGCGAGATTTTTTTGTGGGCGTTGACGGATTCGAACCGCCGACCCTCTGCTTGTAGGGCAGATGCTCTAAACCAGCTGAGCTAAACGCCCGTGCTTCTTGAAAGCGAGTGCAAAGATACGGTGTTTTTTTGAAACCACCAAATCTTTGCACCACTTTTTTAACTTTTTTATAATTTATACAGGTCATTTGCCGCAATCAGGTCCACTTTTTTCTCTTCAAGCAGCCTGTCGCAGTTCTGCAGGTCGGTGGGCCGTATCACCACATTTGCCGAATCTCCGTTGGCGAAAGAGTACATATATTCTATGAACACCCCGTTGTCGGAGAGATATTTGAGGATCACGGCGAGGGAGCCGCTGGTATTGGGCACGTTGAAACCGATCACGTCGGTCACCTTCACTGCAAATCCCTTCTCCTTAAGTACCTTGTAAGCCTTGTCGGGATCGCTGACGATGCATCGGAGGATACCGAAATCGCTGTTGTCCGCGATACTCATGGCACTAAGATTAACGCCGGCGTTGCCGAGCACTTCTGTCACCTCGGTGAGTCTTCCGGACTTGTTTTCCAGGAAGATAGATAACTGTTTTGCTAACATAATATTTCCGTTTTAATTATTAAATCATATCAAATTACAGCACACGTCTGTCGTCGACCCTCTTGGCCTTGCCGGTAGAGCGCTCGATGCTCCTCGGTTCGACGAGTTTGACCTTGAATCCCAGTCCGATGACGCTTCTCAGTTCGGCCTCGAGTTTTTTCTGCAGTGCCACCATCTGTCCCATCTCGTCGGTGAAATACTCCTCCTTCACCTCCACCTTCAGTTCGGTGGTGTCGGTATTGTTCACCCTGTCGACGGTAAGGAAGTAATGCGGTTCGAACTCCTTGAGACTCAGTATCACGGCCTCGATCTGCGTCGGGAACACGTTGACACCTCTTATGATAAGCATATCGTCGCAGCGTCCGAGGATACGGTCCATACGCACGAAGGTACGGCCGCACTCACATTTCTCGTAATGCAGGGCGGTGAGGTCGTGGGTGCGGTATCTCATCAGCGGCATTCCCTCCTTGGCGAGATGCGTGAAGGTAAGTTCCCCGACGGTACCCTCAGGTAGCGGTTTTCCCGTCGCGGGGTCGAGGATCTCGGGATAGAAATAATCCTCGTTGAGATGCGTGCCGCACTGATGCTGGCATTCGAATCCCACACCCGGTCCCGCTATCTCGCTCAGTCCGTAGATATCATACGCCTTGATACCGAGCGTCTCCTCCAGTTTCTGTCTCATATTCTCCGTCCACGGTTCGGCTCCGAAGGCCCCGATCTTCAGTTTGAACTCCTCGAAAGGAAACATCCCGCTGCGCATCGCCTCACCGAGGAACATCGCGTAGGAAGGAGTGCAACAGAGCACCGTGGCTCCGAAGTCATGCATGAGAGTCACCTGTTTCTGTGTGTTTCCCGACGACATCGGGATCACGCTGGCTCCGATATTCGTGGCCCCGTCGTGGGCGCCCAGTCCTCCGGTGAACAGTCCGTAGCCGTATGACACCTGGAAGATATCGTCCTTGGAGCATCCGAAGGCGGTGAAGGCTCTCGATATGGCCTCCGTCCACTGCGCGATATCCTTCCTGGTATGCAGCACGACCACCGGTTTGCCGGTAGTTCCCGACGAGGCATGGATCCTCACGATCTGGCTCATCGGCACGGCTGCGAGTCCGAAGGGATAGTTGTCGCGCAGGTCGAGTTTATTGGTAAACGGTAATTTCACGATGTCGTCAATATCATGTATATCACCCGGTTCGAGTCCCATCTCCTGGAATTTCTTCCGGTAGAAGGGAGTATTGTGATATACATACTCAGCCATCTTACATAGTCTGATACTCTGTATTTCACGCAGTTGCTCGCGATCCATACATTCCATACTTTCGTTCCAAATCATATTTTCCATTGTTTATTTGTGACTGCGAGGGCAAAATTAGCAAAATAATTTGGAAAAAAGGTATAAAAACGAAAAAATCTCACTTTGTCAGTGAGATTTCTTCTTTGTGGGCGTTGACGGATTCGAACCGCCGACCCTCTGCTTGTAAGGCAGATGCTCTAAACCAGCTGAGCTAAACGCCCGTACTTCTTAAAAGCGAGTGCAAAGGTAATGGTTTTTTCCGAAACCACCAAATAAAAATCGAAAAATTTTATCTTTTTCGCGATATTTTTTCATCCGAGCATGTTTTCTATCTCATTTTGGGGTAAAATACAGAGTATAGACTTACCGTCGGGAGTATAGTTCACATTACTGCTCGCGAAGAGATCGTTGACCAGGGAATCCATCTCGTCGTTGGACATCATCTGCCCCACCGGGATGGCAGCCCTTCGCGCCAGACTGAGGGCCAGAGAACGGGAGATACCATCCTTGAGAGTGACATCCTTGTCTACGACACTCTCCACCATATCCTTCACGAGAGCGACATAGTCGAGACCGTCGGTATCGGCCGGCACCCCGTTGATGGCATAACTGCCGCCGCCGAGATCCGTGAGTTCGAAGCCCATATCCTCCATCTCGGGAAGAATTTTCTGCAGCACCACGACATCGGAAGGCGGAAACTGCACCACCTCGGGGAAGAGCACCCTTTGCGAGGATATAGTCTTCTCCCCCTGCTGCGAGAGATAACGGTCGAAGAGGATACGAACGTGAGCCCTGTGCTGGTCTATTATCATCAATCCCGACTTCACCGCCGTGATTATATACTTCCCCTTGTACTGATAGTGCGAGGGCGACTTCTCGGCGATGATATCATCGGAAGTCTGCGGGGAAACGGCCGCATCAGCACCATCCCCGGCGGAGAAAAGATCCGGCTGGGTGTCATCCTTTCCCGACGGTGTCAGATCACCGAAGAGACTCTCCCACGACGACGGCACCCTCTCCTTATGATACGGCGTCTGCTGCGAGAAAGGATTATATTGAGGGTCATACTTCACCTTCGGGATATCGTGGCTCTCACCCGGCGTGAACACCGGAATGGCAGGCGCCCCCTCGTTGTCGAATTCGATCGAAGGCACCTCACAGAACTTGCCGAGAGCATCCCTCACGGCGGCGGTTAGAATCTGCCATATCGCCTGTTCGTTTTCGAATTTTATCTCCGTCTTGGTGGGATGGATATTCACGTCGATCGACTCCGCCTCCACCTCCATATATATAAAATAAGGTATCTGTTCGCCCTCGGGAATCATCCGTCCGTAAGCATTAAGCACCGCCTTATGGAAATACGGGTGCTTCATATACCGGCCGTTGACGAAGAAATACTGATGGCAGCCCTTCTTCCTCGACGACTCCGGTTTTCCGACGAAGCCCTTGATGCGGCACAGCGTGGTATCTACGGAGAGGGGTATGATATCCTGGTCGATGCGTTTGCCGAAGATATCCACGATCCTCTGTCTGAGAGACGCCGACCGAAGGTTGAATATTTCCGCATTATTGCTGCGCACCGAGAAATTAATCTCCGGATACACGAGCGCGATACGTTCGAAGGAAGTGAGGACATTATTCATCTCGGTGGCGTTAGACTTCAGGAATTTCCTTCGTGCCGGCACGTTGAAGAAGAGATTCTCCACCTTGAAGTTAGCCCCCACGGGACAGCTGCACGGCTCCTGCGACACCACTTTGCTTGCCGATACCGACACCAGCGTTCCCACCTGTTCGTCGGCAGTCCTGGTGCGCAGTTCCACCTGCGCCACGGCGGCGATGGAAGCCAGCGCCTCGCCTCGGAATCCCATCGTATGGAGGGCGAAGAGGTCGTCTGCCTTGCGGATTTTCGACGTGGCATGTCGCTCGAACGACAGACGGGCATCCGTTTCCGACATTCCCTTGCCGTTGTCGATCACCTGAATCACCGTACGGCCGGCATCGACAACGGAAATATCAATCTTCGTGGCACCGGCGTCGACAGCGTTCTCCACCAGTTCCTTGATAACTGATGCAGGGCGCTGTATCACCTCGCCGGCAGCGATCTGATTGGCGACGGAATCTGGAAGAAGCTGGATGATATCACTCATCGGAGCCCTCCTTTCCCTGTTCTTCGGCCTGAGGACTCTCCTCCTGAGGCTCCTGCTTCTCCTCTGAAGATTTTTGTTTCTCCTCAACGGAAGGATCTACAGCCGGAGCGGCGGTTTCCGGAGTTTCGCCTTCGATTTTCTTATCCCCCTCAGCGGAAGAGAGAGAATCCGGTATCTCGTTATTCTGATCCGTCAGCGTTTCCTTTTTCACCTCCTTCGCCTTCAGCGAGTCGGGAATCGTCTGCAGAGGAGCTGCACGCCGTACCGACGGAGGCAGAGGATCATTGTCTCCGCGCCGTTTGCCCCTCCACTGGAAGATATCGTCTTTGTTGAGAGGCCTCACGTAATCATACCATGCGAAACCCGGCAACTCCCGTCTGTTGGGCGGGATCTGCGACAGAGGATACATATTGCCGGTGGACTTCGAGGCCCATATCTTCTGCAGTTTCCTCTTCGGGGCGAAATACATGCGCATAGTATCCGTCTCGTTGTAGTTGAGAAGGATCAGCGAGCTGTCCTTTTCCTCCTGCGGATAGAAGAGAGAGAGCACATTACCGACGGCCTCGGTCATACGGATCTCACCGTTGGTGAAGAAAGCCATCAGTTCCTTTGAAGACAACTGGTTGTAATGTTCCTTATCGGGCAGTTGCTGTATCGAGAAAGCATTCCCCGTGACATGAGCGAAGCGTACGGTGGAATCGTTGGTGAATAGTTGTATCTTGTCCCCCAGCATCTGCTGCCCCTCGTTCCAGGTGATCGGGTCCTTGTACATCGTCATACATGAATCCTTCGAATTGAAGACGAGAGAATCGCATACGGCCTGCAGGTCGACGCGGTAAGCCCTCACCTTGTTGAAGGCATGGACCACGCGGTATACCGAGTCGGTATTTATATTATAAGTATAGATTTTGAACGAGTCGGCGTGCATCCATAGAGTATCCTTCTGCGAATAGTCTATGGCGACGGCATTCCTGCTCGCCTCACCGTAGCCCGTGGTCTCGTTATACATCGCATAATCGCCGAGAAACATATTCTTGTTGCCCTCGTCGGTATATATCACGTTGTTGTATCCCCTCGAGATCTTGTTTTTCGAGTCATAGAATATACTGTCGCCGATGATTGTGCGCTGTTTGTTGGTAATCTTCGACCGTCCCATCAGTTCCGACCTATCGTTGCGGGAGTCATAGTCAGCCTCCTCGGTGTAGATCTTGCTCTCTCCGGAGGTGATCCACGACGGACCGCGCACATGAGCCACCGACGTATGCACGTCGTAATGGATAGTATCCGTGTCGATGAAATACTTCGGGTTTTTCAGCTTAACGTCGTAGTTGAACGTCGCCATTTTCGTCTCGGTGTTATACTCCCCCCAATCGGAAGTAAGGGTATTCTCCTTGTCGACCAGTTTTCCTCCCTCGAAGAAATAGCCGGTATTATAGAGACGGTCGTAATTAAGGCTGTCGGTATACAGTTTCGTCTTTCTGTGGACAAGCAGTACGTTGCGTCGTGCTATCGCCATCTGTTCGTTGCCGTCGTAGAAGGCATAATCGCTCTTCAGACTCAGCGTGTCGCCCTGTTTCATATACACATGACCGAAGGCCTCGAACGAATTCGAAGCCTCGTAGAAGTGGGCGCTGTCGCAGGTCAGCGTAGCCCCGTTGTGACGAAACGACACATGCCCGTTGAGGATCTGCGCCTCGGGGTTGATCATCTGGTCGTAGCGGAGCACGTCGGCATGGTTGAGATACACCCTGTTGTCACCTCTGGGTTTCCGTGTACGCTTGCCTTTGGATTGAGACACGCCCAATCCCAAGATGCACAAGATAACGAGCAGCAGGATCCTGCGCTTACTTAATCCATCCCTGATATTCGAAATCACAATCCTTATATCTGTCGTTGACTCTTACGTAAGTGTTCTTTATCTTGTTGACCACCCAGTCGTGGAGCACCTTCGTGCGTTCTTTCTCGAGCACCACATTCTTCAGTGTCTGGAAGTCTTCCGCCATAGTGGCGCGATGTCCCTCCACCCTGTTTTTGAGTTTTGCAATCACGCACACCTGTTTTCCTCGGCTGTTGATCATCGGGAAGGCTTTCGACACCTCTCCCACCTGCATGTTGGCGACGACCTTGGCCACCTCGGAGGGCAGATCCTTGAGTTCGAACTTCGACGAACGGCCCATCTCGGTGGTGTTGAACATCAGTCCGTGGTTGTTTTTCGTATCCTTGTCATCGGAGAGATACGACGCAGCCTGTTCGAAGGTAAACTTATCCGTACGGATATCATCGGCGATGGAGTCGAGGCGCAGCAGTCCCTTTTCTATAGCCTCATCCGACACCTTCGGTTTGAGAAGGATATGGCGCACCTTGATCTTCTCGCCCCGTTTGTCGACGAGCTGTATGATATGGTATCCGAACTCGCTCTCAACGATCTTCGACACCTTCTTCGGGTCGGTAAGGTTGAAAGCCACATTAGCGAAGGCAGGATCGAGCACACCGCGGCCGGTATAGTCGAGTTCCCCGCCCTGGCGTGCCGAGCCCGGGTCTTCGGAATACAGGCGGGCGAGGGAAGAAAACGACGTCTCCCCCTTGTTCACCCTGTCGGTGAAGTCGCGGAGCTGGTCTTTCACCCTGTTTATCTCCTCCTCCTCGATCTTAGGAGTCTGTGTGATGATCTGCACCTCGACGGTAGTGGGCACATAAGGCACGCTATCCTCGGGGACGGTACGGAAGTAAGCCCTCACGTCGGAAGGAGTGACCGTCACATCCTCCACGATCTTAGCCTTCATCTCCTCGACCATCTTCCTGTCGCGCACGTCATCATGCATCGACTGCCGCATCTGGGCGATCGTCATCTTCTTATATTCCTCCAGTTTCTCGCGGCTGCCGTCGACCATCTGCAGCCAGTAGTTAATCTGCTGGTCGATGACGGTGTTGATATCAGCCTCCGTCACCTCGATACTGTCTATCGCGGCCTGGTTGAGAAACAGTTTCTGCACGGCGATCTGTTCCGGGATGGTACAGTCGGGATTCCCCTTGAAGCGGATGCCCTCCATCTGTGCCTGAGCCCTCATCGTCTCGATGTCAGACTTCAGAATAGCCTCATCACCGACGACCCATTCCACGGCGTCGATAACCTTATTCGCGTCAAGTTCCGTCTGCGCCTCGCTGTTGTGGGGCAGGCGCTGCTTCACGCTGTCTGTCATTTCCTGTGCCGCAAGCGGCATGACTGATATCGCCAGCAGACACAGGGAAAAGAATAATCGCTTTTTATTTATCATTTACTATGATTGTTTACGGTTTTGAGAACACTCTCATCGACGCTCACGGTATAGCGTTTGCGAAGTTCCGCAACCCATTGTTTTTCCAGTTCATCCTGATAGTCGGACGTAACGAGCCCCTTCACATCCTCGTAAGACTGAGGCTTGGTGAGTTTCTTGCCGTATACCGCGTCGATAGGATACTCGGGAAGCACCTTCACGACAGTGTCCTTCTTGAACACCTCCTTGTCGACGAGAGCATTGTCGCCCTCCTTGAAGATACCCTTCTCCACACGGATACGGATGGTAGAGTCGTTATTGAATGTGGTACGGAGAGTCTCGGCCCACTTGTCGAACGGCACCTTCTTGATACTGTTCTTCACCGCCTTCACGTCGGTCTGGTCCTTCACATGGTATGCGATACCCTTGAAGCGAGGCTCCGTCCACTTGTATTTTTTCTTGTTCTTGTTGAAATAATTCGCCAGTCCGGCCTCGTCCTTGGCAGCTTTGTCCCACACCTCGCGGTTGCTGATCTCATAGAGCAGCAAGCCGTCGTGATATTCCTGTATGAGATACTTCAGGTCATTGTCTTTGGCCGACATCTCGTCAGCCTTGCGCTCCACGACCATTTCCCTGTCCTGCAGACCTTCCGCCTTGGCGATGGAATCGATCTTCTGGCTAGCGATCTGATCCCTCACATTACGAGACTCTAGGAAGCGGATGATGCTGGCTTTCAGAGTGTCGAACGGCTCCAGCTGTTTGCGTTCCTTCATCAGCACGATATGATAACCGGCAGGCGAGAGGAACGGCTGGCTCATCTCACCGGGCTGCAGCGCGTATGCCTGGTCCTCGAACTCCTTGAGAGTCTGTCCGGGAGCCACCCACGGCAGTTGTCCGCCCCTGGCAGCCGAACCGGGATCCTGCGACACCTGTTTTGCCAGTTCCGCGAAGTCGGCGCCTCCCTTGAGAGCCGTATACACAGAGTCGATGCGCTGTTTGGCCTTTGTCTGTTCATCGGCCCCGGCCTGCTGGCCCACCCTCATGAGGATATGGGCAGGCCTGATCAGTCCGCGCTCGCCGATCTGTTTCTTAGTACCGTCATACACCTCGTGAGCTTTCGCCAAGACATCATCATCACTGACGAATGCCGGACGGATCTGCTGGTCGCGGTATGACTGGAATTCCTTCTTGAACGACGTCATCGTGTCGAGCTTGGCATCGACGGCAGCCTGCACCTTCAGCTTGTAGTTCACAAAGAGGTCGACATACTCCTCCACACTTTTCTTGTCGATGACACCTTCGGAATTATTCTTGTTGTACGAATACTCAAACTCCGAACGACTGACAGGATTTCCCGCGATAGTCATCACCACGGGGTCGTTCTGGGCCATGGCGCACATACCAGTACACAACGCGGCCAAAAACAGCAGTTTACGTTTCATATTATATTTATCTATTCTTTATATACATTATTCGGGGCGGCTGTAGTTAGGAGCCTCGCTGGTGATAGTGATATCATGCGGATGGCTCTCCATCACACCGGCATTGGTGATGCGTGTGAACTTTGCATTGTGGAGAGTGTCGATATCCTTGGCGCCGCAATATCCCATACCCGAGCGCAGACCGCCGGTAAGCTGGTATATCACCTCCTGCACGGTACCCTTGTAAGGCACGCGTCCGGCGATACCTTCCGGCACCAGTTTCTTCACATCCTTGGTGTCGCTCTGGAAATAACGGTCCTTGGAGCCGTTCTTCTGCTCCATAGCCTCAAGAGAACCCATGCCGCGATAGCTCTTGAACTTACGTCCGTTGAAGATGATAGTCTCGCCGGGGCTCTCCTCCGTTCCGGCCACGAGCGAACCGATCATCACGCTGCTGCCGCCGGCGGCAAGAGCCTTCACCACATCACCGGAATAACGGAGACCGCCGTCGGCGATGAGAGGCACGTCAGTACCCTGGAGGGCGCTGAACACATCATACACGGCACTAAGCTGGGGCACTCCGACGCCCGCAACCACACGTGTGGTACAGATAGACCCCGGACCGATACCCACCTTCACGGCGTCGGCACCGTTGTCGACGAGCATCTTGGCAGCCTCGCCCGTAGCCACGTTACCCACGACGATATCCACGTTGGGGAACGACTTCTTCGCCTCGACTAGTTTTTCGATTACAGACTTCGAATGTCCGTGAGCCGTATCGATGACGATAGCATCAGCGCCGGCCTCTACGAGAGCCTGCATACGGTCGAGAGTATCGGCAGTGACACCGACACCGGCAGCGACACGCAGACGTCCCTTCTCATCCTTGCACGCCATAGGCTTGTCCTTGGCCTTGGTGATATCCTTGTATGTGATAAGACCCACCAGACGGTTGTCCTTGTCGACAACGGGCAGTTTTTCGATTTTGTTCTCCTGCAGTATCTGCGCGGCGTCGACAAGATCAGTCTGCTGGTGCGTGGTCACAAGATTCTCCTTCGTCATCACCTCGTCGATCTTCTTGTCGAGATGGCGTTCGAAACGGAGGTCGCGGTTGGTGACGATACCCACGAGGATACCGTTGTCATCGACCACCGGAATACCGCCGATATGATAGTCGGCCATCATGTCGAGAGCCTCCTGGACGGTGGAACCGCGGCGGATGGTGACGGGGTCGTAGATCATACCGTTTTCGGCACGTTTCACGATAGCCACCTGACGGGCCTGGTCTTCGATCGCCATATTCTTGTGAATAACGCCGATACCGCCCTCGCGTGCTATCGCTATCGCCATCTGGGACTCCGTGACGGTGTCCATAGCCGCGGTAACAAACGGGATATTCAACCGTATGTTACGGGAAAAGCGTGTTGACAACTCTACCGTTTTGGGCAGCACCTCCGAATAAGAAGGAATAAGCAGGACGTCGTCGAAAGTAAGACCGTCCATTACAATTTTGTCTGCAATAAATGATGCCATATTTATACCTCGAAATTTATTGCGTGCAAATTTAGCAATAATTTCTCTGATTTCATCATTATTTAAGCATTTTCTTACTGAATTAACGCAATTTAATCTGCCACCTCGGATATAAACTTGATTCTGACTAGTCTTATCTCGTTTTCGTCGTATTCGTCGCCGAGTTCTTCGATGGCATCCTCGAGGCTGTCTGTCTCCGATTCCCGGAAATATTCATAGATATCCTCCACATGTTCGTCGTCCATCACCTCGTCGAGGAAATAATTGATATTCAGTTTCATTCCGCTGTACACGATGGCCTCCACCTTGTCGAGCAGTTCCTCGAACTCCATACCCTTTGCCTGCGCGATATCGTCGAGCGGCACCTGACGGTCGATGCTTTGTATGATACTCACCATCTGCGCCGACTTTTTGGCCACCGTGCGCACACGGATGTCTGTCTGCCGTTCGATATTATTCTCCTCGCAGTACTTGGCGATAAGGTCGACGAACTGTTTGCAGTAGCTCTTACGGGTCTTTCCCTCGCCGATGCCCTGAATGCCCTTCAGTTCCTCTATTGTCGTGGGAAAGTCGGTAGCCATCTGTTCTACCGACACGTCGAGGAAGATAGTATACGGCGGTTGGTTCAGGTTGGCCGCCACCTTCTTTCTCAGATCTTTCAGCATGGCGAAGAGAGTCATATCCAGAGCGCTCGTCATACCCTCGTGATCGCCGCCCCCGTCCTCATATTCGTCGAAGTTCTTGTCTTCCACGATCATAAACGACTGCGGCGACTGCAGGAATTTCTTTCCCGCGGCAGTAATCTTGAGGAGTCCGTAGTTCTCCACGTCCTTCTTCAGATACCCCTCGATGAGAGCCTGCCGTATCACCGGGTTCCACAGTTTATTGTCCACATCCTCTCCGGATCCGAATTCCCCCAGCTGGTCATGGTTGTGAGCCAGGATATCCTCCGTATCCCTTCCCGTGATGAAGTCGATGACATAGTCGGTGCGGAAGTTCTCCTTCACGGCACGTATCGCCTTGAGAGCGATGACGAGGTAATCCTTCGCCTCGATCTTCGTCGTGGGATGCAGACAGTTGTCGCAGTTCTCACAGTTATCTTTGTCGTATTCCTCTCCGAAATAATGCAGGAGCAGTTTTCTGCGGCACACCGACGATTCGGCGTAAGCAGCCGTCTCCTGGAGCAGCTGTCTTCCGATATCCTGTTCGGCCACGGGTTTGCCCTCCATGAATTTCTCCAGTTTCTGCAGATCCTTATACGAGTAGAAGGTGATACATTTGCCCTCGCCCCCGTCACGTCCGGCGCGTCCCGTCTCCTGGTAATATCCCTCGAGGCTCTTCGGGATGTCATAATGAATCACGAAGCGCACGTCGGGTTTGTCGATACCCATACCGAAGGCGATGGTAGCCACGATGACATCGATGCGTTCCATAAGGAAGTCATCCTGCGTCTGCGAACGTGTCGCCGAGTCGAGTCCGGCATGATACGGGGCTGCGGAGATATCGTTGGCCCTGAGCACCTCTGCCAGTTCCTCCACTTTCTTACGTGAAAGGCAGTATATGATACCGCTCTTGGAGGGATTTTTCTTTATGAACTTGATGATGTCCTTATCAACCTCCTTCGTCTTCGGGCGCACCTCGTAATACAGGTTCGGTCTGTTGAAAGAACTCTTGAATTCCTTGGCGTCGACGATACCGAGATTCTTCTTGATATCAGTGCGCACCTTGTCGGTGGCCGTTGCCGTGAGAGCGATCACAGGAGCATTGCCTATCTCATTGATTATCGGACGTATACGCCGGTATTCGGGCCGGAAGTCATGTCCCCATTCGGAGATACAATGAGCCTCGTCGACGGCATAGAAAGAAATCCTGACAGACTTGAGAAACTCCACATTATCCTCTTTGGTAAGCGATTCCGGCGCCACATAGAGAAGTTTCGTCTTCCCCTCCCTGATATCAGCCTTCACCTGGTCGATGGCAGCCTTGTTGAGCGACGAGTTGAGGTAATGAGCCACCCCATCGTCATCGCTCAGGTTGCTGATCACATCAACCTGGTTTTTCATCAGTGCTATCAAGGGTGAGATCACTATCGCCGTGCCCTCCATCAGAAGCGAGGGCAGCTGGTAGCACAAAGACTTTCCCCCTCCGGTAGGCATCAGTACGAAAGTGTCGTTGCCGGCCATCAGATTACGGATAATGGCCTCCTGGTCGCCTTTGAACGAATCAAAGCCGAAGTAGCGTTTCAACTCACCTGTCAGATTTATTTCCTTTGCCATGTATAACAAACAGCTCCTTTCTATAATATTATCCCGTCAGGCCTGTCTGAGCCTGTCGTCATATTTATCCAATTGTTGTTTCGCGTAGTCGAGAGTCACCTTGAAAGACTTGACCCTTTTCGAAGGCATCTCATACATAGCGTCCATCATCACCGTCTCCACGATCGAGCGCAGTCCGCGAGCTCCGAGTTTGTATTCTATCGCCTTGTCGACAACGTAGTCGAGGGCGTCGTTTTCGAACGTCAGCGCTATGCCATCCATCTCGAAGAGCTTGGCATACTGTTTGGTGATGGAGTTCTTCGGTTCCGTCAGTATTCTGCGCAGTGCCGTACGGTCGAGAGGGTTGAGATATGTGAGCACCGGCAGACGTCCGATAATCTCCGGTATCAGTCCGAACGACTTCAGGTCTTGCGGCAGTATATACTGCATCAGATTCTCCTTGTCGATATTCTTCACCTTCTGTACGGAGTTGAATCCCACCACCTGTGTGTTGAGCCGCTGTGCTATCTTTCTCTCGATACCGTCGAAGGCACCGCCGCAGATGAAGAGAATATTCCTCGTATCCACATGGATATAATCCTGGTCGGGGTGCTTGCGCCCTCCCTTGGGCGGCACATTCACCATCGTACCCTCGAGGAGTTTGAGCAATCCCTGCTGCACGCCCTCTCCGCTCACGTCACGCGTGATGGATGGGTTGTCGCTTTTTCTCGCTATCTTGTCGATCTCATCGATGAAGACGATACCCCGCTGAGCCTTCTCCAGATCGTAGTCGGCCACCTGGAGCAGACGGCTGAGAATACTCTCCACATCCTCGCCCACATAACCGGCCTCGGTGAACACGGTGGCATCGACGATAGTGAACGGCACATCGAGAAGCTTCGAGATGGTACGCGCCAGAAGAGTCTTTCCCGTACCGGTGCTTCCGACCATGATGATATTACTCTTCTCGATCTCCACACCTCCGTCATCGTGTTTCTGGACGAGACGCTTGTAGTGGTTGTATACAGCCACCGACAGATATTTCTTCGCCGCCTCCTGTCCTATCACATACTGGTCGAGATAGTCCTTGATGGCCGCCGGTTTGGGAATCTTCTTTTTCTTGAGAGTGTCCTGAGACTTCTGTTTTTCGTTCACCTGCGCCATCTCGTAAATGGAATACGCCTGTTTGACGCATTCGTCGCAGATACATCCGTCGACGCCGGTGATCAGGAATCCCACCTTCGATTCCGGTCTGCCGCAGAAACTACACTTTTTTGCCATCCGTCCCCTTTCTTCTGGTGAACACCTGGTCGATCATACCATATTCCTTCGCTTCTTCGGCAGTCATCCAGTAGTTGCGGTCGGAATCCTGCCATACCTTCTCGTAAGGAGTATGAGAATGTTCGGCGATGATAGTATAGAGTTCCTTTTTGAACTTCAATATCTCCCTTGCCTCGATCTCAATATCAGAAGCCTGACCCTGGACGCCTCCGAGCGGCTGGTGAATCATCACGCGGCTGTGAGTGAGCGCCGAACGCTTACCCTCCGTTCCGGCTACGAGCAGCACGGCAGCCATGGAAGCGGCCATACCGGTGCAGATCGTCGATACATCGCTGGAGATAAACTGCATCGTGTCGTAGATGCCCAGTCCCGCAGTCACGCTTCCGCCGGGAGAGTTTATATATATGGAGATGTCGCGGCCCGGATCCACGGAGTCAAGATACAGCAACTGAGCCTGAAGAGTGTTGGCCGTGTAATCATCGATCTGCGTGCCGAGGAAGATGACACGGTCCATCATCAGTCGCGAGAACACG
>Ga0065709_1029410_pt1 | contig 24159 bp, 10 predicted proteins | sample Hoacrofraction14_2_FD_59096 | JGI IMG/M metagenome (GOLD analysis project Ga0065709, IMG submission 59096) | Hoatzin crop microbial communities from Cojedes, Venezuela, sample from fiber fraction 14 v1 | ecosystem: Host-associated > Birds > Digestive system > Esophagus > Crop | place: Venezuela...
CACAAAAGAAATGATGTCACAAAAGAAATGATGTCACAAAAGAAATGATGTCACAAAAGAAATGATGTCACAAAAGAAATGATGTCACAAAAGGAAGAATGTCACAAAAGGAAGAATGTCACAAAAGAAAGGATGGCACAAAAGAAAGGATGGCACAAAAGAAAAAAGTGGCACAAAAATGACCCAAAAGGTTGTATAAAAGCCTTTTGGGTCAAAAGATGTCACAAAAGGTGGACCCTTATTTCACACTCCACTCAAAGATGCCTGCGGAATTTTTCTCGGGCAGTTGCACCTCTAATTTCAGGGCTTTCGTCTCCACGGGGTCGAAGTTCACGGTGTTGGCGGCACCTTTCTCCACTCCGTATTTGCTTGGGTTGCTCACTGGCATCCACTCGCCTTTGGAATCTTTATAATATACTTTCCATGCCTTTGGCACGCGGCAGCCGCCCCAAGGACCGTCGTCGTACCAATATACGGTGCTGCTTTGTACTGTCGTGGCGGCGGGGAACTCGTATGCTATCCACTCCGTGCTGTTCTCTTTAGGCCACCAGTGGGTGTAAGGCATGCTACGGTCGTTTTCGTCCTTCGGCACTAAGCGGTCGTTGAGGGCGCTCAATGCCGGCATTTCCACAGACGATGTTATTTTGCTCTCCGACGCTAAGGTTGCGGGCTCTGCGGGACGTGAGGCACTCAGGTCGTGTGTGAGCCATACACGCATCTTTCCGCTTCCGCGATGACACCAGGCGTAGTAGGGAATCAGGCGGAGGGTAACGTCAGAAGCCGTGAGGCGGCCGCCTTTATCAAATGCCAGTGTCTGTGCCGGCGCGGTAATCTCTTTCACAGCGTATGTGCCTTTATCGGTAATAATCTTGCCGTCGCTCACCTGCATCTGCGGGTTCTGGTTCAGCAGTGCGCTCATAATATCGAATTTGTTATCCGGCCATTCAGCGCAATATACTATCGGACCGCGCTCCACGCTCACCAAGCCGCGGTCGGCCTCCACCTTATTAAATGCTTTCACCATACGTGGTTGCATATCGAAAGCCACCGACACCTTGTCGCCCTTCTTCCACTTGCGCGAGATGGTGTAGTATCCGTCGGAGGTCAGCTCGCCAGTGGCGGGTTTGCCATTTACGGTAATGTTGTAGGAGAGTCGTTTGCCGTCGATATACTCATAGAGGTTGCTCGGCACCACCTGTCCGCGCACCCATCCCGGCACACGTATTTTGAGTGAGAACTGTCCGGCCTTGTTGTCATCCACCTTAATGGCGATGGCCCCGTCCCAAGGATATTCTGTGGTTTGGCTCAATGCCACTTTCTTGCCCTCCACGTCTAAGGTGCTGTTGTTGCTCATAAAGAGGTTCACATACACGTTGCGGTCTTTCACGGCATACACATATCCCGGCAGGGAGGGGATGAAGCGTGCGATGTTGGAGGGGCAGCAGGCGCATCCGAACCAGGGCTGACGCTGGTGCTGACCCATCGACTCCAAGGGGTTGGGGTAGAAGAAGCCGCCACCGTCTAACGACACGCCGCTGATGAGGCCGTTGTAGAGCGACCTCTCCAGCACGTCATAGTATTTCGACTCTCCGTGGAGGAGGAACAGGCGATAGTTGACATACACATTACCAATTGCCGCACATGTCTCGCAATAAGCCGACATGTTAGGCAGCTCATAGTTCTTGCCGAAGGCCTCGCCGTTGCTCGTGCTTCCGATGCCTCCGGTGATATACATCTTCTTACCCACGATATTCTCCCATATCGCGTCGATGGCCTTGATATACGAGGGGTCGCCGGTGAGCGCTGCCACATCTGCCATTCCGGCATACATATAGACAGCCCTTACGGCATGTCCCACGGCCTCTTTCTGCTCCAACACTGGAATGTGGCTTTGGCTGTATTCTGTTTTGATGCTTGTCTTGCCTCTGTAGTCGAGGAAGAATTTCGCCTCGTCCAAATATTTCTTCTCGCCAGTGAGCACATAGAGTTTGGCGAGAGCCATCTCGGCAATCTGATGTCCCGGCACCACACAGGCCTGACCCGGGTTGGGGCCCACCTCACGGCATACGCAGTCAGCATATTTTATTGCCACGTCGAGGAATTTACGGCTGCCGGTGGCCTGGTAATGGGCTATGGCACCCTCTATCATGTGCCCGAGGTTATAGAGCTCGTGCGAGAGGTCCTCCTCCTTCTCCCATCTCTTAGAACCGGCCCATTTATGAGGTTTCGCGGGGTTTATCGTGCGTGCGGTATAAAGGTATCCGTCGGGTTCCTGTGCCGCAGCCACGATGGTGAGCACACTGTCCATATACTTCACCAGTTTCTCGTCGGGATAAGTCTGCAATGAATAGCTGGCTCCCTCGATGGTCTTATACACGTCGGTGTCGTCGAAAGAATATCCCATAAACGAGCTCACGTCGTATTTCGAGTCGGGATGTGCCGCTTTCTCGAAATTCTTGTAACGTCCTGTTTCCTCACATTTGCTGAAGGCGAGGGGGATGGTGGTGGTGCGGCTGGCATTGAGGCGCTGGCCCCAGAAGCTGTCGGTAACTTTCACCGATGTGAAGGGCACAGGGGTGATGGGATAGCCGTGCGGATTTTGCGCCGCGAAAACATTTGATGCCACAAGCAGTAGGGTGGCGGTGATGATGTTTTTTCTCATAATACGCTTTAGTTATTTTGTTCGTTTGTAATTTTGATGCAAAGGTAATAAATTTTTTCAATATGATGATAAAATAATCGTCCACAAAGAGAAAAAAAACGTCTAAAAATCGTTTTTAAGACGATTGTTTCATTTTTAAAGACGATTTTTACACCTTTTATAATATATATAGGCTACCTTTGCCGTCGAAATCGTTAAAGCCAAATCAGAAACAATAAAAATATTCTTACAGATGAAAAAATTACTCTTTCTATGTATCAGCCTGCTAACGGCGACGGCTTCGATGGCGAGCCACACATTCACTGTGGACAGTAAACAAGGGGCGGCGATACCGTCAACGATGTACGGCGTGTTTTTCGAAGACATCAATTTCGCCGCCGACGGAGGACTTTATGCCGAATTGATTGCCAACCGCTCCTTCGAGTATCCTGTGCACTTGCAGGAGTGGAAAGTATTGGGAAATGTGGAGGTAAGGGATGAGAAGCCGGCATTCAGCCGCAACCCCCATTATGCGCGCCTCTCGCATACCGGCCATTGGGCAAAGCAGACGGGTTTGGAAAACCGCGGCTTCTTCGGCATCGGCATACAGAAAGGCAAGAAATACAATTTCAGCGTCTATGCCCGTAAATCGAAAATGCAAGGCGATGACTGTATGCTGAGAGTGGATATGGTAAACTCCCATAACGACATTTTCAATAACGACACGATACGCGTGAACAGTGGCGAATGGAAGAAATACACCCTTTCGTTTACTGCCGAGATTACGGAGCCCAAGGCCTTGGTGAGACTGCTGTTGGCCTCCTGGGACGGCATCGATATCGACCATGTGAGTCTTATGCCCGCGGATAATTGGAACGGCATGCGTCGCGACCTCGTGGAGCAGCTTGAAGGTCTCAAGCCCGGCGTCTTTCGTTTCCCCGGAGGATGTATCGTGGAAGGTACCGACTTGCAGACACGCTATCAGTGGAAGAACACCGTTGGCGAGGCAGAGAACCGGCCGATCAACGAGAATAGATGGAATTATAATTTCGATTACCGGCCTTTCCCGAACTATTATCAGAGCTACGGACTGGGCTTTTATGAGTATTTCCTCCTCTCCGAGCACCTCGGAGCCGCCCCGCTGCCCGTAATCAGCTGCGGCATGGCCTGTCAGTTTCAGAATGGAGGCCCCGACACCACTTATTATGTTAAGATGAAGGATTTGCAGCCCTATATCGACGATGCCCTCGACCTTATAGAGTTTGCCAACGGCAGCACCAGCACGAAGTGGGGTGCGATACGTGCGAAGCTGGGACATCCGCAGCCTTTCGGACTGAAATACCTCGCCGTGGGCAATGAGCAGTGGGACAGTCTGTATTTTGAGCGTTTAGAGCCTTTCGCAAAACAGATAAGGGCGAAATATCCTGACATTCAACTTGTTGGCAGCAGCGGCCCGTATCTCGGCGGCGAATGGTTTGACGACGGTTGGAAAGAGATGAGGAGGTTGAAAACCGACCTCGTGGATGAGCATTACTACGTGAGTCCGCAGTGGTTCCTGCATAATGCCAACAGATATGACAACTATCCCCGCAAGGGTCCGAAAGTCTTCGCCGGAGAATATGCCGCTCACGAGCCGGAGTTTAACGAGGCAGAGCCGACAGGCAGGAACACCTTCAACTCCGCCCTTACCGAGGCAGCCTTTATGACAGGTTTAGAGAGGAATGCCGACATTGTGGAGATGGCCACCTACGCCCCGCTCTTCGCGCATGTGGAAGGGTGGCAGTGGAGGCCCGACCTGATTTGGTTTGACAACCTGCAAAGCGTGAGGACGCCGAATTACTATGTGCAGCAGTTGTATTCCCTCAACAAAGGCACAAATATGCTTAAGATTACCGAAAACGGAAAGGCTATAGAGAACATGCCCCTCTTCGCATCGGCTGTTTATGACAAGAAGCAGGGTGCCAGCATCGTGAAAATCGTGAATGCCGGCGACAAAGACGAGGATATCGAACTCGTATTGCAAGGTGTGAAAAATCTTAAGTCATGCACAATCACCCAGTTGCATGGAGCCTCCGATGCCATCAACACTATCGACAAAAAAGATAATGTGGTGCCTATGACAAAAGAGCAAGAAGTGAGCGGAAACAAAGCACAGATAAAAGCTCCGGCACACACATTCTTAGTAGTGACGCTAAAATAATTTCATCATATTATAGGTTTTTTAAGTTGTGGTTACTAATAAAGCCCGGTCGTGAGACCGGGCTTTATTGTGGTTATATGGAATTGTCGTTATTGTGCTTTGATGCTCATTGCGAATCCTCCGCCTGATGCTAAATGAAGCTTCATCCGGCTGCCGTTGCTCACCGTCTCGCTCTTCACGGCATAGTCTTCGGCGTCGCGGTCGGCATTGATGCCGTCGGTGAATATCGTGGCCTTGTAGGTCTTGCCTTTCGGGAGGAAGTCGAAAGCCAGTTCTATGTCGCGGCCGTCCCAGTTCGTCTGTCCTGCAACATAATAGTTACCGCCCGTCTGCCTTTCTGTAACGATATATTCCCCTATCTCGCCTTGCAGGATGGCCGTTGACTCAAACACCACGGGCAGGGAGCAGATGAAATCCGTGCATTCCTGTTCCCGCTCATAGCTCGTGGGACTGTCGGCGAGCATCGTGAAAGGACTGTCGTGCACGATGTAGCAGGCGAGCTGATGGCAGCGGGTGCCCATGCTCACCGGCTTGGTGTATATCGCGCGCCAGTCGCCTTTCGTGCCGTTGCGCATGGCTCCGGGGGTGAAGTCCACCTGTCCGGCCATCATACGGATATACGGGAATGTAACATCATAAAGCGGCATGTTATTTTCCAAGTTTGTCCAACGGCTCTCTTCCATTCCAAACACGCTCTCGTAATTTAACACGTTGGGGTATGTGCGGTTGAGGCCCACAGGAGTGTATATGCCGTGCAGGTCGAGCAAAAGACGGTATTTGGCGCAGCATTTGGCGAGCCTCTCCACCATCTCCACGGCAGTCTGGTCGTTGCGGTCCATAAAGTCAACCTTGAATCCGGCCACGCCCATGGCTGAGTATTTCTGGCATATAGTCTCGATATTCTCGTCCATGACATTGAATACCGACCACAATACAATGCCCACATTCTTGCTCTTGGCATATTTCTGCAGTTCGTCGAAACGTATTTCGGGAATCGGGTTTAGGATATCTCCCTCCTTGGAGTTATACCATCCTTCGTCGAGCACGATATACTCGATGCCGTTTTTATTTGCGAAGTCTATATAATATTTATAGGTGTCGAAATTTATGCCCGTCTTGAAGCTCACTCCCCTCAGGTTCCAGTCGTTCCACCAGTCCCAGGCCACTTTTCCCGGTTTGATCCAACTCGTGTCGCCGATTTTGTTGGGAGTTGCCAAGGCATACACGAGATTGCAGACCGGCATCTCCGTGTCTTTCTCCGTAACGGCGATGACTCTCCAAGGGTAGGCCCTTGCCCCGCTGCTCTTTGCGATAAAATCCTCTGCCTTTGCCACGTGGGTCATGTGCCGCCAAGGGTAATAAGCCATTTCCTTGGGGTAGGGAGCCATTTCCGCCCTCAGATTTCCCCCTTGCGGTTTCAGGAACATGCAAGGATATTCCTGCACATCGCTCTCTAAAATCGTCAGTTTCGCCTTTCCGCAGTCCACCGTCGCCGGCAGGAACGCTATCTTGTCCTTGGCGTCGCCGATGCGTGCCGTGTCGTAGATATTCTGGAAAGCCATGGCAAACGGCTCCTTGTCGTTGGTGGTGTATGACAGCCACGCCTTGCGCTCCTTTCCGAAATTATAGGATGCCGTCTCGTTTTTCACCACCGTCTCGCCCTTGTTTGAAGTCAGGAAGCGGTATGCCACGCCATCGTCATACATGCGCACCTCCAGCGAGAAGCCTCCACCTATATTATATAGATAGCGGCGGAAGGACGTCTTAAAACTCTTCTGGCGGTAGAACGGCGCGGGTACCGTCTCCTCTATCTTCTCACCGCGCGAGGAAGAGAGACGCACATCAGAGCCGATGGAGACGGAGGATGTTTGCATTCCTATCTCCGAGGGAAGCAGGAGCTGCTCGCCGTCGAGCGACACACTGAGCGACAATTGAGTACCGTCGCTGATAACAGCCGACAAGCGGCCGGAGGGCGACACCGCCTTTTGGGGTTTCGCCTCGATACCTGTTGCTGTCATTATCGACAGCAGAAAAAATAATACCTTTCTCATAACTCAATATTAATATGCGCAAAGGTAGGAAATCTTTGCTAACAAAAATGAAAAAATAGTCTAAAAGATGAAAAAATACGTCTTTTTCAGCCTTTGCGGACGATTTTTTCATTCCTTTGGACGATTATTACATCCTTTAAATAAAAGAAATAGTTACTTTGCAGCACCAAATCAAGCACAATAAACGTATGAAAGAAGCATTACTTACTATCGGTTTATCTATTTTTACCGTTTCGATACAGGCACAAGTAAAAGAAGTGCCTTTCACCAATGTGCAGCTCAACGACGCCTTCTGGTCGCCGCGTATAGAAGTCAACCGCACCGTGAGCATACCCTCGGCATTCCGGGAGTGTGAGAAAAACGGAAGGTTCGACAATTTCGCCATCGCCGGAGGGTTGATGAAGGGAGAGCACAAGGGCGACTTCTCCTTCGACGACACCGACCCCTATAAGGTTATCGAGGGAGCCAGTTATTCACTCGCCGTGCATTACGACAAGGCCTTAGACCACTATTTAGACAGTGTCATTGCCATCATCGCATCGGCACAGGAGTCAGACGGATACCTCACCACATGCGTTACTAATAAATGTACGCGCCTGTCAGGATGGTGGGGCACACACAAATGGGAGAAGATTAACAGCCATGAGCTCTACAACTCCGGCCACCTAATCGAGGCTGCCGTGGCTCATTATCTGTCAACAGGCAAGAAGAGTCTGCTCAACGTGGCAATAAAGAATGCCGACCTGGTATGCAAGACCTTCGGTCCCGCCGAAGGACAGATACACCGCCCCTCCGGACACCCGATAGCAGAAATGGCACTCTGTAAATTATATAAGGTGACAGGCAACAAAAAATACTTAGAGACGGCGAAATATTTCGTGGAGGAGACAGGTCGTGGCACCGACGGGCACACGCTGAGCGAATACAGCCAGGACCATAAGCCCATTCTGCAGCAAACAGAGATTGTGGGGCATGCCGTGCGTGCCGGATACCTCTTCTCGGGTGTCGCCGACGTGGCTGCCCTCACTGGCGATGCCGAATATTTCCATGCCTTAGAGAGGATATGGGAGAATATGGCATCCAAGAAACTCTTTGTGACAGGAGGCATCGGAAGCCGTCCGCAAGGAGAGGGCTTCGGACCCAATTATGAGTTGAACAATATGACGGCATACTGCGAGACCTGTGCTTCGATAGCAAACGTGTATTGGAACTACAGGATGTTTCTCGCCACCGGCGACTCCAAGTATGTTGACGTGTATGAGAGGGCATTATACAACGGCGTGATGAGTGGCGTGTCGCTCTCCGGCGACAAGTTCTTCTACGACAACCCCTTGGAGTCTATGGGGCAGCACGAGAGAGCCAAATGGTTCGGTTGTGCCTGCTGTCCTGGCAATATCACCCGCTTCGTGGCCAGCGTGCCAAATTATATCTATGCCACCGAGGGTAACGACATCTTCGTAAACCTCTATATCGCAGGAAAAGCCAACATAAAGACAAAGCAGAATGACATCGAGGTGGTGCAAACCGGCGACATGCCATGGCAAGGCAACACCACCATCACCATAAATCCTAAGAAGAAGGCCAATTTCAGCCTCAGACTCAGAATCCCCGGATGGGCACAAAACAGCCCCGTCCCCACGAACCTCTATACATACACACAAGAGGCAGAGGGATACACAGTGAAAGTGAACGGCACGAAGGTGCAGGGGCAGTTGAAAAACGGATACCTCTATATCACGCGCAACTGGAAGAAAGGCGACAAGGTAAGTGTTGACTTCCCGATGCCGGTGAGAAAAATCAAGGCCAACGACAATGCCGAGGACGACAGAGGCAAGCTCGCCATTGAGCGCGGACCTATAGTATATTGCATCGAAGGCATCGACCAGGCCGACGGAAAGGTCTTCAACAAGGCAATTCTCGAAAAGACAACTTTCAACACCAATTTCGACAAATCGCTGCTCTCAGGCGTGATGACACTCACCGCAGAGGCAGAGGAGATAGAAACCGACGGAAGCGTGAAAAAAGTTACTGTAAAGGCAGTGCCCTATTCCACTTGGAACAACCGCGGGGCAGGACAGATGGAAGTGTGGATACCCACATCCGTGGCCTACGCACACGCCACACCGCAGCCTACGATTGCAAGCACAGCACAGACGGTGACGATACAGGCCCCGATACAGAAAGACGCACCCGAGAGCGCATCCATAGAAGGAGAGGCCTGGGGAGCCAACGACCAGTGGGAGCCGAAACGCTCTTCAGACATCAGCAAACCATACCACTATTGGTGGCTCAAAAACGGAACCGTGGAGACTTTGGCATATAAGTTCGACAAAGAATACGAGGTGAGCAACGTGGAAGTGTATTGGCTCGACTTCGACCACTACGACGGAAACTTCAGAACCCCCGAGAGTTGGAAGCTCTACTACCGCGACGGCGACACCTGGAAAGAGGTGGAGGCATTAGGCGAATACACCGTGGATAAAGACAGGTATAACAGCCTTGACTTCAAGCCCGTGAAAACCACAGGGCTCAAGATTGCCGCACAACTAAGAAAAGGAGAGAGCGGGGGCATCATCGAGTGGAAAGTGAACGAAAAGTGAACGAAAAAATTAAAAAAGAGAGATAAGTTTAATTAACAAAACCTAAAAGTAAAAGCATGAAAAGAACAAATGGCAATTACGGCTTTAAGAATGGCAAGGCCATGATCAAAGCCACAGCATGTTTGCTACTGGCCACCGCAAGCGCAAGTCCTGCTTTGGCAAGAGAAGAGACATCTGAACAGACTGTCACGGCAACCGCCCCGGATGGTACGGTTACGGTGAAAGGAACAGTGAAAGACGCCGAGGGCGAGCCGATTATCGGTGCCAGCGTTGTGGAAAAAGGAAGAGCAAGTAACGGAACCATTACCGACATCAACGGTAACTACACACTCACGGTGAGAAAAGGAGCATCGCTGATTGTGTCTTACGTCGGCTACCACACACAAGAGCTCTCTGCTGCCCAAGGGTCGGCGATAACTCTTGAGGAAGACCTCAAAACCCTCAACGAGGTGGTGGTAATCGGTTACGACACACAGAGGAAAGGCGATGTTACCAGTGCTATCACAAGTATTAAGGAAGACGACTTCCTCACAGGTAAAATCGGCGATGCCGCCGAGCTTATCAAAGGTAAGGTCGCAGGTTTGAGCATCGTGAAGTCATCTGGCGACCCTAACGCCTCATCAAGCATTATGCTCCGTGGTATCACCACCCTCGAGGGAAGCGTGGAGCCCCTCGTGCTCGTTGATGGTATCGAAGGCTCACTCACCACGGTGGCCCCGGAAAATATCGCATCCATCGACGTGCTCAAAGACGCCTCGGCAGCTGCCATCTACGGTACCAGAGGCGCCAACGGTGTGATTATCATCACCACCAAGACAGGTCGCAGGGAGCAAAAGGCAGAGGTTACATACAACGGATACCTCACCTTCTCCAACTGGTATAAGAAAGCCAAGTTCATGGATACCAACGATGTTATTTACGGACGTACTAACTACTCATACGAAGGCTATGACACCGACTGGCTCAAGGCAGTGACAAGAAAAGCCGGATACACACAAAACCACTCTCTCTCAATCAGGGGAGGAGGCAAGCACAGCACATATTCTGGAAACGTGGCTTATACCGACCAGCAAGGTATAATGAGAAAGAGCGACAGCCGCGACCTCAAGATGCAATTGGACCTGACACAGTTCTTCCTCAACGATATCGTGAAGGTGAACCTCAACCTCTTGTACACACGTCACAAGAACACCAACAACGACAATACCTACGTGTATAGGCAGGCATTAATCCACAACCCCTCATCGCCCATCTATAATGCAGACGGCAGCTACTATGAGGAGTTCAGCCGCTTCCAGTATTACAACCCTGTGGAGATACAGAACGAGATGATTGGCGACACCCGCAGCCACCTGGCACAGCTCACAGGTAATGTTACCGTGGAGCCTATCAAGAACTGGCAGACCAACCTTATGCTCTCATTGAAAGAGACAGGTTCGGAAAGCGAGACTTATTATACCGACAAATACTATTCACAGGTAACAGCGGATTGCGCAGGATGGGCATCGAAGTCAACAGGCAACAGCAGGAGCGACAACCTGGAGCTCACCACGAAATACAGCTGGACAATGGGCGAGCACCGTATGTCGGCACTCTTAGGATACAGCTACCTGTATAATGTCTATGACGGATATGGAGCCGGCAACGGTAACTTCCCCTCACAGTACTTCCTGTACAACAACATCGGTTTAGGAACATACCTCAAAGACGAGGACCATACAGCAAGCATGAGCTCTTATAAGAATGATAACCGTCTTATCGGTTTCTTCGGACGTCTTACCTACGCTTTCAGCGACAGATACAATGCTATGTTCAGCATCAGAAGAGAGGGCTCCTCAAAGTTCGGTGCCAACCATAAGTGGGGTACCTTCCCGGCAATCTCAGCAGGATGGACCATCAGCAATGAGAAATTTATGAAGAATGTAAAATGGCTCGACAACCTCAAGCTCAGAGTGGGTTACGGTGTTACCGGTGTCATCCCCAACGACCCGTATATGTCAATGACACTCTACTCCTACGACTCTTACGGAATGCACAGAAGCGCCACCGGCACGTGGGCACAGTCATTATACGTTACACAAAACCCCAACGCCGACCTCAGATGGGAGAAGACAGGAGAGTTTAACGTAGGACTCGACTGGTCGGTACTCAAAGGAAGACTCAATGGTACCATCGACTTCTATTCAAAGAAAACCGTTGACCTGCTCTACGACTACGCAGTGCCCGTTCCGCCAAACATGTACGGATATACCACTGCCAACGTGGGTAAGATGCGCAACACCGGTATTGAGGTGATGATCAACGCCATCCCCGTGAGGACCAAAGACTTCGAGTGGAACACCACCCTTACGATGTCGCACAACAGCAACAAACTGCTGAGCCTCTCCAATGACCTTTATGAGACCGACAACTTCCAGGAGGTTGGAAATGCCGGCGACCCGATCAGCGTGCCGACACACTGCATCGAGGTGGGTCACAGGATGGGTGACTTCTGGGGACTTAAGTCTGTGGGCGTGAGTGAGAACGGCGTGGTGCTCGTAGAGGTTAAAGACGCCTCCGGCAACTGGGTTGTTAAAGAGTTTGACACCAAATACAATGAGATTTCCAACCGCCAGAGATTAGGCAACGGTCTTCCCAAACTCATCATGGGCTGGGGCCACACCTTCAGATATAAAGACTTCGACCTCAACCTGCAGTTCACAGGACAGTTCGGATATCAAATCCTGAACCTCCAGAGGGCATTCTATCAGAACAACTCTATAGCCTACAACCGCTTGAAGAGCGCTGCTGACTATTACGGAGCCGTGAATACCGACCTTACCCCCGTCATTGATGAGGCTACAGGCGCACAGAAACAAGTGCAACTCAGCTCAAGTATGACCCAGGGTGTGTGGAGCGACTATATCGAGGATGGTGACTTCTTGAAACTGCAAAGCGCCACATTAGGATACACAGTGCCTCTGAAGGAGAGTTGGAAGAAATATGTTGAAAAGGTGAGAGTGTATCTCTCTGGTCAAAACCTCTTCTGTATCACCGGTTATTCAGGCCTTGACCCGGAGGTGAGCAACTATTTCCTCACTCCTGGCGTTGACTACAGAGACAAATACCCAACTGTAAGGTCGTTCACATTCGGAATGAACATCACATTCTAAACGCATTGCAATGGAAATTATAAAATCATTAAAAAGAGAAAAGTTATGAAATCAATAAAGAAAATAATAATTTGCTTGTCTGCCATAGCATTGCCGATGGTCTCCTGCACAAACCTCGATGAGACTATTTATGACCAGCTGGCAGCAGAGACCGTGGACGTCACTGACGAAAGCACCGTGCAGTCGATGATGGGAGAGGCATACGCACAATTCAGATACCTCTATTGGGGTTGGAACGGATATTTCGACCTCAACGAGGAGTGTGCCGACACATATATGACACCGAAGCGTATCGGTATCGGCTGGGGAGACCTCTATATCAATATGCACAAGCATTCTTGGAACTACTCACAAGGACACCTTGAGGGAGTATGGAACTACGCTTACAGCGGCATCGGATACGCCAACAAATGTCTTGACGTGCTTCCCGACTCCGGCAACAACCAGGCACAGATGAGATTCCTCAGGGCTATAAACTACTATATCCTTCTCGACGCTTTCCGCAACGTGCCTTTGGAGACAACCCAAAATGTGGAGGCAGGATACCTGCCAAAGCAAACCTCCTACGACACAATCTTCAATTTCTGTGTCAGCGAGCTCAACGCCATTAAAAAAGACCTCGGCGAGACAAGCGCTTACGGCATCCCCAACAAATATGCGGCATGCATGACATTGGCAAAACTCTACCTTAATGCCAACGTATATTTCGGAACCAACGATAACACCTGGTATTCCAAGGCTTTAAGCGAGGTAAACGAGGTGATAGAAAGTGGAAATTATACATTGGCAGCCAACTATTCCGACTGTTTCAAAGCCGACCTGAGCACTTGCAGTGAGATTATTTTCGCCATTCCTCTTGACAGCAAGAAAGCATCCCACAACTATTTGGTAAACAAATGTTTAGTGGGTGCGGGAGCTGCCGCTTACGGCTATAAAGGCTCACCCTGGAACGGCAGTTGCGCAGTTCCGCAGTTTATCGAGTCATACGACCCCGACGACAAACGTCTCGCTGCCACTTGGGCAGGAGGAGAGCAGCGTGAGGCTATAGAGAACAGCGACGGCACCTACACGCCGCAGGCTGGCGACCCCATCGCCTTCTCTGCTGACGACTGGGCAGGACAAGGAGTGCTCAACTACTCACTCAACGTACACTCTATCGACAACCCCGGCGCATATCAGCAAGAGGGCTACCGCTTCGTGAAAGAGGAAATCGTGGGCGGTGACAAAGGAACCTACGGTGATGACGTGCCGTTCTACAGACTCGCCGACGCCATGTTTATCAAGGCAGAGTGTCTGCTCAGATTAGGACAGAACGAGGATGAGGCAGCAAAACTTATCACACAGGTAAGACAGAGAGCTTTCGACTCTTCTGCTAAGGCAACACGTACTGCCGCCGACCTTAAGGGAGGAAGCAAGTATGACTACGGACACCGTGAATATACCTGTGAGGGATATGCCAACTGGGATCCCGCTTCGTTTGTGTCAACCTCCGAGGGTGGCGCTGACATAGAGTTTGGCGGACTTCTCGACGACCTCGCATGGGAATTCGTTGGTGAACATCACAGAAGACAAGACCTCATCAGGTTTAAGATGACCGACGGCAGAAACGTATTCAATGGTAAGTCGTGGTTCTGCAAAGACGCAACCACAGAGACCCACTGGGACGTGTACCCAATACCGGAGTCAGCTATGAAAGCTAATATATCGTTAAAGCAAAACACAGGTTACAGTAATTAATAGGAGGTAAGAATATGAAAAAGATATTTAATATTGCTTGCGGCTCTCTTTTGGCTCTCTCTATGAGCATGCTCAGCAGCTGCGGCGACAATAAAGACTATTCCAGCCTGCACACACTCTCCGACGCGGAGCTGGCGGAAATGGCAAGACAGGACTCCATCCTGAAGGCACAGAGGGAAAGCATTAATGCCGACCTCATCCTGGAGTATAGTACCGAAATAACTATAAGCAGCACGGCATACGACGGCTCGTCGGTGACTGTTGACATGCAGCAGATTGCCGACCTCTTCGGAGTATCCTTAGACGACCTGCTTGCAGCCCTCGACCCCGAAGCAGAATCCGACCTCGAAATCGGCGGCTTTGCCATCAACGGGACGACACATGCCGATGAAGGCTCTATGAGCAACACCAATGCCGCTTGGGGACACTGGTGGGATGCCAATGGCGATGTTACCACGTGGGGCGAGTCCGCTATGGTATTTGCAGAGTTCAACCCGGAGACATCAGCATTTGCTGTGGGACAATACCCCGGTCACCTCACAGACGGACAGACAGTGACATTCTATGAAGGACTTAAGTATCAGGACAAGAGAGCTGTGGTGAAAATCACTGTAAACGCACAGGCAAGAGGAGAAGTTTCTGCGACGGTTGTCAACGTACAGTCGGTAACCCTGACCACATTGCCTAAGAGCACTTACGACGCTGAAATTGTGGAGGGTATCGACTACGACAAGATTTTGAGCGACTTAGGCGTAAGCAGCTTCGATGATGTTACTTGGATTGCAGTGAATGCCGATGGCAGCTATGCACAAGAATACACTGCCGACGCACCGGGCTTCTGGTTTAATAAAGATGGAGGTGCCGGCTCGTGGGGCGATGACGCAAGCGTATATTGCGGTTATTATGACGGCGCAGTCAGGGTTGGACAGTTCCCCGACCATAACGAGGCAGGCACATCGCTTACAATCTATTTCGGCGCAATGGCAGGCTCTAAGATTGAGATACTCGAGATTACAATCAACTTCCAGGAGTATGAAGACCCGGAGACAGCCCCCGAGGGAACACCGGAGTCGATAGAGAAGACCATCACTTTCACTAAGCCATACACCGACGACTATGCAACCGTGGAGTATGACGTGCAGGAAGAATTGCGCAACGCATTTAAGATGACCACTTATCAGATTTTCAAGGCTTACAAAAGCGGAGACCTCAAAGTATATGTGCAGGCAGTTTCTGACGAGGAACCAGAATACACCGCCGAAAAACCGGGATACTGGATGGACAGCGAGGGCAACTCCATAGAATATGACAAGGGTATAGTATGGATGTCATTGGGTACCAGCGAGACAGAACTGTATCTCTATGGCGGCAACCATCCCGACAACTGCAGTCCTACAGGACAGTCAGTGCCTATCAAGTTTATCATCGTATGCAACGGCGTTACTGCCACATACAATATCACGTTTGATATTACTGCAAAAGAAAGTTAAAAAGTTAATAATAGAAAAATATGAGAAAGACATCGTTTTTGGTTCTCTTCACTCTGTTACAGGCAGCTTTAATGCTGTCCTGTAGCAGCAGTGACGATAACAACAGCACAGGAAATATCGTCAGCATTGCAGAGACAGAGGTGCAACTGGAAGCCGACGAGACATATCGTTCCGTGGATATCACCACACGTCAGATATGGAATGCCACATTGGACGAGACAGGAAAGCAGTGGTTAGAACTCGAAAAAGCCAAAGGCAACGGAGGAAAAACGGAAGTGGCCTTCTCTTGCTCGAAAAATACCACTAAGAATGCCCGCCAAGGCAATATCATTGTAACATGTGGAAGCGAAAAAGTTACCATCAAGGTTACACAGGCGGCTTCGGAGACAGAGATTCTCAACTCTTCAGACATTAAGGACTACGATAAATACTACAAACCGAAGGAGTTCGCGAAGATGGACATGCTTTCAAGCGATTCTAAATGGTCGTTTACGAGAATGAAACAGAGCGAGCACTTCTTCGTGTTCTGGGAGTCAGGCTTTGGCGACGACCCTAATTCCGACGACGTTCCATCATCGTTGAGAGTGGATATCGACGACCTCCTCAAAAAGGCAGAGCAGTTCTATACAACGAATATCACCAAGCTTCAAATGGCAGTTACAGACAAGGGCGTGTCGCAGCTTGACAACTACAAGATGGAGATTTATCTTCTGTATCAGACAGAATGGCTCGCCACCGGCGGCGGCTACGACGATGTCATTGGCGCTTTATGGGTGAACCCGTCAACCTGTCAGCCCGTGGGCTCCACTATAGCTCACGAGATAGGACACTCGTTCCAATATCAGGTGTATTGCGACAAACTCCTCAACGGCGGCACCAACGACTATGGGTCAGGCTTCCGCTATGAGCCTGGAGGCGGCCAGGGATGCTGCTTCTGGGAGCAGTGCGCACAGTGGCAGTCATATCAGGACTATCCTGAGCAGGCCATCGACAACTACCACTTCAGTGTGTGGATGAGCAATCACCACCGTCATTTCGAGCATGAGTGGCAGAGATACGCCAGCTACTGGCTGCAATATTACTGGCAGGACAAGCACGGCGACACCGCATTAGGAAGAGTATGGAACGAGTCGGCATCGCCTGAGGACGCCATAGGAGCATATATGCGCATCTTCTGTAACAACAGCTATGACGTGATGAAGAAAGAGCTCTTCGAATATGCCCAGAAATGTGTTACCTACGACTTCAACGCAGTGAAGAGCTATGTGGGCACACAGTATGAGAGCTACAGCACGAAACTCTACAGCACCGGCGACGGCTATTATCAGGTGGCTTATTCCAACTGCCCCAGTTCCACCGGTTTCAATGTCATTCCTTTAGAGGTTCCGACATCAGGAACGACAGTTACTGTTGACTTCACCGGTCTTGCAGCAGGAAGCGCATTGGCAGAGGGAGACCCCGGCACGCAAATCGACGGCGACGGCAAAACAGTAGGAAATACGACGACCTACAACAATGTCGGCAAAGGCGAGGAAGGATGGGCCTACGGCTTCGTGGCATTGCTCAACAACGGCACGAGAGTGTATGGCGACATGTATGAGACACAGGGCACAGGAGAAGGACAGGCAACATATACCGTGCCTTCAAATGTGAAGAAGCTGTGGCTCGTGGTGCAGGGCACTCCGAAGTCATACCGCCTGCATGCCTGGGACGAGAAGGAGAGCAACGATGACCAGTGGCCGTACAAAATAAAGGTCAGCGGCACTGACATCGCAGGTTATTTCGCCATCGACACCACTAAAGACCCGACAGATGTGGAGTTCACATATAATCTTACTTGCGACGCCTCAAGCAGTGAATACCTACAAGGCACCATCAACCTGCAAGACAACGGTGACATCAAGACACTGGCACAAGCCTTCGTAATGGAGCCCTCCGTGCTTAGCGGATACACATCGACAATCTCGGCAAACAGCACCGGAACTCCCGAGGAGGGCAAGGTGGTTCTCGGACTCTTGCAGCCCGACGGCACTATCAACTACTCTTATACCGCCAATGCCGGTTTCTATTGCACGGCAGAGGGCAACCAAGGCTCTTGGAGCAATTCCGACCCGTTGTGGTTTGAGTATGACAAAGACAACTTTATCATCACCTACGGACAATATCCGGGCAAGACCACGGCAGGCACCACTTATACTATAAAACCTGTTCTCGTATATACGAAGAATGGAGTGCAGTATAAAGCGACATTTGTTCTTAACATGCAATACTAAGCTGCTTTAAAAGGTCAAGGGAGCTGTTTTTGCTCTCTTGACCTTTAAAAAATAACCTTTTGGCGGGTCATCTGAAAAAAAATTAGTAATTTTGCAGAAATTATTGCAAATTATGAGAAAGACTATAATATCACTGCTCTTGGCCATTTTTGCCGCCACCTCCTTTATGGCTGCAAAGACTGGCTCTATTGTGCGCAACATCACTATGACCGACGGGTTGAAGTCAAACACCGTAAGGAATATCGTGGAAGACAAATACGGGTTTATATGGTTTGGAACCGACAACGGCCTCTGCCGTTTCGACGGACTGCAGACAACGGCCTTCGAAATTCCCGACAATGGCATCGACCAGTTCATAGTAGCTCTTCAAAGTATTGAGGAGGGTATTATAGCAGGAACCTCCAACGGGGCATATTTGCTAAGTTTTGATACCGAGAAATTCACAAAAATAGCACTTGACGAAAACAAACTTATATCCGACATTGCCACTGACAAAGAAGGCAATGTATGGATGACAACATCGAAAAACGTTTATAAATACAAAATTGCAACTAAGGAAATAAAGAAATATTCGCTGCCAAACAAATATATAGAAATCAACAGCGTATATGTTGACAATAACAACCAGACCTGGCTGCTCACGTCGAAAGAAGGGGAGGAGCTCTTCCGGCTTAACAAGGCAAAGGACGCCTTTGTGCAAGCATCGACGACAACAGGCATTTACTCTTATACCATGCTCCAGACAAAAGACGGAAGCATTTATTTGGGAACATGGGAAAACGGACTGAAAAAAATGAATCCCGACGGCACCTTTACCAACGTGCTGACAGCTGCCCCCGGGGCAATGGGATACCACATACACTGCCTCTATGACTACGGACCGGGAAAGCTCCTCGTGGGATGCGACGACGGCATCATAGAACTGAATACCCACGACGGCAAGTGGGAGAAAATAAACAGCGGCCACACAATACGCGACAGGTTCGTATATTCTGTTATGAGAGACAAAGAGGGTGGGCTTTGGTATGGAACCTTCTACAACGGAGTGACATACATACCGCCCATATCAGAGAGGTTTGAGACCTACGGCAACGACGAGCAGCCGACAATGGGCAATATCGTCAGCTGTTTCTGCGAAGACTCAAAGGGCAATATCTGGGTGGCCACCGACGACGGAGGAATGGAATGCTATAACCCCGTCACGAAATCCTTTGTCAACTTCCCGGCAAGAGAGAGACTGCAAAAAATGAATATCCACGCCCTCTACAGCGAGGGCGACAACCTCTGGATAGGCACATATACCGACGGTATAATGAAAATGAATACCAGTAATTGGAATATTAAGCGCTATCCCTACGACCAAGGAAAGCCGGAGAGCAGTTGCTACGCATTATACAAAGACAAGCAAGGCACACTATGGGCAGGCACGATGAGCGGAATGTGCGTGTATGATGAGAGCAACGACTCCTTCCGCGTGGTAAAACCACTCTACACTGTGGTCATCGACATTATAGAAGACAACAGCGGCAACCTGTGGTTCGCAACACAGGGAGACGGACTGTGGAAATATTCGAGAAACAGTAAACAGTGGAAAAACTACAAGCATGATGACAGTGAGAATTCTTTGTCAGACAATCAGATAAACTCCTTGTGTATCGACAGCGACAACCAATTGTATGTGGCAACCTCCAACGGTCTGTGCGTTTACAACAGTCAGAAAGACAATTTCACCCGTCAAAAGATAGAAGCGCCGAGCAATGATATCTGTTGCGTCATCTCTGATGACGGATGCCTGTGGATTTCCACGGCCAACGGACTGGTGAAGTATATCAAAGGCGAGACGACACAGGTGTTTAACCAATACGACGGACTCGCCAGCGGACAATTCCGCAACAACGCGGGATTGAAAGCCTCTGACGGTAAGTTGTATTTCGGAAGCGTAAACGGATTCTGCACGTTCTATCCTTATCAGATAAAAGCCAACAACAGAGCCCCGGCAGTGTATATCACCGGCATAGAATTATACAATAAACCTGTGGAGACTGGCAGCGAGAAACTGCCACTGTCGCTCTCGGCAATCAAACAGCTCGAATTGTCGAGCAGCGATAATATGCTTGGCATTTCCTTTGCCGCCCTCAGCTACTGCTCACCGCAGAAAAACCAGTATGCTTATATGCTTGAGGGGTTTGACAAAGACTGGATATACACAGGCAATAACAACCACGCCACTTATACCAACCTGCCGGCAGGGACATATACCTTTAAGGTGAAGGCGACCAACAACGACGGTTTGTGGAGCAATAAGGAGGCAACACTGAAAATCGTCGTCCATCCCCCCTTCTGGTGGTCGTGGCCGGCAAAACTCCTCTATCTCTGCCTGCTCGCGCTCGGCATCTATTTCTACACACACCTGAAACTGAAAAGAGCAGACCACAGGCACAAGAAAGAGATACAGCGGCTGAATCAGCAAAGGGAGTCGGAGGAGAAAGAGGCAAGGCTGAAATTCTTCACTATGGTGGCCCACGAGATAAGGACGCCGGTATCGCTGATTATAGGACCCTTGGAAAGCGTGATGACAAAATTGCAGAACACCGATGAGGGAAAGACGGTTGACAAAGACCTGAATATCATCGAACGCAATGCCAACAGACTATTGGACTTGGTGAATCAGTTGCTTGATTTCAACAAGGTGAAACACGATGCCGTGAGCGTGCATTTCGCACCCCACAACATCGGCAAAATCATGCAGGCCGTGGCGGAGAGGTTTGAGCCTACGCTAAAACAGAAGAATGCCACCCTCACAGTGAAGTATCCCCCACAGGATTTCACCGCCACCGTTGACGGGGAGGGACTGACGAAAATCATCAGCAACCTGATGAGCAACGCAAATAAATACACGAAAGACAAGGTGGCGCTCAGTTGCGAAACCGGCAAAGACACGTTCACGATTTCAGTGGAGGACAACGGACAGGGTATAAGCAAGGAGGAGCAGAAGAAAATCTTCGATGAGTTTTATCAGGCAAAAGACAATAAGCCTGGCACCGGCATAGGACTCAACATAGTGAAAAGTCTCGTTGGCAAGCATAACGGAAAGGTTACTATTGAATCAGAATTGCAAAAAGGCTCAATATTCAAAGTAACACTGCCTATAAACCAGGACGTGCAGATAGGAGAGGCGAAAGAGGACATCACTCAAGAAGAAACAGTTCAAGAGGAAACATCGATGGCGGCTGTCGAAACGCCTGCCCTCAGCGATGCCGTTGACAGTGTGCTGATAGTGGAGGACGATGACGACATGAGGAACTTCCTTAGCGCGAACTTCAGCGATAAATACACGGTTTATACTGCGAGCAACGGCAAGGAGGGTTTGCAGGCATTGCAAAGTCATCAGGTTACACTTATCGTGAGCGACTGGATGATGCCCGAGATGGACGGGGCGGAATTCTGCAAGGCGGTGAGAAAGGATGCCAACACCAGCCATATTCCTTTCGTGCTGCTGACAGCAAAAACCGACGATGCAAGCAAGACGCAAGGAATGGACTGTGGGGCTGACGCATATATCGAAAAACCGTTCTCGATGAAATATCTTGAGGCGTGCATAAGGAATATTATCGAGATGCGAAAACTCCTGATGAGCAAATTCTCTACCCATGCCGACCTGCCACTAACGTCGATAGCGAAAACGGAGGTCGATAACACGCTGCTCACACAAATGAGCAAGATAATAGAGGATAATATCGACAGCCCTGAACTATCGGTGAATTTCCTCGCAGAGCAGCTGGGAGTAAGCAGAAGCGGACTCTTCGCAAAAATCAAAGCCCTCGCCGATGTTACGCCCAACGAAATGATACAGGTGGTGAGACTCAAAAAAGCCGCCGAGCTGATGACACAAAACAAATACCGGGTGAACGAAATCTGCTATATGGTGGGATTCAGCAGCCCCTCATATTTCACCAAATGCTTCCAAAAGCAGTTCGGAATGAGACCGGCGGAATATATAGCGCAAAACAAAGAATAACAACATCGCAATAAAATTTAAATTATGCATAAACTTTTCGACAATATGAAACAGACACTTGGCGGTTGTCTGAAATCGAGCATCGCCCGTTGTATAAATATGATGAGCGCAGCAGCTATAAATATGAGAAGCGTGAAAACTATAAACAAGAGGAGCGTAGCAGTCTTTATTGCAGTACTTTCTTTTTCTGCCGTGCAGGCACAAAAACAGTTGTTCATTCCCGACTCGTTGAAGCCCTACGACCTTAACGACCCGGAGAGCCGCTGGTGCATGAAACATTCCACGGAGACAAAAGACGTAATCTTTTTCTGGGAGAAAGGGTTCGGGGACGACCCTGCCTGTCCACCAGACTTGGAAGGGCATAAAATGAGTTTTGACCTGAATAATTTGAAAAACAGGGTGCAGGGCTTTTACGACTATTTCCGCGACACCTTGCAGTTCCTCACTCCAGGCTCGAAAGCCGAGAAATATAAGATGATGGTTATGGTAAACTATTCCTTGGAGGGCACTGCATACGGAGGCACGTATGATGATTTCATCGGTGCCTTGTGGGTGGCTCCCAACCGCATACAAGATCAGCGTCTTAACTGTATGGCTCACGAGCTGGGACACTCTTTCCAACTTCAGATTCCTGCCGACAAAGCCGGTGATGCCTGGGGTGGCAGCGGCTTCTTTGAGATGACATCACAATGGATGCTTTGGAGGGTAAACCCGAAATGGATTGACGACGAGACATATCATTTCGACGCTTTTAAAAATCTTACGCACAGGGCTTTTCTCTCAATAAGCAATATCTACCACTCGCCATACGTGATAGAATGGTGGGCGGAGAAACACGGACTGCCAAGCATCGCAGAGCTTTACCGTCAGGGCAGGATAGGGGAGGACCCGGCGATGACGTATATGAGGGTGAATAAGCTGTCGCAAAAACAGTTTAACGACGAGATGTTCGACTGCTATTGCCACCTTGTGAATTTCGACTTCCAGCATGCACGTCAGGAAACCCGCAAATATGCCGCCACCTTCTCCACTCCTTTAGACACCTTGCAAGGGGGATGGATGCGGGTGAAAGCCGACCGCACCTTGGAGGACTATGGTTTCAATGCCATTGAAGTGCCGTTGAATACGAAGAAGGCTGTTGTGGAGGGCAAGAACATTATTTGTGCCTTGGTTGGAATAGCGAACAATGACGAATGCATTTATGGCAAAGCAGAGAAAGATAAGGCAGGGAAAGGCAAGGCGACAATAAAAACACCACGAAACACAACTCTTAAAAAGATGTATCTCGTGGTGATGGGAGCTCCCGAAAGTCATGTTATGCTCAACTATGAGGATGAGAGCACAAACAGGAAATATCCCTATAAGTTCAAACTTTATTAAAAGTCGAAGAAACCAATTTCTTATGATTCGAAGTCCACGAATTTTTAAGAAGTCGAAGAAGCCGAATCTTTTTAGAAATCGAAGAAACCGAGACCTTTGAGTTTCTCGATAAACTCCGACACATACTCGTATGTCGTCGCCGGCCACTGGTATCCCATTCTGTAGAGCACCTGCATGGTGAGGGAGTTCTCGCACGGAATGATGAAGAGTTTCTGTTCTCCCTCCTCATCGTATGCTATCATACTCGTGAGCAATTTTGCTTTCTCCGGGTCTTGGGATACTTCCCGTAAGCGTTTCGCATAATCCTCCTCCTCGGCAAACCTTATAGGAAGCTGACACTTGACCATCTGCTGTATCACATTCGCGAGAATGAAAGACTGGTGGTTGTAGGGGTGGAAGATTACATTGGCGTCGGGAGCCTGCGCGAGCAACAGGATTGCTTTCGCCGTCTCGTCGATAGGCGAGAACTCCATCGGCTCGTCGAGCTGTCCGTAAGGCACGCATCCGAGTAGTGCGGGGATTTTTATTCGTCCCATTGCCGAGTTGGTGTTGAAGTTTATCTGGAACTCCCCGTCGCTGTACCTTGGCGAGAGGTTTCCGACCCTCATGATCTTCGC
>Ga0065709_1029411_pt1 | contig 24154 bp, 21 predicted proteins | sample Hoacrofraction14_2_FD_59096 | JGI IMG/M metagenome (GOLD analysis project Ga0065709, IMG submission 59096) | Hoatzin crop microbial communities from Cojedes, Venezuela, sample from fiber fraction 14 v1 | ecosystem: Host-associated > Birds > Digestive system > Esophagus > Crop | place: Venezuela...
AAAAAAAAGATCCCACATAAGTGAGATCCTTGAGGCGCCGACCAGATTCGAACTGGTGATCAGGGTGTTGCAGACCCACGCCTTACCACTTGGCTACGACGCCGTAATCTCCCCGAGTAGGGCTCGAACCTACAACCCCTCGGTTAACAGCCGAGTGCTCTACCATTGAGCTATCGAGGATTATAATGTATTAAATTAAAAAGCGGAGAAGGAGGGATTTGAACCCTCGCGCCGGTTTCCCGACCTACACCCTTAGCAGGGGCGCCTCTTCGGCCACTTGAGTACTTCTCCGGGTCGAATTGTCCTTACCAATTGTATAGAACAATCTCTTTTATTCGCAACAAACAAGATAATACCAAAACTCTTTCTGTGTGTCAAGTCCGGTATTTAAAGTGTCAACCTATAGTTATCATATAGCGAATGACGGGATTCGAACCCGCGATGTCAGCTTGGGAAGCTGAAGTGTTACCACTACACCACATCCGCTCGTTTCTCTCGCGTCTGTAAATCATGCGCCTTGCGCATGATTTTGCTGTGCTTCGCACAGCGTGCCTGCTCTCGTTGTTCGCAGGTCCACAAGGACTCCGTCGCACCTGCGGTGCGCCACCTCGTGGATTGTCACACCACATCCGCCTATGTGTCTGTAAATCATGTGCTCTACCTTATCCATCTAATCCAAGATACACAGACATATACGGATCGGACAGATAGTACCACCTACTGCCATACTTATAGATATATCTCGTTATGGTACCGCTGTCCTGACTGCTGCCGTCCTCGGCCGTATAGGTTATATCGAAGCTTATCGCACGTATGGAGGATATCTCCATATCAACCGAAAATAGATCCTTCAACCCATCTGCCATGAGCTTACAGTAGTCACTCTCCACCTCGTAATCAGTTACATACGTGATATCATCATAGGTAACACCCGCCTGCAGTGTAAATGCATTCGTAGCCACCTCATCAAGGGACACCGCATAGCTGTCATATGCAGCCTGCCACTCTTCAGGATAACATGCATCCTTCAGAGCCTGTGCATCCGACTTCTCCATAGCACTATAGTACTTCTTAACTGCGCGCATCTTTCCATCCTTAAGATACATCACAGCCAGCACACCGCCGACTATAAGCACCACCGCTGCAATTATGATGATATACTTCTTCTTCGAAGAGTCACCCATGATTCTGTCCCCTCAATATACAGTTTATTATATACTCTCCAGATAGTCTATCGCTGCAGTCTCATACAGGTTGTTACCCTCACTGTCAACTATAACTATAACCGGTAGCTCCTCCACACGCAGCTTACGTATAGCCTCAGTGCCCAGGTCCTCGTATGCAACCACCTCAGCTGACTTGATACACTTTGATAAGAGTGCCCCGGCTCCTCCGACTGCTGCCATATATACGGCACCCGTCTCACGTATAGCCTCTATAACCTCCGGACTCCTCTTACCCTTACCTATCATGCCCTTCATACCCATGGACAAAAACCTCGGTGTGTACTTATCCATACGACTTGATGTCGTAGGTCCCGCCGAACCTATAACCTGTCCCTGTCTTGCCGGTGACGGTCCGAGATAATATATAAATGCTCCGCCCAGTTCTATCGGAAGCTTCTCTCCTCTGTCACATGCCTCGTACATCCTCTTATGAGCAGCATCTCTCGCCGTATAAACCGTACCCGTAAGATACAGATAATCCCCGGCTCTCAGCTCTCTTATAAGTTCACCACTGCACGGTACTTCTATATGTCTTTCCATCATCTCTATTCCCAAAAATGTTATCTCTAAAGCATTCTCTACAGCTCAACCGTCACATGCCTATCCACGTGACAGCACATATTTACTGCAAGCGGAAGTCCTGCTATATGAGTCGGATATGTCTCTATATTTACAGCAAGCGCCGTCGTACGTCCGCCGAGTCCGGCAGGTCCTATGCCGAGAGCATTTATACTATCCAGCAGCTCCGTCTCCAGTGCTGCTATATGCTCCTTATCACTGTGACCAGTTCTTGTAAGTGCCCTCTTCGACAACTCAGCTGCAAGCTCGAAGTCTCCACCGATTCCGACTCCCACCACAAAGGGAGGACATGCATTCGGACCGGCATCAGCCACTGTCTGTATAATCGCAGCCTTCACACCCTCGACTCCGTCTGCCGGCTTAAGCATATATACCTTGCTCATATTTTCACTACCGAAGCCCTTTGGAGCAACAGTTATCTCCAGCCTATCACCCTCTACGATATCATAGTGTATTATCGCAGGTGTGTTATCATTTGTGTTGACACGAATCAGGGGATCCGATACTACAGACTTTCTGAGATAGCCCTCACCATAGCCCTTTCTCACACCGCTGTTTATAGCATCCGTCAAACTGCCTCCGGTGATATGTACCTCCTGACCGACCTTTACGAAGAACACTGCCATACCCGTATCCTGACATATCGGTATCCTGTCCTCAGCAGCTATCTTCATATTTTCCAGCAGCTGTCCAAGCACACGCTTGCCCAGCTCACCGGTTTCCTCATCAGCAGCACGCCTTATGCCGTCACTCATCTCCGGTGACAGCTCGAGGTTTGCCTGTATGCACATATCAGCCACTGTGCTTATTATAGTTTCAACATCAATCTCTCTCACATCAGTCACCTACAGCAGTATCTCGTCCTTGTCACTTCCCTTGTCAAATCTCTTATACTTGAAGAAGTTATGTATCTTTACAGCTATATAAAAGATTGCAAGCATTACAAATATAAATGCAACCCAGTATGCTATACCCATAAGAAGATTCTGCAGCTCGCTCGTATCCGAGAGATTTGTCATCTCCTCTATCATTTCTTCCATATCAGATACCTCCGTCTCGCACCTACAACTTCGCTATCTACTCTTCCTTGTTATCAGAGCTACTCTCTGATGAGTTATCCTCATCATCTTCAAACTCATCAACTGTTGTATCAGAAACCTCTGTTTCATCCGATGTAGCCTTGTTCTGTCTAACCTTCGCAAGCCTTGCCACAACTACACCCTTCTTCAGATTTATCAGCTTAACGCCTGATGTTATACGGCTATATGTAGATATCTCATCACATCTCAGTCTGATGATGATTCCCTCTGTAGTTATCATCATGACCTCATGGTCATCATTTACAGCCTTGACACCGACTACATATCCTGTCTTCTCTGTAATCTTATAACACTTCAGCCCCTTACCGCCACGTCTCTGAACGTTAAACTCGGAAATGTTAGTTCTCTTACCCATACCGTTTTCGGTAACTATCAGAAGTGAACTGCCCTGAGTATTCATCTGCATTCCGACGATTTCATCGCCATCCTCGAGATTCATACCGATTACACCCATGGTGCTTCTGCCGGTATTTCTGATATCTGTTGCCTTAAATCTTATACACATACCATACTTGGATACCATAAATATATCTCTGGTATCGTCTGTAGTCTTAACCTCTATCAGCTCATCGTCATCCTTAAGTACTATACCTATGAGTCCGTTTCTTCTGATGTTAGCATAGTCCATCGCCGGTGTCTTCTTTATGATACCCGACTTAGTAACCATGATTATGGACTTATCTTCGCTGAACTCTCTGATAGGTATAACAGCAGACACATGCTCTCCCGCACCAAGCTGCAGCAGGTTAACTATAGCTGTACCCCTTGCAGTTCTGCTCGATTCAGGAATCTGATATGTCTTCAGCTTATATACTCTACCATGATTCGTGAAGAACAGTATATAGTTAAGGGTTGTGGTCATCAGCAGATCTTCGATATAGTCATCCTCTATGGTCTGCATACCCTTGATACCCTTACCTCCTCTGTTCTGAGCATGGAAGTTATCAACAGTCATTCTCTTGATATACCCGAGGTGAGTCATAGCAAGTACGGCAGGCTCATCATCTATCAGGTCCTCGTCTGTGAACTCATCAGCAGCCATACCTATGGATGTCCTTCTATCGTCACCGTACTTCTCTGCGATTACTGACATCTCATCTCTTATGAGTGCCAAAAGCTTCTTCTCATCTGCAAGGATACCCTTCAGATACTCTATCTTTTCCTTCAGCTCCTTATACTCAGCCTCCAGCTTCTCCTTCTCCAGACCTGTCAGAGCACGCAGTCTCATATCTACGATTGCCTGTGCCTGTGCATCCGAAAGTGCGAAGCGTGACATAAGGTTTGTCTTCGCCTCCGCTACATTTGCGGCAGCTCTTATGATACGTATAACCTCATCTATATTGTCAATAGCTATGAGGAGACCATCTACGATGTGAGCTCTCTCCTCAGCCTTATTGAGTTCGAACTTAGTTCTTCTGGTTACTACATCCTCCTGGTGACGTATGTAGTACTTAAGCATATCAAGCAGTGACAGCACCTTCGGCTGATTATCCACGAGTGCCAGCATATTTACGCCAAATGTATCCTCAAGCTGTGTATGCTTATAGAGATTGTTGAGCAGAAGATTTGCATTTACGTCATGTCTCAGCTCTATGACAATTCTCATACCCTCACGGCTGGACTCATCTCTCAGATCCGTGATACCGTCTACTCTCTTTGTCTTTACAAGCTCTGCTATCTTCTGTATAAGCAAGGCCTTGTTAACCATGTATGGAAGCTCTGTTACAACTATTCTCTGCTTACCCTTACCCATAGGCTCTATAGTTGATACGGCACGAACTCTTATCTTGCCCTTACCTGTTCTGTAAGCCTCCTCTATACCTGCTCTTCCAAGTATCTCAGCTCCTGTCGGGAAGTCGGGACCCTTCACTATGGTCATGATTTCCTCGATGGTTGTTTCCTTATCCTCTATGCGGTTGTCGATAATTCTGACTGCCGCATCTGTTACCTCACGGAGATTGTGAGGAGGTATATTTGTAGCCATACCTACAGCGATACCTGTTGTTCCGTTTACAAGCAGGTTAGGATATCTCGACGGAAGTACTGTAGGCTCCTTCTCTGTTTCATCGAAGTTCGGTACAAAGTCCACCGTATCTTTATTGATATCGGCAAGCATTTCCATGGATATCTTCGAAAGTCTGGCCTCCGTATACCTCATGGCTGCCGCTCCGTCACCGTCCACTGAACCGAAGTTTCCGTGACCGTCTACGAGCGGATATCTGGTATTCCACTCCTGAGCAAGCTTAACCAGTGCATCGTATATGGATGAATCTCCGTGGGGATGATACTTACCCATGGTATCACCGACGATACGGGCACACTTACGATGAGGCTTATCAGGTCCGTTATTCAGCTCTATCATAGAGTACAGAATCCTTCGCTGAACCGGCTTCAGACCATCTCTTACATCAGGCAGCGCACGTGCAGCTATAACACTCATGGCATAGTCGATGTATGAGGTTTCCATAGTCTGCTTCAGGTCAACCCTCTTTACTCCGTCAAATATATTCTCGTCACTCATATATATCTCCTAAACATATACTATGTTTTTTCAACCGACTCTCAAATGTTTTAATCTGTTATATCCCATCTATATATCGAGATTCTTTACAAACTTAGCGTTATCCTCGATAAACTTCTTTCTGGGTTCAACCTTATCACCCATCAGAACGTTAAATGTCATGTCAACCTCTGCCTCGTCCTCTCCATCCATAGAAACTCTGAGAAGGATTCTCTTCTCGGGATCCATGGTTGTATCCCAGAGCTGCTCAGCATCCATCTCACCAAGTCCCTTGTAACGCTGAACCTTGTTGTTCTGGTCACGGCCGACTTCATTTATGATACTCGCCAGCTCCTCATCGCTGTATGCATACCATATCTTCTTGTTCTTCTCTAATCTATAGAGAGGAGGCTGTGCCAGATACACATGTCCCTGACGTATAAGCTCCGGCATGAATCTATAGAAAAATGTCAGCAGAAGCGTAGCTATATGTGCACCGTCTACGTCGGCATCCGTCATGATAATTATCTTGTCATATCTGAGCTTGCTTATATCGAAGTTCTCATGTATTCCAGTACCGAAGGCTGTTATCATAGCCTTAATCTCAGCATTCTCAAGTATATGATCGAGACGTGCCTTCTCTACGTTCAGTATTTTGCCTCTCAGAGGAAGTATAGCCTGGGTAGCTCTGTTTCTGGCTGTTTTAGCCGAGCCGCCGGCGGAGTCTCCCTCGACTATATATATCTCACACTCCTCGGGATTCTTAGATGAGCAGTCTGCAAGCTTACCGGGAAGTGCCATATTATCCACAAGGTTGTTCTTTCTGGCAACATCTCTTGCTTTTCTGGCTGCATTTCGTGCCTTCTGTGCAAGCACTGCCTTCTCTATGATAGCCCTTCCTACATCAGGATTCTGCTCCAGAAAGTAAACCATCTGTTCACTCATAACAGACTCAACTGCAGACCTCGCCGCAGCATTTCCGAGCTTCTGCTTAGTCTGTCCCTCGAACTGAGGATTCTCTATCTTTATACTTATGATAGCGGTGAGTCCCTCTCTCAGATCCTCACCCAGGAGATTCTCATCCTTCTCCTTAAGTATCTTCTGGCTTCTTGCATAGTCATTCAGAACCTTCGTCATAGCTGCTCTGAATCCCGTAAGGTGCATACCACCCTCAGGAGTAGTTATGTTGTTAACGAAGCTGTTTACCATCTCACCAAAGGATGTATTATGCTGAAGTGCAACCTCAACCTTTATGTTATCCTTTATACCTTCGCAGTATATAACCTTATCGTAGAGAGGAGTCTTACCCTTATTGAGGTACTCCACAAACTCCTTGATACCACCCTCAAAGTGGAAGGTCTCACTGACAGGCTTCCACTCAGACTCTCTCTCAGTGAACTCCTCGTCTGTCTCATCCTCCCTCTTCACAGGCTTCCTCATATCTGTCAGAGATATCTTAAGTCCCTTCGTCAGAAATGCTGTCTCCCTCAGTCTCTTTCTCAAGACATTATAGTCATACTCAAGCGTATCGAAGATAAGTCCGTCCGGCTGAAATGTTACCTTTGTACCGGTACCGTCTGTATCACCTATTACCTTAAGGTCATAGCTTACCTTACCTCTCTCATATCTCTGCTTATATATATGACCGTCCCTCGATACCTCGACCTCAAGCCACTCAGAGAGAGCATTTACAACAGAGGAGCCGACTCCGTGAAGACCGCCGGATACCTTATATCCTCCTCCACCGAACTTACCTCCTGCATGAAGCACAGTAAATACAACCTCCACTGCAGGTCTCTTTGCTTTAGACTGTATGCCTACGGGTATACCTCTTCCGTTATCTATAACAGTTATGGAGTTACCCTCATTTATAAAAACCTGTATTTCCGTACAGAAGCCTGCAAGAGCCTCATCTACTGAGTTATCCACTATCTCATATACAAGGTGATGCAGACCATTTGAAGATGTACTTCCTATGTACATGCCGGGTCTCTTCCTTACAGCCTCCAGACCTTCAAGTATCTGTATCTGATTTGCCTCGTAGCTGTTGAGGTCCTCGTTTAATTCTTCTACATTTGTTTCGTTGTTATCACTCACTGTAGTTCCTCCCGGTTCCTTATTCCTCTGTTATCCTGCCTCTTTCCACTCTGTATACAGAGTCACTCTTAACTCTTTCCTTGATGAAGCTGTCATATCCCGTGCAAGTTATAACTGTCTGTATATCAGCTATACTCCTGAGAAGTGCATCACGTCTCTTCTCATCAAGCTCTGACATTACATCATCGAGCAGAAGTATAGGATTGTCATTTATGATATCCTTTACAAGCTCTATCTCTGATAGCTTCAGTGACAGAGCAGCTGTTCTCTGCTGACCCTGAGATCCGTATATTCTAGCATCGGTACCATTTATAAATATACCCATATCGTCTCTCTGAGGACCTGTCATAGTCATCTTCATCCTTCTGTCCAGGTTTCTCTTTAATCTGAGAGAGTTTTCTATTTCCTCCTCACTTACATTTGGTTCATACAGGAGCTTTATAGCCTCCTTACCATCAGTAAGTCTTCCGTGCATATCCTCTATTATGGTATTTAGTTTATCTATAAACCTTCTTCTCTGGGCTATTATCTCTTTTCCTGATTTAGAGAGTATACTGTCCCATACATCCAGAGTATCAAGAAGTGACTTCTCATTTCCTCCGTACAGCTGCTTCAGGAGATTGTTCCTCTGTTCAAGTATCTTGTTATACTCCTGCAAGTTGCTGTTATATACACGGTCCAGCTGGCTTATCTCTATATCCATAAACCGCCTTCTCTCACCAGGTCCTCTCTTTATCACATACAAATCCTCCGGTGAAAATGCTATGACATGCATAAGTCCCAGAAGCTCAGTACTCCTCCTGATAGGTATGCCGTTTATAGCAACACCCTTTGCCTTACTCTTCCTGAGATGCATATCTACTCTTTCACTTACATCTCTCTTACTGAGTATCAGTCTTATATGAGCATCATCACAACCGATTCTTATGATATCTCTGTCCTTAGCTCCTCTGTGAGACTTCGTTGTGGCAGTCATATATATAGCCTCAAGGAGATTAGTCTTTCCCTGGGCATTATCACCATATAAAATGTTTGTTCCGCTGCTTAGCTTTATATTCAGCTTCTCGTAATTTCTGAAATTACTGAGAGCTACCTCACTTACAAACATTTACCCTTGTTCCCTCATATTCGAAGTAGTCACCGTTATAGAGCTTTCTGCCTCGACGGACTTCCACCTCATCATTAACCTTTACCAGACCATCCTGTATAACAAACTTTGCATCCACACCGGTATCTACAAGTCCTGCCTTTTTCATAGCCTGCCCGAGCTTTATAAAATCCTCACCATCTCTTATATCTATAACTATTTCACTCATGGCACTTCCTCTCGGATTAGTAATTATTCCTGTTGATGTTTATAGGCATAACGATATATATATACTTACCTTCGTCATCCTTGATAGTCATAGGACTCCTGAGATCCTTCATGTATATACTTACTGTCTCATCCTCGACCTCTCTCAGTACATCCATGATATACGAGTTATTGATACCTATAAGTACCTCTCCACCATCCTTCTCTATACTTATCTCCTCATTCATAGAACCAAGGTTTGTATCTACCTGTACACTTAGTATATCGTCATTTTCTCCTGATTTAAGTACAACAGGCTTCCTGTCGGATTCCATAATAAGGAGTGCTGTTCTCTCCATACAAGCGAGGAAATCAAGACGATTTATCCTTATACATAGATCCAGATCAATAGACAGCAGATTTCCTATTTTGAAGTAGCTTCCCTCTATCAGTCTGGATACAACCCTGGTATTATCAAACTCAAAGAGTATATTCTTGTCATTGAAGTATATATTTACTTCATCATCAGAATCACTGCCTATGATTCTTCTTATTTCCCCGAGAGTCTTACCGGGAACTATGGCTCTCATATCAGAGTTATCTCCCTTAAGCTCAAGCTTCCTGATAGCTATTCTCTGACCATCAAGTGCAGTTACGGAAAGCACGTTACTGCTTACTTCAAATAGCTCTCCTGTCATCATCTTAGAGTTATCATTATCAGATATTGAAAATATGGTCTGACGTATGATGTCCTTAAGAGCCATCTTGGATATAGTTATACTGCTATCCTTATTTACCTTTGTAAGCTCAGGGAAGTCCTCTCCTGAGAAGCAGGGTATATTAAACTTAGCCTTCTCACTGCTTATCTTAACCTTATATTCACCGTCTCCCTCTATGTATATATCGCTGTCGGGTAGGTTTCTTACTATATCAGACAGGTTCTTAGCCTTTATAGCCATACATCCCTTCTCTATGATACTTCCATCTACTATTGTTTCTATACCAAGCTCCAGGTTGGTAGATGTAAGCTTTATCTCTCCGGAGTTACAGTCTATAAGTATACATTCAAGTATAGGCATAGTTGTCTTAGACGGAACTGCTCTTATAACAGTATTGATACTTGTCATCAGATTGGATTTTGAGCATTTGATTTTCATTAGAGAGTCCTTTCTTGTTATATAAAAATATTAGTAGTCTTAGTAGTAAGGGATGTTGATATGTAAAAATGTCACTCAAACCCTTGGTATTACTTGATTTTCGTTGTTTATAATTTTCAGCCTCGCATATAAAAATCGCTGCGATAAAATGTTAACTATTTTGGCAATCATTCATTTATGAGAATGAATGAAATTTAAGAATTAACATCATTAAACAAATTATAAAATGTTTATATATACAAAAAGAGCAGGTTATAATAAAGTTATCAACATCAGTAATTAGGATTAATCTTAGTGATGATGATATTTATGGTAGCTTCCATATCGGGATTTTCCTCTATCTTCTTCTCAACCCTCTTTATACCATTAAATACTGTGGCGTGATCTCTTCCACCTACCACCTCTCCTATAGCAACCAGACTCTTATCTGTTATCTTTCTGCAAATGTACATATATATATGGCGTGCATCTGCTATCTCCTTGTTTCTCTTATTGGACTTCAGATCTTCTATACTTACATTCATATGCTCTGAAACATTTTTAAGTATAAGCTCAGGTGTTACCTTTATTTCTGTGTCTTTTGATATAAGATCCTTAAGTGTTGCCTGTGCAAGCTCAAGAGTTATCTTCTCATCACTGAGGTTTGTAAGTACATAGAGCTTCTTAAGAGCTCCCTCAAGCTCTCTGATATTTGAAACTATATTCTCAGCTATATACTTAAGGACTTCGTTGGGAATATTATCTATTCGAAGCATTTTAGCCTTACTCTTAAGGATAGCCATACGAGTCTCATAGTCAGGAGCATGTATATCAATAGGTATACCCCACTCAAAGCGTGAGCGATACCTCTCCTCGAGTGATTTCATGTCCTTAGGAGGCTTATCAGAGGAAAGTATAATCTGTTTCTTCTGATTATATAGATAGTTAAATGTATTGAAAAATTCGTTCTGTGTACTTTCTCTTCCTATAAGGTCCTGTATATCATCTATTATAAGGACGTCTATATTTCTGTACTTCTCTCTGAACTTCTCTGTGTTGTGCTTATTTATAGCCTCTATTATTTCATTTGTAAAAATCTCAGATGTAATATAGAGAACAGTAAGCTTAGGGTTGTTCTGCAGTATATAGTGAGCTATGGACTGTATAAGATGAGTCTTACCGAGTCCGGAGCCACCATAGAGAAAAAGTGGGTTAAACATTTCCTGTCCGGGCATCTCAGCAACCGCATGGCAGGTTGCAAATGCATGGTTGTTACCTGAACCAACAACGAAGTTCTCAAATGTATACTGAGGATTCAGATTACTCTTCTTTATAGACTCATAGTAAGCAGCACTGTAGTGATTGTCACCTGTAGTTACCACATATTCATCAGGTGTTACGACATAGTTAACCTTCTCATCTATTACAAGTTCTATAGATGTATCATTCATAAACTCTCTGATAGATGAAAGCAGACATATATCATAGCTCTTGTTATGCAGATAGGTTATGCTGTATGAATTTCTGTCCTCAGGTATATAGAAGTAAATGGTACTCTTCTCCACTTTATATATCTTGAGGGGTTCTATCCAGGTCTGTATGATTACGTTATTTACATCATAGTGATCCTCGAGAATCTTAAGTATTTTACTCCAGTTATCTGCAACCAGCTGTTCTATATCATTATCACTGTACTGTCTTGTTTCCATGAAACCTCTCCGCAAATGCACTTTAATAAGTCAAATATATAGCCGTTCTGCGTTTTAAATGGGCGAAAACGCACCAACCTATTTTACAACAAAAAGGGTTCTAAAACAAGATTATAAAAAATAAACGGCTGCATATAATAAATATTTATGTAAACTGAAAATGAATAGAATATTTTCTTTACAAAGAAGCTGACAAATCAAGTAAATACAATAAATAAGACAAAACAGAATCAAATGCGTATCATTTATAAAAAAGTTATAGTGAATAAATAACAGCAAATTAACAGAATAAAGAATAATTATAAACAAGTTATCAACAATCTTTTGATAACTTTACGTAAACTTGTAAATTTTTTCTTCTATTATAATATTATAATATGAGTTAACCGGAGCGGATAAAATTAAATCACTAAATATAAGGCTCGGTGCCTTGTTTTCCTTGACTTTTTAAGGGAAGTAAAATAAAATCGTGATTGTTCGTCTTTTGATACGAATAAATAATTATAAGGAGGAAGAAAACCTATGAAGATGACATTTCAGCCTAAGAAGAGAACAAGAGCTAAGGTGCATGGTTTCAGAAAGAGAATGAGCACAGCTAATGGTCGTAAGGTTCTCTCAGCAAGAAGAGCTAAGGGTAGAAAAGTTCTTACACCCAGCAGCCACTAATTATTAAATATGAGTGGTAACTCAAAGGTAGTAACAATTAAAAACGGCAGAGAGTTTAGCATGGTCTATGACCACAGAGAATCGTTTGCTAACAGAAATCTTGTGATGTACATCATGAAAAACGACCGGATGTACAGTAGAATCGGAATCTCTGTCAGTAAGAAGGTCGGTAACAGCGTTGTAAGACACAGAGTTAAGCGTCTTATAAAGGAAGCATTCAGACTTAATATAGGAAAAATCGAGGATGGCTACGATATAGTTGTTATCGCAAAGGTAGCTGCAAGGGGGAAGACGTATAGGGATATAGAGTCCTCTCTTCTTCATCTTTGCAGGAAGCTTAACATTTTAATTAATGAAGATTAATTAAGAAAAATGTCGAAAATATGTATTCGTTTAATTGAAATATATCGTAAATATCTCTCTCCCCTAAAGGGAGGGAGTACTTGTATATTTACGCCGACATGCTCCGAGTATGCACTTGAGGCATATAAGAAGTACGGCTTTATAAAGGGTACAGGACTTACGGTATGGCGAATACTAAGGTGCAATCCTTTTAATAAGGGCGGATATGATCCGGTGCCTTAACATGAATTTGAAAGGTAACTAAATATGATTTTAACCCAGGCAGATGGCATTATAATGGGACCGATATCAAAGCTTCTCGGTGTTATATTTAATGCTATTTATAATTTGTTTTTTAACTATGGAGTTGAGTCGATTGCACTTAGTATAGTTGTATTTACCATATTTGTCAGGCTGCTGATATTTCCTTTGAATCTCAGGATGACCAGATCATCTAAGATTCAACAGTATCTCAGACCGGAGTTTAATAAGATAAACAAGAAGTATAAGGGCAAGAAGGATACGGATTCCATGCTTGCTCAGCAGAAGGAAACCCGTGAGCTTCAGGAGAAGTACGGAATCAAGATGACGGCAGGATGCCTTACATCTCTGATACAGCTTCCTATATTTATGGGTCTCTATAATGTTATACAAAATGTTCCGGCGTACGTTACTAAGATTAAGGATTTATATGAGCCTATAGCACTTCAGATTATGGGTGCAGAGGACGGATATAGTATACTTAGTCAGTTTAAGACAGATAATTCCATACAAAGGGTAACATCTACACTTGCAGAGTTCACAACAAGTACAGATCCTACTTCTACAGAGGGAATAACTGCACTTAATTCAATAATTGATATACTGAACAGATGTACGAGTTCAATGTTTGATAGTCTGGCAGAGGTTTTCTCTGCTACACCGGCTGTTGGTGAGGAGATAGCTAAGTATTCAAGTGATATTCTCAGGACTAATCAGTTTATACTTGGTATAAATCTGTCAGAGGCTCCCGGCTTTAAGTGGAGTGCTGCACTTATTATACCTATAGTATCATTCGTATGTCAGTTCCTTAGTATGATGGTAGTTCCGAAGACAGAGACGGGAGATCCTCAGCAGGATGCTCAGGCTGAGCAGATGAGGAAGTCTATGTACTTCATGCCGTTTATGTCACTGTTCATAACTATAAATGCTCCTGCAGGTCTCGGTATTTACTGGGCTACGAGTGCATTTATAAGCTTTCTTATAACATTTTTCTCTAATTTGTACTATGATCATGCAGATATGGAGAAGATACTGCAGAAGCAGATGGAGAAGGCAGAGAATAAGAGACAAAAGAACGGCGGTAAGACAAAGGAATCCTTCATGGAGAAGCTTCAGAATGCTGCAACAGAGCAGCAGGCTCAGGCAAACGGTACATCGACAACGACGTCATCCGGTAAGGCTGAAACAAGAGTCGGTAAGTACGGAAGCATGGGACTGAAGAGCTATGTACCTGAGTATGACAGTGAGAAAGCAGGTGGCGAAAATACGGATTCAAGCAGTATCTCATATAGAGCTGATGCTGTGAGAAGGTTTAACGAAGAAGGAGCAAAGAAATAATGGATTTTAAGGAATTTTCGGGGAAGACTGTTGATGATGCAATCATCGAAGCAGCAACCACTCTCGGAGTTGCATCCTCAGATCTTGATACTGAAATAGTAAGTAAGGGATCGGCCGGATTTCTTGGTATAGGTGTAAAGCCTGCTGTCATAAAGGCAAAGGTTAAGGACGGCGTGGTAAGAGTTGAAGAGAACTTAGACGAGGTGGTAGAGGATAAGCCGGCTCGTAAGGTTGAGGAAAAGGTAGCTGAGAGGTCAGAGGATAAGTTAGGTATGGTATCCGACTCGGACAAGGGTTCGAGGAGCGACCAGGCTGAAAGGAAGAAGGAAGATCCCTTCGTACCCGTTGATGACAGTATAGTTGACTATACCAGAGAGTATCTGGTACAGCTCTTCAAGGTTATGGAGCTTGAGGCTGATATAGATATACAGCTTGATAAGACAACAAATACTCTCAGTATAGATGTTGAGGGACCTGAGATGGGAGTTATCATCGGTAAGCGTGGACAGACACTTGATTCTCTTCAGTATCTCATCAGTCTGTATGTAAATAAGAAGGCAAACTCCTACGTAAGAGTAAAGCTTGATACAGAGAACTATCGTGAGAGACGTAAGGAAACACTTGAGAACCTGGCTAAGAATATAGCATTTAAGGTTAAGAAGTCACATAGGTCAGTTAAGCTTGAGCCTATGAATCCTTATGAGAGAAGAATCATACACTCAACACTTCAGAATGATAAGTATGTAGCAACTAAGTCTGAGGGAGAGGATCCGTACAGAAGAGTTGTTGTATATCCTAAGAAGAGTAATTATAAGAGAAGATAGTTTAGATTAGCTACTTATTAAAGATAGGATGCTCAGAGCTTGAGCATCCTATTTTGATTGTACGCGATAGCAATGAGCCAAGAGAAGACAAGTATCTTCATTTAGCAAATGCCGCGACACAGGTCATGCCTACAAAGTAGGGATGGTACCCGGCTCGGACAAGGGTCCGAGTCGGGACCTTTCCGGCGGGGGTGACACAGGTCTTCCCTACTCGATTTTCAGTCTTTTGAAATAGTCATCATATTGATATTGTTACCCTTAGAGGAAAACTTCTCCTCATACTCGGTCATAATATTTCCCTCTGCATACTCACTGTGATGCAGGTCACGAGTCATCTTTAGTATTGACCAACCGGCTTCTGTGGCAGCACTGAGTGAGAAGTCAAAGAGATCATTGTTATCTGTTTTAAAGACTACCGTACCCCCCGGTACAAGCAGCTGCTCGTACTTCTTCAGGAAGCTCTTCGAGGTAAGTCGTCTTTCAGTATGTCTGTCCTTCGGCCATGGATCAGAGAAGTTCAGATATATACCTGTTATGGAGTGCTTCTCAAAGTAGTCAAGTATATACTCTGCATCCAGCCTCATGAAGTACAGATTAGTCATATCCGGACAGGCTTCTCTCTTCTTTATAGCCTTAATCAGTACACTTGAGTACTTCTCTATTCCGATGAAGCTTTTGTCAGGATTTGCAGCTGCGGTATCCATGATAAATCTTCCCTTGCCCATACCTATTTCAAGGTAGAGGGGATTTTCATTTCCAAAAATCTCTGAGGGATTAATAGGAAGGTGTATGTCTTTGTTAGTATTTACAGCTTTGGAAACCTTAGTCTCCGGGTGTGTGTTGTTTTCAGTATCTGAAGCTTCATTTACTTGTGCAAAGGAATCACTCGCTTCTGTGACATCCAAGAAACGATAGTCTCCTCTCTCTTCATTTAACAGTACATACTTGCTTTCTGATATAGCTTCCCTTGCGCCGGGAACATTTCTGAGTCTCATGATATATCCTCTTTTCACTTGTAATTTAGCATAAATAGTAGCATAATTTAGATATCTATGGCTATATAATTTTGAAACACAGGGAGAGGAATATGGATCAGAATATCAAGCTCATAAGTGAATCGCTTGAGGAAATGTTAACCTACTTCAACACCATATATCAGGATGAACTGGATATCCTGCGTGGTTATAAGACCAAGCTTATGGAAATAAATGTAAAGCTTGAGGAGTTAACAAATACACAGAGGGTATACTCTGTGGGTACGGATTATAAGAGAAATATTTTTTCTCCTATCGCATACGAAAGTGATGAGAGCGAGCGTGAAAAGAATATAGAGGATGAGATAGCTGACCTAAAGAAAAAAAGGGATGATCTCGAAAACAAGATAGATAATGAAAGCATAATCTTGAAGGCATATGAAACAAGAATAGCAAAGCTAAAGCAGGCCAGTGCGGCATCCCGGACTATATCAAAGAGCATGGCCAGTGAAGCTGCGAGGCGTGTTAAGGAAGAGGAAAGAAATTCATTTATCACACAGGCACGTATAGATGATGAAAACAGAAGTAAGCTGCAAAGAGAACGTGAGGAGCAGGCGGCTGAGGAGGATAGAAGACGTCACTATATAAGTATACTGAAGCTTATAGCATTTAAGGATACATATGTATCAACAGTTATAGATAAGCGTATAAAGGAAGAAATAGGTGTAAATAATCATAGGCTTAATGCAGTAAAAAGAAATGTTCCGGATGATGTTAGGCTTTCTCTTGATAAGATCATAAGGAAGAATGATGAAATCATAAATATATCCGAGGAACAGCTCAGACGTATGGACTATGACTTCAGAGATGATATGTCTTTGGATTTGCTTATAGCTGACTTTGTAGTAAAGCATAGAATGGCTCACAAGGGAGTGGAGATAGAGTATATAAAGTCTATATTTGAGAAGACTTATGACTTCATACAGAAGAAATATATAATGTGTGTGATGGATATAGTATTTGATAATATATATAAACACTCATCAGCCAGGAAAGTGGTTATGGAAACACATGAGGATGATGAGATGCTCTTTATAAGTATATCAGATAATGGTATTGGTATACCTGATGATTATCTCGAAAAAAGTGAGTGGTACAGTGGACTGCACAGAGCACGTGAGCTGGTATATCTGCTTGGAGGCGAGATGGAGGTTTCAAACCTTATGTCAGGAGGTACCAGAGTGGATATATCTGTCAGAGCATAAACTATAGGGTATACCTGCTAATACATTATGTAAACCAAATATAAATATAGATATAAATGGAGAAAAATATGAAGAAGAAAATAGCAAACCTGTTAAGTAATTATATAGAAGGAATATCCGTTGAAGATATAGAACAGCTTATGGAGATACCTCCCAGAGCAGAGATGGGTGACTTTGCATTTCCATGCTTCAGACTTGCGAAGACTATGAGAAAAGCACCAAATATTATAGCAGCTGATATCTGCGGAAACATAGATAAGCCGGAGTATATAGAAGAGATAAAAACAGAGGGTGCATATATAAACTTTTATCTCAATAAGTGCGGCTATGTTAGGGAAGTGCTAAGTGCAGCTGCTGATGACAAGTATGGTTCCTCTAATGATGGTGATGGAAAGACTATATGCATAGACTACTCCTCTCCTAATGTTGCAAAGAATTTTCACGTTGGTCATCTAAGAACCACGGTTATAGGTAATTCACTATATAAGATATTTAGTAAGCTTGGCTATCATGTTGAGAGAATAAATCATCTCGGTGACTGGGGTACTCAGTTTGGTAAGCTTATAGTCGCTTATAAGAGATGGGGTTCAGAGGAGCAGGTTAAGACAGACGGTATACAGGAGCTGATGCGTCTCTATGTACTTTTCCACTCCAAGGCTGATGAAGATCCTGAGCTTGAGGACGAGGCAAGACTCTGGTTTCATAAGATGGAGCTTGGTGATGAGGAGGCTCTTAGGATATGGAAGTGGTTCTATGATATAAGTCTTGAAGAATTTAAGAGAACATATAAGCTGCTTGGTATGGACTTTGATCACTATACAGGCGAGAGCTTCTATAGGAATATGACAGGAGATGTTGTAGCTAAGCTTACTGATGCCGGTCTGCTATCTGAAAGTGAGGGTGCCAAGGTTGTTGATCTCTCAGAGTACGATATGCCTCCCTGTCTTATACTTAAGAAGGATGGAAGCTCTATATATGCTACAAGAGATATAGCTGCTATACTTTACAGAAAGGAAAACTATAACTTCGAGAAGTGCTTATATGTTACAGGTCATGAGCAGAAGCTTCATTTCAGTCAGGTATTTAAGGTTATGGAGCTGCTCGGATACGAGTGGGCAAAGGATGGTCTTGTACACATACCCTACGGTCTTGTAAATCTTGGAGGCGAAAAGCTGTCATCCAGAGAGGGCAATGTAATCTTCGCGGAGGACATACTGCTTGAGGCTATATCTAAGATTAAAAGTATCATAGAAGAAAAGAATCCTGATGCTGATAACAAGGATGATATAGCAAGGACTGTAGGTGTTGGAGCTATTATATTCAACAACCTGTATAACCAGAGAATTAAGGATATGTCCTTCAGATGGGAAAATGTTCTGAATTTTGATGGTGAAACCGGACCTTATGTTCAGTATACATATGCAAGATGTTCAAGTATACTGAGAAAGATACCGAGCTATACCTTTACAGATACTATAGATTATAATCTAATCACAGATGAGTCATCATTTAATCTCGTTAAAATGATTTCTGAATTCCCTTCTATTGTTAAGAAGGCGGGTACAGATTATGAACCTTCATATATAGCAAGATACGCCGTTGATCTGGCACAGGCATTTAATAAGTTCTATACCGAGAACAGAATCAATGTGGAAGATACAAAGGTAAGAGATGCAAGGTGCATGCTTGTGTATATTACAAGAAGAATCATCAAGGATAGCCTGGATCTTCTCGGTATTGACTGTGTTGAAGAAATGTAATACGTATTATATATTTTGAAGGAGTGGACTTCTATACAGGAAGTTCACTTTTTTAAATTTATGCATAATGTTTCACATGAAACATTACACAAAGAAGACTATAAAAAGCTGTCCTAAATAATTAGAAGTATGGCAATAACCGGTTCTAAAATACCAGATCAGTTAATTGAAATATGATGTTTCACGTGAAACGTCAAGAAAATATAATTTCATTTTAACAACCATGAAATAAAACACTTATAAAATATTAAGTGCTTAAATAAAGATAACTATGTCAATATGTTTCACGTGAAACATTATTTAAATAAATTATTTATACACATACATTTAATAAAATATATAATGATAGAAATTCATGTGTCTATAGTTTTTATAAATTACTCACTCTGACTGTTGAATGAGTTATCCAGAAATGTATAGTATTTCGGATAGTTCTTTCGGACGTCAGAACCGCATCGGGCATGCACGCGTTACAACGCGGACGCGGCTCTGTGCCTACGAGACTTCGTATCGAAGTTTCTGCTGCGCTGCGCTTGCAGAAAGAATCTGCTTCGCAGATTGCATCCGTGCTTCGCACGGAGCCGTGACCTGCTACGCAGGTAACAGCCTGATTCGCCTTGGGCGTCGACGTAGCGGTGCTAAGATCAGCTTTTTCCTATGACTCGGCATACTCACGCACCGACATCTCCTTACAGTCCGCTCGTGCAAACGGTACATGCCCTTTTTATGCGGTTTCTGACTGTGCACTGCAGGCGACACAACGTAAGTGAACAGGAAGGGACGGCCGGTGTGCTCCGAGAGAGCGTATTAAGCGCGCCAGCGCGACTCGACGCGTCTCGAGGAGTATCATCCGAGCCGAGGGACCCCCTGCGAACGTACGTCGTACGAAAAACTATAGTATTTCGAATAGTTCTTTCGGACGTCAGAACCGCATAGGGTATGCACGCGTTACAACGCGGACGCGGCTCTGTGCCTGCGATACTTTGTATCGCAGTTTCTGCTGCGCTACGCTTGCAGAAAGAATTAGCTTCGCAAATTGAATCCTCACTTCGCTCAGAGCCGTGACCTGCTTGGCAGGTAACGACCTAATGCACTACCGCTACGCATGCAGAAAGAATTAGCTTCGCGAATTGAATCCTCACTTCGCTCAGAGCCGTGACCTGCTTGGCAGGTAACGACCTAATGTGCTACCGCTACGCATGCAGAAAGAATTCGCTTCGCGAATTGAATCCTTACTTCGCTCGGAACCGTGACCTGCTTGGCAGGTAACGACCTAATGCACTACGCATGCAGAAAGAATTCGCTTCGCGAATTGCATCCTCACTGCGCACGGAGCCGTGACCTGCTACGCAGGTAACAGCCTGATTCACCTTGGGCGTCGACGTAGCGGTGCTAAGTTCAGCTTTCTCCTATGAATCGACACACTCACGCACCGACGTCTCCTTACAGTCCGCTCGTGCAAACGGTACATGCCCTTTTTATGCGGTTTCTGACTGTATATTGATATCTGAACACAAAGACAGTCGGAATCAAAAAAGGTGACGTACCAAGCTAAGCGAAATGTACCAGAAACGCATGTGTCATGCGTTCTGTAAATCATGTGCTACGCACATGATTTGCTGTACTTCGTACAGCGTATCTGCTTCACTACACTCGCAGATGCCTGATTCTACGAACATAGCACTGTGATAGGGTGATTTTTGTTGAATTCAGGAGGAAAACTTCCTAAGTGTCAGCGAGACTGTATGAAGTTCGAGAGCCTACCTTGTCTGCACAGGGTAAGGAACGCGGGTCATTAGTTCAAAGGCTCTCGAACGAGTTCCGAGTGAAGCGTGGACTACTCAGAGAAGTTTAATGACACATGAATTCAGAAAATCAGCTCGTGTTGAGAGTGCTTGCATGTGTCACCAATGATTCTGAGGTCCGAAAAAACTATACTTATATGAATTATCATAATAACAAATTATGTGATTATAGCATCATGTGCAAATCTATAAAATTATTAATAAGGATTGAAGTTGAAAAAGTTACTTGTAAATAGCCTGTACTCGTGTAGATAAATATATTAAAATGTTTCACGTGAAACAATACTGTGATAAATTATGTATAGATGTTTCACGTGAAACATGGTACAATGGGTGCCACGTGATAATTTATAAAAAATACAGAAGGAAATATAATGGGAAGGATTATAGGAATAACAAATCAAAAGGGCGGTGTTGGAAAAACAACGACCGCCATTAATCTTGCAGGTGCACTTGCCTCTAAGGGTAAAAAGGTACTTGCAATAGATATGGATCCGCAGGGAAACATGACGAGCGGATTGGGTGTAGATAAAAACAGGGAACAAAACAGTATATACGAAACCTTGATGGGCGATTGTAATATAGGTGAAAGTATGATAGTTGATTTGTTTCCTAATATTAATCTGATACCATCAAGTCGTAACCTTGCCGGAATAGAGGTTGATCTTCTGGATGTGGACAAACCTCAGATGACACTAAAGAACATCCTGAGACCACTCAGAAAGAAGTTTGATTTTATAATCATAGACTGTCCGCCGGCACTTGGTATGCTTACTGTAAATGCTCTTACAGCTGCGGATACAGTTATTGTTCCGATACAGTGTGAGTTCTTTGCTCTTGATGGTTTAACGCAGTTGATATATACTATCAACCTGATCAGGAAGAAACTGAATCATAATCTTGAGATCGAGGGAGTTGTATTTACAATGTATGATTCCAGAACAAACCTGTCTGCAGAGGTTGTAGAAAATGTACGCGAGAATCTGGATGAAATAATATATGATACTGTCGTGCCGAGAAATGTAAGACTCGCAGAGGCACCGAGCTTCGGAATACCTATAAATCTGTATGATCCGAGATCTGCAGGTGCTATAGCATATGACCATCTTGCGGATGAGGTTATAGCAAATAAGCTCTTTCAGTAAATAAATCATATGAAAATTGCTTATATAAGCAAACAATATATATTATGTAAACCAAATATAATATTATATAAACGAGGATGAATGTATGGCTACAAAGAGAAAGGCTTTAAACAGAGGTATCAATAGTCTTATACCTACTGATGATGAAAATGTAACAGATAAGAAATCAGGTAAGGTATCAAGTAAGACAGCTGCGAAGGAAACAGCTGTTAAAGAGGTTGTGAAGGAGGTTGTAAAGGAGGTTCCGGCTGAGCAGAAGATTAAGATCAGTCTCATAGAACCGAATAAGTCACAGCCTCGTAAGGAGTTTAATGAGGATGCACTGAGCGAGCTTGCGGAATCTATAAAGATATATGGTGTTATAGAACCTCTTATCCTTACAAAGAAGGGCTCACAGTATGAGATAATAGCCGGAGAGAGAAGATGGCGTGCTGCCAGAATGGCCGGACTGAAGGAGGTACCTGCGATTATCAGAGAGTACTCTGACAAGGAAAGGATGGAGGTTGCTCTCATCGAAAACATACAGAGAGAGGACCTGAATCCGATAGAGGAGGCTATGGCATATAAGGCACTCATAGATGAGTACGGACTTAAGCAGGATGAGGTTGCTGACAGGGTATCTAAGAACAGAACAACCATCACAAATGCACTTAGACTTCTCAAGCTTTCTCCCAGGGTTCAGGATATGCTCGCGGATGGTATGATATCAGCCGGACATGCGAGATGTCTGCTTGCCATAGAGGATGAGAATGTACAGTATGAGACAGCAAACATCATATTTGATGAGGGACTCAGTGTCAGACAGGCTGAAGCACTTGTTAAGGGTACGAACAATCTCCTGGCCGGTAAGGATATAGATGACAGTGGCAAGGTTGTCGAGAAGAAGAAGGATGAGGCACTTGAAGCAGTGCTCGGTCAGATATCTGAGGATTTAAAGAATAGCCTTGGTGCGAAGGTATCCATTAAGTCATCCGGAAGGAAGGGTAAGCTGGTGATAGAGTATACGTCGTCAGACGATCTGGAAAGGATAGTCCATATCATAAAGACGGGTACGAATTAGACTATACGAAATAGTGCGGAGCATAAAAGCTTTGCAGTTATGATATATAGGTGTTATTTATAGAAGATATGTAATTGGAACGATGCTTCGCTGCCGATAACATACAGAAAATTGAGGTAAGACAGATGCTGCTGACATCAACGATTCTTGGTATAGAGCAGCGTACGGTAATCATAGTTCTCTTGATAGTGATGATAATTATGATTATAAGTATGCTGGTGATGAATGCCAGAATCAAGTATATGACAAGAAAATATAATAGGCTTATGAGCGGCAAGTCCGGTAAGAGTCTTGAACGTGTCATACTTGCAAGATTCAAGGAAATGGATAAGGTAAAGTCCATGTCAAGACGAATGTCGAGAGAGCATGAGGACTTTAAGAATAAGGTAAATGTTTGCTATAACAGACTCGGACTTGTAAAGTATGATGCGCTTGGAGATATGACCGGAGAGATTTCGTATGCCGTAGCATTTCTGGATAATAAGCTTTGTGGAGTTGTTATAAATACCGTTCATACGAGACAGGGCTGCTACAGCTACGCGAAGCCTGTGGTAAATGGCAAGACGATTCAGAGATGCAGTGATGAGGAGCTGGAGGCTATAGAGCTTGCTATAAACTCTGCCGATAGATACGGAGTGATTGATAACACGTCCGACGGTAAGTCAGAGGATATAGGTGAATTTATAGAAGATATCCTAAATGATGATATGACAGACGAAACAAATGATGAACAGGAGATTAATGGCAATAACAAGAAAATAGTGGACACTGGTCATGGACTGGTTGATGCGAGGACGATAGATAGCAGGTCAACGGCATCGAAGTCGGTATCTAAATCCAAAAGCACACGTTCGACAAAGGCAAGGGCTACATCAAAGAAAACTGCTGCATCAGACAAAAGAAAACAGTCCGGAAACAGGTCCGAGGCACCGCCAGATGAGGAATAGATATAGTTGACAGTAGATAGTTAAAAATAATCGGAGGGCCGATTGTAAAATGAAGTTGGACAGTTGAATATAAGAATAGCCCATGGAGCTTATCTTTGATAGAATTTAATCGCTAAACCAAATTCA
>Ga0065709_1029412_pt1 | contig 24139 bp, 26 predicted proteins | sample Hoacrofraction14_2_FD_59096 | JGI IMG/M metagenome (GOLD analysis project Ga0065709, IMG submission 59096) | Hoatzin crop microbial communities from Cojedes, Venezuela, sample from fiber fraction 14 v1 | ecosystem: Host-associated > Birds > Digestive system > Esophagus > Crop | place: Venezuela...
TTTTTCAGTAGCGGAGGGGAGACTTGAACTCTCGACACCACGGGTATGAACCGTGTGCTCTAGCCAGCTGAGCTACTCCGCCATATGTAATTATTCGGAAGGAATTCTTCTTCCGATGGGACCTACAGGGCTCGAACCTGTGACCCCTTGCTTGTAAGGCAAGTGCTCTCCCAGCTGAGCTAAGATCCCGCGTGAGTATCGCGAAAACGGCTTTGAAAACAGGCTTTCCCGCGACTCGCTTTGCTATTATACAGCCGGTGCGGCTTGAATGTCAAGAAAAATCCTCGTTGCCGCGCACAAATTTTGCGGCATCGGATAACAGGGGGAGGCAGACTGTCGGTTTTGTGGTATACTCGTGGGTGTAGTGCAGCAGGACGGGGCGGATGGAGCCGCGTCTGTCCGCAGAACCGGGGCCGGAACCGGAACCGAAGCGGAAACCGGAACCGGAGCGGCAACCGGAACCGAAGCGGAAACCGGAACCGAAACGGCAACCGGAACCGAAACGGCAACCGGAACCGAAGCGGAAACCGGAACCGGAGCAGAAACCGGAACAGGAGCAGAAACCGGAACAGGAGGTGGGCTGAGTGAAAGTGGTGTGGCTTCCGATCCTGATCATCGCGGTGCTGATCGTGCTGGGCATGTGCATTCGCATCGTCCCGCAGGAGAACGCCTACGTGATCGAGATCCTGGGTAAATACAAAACGTCGTGGCTGGCGGGTCTGCATCTGAAGATCCCGCTGATCGAGATGGTGGTGCGGAAGGTGAGTCTGAAGGAGCAGGTCTTCGATTTCCCGCCGCAGCCGGTGATCACGAAGGACAACGTGACCATGCAGATCGATTCGGTCGTGTTCTGCAAGGTCTTTGATCCGCGGCTGTACACCTACGGGGTGGAGAACCCGATCGCCGGCCTGCAGAATCTGGCGGCGACGACGCTCCGCAACATCATCGGCGAGATGGAGCTGGACCAGACGCTGACCGGGCGGGACGCGATCAACTCCCGCATGCAGACGGTGCTGGACGAGGCGACGGATCCCTGGGGGATCAAGGTCACGCGTGTGGAGATCAAGAACATCCAGCCGCCGCCGGAGATCGAGCAGATCATGACCAAGCAGATGAAGGCCGAGCGTGAGCGCCGCCAGACGGTGCTGGAAGCGCAGGCCCATCAGGAAGCGGTCGTGTCCCGCGCGGAGGGCGACAAGAAGGCCAAGATCCTGGCGGCCGAGGCCGAGCGCGACGCGCAGATCGCGCTGGCGGAAGGCAAGGCGAAGTCGATCCGGCTGGTCTACGAGGCCGAGGCGGAGGGCATCCGGCAGCTGAACGAGGCCGGGATTACCGACCCGGTGCTGAAGCTGAAAGGCATATCCGCGCTGAAGGACATGGCGGACGGGCAGGCGACGAAGATCTACATGCCGACCGACATGACGCAGCTGCTGACGGCGGCGGGCGTCATCGGCGACGCGCTGAAGACCGGGCAGGAGAAGGCTGCGGTCCGCGCCGCGTCCGACAGGCGGACGGCCGGCGATCCGTGCGTGGACGAGGAAACCAGCGCCGGAGGCAAGGACGCCGCGCGCGCATCGAGCGCGATCCAGGATGAAGTGCAGCGGATGAGCCAGGACTTCTGATCCGCTGCGGTGCCGACGGCCGAACGGCCTGAGGCGCGAAGGCGGCTGCCGGAGAACGGCCGCGTCGGCGCACGGCGGAAGAAAGCGGGAACGGTAACGGTAACGGCCGCGCGCCGGCCGGCAAGTCCCGGGACACGCTGTAACAGGGAGGCTTTGGAAATGCTTGGAAATGTACTACTCCTTCTGCTGCTCGTCGCGGCCGCTGCGGCGCTGCTGCTGCTCGTGCTCTACACGCTGGCGGCCCGCGCACTGGACCGGGACCTGGCGGAGATGGCGCAGGTCTTCCGGATCCCGCTCGGCGCCCGGATCAGGTACATGTATATCCCGGCGCTGAAGAAGCGCCTGGGCGGCGGGAAGTGATGTGAGCAGGCCGGCGGGACACAGAAAGCATCGACTATACCGGAGCGCGGTGGGGCCGGGATCAGGGATAGCCGCTGCAGCTGCCGCGGCCGCACGGCCGGCCGCACCGGCGCGAAGAACACAGGAGAGCGTATGACGATCGAAGTGGAAAATGTGAGTAAGGCCTTCGGCGCGGAGACGGTGCTGGAGGATGTCTCTCTCATGCTGGACTCGGACAGCATGGTCGCCTGCACGGGCCCGGCGGGGTGCGGGAAGACGACCCTGCTGCGGATCATCCTCGGCCTCGAGACGCCGGACCGCGGGAAGGTGAACCTGCTCGGCGACTACAAGTACGACCGGGTCAACGCCGGCGTCGTCTTTCAGGAAGACCGCCTGTGCGAGGACTTCAGCGCCGTGGTCAACGTGGCCATGGTGAGCAGCCGCCTGTCGGAGCGCGTGGCCGCGGAGGAGCTTTCGAAGCTCCTGCCGGAGGACGCCCTGGCGCGCCCGGTGCGGGAGCTCAGCCCGGTGCAGCGCCGCCGGACAGCGTTAGTGCGCGCGTGCATCATACCGACCGACGTGTTGCTGCTGGACGAGCCATTTGCGGGGATGAACGAGGAAGAAATGGCACAGTCGGTCCGCTACCTCCGCGAGACCGCGCGCCACAAACCGGTCCTGATCGCCGCGCGGTCGTACGACGGGCTGGAGTTCTGCCGGCAGATGGAGCTCGCAAGGTAAGCCGTGAGACCGATGCCGGTCCGCTGTACCGATCCGCGGAAGGCAGCTCTGACAAGGGACTTGTCGAAATCAGGCTGACCGGATCGGGCATGCGAACACCGCGATTGTGTGAAACAGAAGGGAGAACCGCCGTGGACGACACACGCACGATCACCTGCCCGGGCGCCGGCGCGCCCGGTTCGTACCGGAATATCATTTTCGATCTCGACGGGACCCTGACGGACTCCGGCCCGGGGATCATGAAGAGTGTGGTCTACGCCTACGACGGCCTCGGCCTCCCGGCGCCCGGCCCGGACGAGCTGCGCACCTTCGTCGGCCCGACGCTGCAGTACTCCTTCGCGCGCTACGGCGTGCCGGAGGAGCGGATCGAGGAAGCCGTCGCGACATTCCGCGAGCGCTACAACGTGAAGGGCATCTTCGAAAATGAGCCCTACCGAGGCATCCCGGAGGTGCTCCGTGCGCTCACGACCGGCACCGCAGCCGCTGACGATACGGCCGCCGGCACCACAGTCGCCGCTGCAGCTGCCGCTGACGCTGCAGCCGCCGACGCCACCGCAGCCGCTGGCGCTACGGCCGCCGACGCCACTGCGCCCGCTGGCGCTACGGCCGCCGGCACCACAGCCGCGGCCGGTACCGGCACCGCTCCTGTGCGTCTCTTCATCGGCTCCTCCAAGCCCGAGCCGATGGTGCGCAAGGTGCTGGACCACTTTGACCTGACGGCGTGTTTCACCGGCATCTACGGCTCCCTCCCGACACCCTTCGCGCAGGAGAAGGCCGACGTGCTGCGCCGTCTGATGGAGACCGAGCACCTCACCGCGCAGGACACCGTCATGGTCGGCGACACGGAATTCGACGTGCGCGGCGCGCGGGAGCTCGGGATCCCGTGTGTCGGAGTCACCTGGGGCTACGGAGACGCCGGAGCCATGCAGGAAGCCGGTGCCATTTGCCTGGTGCGGGAGCCGGAAGAACTGCTTGCACTCGGAGCTGCCGGCCACCGCGCCGGCGCAGAGTGAGCGCACGGCCGCCCATGCGTCATCCGCTTTGCGGCGCGCCCGGCCGCCCATGCGCCATCCGCTTTGCGGCGCGCACGGCCGCCCATGCGCCATCCGCTTTGCGGCGCGCGCCCGGTCGGGGCCGGCGGAAGCCATGAAACTAACAGAAAAACTGCGCACTCACAAGCGCATAGAGCAACAAAACGAGTAAAAGAAAGTGTATAACCTATGGCATATTATCTGATTGACTTTGAAAATGTTAAATCCCCGGGTCTCAACGGGATCACCAAGCTGACGGACAAAGACACCGTCTGCATCTTCTACAGCGAGAACTCCGACAGCATCACCTTCGGCCTGCACAAGCGCCTGAACGAGACGGCGGCGAACCTGCTCTACCAGAAGGTGGAGGTGGGGACGAAGAACGCGCTGGACTTCCAGCTCTCGTCCTACCTCGGCTACATCATCTGTGAAAATGAAAACAACAAGAACATCCCCTACTACGTCGTCACCAAGGACAAAGGCTTCGGCTGCCTGAGCACCTACTGGGCCCGCCGCGGCTTCCATGTGAGCCTGGTGGCCGACGTGGGCGGCCGCGACGAGCAGGCCGAGGCCGACGAGCTGACCAAGAAGGTCGAGCAGGTCCTCGCAGACAAAGACCCGGCCGCCGTGCCGATGGTCGTGAAATTCATCCAGCAGTACAAGACCAAGCAGGGCATCAATAACGCGCTCGCCAAGAACTACAAGGACAACAAGAAAGCCGCCGAGATCTACTCGGCGATCAAGCCGCTGATCAAAGACAAGAAGGGGAACTGAGCGCCCGCAGGGCAGAAGGAGGGAGCAAATGGCAAAGAAGGTGGGAGCCTTGATCAAAGAAGCGCGGACGGCCGCCGGCCTGACGCAGGAGCAGCTCGCGCGCAAAGTAGACGGGGCCAGCGCGTCGGATATCAGCAAAGCCGAGCGCGGCGAAGCAGACCTGACACAGGCCCAGCTGCGGCAGGTGGCCAAGGCCACCGGCGTCACGCAGGCCTCCCTCCTGGAGGCGGCAAAGGGGAGCTCGGCGAAGAAGACGAGTTCGAAGACCTCGTCAGGCAAGACCTCTTCGTCGAAGACATCCTCGGCCAAGACTTCGTCGAAGACATCCTCGAAGACGTCCTCTTCCGGGAAGACATCTTCTTCCGGGAAGAATTCCTCCAAGACTTCGTCGAAGAAGACCACTTCGAAGAAGACGTCGTCTTCCAAGACCAGCTCTTCCGAGTTCAAGGTCACCGCGGCCGAGAAGAAGCTGATCAAGGCATACCGCGACGCGGACGAGAAGACCCGCAAGGCCGTCAGCCTGATGCTCATCGGCCCGGACGAAGACACCGCCGGCGACCTCATCGGCTCGCTCCTGAGCGGCGCCCTCGAGATGTTCGGCAAACAGTTCGGCGCCACCACGCGGGAGATGCCGGATAACGCAGGAGAAGTGGACCAGTAAAAAAGAAGGAGTGCAGAGCTATGAGAGATTTGTATGCAATCGGCGAGATGGTCATTGATTTCATTCCGGGCAGCGAGAGCGCCAGCTACATCCGCAAGGCCGGCGGCGCGCCGGCGAACGTCGCGATCGCGGCGGCCAAGAACGGTCTGAAGTCCAGCATGTGCTGCAAGGTGGGCGAGGACGATTTCGGCCATTTCCTGATGGATACGCTGGAAGAGTACGGCGTGGAAGCCGCCTGCAAAGAACTGTGCGAGGACGCGGTGACCACCATGGCGTTCGTGACACTGAAAGAGGACGGAGACCGGGTGTTTACATTTGCCAGGAAGCCCGGGGCGGACATGATGCTCCGCGAGGACGAGGTGCGCGAGGAGGATATCGCCGACAGTGTGATCGTGCATGCGGGCTCCTGCTCGCTGAGCGCGGAGCCGGTCGGGAGCGCGACGGCGAAGGCGCTGAAGATCGGCCGCGAGAAGGGGAAGCTCGTGAGCTTCGACGTAAATTACCGCGACGTGATGTGGAAGGGCGACGAGGCGGCCTGCGGCGCGGCGGTGCGGAAGATCCTGCCGTGCGTGGACCTGATGAAGATCTCCGAGGACGAGGCGGCGATGTTCGGCGGTGACGAGGCGATCCCGGCGCTGATGAAGGACAACGGCATCACGGTGGTCGTGGAGACGCTCGGCTCGCACGGCGCGCAGGCCTTCTTTGACGGCGGCGTGGTGAAGATCGAGGGCCGCAAGGTCAAGGCGGTCGACGCGACCGGCGCCGGCGATGCGTTCTGGGGCGCGTTCCTCTCGAGCCTGCGGATCCAGGGCGTGGAGAAGGCGAGTGACATCACGGCGGACATTCTGAAGAAGGCGATGGAGTACGGGAACGTGTCCGGCTGCATCTGCGTGCAGACCAAGGGCGCGATCGCGTCCATCCCGACCCGCGCGCAGATCGAGGAGTATCTCGCGCAGAACTGAAACCGGGCGGCGGCCGGGCGTGTCCGGAATCCCGGAAATGACGTAACTGCTGCGCGAAGCGTTCTGAACAGTTACGAAATGACACGAAATACAGAGGGTGCGCGAGGCGCATCCTCTTTTCATTTTGCGGCGGAGACTTTATAATAGAAGCATTGTATGGGTTAAACAAGACTGAAAATCGGCCGCGCGGCAGGAAGGCTTTGCGGCGGCCGATGAGGGGAACGGGCCGCGCGGCAGGAAGGCTTTGCGCCGGCCGATGAGGGGAACAGGGCGATGATGACAGGCATTGTGGAGCTGGATCTGCACGGGCTGACGCCGGGGGAGGCGCAGAAGAAGATCGACCGGGCACTGGAGGCGGCGGACCGGAGTGTGTATACGCTGCGGCTCATCCACGGCTACCACGGCGGCACCTCGCTGCGCGCCATGATCCGGGAGGAGTACAGCTGGTGCCGGCACAGCAAGGTGCTGCGGATCCGCAGCGGGGACAATCCGGGGATCACCGAGCTTGTGCTGCGGGAGCTGTAAGGCGCTGCGGGAGTTGTGAGAATTCGACGGAATCAGGGAGAAAACGACGTGGACCAGATATTGCAGCAGATGGAGAAGGCGGCCCTCAGGGCGGGGGAGATCATGCGCGCGGCGCATGGGCATGACCTGGGGGTGAAGACGAAGGAAGGGCGCGCGAATTTTGTGACGCGCTATGACAGGGAGATCCAGGAGATGCTCTTCAGGGAACTGGGCGAGGCGTTTCCGGGGGCGCGGTTCCTCGGGGAGGAGGAAGGGCAGGACACGTTCCGCGAGGAGTTCGCGCAGGGGGATCTCTTCGTGATCGATCCGATCGACGGGACGACGAACTTCATGCACAACCTGCATCCGCACGTGACCTCGATCGGTCTCTTCCGGGACGGGCAGCCGTATGCGGGCGTGATCTACGCGCCCTGCACGGGGCAGATGTTCAGCGCCCGAAGAGGGTGCGGCGCTTTCGAGAACGGGCAGCCGATGCACTCCTCGACCGAGGGGCTCGAGCACAGCCTGGTGCTCGCCGGCTCGGCCGGTTTCAGCGAGGAGGCCGCGCGCTCGTCGCGGCGGCTGGCCTATGAATTCAACCACATCGACGAGGGCAACCGGAGCTTCGGCAGCGCGGCGTACAGCCTCGCGATGGTCGCCTCCGGCCGCGTCGGCGTCTACTACGAGATGAAGCTCGGCCTGTGGGACTACGCCGCCGGCAGCGTCATCCTCGAGGAGGCCGGCGGCCGGATCACCGACATGCGCGGTCAGACGCTGACCTACCGCGGCGTCTCGTCGGTCCTGGCCGTCTCCGCCGGCGTGAGCCTGGATCCGTCCGTGCCGGACACGGGCGCGTACCTGACGGAGTGAGCCCTCCGGCGGCCACCGGAACACGACAGGCAGCCACACGATGGGAATAAAAACGCAGCCACCCGGGAAACCACCGAAACAGGACAGGCAGCACTACCGCGGCGCGGCGGTCGCGCCGGAAAGGAGAGCAGACGATGGAACGCATCACGGATCTGGAGCAGCGGGCGCTGTCGCAGAAGGCCCGGGCGGCCTATGAGCAGCTGAAGGACCGATATACCTTCTGGCGGGATGAGGACGGGAATTACTTCGCCTCCCTGACCGGAGACGGGGATATCGTCCGCGGGCTCCGGCAGCTCGGCAACGGCACCTTCGGGCTGAACATGGCCCTGGAGCGCTGGGAAATGCCGGGGAGTGTGTGAGGGCCGCAGGACCGCGATTTGATGATTGAATCGCAGACAGGGGCCGCAGGCAACGGATTAAGCAACGGGCCGCAGGGCGGCCCGGACGGGGGATAAACAGCCATGAAAGTCGTACTCGATCACCTGACCAAGATATTTCCGTCGCGGCGGCGGGGCGGGCCGGACGTGACGGCCGTTGACGATTTCACCTTCGAGATCCCGGACGGCGAGCTGATCGCGCTGCTGGGGCCGTCGGGCTGCGGCAAGAGCACCACGCTGAACCTGATCTGCGGGCTGGAGAAGCCCACGGGCGGGAAGCTGTACTTCGGGGACGACGACGTGACGAACCTGCCGCCGGAAATGCGCGGTGTCGGCATGGTCTTCCAGAACTACGCGCTCTACCCGCACATGACCGTCGCGCAGAACATCATGTTCCCGCTCGGCAACCTGAAGGGCGACGAGCGCCTGAGCCGTGAGCAGATGCGGGAGAAGGCGGAGGAAGCGGCGCGCCTGGTGCAGATCAGCGAGCTGATGGACCGGCGCCCGAAGGAGCTCTCCGGCGGGCAGCAGCAGCGCGTGGCCATCGCGCGCGCCCTGGTGAAGGAGCCGCGGGTGCTGCTGATGGACGAGCCGCTCTCGAATCTGGACGCGCGGCTGCGGCTGCAGACACGCGAGGAGATTCGAAGGATCCAGCGGGAGACCGGTGTCACGACCGTCTTTGTGACCCACGACCAGGAAGAAGCGATGAGCATTTCCGACCGGATCGTGGTCATGAAGAAGGGGGTCCTGAACCAGATCGGGAAACCGCAGGAGGTCTATGACGACCCGGTGAATCTGTTCGTCGCGACCTTCCTCGGCACGCCGCCGATCAATGTCTTCCGCGGGCAGGTGCGCGGCGGCCGGCTCTTCCTCGGCGAGGACGATGTGTACGCCGTGCCGGGTGTGCGGGACGGCGAGGTCACCGTCGGCATCCGTCCGGAAGGCTTCCTGCCGCAGAGCGACGGGCCGCTGCGCTGTCAGCTGTCGCGTGTGGAAGTCATGGGGCGGGACATCAGCGTGCTGTCGTCGCATCCGGCATTTACGGGGACATTGATCCGCTCGATCATCGACGCGCAGAGCGGCATCGACACGTCGCAGCGCGAGGTGTGCTTCGCGCTCCGGCCGGGCAAGGTGCATCTCTTCGACCCGGAGACCGAACAGCGGCTCAGAATCGAGGTGTGACATGGATAAAAACAATCCGCGGGGCTGGCTGTACCTGCTCCCGGCGACGCTGTTCCTCGCGGCGTTCCTGATCTATCCGCTGATCGATGTGTTCATCTACTCGGTGGAAGAGGGCTACAACTCGGCGTCGCAGGTGTCGCAGGGGACGGGGCTGTACAACTTCTCCTACGTGCTGCACGATCCGTATTTCCTGCAGGCGCTGCGCAACACGTTTCTTCTCGTGATCATCACGGTGCCGCTCTCGACAGGGCTGTCGCTCCTGATCGCCTTCGCGCTGAGCAGCATCCCGGCGCTGCGCAACCTCTACCAGACGATCTATTTCCTGCCGTACGTGACGAACACGCTGGCCGTCGGCCTGGTCTTCATGATCCTGTTCAAGCCGACCGCCTATTCCGACGGCCTGATCAACCGGCTGATCGGCCTGTTCGGCGCCGGCCCGGTGGACTTCATCGACGGCCCGTACTGGGCGAAAATGTTTGTCCTCTGTCTCTACACGGTCTGGGTCGTGATGCCTTTCAAGATCCTGATCCTGACGAGCGCGCTGGCCTCCGTGAACCCGAACTACTACAGCGCGGCGCGGGTGGACGGCACCTCCGGGGCGCGGATCTTCCTGCGCATCACCTTGCCGATGATCTCGCCGACGGTCTTCTACCTCGTGATCACCGGCTTCATCGGGGCCTTCAAGGCTTACAGCGACGCGGTCGCGCTCTTCGGGACGGACCTGAACGCGGCCGGGATGAACACGATCGTCGGGTACATCTACGACATGCTCTACGGCGACAGCGGCGGGTATCCGTCCTACGCCTCGGCGGCGGCGGTGATCCTGTTCGCGATCGTGCTGACGATCACGTGCATTAATCTGCTCGTGAGCCGGCGGCACGTGTATTATGCCTGATCGGGCAGAGGGAGAGGAGAAAATGCGTACAGATAAAGACACGGACAACGCGCAGGATGGCATCGACCGCACCGCGCGCCGGGCGCTGGCGGGGCGCCGCGTGCGGCAGGCGCTGACCTACGCGCTGCTGACGCTGTGGGCGCTCATCGTGCTGTTTCCGTTCTACTGGATGGTGCTGACCTCGGTCAAGAGCTACGGCGCGTACAATGCCGAGTACATCCCGAAGTTCTTCACGCTCTCGCCGACCCTGGAGAACTACCGCGACGCCTTCACCCTGGTGCCGCTCGGGCGCTACCTGCTGAACACCCTGATCTTCACGTCGATCACGACCGCCGTGATGGTGGTGGTGGTCACGCTGGCGGCGTACGCGTTCGCGCGGATGAAATTCGCCGGGCGGGATGCGGTGTTTGCCATATTCCTGTCACTGATGATGATCCCGAATGAGCTCGTGGTCATCACGAACTTCGTGACGATCACGAACGCGGGGCTGCGCAACACCTTCACGGGCCTGATCCTGCCGTCGGTCACGTCGGTCTTCTACGTCTACCTGCTGCGCGAGAACTTCGCGCAGGTGCCCGACAACCTCTACTACGCGGCGAAGGTGGACGGGACGAGCGACCTGAAGTACCTGCTCAAAGTCATGGTGCCGATCTGCCGCCCGACCCTGATCACGATCACGATCCTGAAGGTCATCGAGTGCTGGAATTCCTACGTGTGGCCGCGCCTGATCACGGACGACCCGAACTACTACCTCGTCTCGAACGGCATCCAGGAGATCCGTGAAAATGGCTTCGGCCGTGAAAATATCCCGGCCATGATGGCCGCCGTCGTGGTCATCAGCGTCCCGCTGATCGTCCTGTTCCTGCTGTTCCGCAATAAGATCATGGAAGGTGTGTCCAGGGGAGGGACGAAGGGATGATGCGAAGGAGAGAGGAAAACCTGAGCGGCGGGGCGGCGCTGCATGGGACATGTGAGGCGCGGCCGGCAGGCGCGGAGTTTTGGAAGAGACTTCGCCGCCTGGTCTTGCCGGCCGCGGCCGCGGCGTGCCTGGCGCCGGGCCTTGCGGGCTGCCACGGCGGCAGTTCCCTGCAGGCCTTCGACGTGCCGGAGAGCCTGAGCGAGGACGAGATCGAGCTCACCTTCTGGGCCAAGAACGACACGAACAAGACGCAGACGCAGATCTACGCGGACGCGATCGAGGGCTTCGAGTCGTACTACCCGAATATCCACGTCACGCTGAGGCTGTATACGAACTATAACGATATTTACAATGACGTTATAACTAACATTTCCACGGGGACAACACCGAACGTGTGCATCACGTATCCGGACCACATCGAGACGTACCGGACGGGCAGCAATGTCGTCGTGCCGCTCGACGAGCTGATGGCGGACGAGCGCTTCGGGCTGGGCGGGAGCGAGGTGCGCTTCGACGCTCCGGCGCAGGGCGAGGTGATCGGGAAATACCTCGAGGAATGCCGCACGGACGGGCGGCTGTGGGCGATGCCCTACATGCGCTCGACGGAGGCCTGCTACATCAACAAAACGTACGTCGAGAAGCTCGGCTGCGAGGTGCCGGACATCCTGACCTGGGACTTCATCTGGGAAGTGTCGGAGAAGGCGATGGAGAAGGCGGACGACGGGACCTTCGCCGTCAACGGGCAGAACGTCCTGATCCCCTTCATCTACAAGTCGACCGACAACATGATGATCCAGATGCTGCGCCAGATGGGCGCGGGCTACTCGACGGAGGACGGGGAGATTCAGCTCTTCAGCGACACGACGAAGGAGATCCTCCTGCAGATCGCCTCGCACGCGCAGGACCGCTCATTCTCGACCTTCAAGGTGTCGGGGTATCCCGCGAACTTCCTGAACGCGGGGCAGTGTATCTTCGCGGTGGACTCGACGGCGGGCGCGACCTGGATGGGGACCGACGCGCCGCTCCTGGACATCAGCGCCGACAAGGTCGTGGAATTCGAGACCGCCGTGCGCATGGTGCCGCAGTATGACCCGGAGAACCCGCAGATGATCTCGCAGGGACCGAGCGTCTGTATATTCAACCGGGACGACGCGGACGAGGTGCTCGCGTCCTGGCTCTTCGTGCAGTACCTGCTGACCGACGAGGTCCAGACCGCCTACGCGCAGACCGAAGGCTACGTCCCGGTCACGTCGCGCGCGCAGACCTGCGAGGCCTACACGGACTACCTGTCGCGTCGCGGCGAGGACAATTCTCTGCACTATGAGGTGAAAATGGCAGCGTCTCAGCTCCTCCTCGACTATGTCGACAACACCTTCGTCACACCGGTCTTCAACGGTTCCGCGTCCCTGCGTGATGCGGCGGGGCAGCTCATCGAGAGCACCGTGAAGTCGGCCCGGCGCAGGCAGACCGTGGACGACGCCTATATCGCGCAGCTCTACGAGGATGTGACCTCGCTCTACCGGCTGGATCAGACCGGGAGCAGCAGCGGTGTCAATGAAGACCTCGGCCCGCTGCCCCTCACCGCGCGGGTGCTGCTCATCAGCCTGGCGGCGGCGTGGGTGCTGATGGGGGTGTATGTGCTGACGACGCGGCGGCGGCGGTAAAGGAAGACGATGGTGTCGGCGGCTGGCGCGGGGCGGACGGCCGGGGTGGCTGCACGGCAGAAGCTAACCTGCCGCACAGCCTCCCCGGCCTGCGGATCGCCGGCCATGCGCGTCTGCGCCTTGAATTGCAAGGCCTCCTTTGTTATAATCGCAGATGTAGTTTAACCGGCGTCCGGCCGGCGGTGACCGCAGCAGGTATAACAGCCGGGCGCGCGGGCGCGGCATCCGGCGGATGCGTGAGACGGGAATTTCCCGGAAGGAGAAGCAAAATGAAAAAAAGGATCGCGTTGCTGTTGACACTGGCACTGACGGCGGCCGTAAGCGGCATGGCGCCGGCAGCGGAGACGGAGAGCGAGATGGCTGAGGACGTGAAGTCTGAGGGCGTCATGACGTACGAGGAGTACATGGCGGCGGAGATCGACGATGAAGTCGTCGTCGAGACCTATGTGCAGGCGAAGCAGTCCTGGTGGGAAGACGAAGGCCAGGGGCTGGCGACGCTCTACACCCAGGATCACGACGGCGCGTATTTCCTGTACAATATCGCCTGCTCCGAGGAAGACTATGAGAAGCTCGAGACCGGCACGAAGATCAAGGTGACCGGCTACAAGTCCGAATGGTCCGGCGAAGTCGAGATCGTGGATGCCACGTTTGAGATCGAAGAAGGTGAATATGTTGCCGAGGCGCTCGACGTGACCGACCTGCTCGGCACCGACGAGCTGATCGACCATCAGAACGAGTTCGTGTCCTTCAAGGGCATGACCGTCGAAGCCTCCGGCGATGACGGCGCGGCGTTCCTGTACTCCTGGGACGGCTCCGGCGAGCGCGGACAGGATCTGTACTTCAACGTCTCCCTGAACGGCGAAACCTACACCTTCACGGTCGAGTCCTATCTCTGCGACGAGGACAGCGACGTCTACAAGGCCGTCGAGGCCCTGAATGTCGGCGATGTCATCGACATGGAAGGGTTCCTCTACTGGTACGAGGGCGTGAACCCGCACATTACCTCGGTGGCGGCGGCCGAGTAAACTTCGCCGGAAGTAAAATAAACCGAAAAATATTTGACAAACACCGTGCGCGGTGCTAAATTCTATTGCATAAGCAAGGGCGCTTACAGACAAACCCGTCTGTAAGTGCCCTTTTTTGCGCGTTAGCAATGAGCCGGGTGGACACGCTTGCGTGTTCATCCGGCGAATGCCGCGGCGCTGAACGTCCAGTGGACGTTCGGTAGCGCCGACCGTAGCGGAGCGAAGACCAATCGAGCAGGGCCTGTCCTGCTCGATCGTCTCAGCAGAGCCATCCGTATGACGGGCGGCATCAGCGACGGACGCTTGCGTCCACGAGCGATGCCGGCGGGCAGGCGGTTTGGCGAAGCCAAACATCCGGGGAATCCGAAGGATTTCCCGGATGGGCTCTGCGCACACACGACACACACCACAGGAAATCCACGCGAAAGGAAAACCGCTATGTGCTCCATCATGTGTTTTACCGACCTGACTATCCCCGAGGAGGCATTCAGACCCGCCTTTGACCGCACGATCCCGCGCGGGCCGGATATGAGCCGCGTCGAGCAGACGCCCTCCGGGTATCTCTGCTACCACCGCCTGGCCATCATGGACATGTCCGGGGCCGGCATGCAGCCCTTCGCCCTCGGCGGCAATCGCGTGATCTGCAACGGCGAGATCTACGGCTTCCGCAGGCTACAGGAATGCCTCCGGGAGAAATGCGGCTACTCGTTCTCCTCGGTGAGCGACTGCGAAGTCCTGCTCCCGATGTATCAGCAGTACGGCCTCGACATGTTCCGCCGCCTGGACGCCGAATACGCGCTCGTGATCTACGACGGAGAAAATGACACGTACATCGCCTCCCGCGACCCGATCGGCATCCGGCCGCTGTTCTACGGCTATAACCGGGACGGCGGCGTGATGTTCGCGAGCGAGGCGCAGAACCTCGTGGGGCTGACGGATCAGATCATGCCATTTCCGCCCGGGACCTACTGCGTCGTGAAGGGCGGCGCGCCGGCGGGCGAGATCGAGTTCGTGCGCTATGCCAGCCTCACGGACGTGGAGCAGGTGAGCGGCGACGATCTCGAGACGGCCTGCGGGAAGATCCGTCAGAAGCTGATCGCCGGCGTGGAGAAGCGCCTCGACGCGGACGCGCCGCTGGGGTTTTTGCTGTCGGGGGGACTGGATTCCTCACTGGTCTGCGCCATTTCCGCGAAGATCCTGGGGAAGAAGATCCGGACGTTCGCGATCGGGATGGAGGAGGACGCCATCGACCTGAAGTACGCGCGCGAGGTCGCGGACTTCATCGGCGCGGACCACACGGAGGTCTTCATGACGCCGCAGCAGGTGATCGACACGCTGCCGGAGGTCATCCGCATCCTCGGCACCTGGGACATCACGACGGTGCGCGCGAGCATGGGCATGTACCTGTGCTGCAAGGCGATCCACGAGCAGACGGACGTGCGCGTGCTGCTGACCGGCGAGATCTCGGACGAGCTCTTCGGGTATAAATATACAGATTTCGCGCCGGACGCGGCGGCGTTCCAGGCCGAGTCGAAGAAGCGCGTGGACGAGCTGTACATGTACGACGTGCTGCGCGCGGACCGCTGCATCGGCGACAACTCGCTCGAAGCGCGCGTGCCGTTCGGCGACCTCGCTTTCGTGAAGTACGTGATGAGCATCGACCCTGAGCTCAAGATGAATAAATATAACATGGGCAAGTATCTGCTGCGCCACGCCTTCGAGGCAGACCACATCCTCCCGGAGGACATCCTCTGGCGCCAGAAGGCCGCCTTCTCGGACGCGGTCGGCCATTCGATGGTCGACGATCTGAAGGCCTACGCCGAGAGCTGCTACACGGATGAGGAATTCGCGGAGAAATGCGCGCAGTACCCGCACGGCACCCCCTTCACGAAAGAAAGCCTCCTCTACCGCGAGATCTTCGAGCGGTACTATCCGGGCCAGGGCGGGATGATCAAGGATTTCTGGATGCCCAACAAAGCCTGGGAAGGCTGCGATGTGAACGACCCGTCCGCGCGCGTGCTGTCGAACTACGGCGCCAGCGGGGAGTGAGGCGCCGGCAATCGGCACACGGCGGTCAGCACCTGATTTTCTGCAGAAGGGTTTTATTCTGTGAGACTTATCGGCGCGCCTTCATCAAGCCAGGCAAGTTTCGTTTCGACTTGCCAGAAGGTCCTGCCATCGAACAGAGGAGTTTCGAGAAACGTGCGCTTGATTTCATCCATGCTGTTTCCGGAAACTTCAAAAATTCGTTGATAATCTTTCAGGCGTCCATCTGGCAGCCGAATTTCATGGTAGTACACATAATCCGTTGTCCGGGCAGCCCATCTGTCGACAAAGAATGTTGAAAGCTGAGAGTCGGTATCAGTGAAACCCTCACACCAGTAAACGTACCCTTCATAAAAAAGAGTAGCTTCATTGTACCAGCCGGTATCGAGAAAATCCTGTATTCTTCCGTTGATCATAATCCGTATGCCTCCAGATATTTGCGATATTGCTGATAGATTGTACCGGTTATTTTCTGAGCTTTGCTGCGCGCAAACTGTCGGTTAATGATGTGGTAATGCAGAATCTTCTCATGCCGGTTTCCGGTAAGGGATTGCTCACCATGATAGGCAATCTCAAGTATTGGGTAGTGTTCATGATCATATACGCGCATTTCACGAAAACTGCCATCGTGAGATTGCTTGATGTAAATGCTGTTCGGTGAGTGTGAGTAGTCCGGAAGACCGTGGCTGCCCTTGTTTCCCTCAAGTATTTTAGCATCGTAAAGCGTATCGGCCGTATGATATTCGTGGGTTGTTATATGACCATTTTTGATCCTTGCACCGCGTGATGACATTATGCTTCACCTCCGATAGCAGGGGACATGTCCCAGTTGAAGAGCTTACGTTGCCAGAAGTAACCATTTTTGTCCCAACTTCCGAAGGAATCTTTGTATTTGACATAGCATATATCTTGATCCATGCCGGCAATAGGACTGCCGACGCATATGATTTTTGTGAAGGGGAATCGAGCCCGAAGAGCATGATATCCGGCGAGAAAGTCGGGAGTGCTGATCAGATTGTTAGCGCCAAGCGATGATATAAGAAAAATGCCGCCGTCGCGGAGGCCTGAGAAGCATATGTCATAAGTGTCGGGACCCACCCATCCAACAGTAGGAATACACAGACGGCCGTGTGCTTGCATAAAGACACCGGACCAACGATTATGATAAACTGCCGACAGTATCTGAGGGAATTTCATGGAGCGGTCCATGCTGAAATCAAATGTAGTGACGGCATAATATTTGCCTGTATACGCCAGATATTTAAAGGGCCGTCTGTACCAGCGGATAAGAGAATGGTCATAGCACAATGTATGCACAATCTTGTCTTCCGGATGTTTATCATTTGGCGATACATTTTTGAGATTGATCAGCCATTGGCCATTGTTGATGCGTGATATATCGATATCCTGCGGCTTTACTACCGCAATGTCGTAGGGATCAAGTTCGGCGTAATCAGGCAGCGGCCGGACAAGGCTGGTGTAAACTTCAAAATTATAAGTTGGCATAATGCCACCTCCTTATAGCAGAAATTGTTAAAACGCACAAATATCGTTCCGTTCATTGAATTTCTTCTCGGGATGTGGCATACTTTAGTTCCAACAACAGATGTGCCAACATCTGAGAAGAGGCGTCTGACCGACTGTTTGCAGCAGTTTGTCAGATGCTTTTTCTGTTTCTAATCACCTTTCCAATGCATCTTCAAGATCTTTAAGCCTCCTTTCCAGTTCCTTCGCGGGCAGACGGATCTCCCCGCCGTTGTACCGCAGCAAACGCTCCAGACATTGCCGGTATCCGGCTGTATCGATATGCGCCTCGCGATAAATCCGGTCGAGCAAACCGATGGTGCCGATCACTTCTACGCTTTCCCGAACGGCAGCCTGGCGCAGCGCGCCATCACCGGTCAGGAGCACGATACTGCGGTGTTTTGCGATGGCCAGGGCAATGCGGTCATGAACGGAGAGACGGGGATAGATATCTGTCAGGTCATCCGCATAGAAGAGCTCTTCGGCGGTGATCTGCACCGGCGTGAGCCCCAGGGCAAGCAGCCGGCTCTTCAGACCGGCCGGATACAGGATTTCCCGGTTGATGGTCTCCTCGAACATGATATACGTCAGATCCAATGTAAATGGCAGATCCAGGGCGTCGATTCGATGGAAATCGATCCACACGTTTGTGTCACTGCTGATGTATTCCAATCACATCACCTCCATCAGCCCGCAACTGTCTGCCACGGCGGAGTACGGCAGTTGCAGGAGTTCAGCCCCCTTCTGGATCGTCAGTTCGCCCTCATTCACGGCGCGGCAGACGAGCTGCGTGAACAGGGAGGGAGTCTCCGGCTGTTCGATCCACGAAGGCTCCGAGGAATGCCAGCCGGCCTTGTTGGCTTTGATATAAAAATCCTGCTCGAGGCCATGGGAGATAATACCGTTCAGCGAAGCGCGTTTTACAAGCAGGTAGGTGGAAATGCCGTAATCACGGCAGATCGCTGCAAAGTCTCTGGTGATGCGGCTGCGGCGCAAGCCCAGTCTGCGGTACAGATCCGCCTGCGGGATCAGGAACGCGCCGCTGACAGCCGTTGCATAGGTCTCCTCGTCCTCGCCGAGATCCGTGAACATGATGTGGGCCAGTTCATGAACGATGGTAGAGCGCTTGCGCATGGCGTTCATGCTGCTGTTGACCACGATATACGGATAGCCGTTAACCGTACCGTTCATGCCGGAAAAGTGATGATCCTCCGGATCGATCTCCAGAACAAAAAAGCCGGCATTCTCGAGCAGGGAAATCAGTTCCGTCACGGGACCGTCCTTCGGAAGATGCAGAGCCTGCCGGAGTGCGGCGGCGTCTTCTTCGCAGGAACCGCTGCAGGAAAGCTGATGAATGCCGGCGGGCCTGTCCGGGAGCGCCTCCATGCCGAGGCAGTCAACGACATTGAACAGACGTCCGAAGTATTCTTCCACGGCGGCCCGGATATACTCCTGCCGGCTTACACTGAGCCGGGAGTTCTTCCGGAACTCGCCGTGGTGAAAGGTCAGGCCGGAGCAGCGGGACGCGATAAAATCAGAGACATTGACCTGCAGCACGTCAGCCATCTTCTGTATGACGGACATATCCGGCCGGCGCGTGCCCTTCTCATAATTGGTGATGGCCATGGCGCTGACCCCGCAGGCCTGCGCCAGATCCTTCTTAGTCATATTCCTTTTAAGCCTGTAATAGGTAAGGTTTTTCGCGAACATAACGGGCAGCCTCCTTTCAGCACTCTGCACTGTTTATTATATTTTGAATTTCAGAGAAAGTAAACACAAAACGATTATAAATTTGAAAATAATTAAAAAAATAAACACGACGAAATAGGGAAATGCCGCAGAAGATGCGGCCGGATATGCATCAGGAAGCGTCCGGCCTGCGGCGGACAGGGGCTGTCTGAGCATCGGCGTCCGCGCCGATCCCCGGCATTTCACAAAGATTTCATAAAACATAATCGGATATAAAATAATTAGCACTCAGAACTTGACAGTGCTAGCAAACGGTGGTATGGTAAGTACACCTGTTACTGCTCGAACGCGATCGAGTCACAGGCGCACAGACTACGGACAAGGAGGTATGGCACAGAATGATCACCATTCCTGTATACAATATGATAATCATGCCGGACCTGACCCTCACCTTTAAGAAGGACTTTTTTGAGGATCGGGCGCTTCCGGATACGGCGGAGGGCGAGCCGGTCCTTTTCCTTTTTCAGAAGGAAGAGAAGAAGCGAAAGGACCTGGAGCCGGACGACTTCTACCCGATCGGCGTGTCGGGGAAGATCGAGTCCATCGACTCGGACGGCGACGTGAGCGTGCACACCGTCAGCCGCATGGACATCAATTCGGTGGAGATCGATGAGAACGGGATCTTTGCCGAGGCCGTGATCCGCGACCAGATTAAAGACCTGACGCCGGAGCAGCGCAAGGCATCCATCACGCAGCTGCGCAACGCGTCGCTCGAATTCGTCCGGAAGTACCCGTGGGGGATGGCGGTGCGCGCCTACATCATGCGCTGGAAGAGCGCGGACGAGGTGGCGACGGCGCTCTCCTCGTACCTGAACCTCGAGGCGGACGAGCGCTTCGCCATCGTCGCCTGCGACCGCGAGTCCGAGCGGACCGAGCTGATCGAGAAGGCCGTCTACGGCTTCATGGCGGTGTCCGATGTCAGCGACGAGGCCGAGGACGCGCAGAAGAAGCGCAACGAGAAGGCCTACCGCGAGGACGCGATCCGCAAGCAGATCGATTTCCTGCAGAAGCAGCTCGACGAGATGCACCCCGAGAACGTCTCGGATGTGCAGCGCTTCGAGAAGAAGATCGCGGAGTCGGGGATGAACGAGACCGCCCGGAAGGAAGCCGACAAGGCGCTCGGGCGCATGAAGCAGGAAGGCAAGGAAGGCCATGAGTACGGCATGCTCTATGACTACCTCGACTTCATGACAAGCCTCGACTGGAAGAAAGAGAAATCGAAGAAGATCAATCTGAAGAAAGCGCAGAAGATCCTGGACGCGGACCACTACGGCCTGAAGAAGGTCAAGACCCGCGTGATCCAGCAGCTCGCGGTCATGAGCCTGAACCATAAGCAGTCCGGCTCGATCCTGCTCTTCGTGGGCGCACCCGGCACCGGCAAGACCAGTATCGGTCAGTCGATCGCGCAGGCCCTCGGGCGCGAGTACGTTCGCATTTCCCTGGGCGGCGTGCGGGACGAAGCGGATATCCGCGGCCACCGCCGCACCTACATCGGCGCGATGCCGGGCCGCATCATGAACGCGATGAAGACCGCGGGCACGTCGAATCCGGTGATCGTGCTCGACGAGGTCGACAAGCTCAGCCGCGACTACAGCGGCGATCCGGGCAGCGCGCTGCTCGAGGTGCTCGACCCGGAGCAGAACAGCAACTTCACGGATCACTACATGAACGTGCCCTACGACCTGTCGGACGTGCTCTTCGTCTGCACGGCGAACACGACGGACACGATCCCGGAGCCGCTGCTGAACCGCATGGAGGTCATCCAGTTCCCGGGCTACACCGCGGTGGAGAAGTTCCAGATCGCGAAGCGCCATCTGCTCCCGAAGGCGATGGAATCGACGGGTATCGATAAGAAGAATCTCACCGTGACGGACGAGGCGATCCGCGCGATCATCAGCTCCTACACGATGGAGGCCGGCGTGCGCGGCCTGAAGAAGCAGCTCGACACGCTCTGCCGCTATGCGGCGGTGCAGATCGTCGGCGCGCCGAAGGGCGAGAAGACGCCGCACGTGGAGGTGCGCGAGGAGAACCTGCGCGAATACCTCGACCAGAAGCCGATCCGCCATGACTCGATCCTGGCGGAGAAGCGCCCGGGCATCGTGACGGGCCTGGCCTGGACGGCCGGCGGCGGGGAGATCCTGTTCATCGAGACGCTCTTCACGAAGGGAAAGGGGCGGACGGTGATCACCGGCCGGCTCGGCGATGTCATGAAGGAATCGGTCCAGATCGCGGTCAGTCTCGTGAAGGCGATGTACCCCGACCGCGCTCACCTCTTCGACGAAAATGACTTGCACATCCATGTGCCGGAGGGGGCCGTGCCCAAGGATGGTCCCTCCGCGGGCATCACGCTCGTGACCGCGCTCTCGTCGCTGGTGACCGGCCGCAGTGTCAGCCCCTCGTGGGCGATGACCGGCGAGGTGTCCCTGCGCGGCGGTGTCATGCCGATCGGCGGTCTGCCGGAGAAGCTGATGGCGGCGCAGCGCTCCGGCATCACGAAGGTGTTCATCCCGGAGGAGAATGTGGATGACCTGGAGGATGTGGCCGACGAGGTGAAGAAGGCTCTCGCCATCTACCCGGTGAGCCGCGTGCACGACGTGCTGCGGATGCTGGAGCTGGACGTCGAGGCCGACGGGAAGGCCGACGGCAAGGCCGGTCGGAAGGACAAGGAGAAAGATAAGGACAGGGACGGCTCCCGCAAGAAGGGAAGTGACGCCCTGAAGGATCCGTTCGGGAACCTCGAAGCGTTCTGGGGCGACCGCAAGAATAAGAAGGGAATCCTGGTGCCGGTGAAATGAGCGGGAAACGCCGCACCGGCGCCGGGGCTCACGCCTCCGGCTGCGGCATCTTTACCGTGATCCCATTCACCTGTACTTCATCGGTAATCGGGATCACCAGACACGCGCGCCCATCGATGATCCTCGTTTTGACCAGGTCCGAGCGCTCCGGGCTGACCGCGATCACGACGTCGGGGGTGCGTACCTCGAAGCGGCGCGGCTGGAGGTTGGAGGCGAAGAGGGCCTCGTGCTCCCCGGCATTTTCGGTGAAGGACTCGTCGAAGTGTTCCATCTGCGCGGCGCTCGCACCGGCCTCCTCCATGAGCGAGCGCACCTGCGGGCGCGTGAGCGTGACCGGGTCGGGGCTGTCCTTCGCGGCCTCGGCGATCTCGCGCAGCTCGTCGTGGATGTTCTTCACGATCTCGAAGTCGCACGCGTCGCCGAGCGTGTCCGCGACCACACTCCGGAAGGCCTCCTTCTGGAGCCCGGCCGAGAGCGGCAGCCGGCACCCGAGCAGCCGGTCGGTCAGGTCGAAATGCAGCTCCTCGGGATCCTTCGAGTAATACAGCAGCGCGTGGATGTCCGTCTGCCGGTCGTTGAAGGCCGGGAAGAGGAAGCCGAGCTGCGGCGCGCCGACGGTCCAGCTGCGCAGGCGGTTGTGGAAGACCTGCTCGGCGGGATCGTAGGAGAGCGCGGGCTTGTCGAGCGCCACCGGGCAGATCGCCGCGAGGAAGAAGTCGTAGACCTCCTCGGACGCGTCGTCCAGGTCGAGCTCGTCGCGCGTGCGGCCCGGGATGTCGTAGACCGAGCGGATGAGGAGGATCAGGTAATTCTCCCCGGTGACGAACGTGTCGATCACGCGGTCATAGAACTCCGTGAGCAGGTCGTCGTCCTCGAGCTTCGAGTCGCGCAGGCGCAGCAAAAACGCCTGCGTCCCGTCCTCCTGCTCGCTCTCGAGCGGGAATTCCATATTCAGCAGATTCTTCCCCAGACTCCCCGACAGTGTCTTCCGGAAAATGTCAAAGTACTTGGCGATCTCTTCATCCGGCAAAGGCAGAAAACTCTCCGCGAACGTGGCGAGCCTGTTCTTCTCGGCGTCGACATAGCAGCCCGCGATCCGCGTGGCCGCGCAGTTCTTCGGCGTAAACTGTTTCTTGATCTCGGCGATTTCCTTTCGGTTCATGGCGGTGTCCTTTCGTATCGTGTAAACCGGCCTGCCTGCTGTGTATCCGCAGGGATGCTTCGCGCATCCGATCCGGCCGGATGTATGGCTCCTGTTTTGCGCGGCCGGCCTGCCTGCTGTGTACCCGCAGGGATGCTTCGCGCATCCGATCCGGCCGGATGTATGGCTCCTGTGTCGCGCGGCCGGCCGGGCGCGGCCCGCCGCAGTTCTCCGAGTATAGCACAGAAAAGAGAGAATTGCCAACGCCGGGGATTTGGGATAGAATGTAGTGATGCTGTAAAGAATGCAGTGATGCGGTAAAGAATGCAGTGATGCGGTAAAGAATGCAGTGATGCGGTAAAGAATGCAACACGGAGGTGCCTATGCGGCTGCTGATGATCCGGCACGGAGATCCGGACTATGTACACGATTGCCTGACGGAGCGCGGGCGCCGGGAGGCGGAGGTGCTGGCGGAGCATTTTGCAAAGTTCGATCCGCAGATCGATGCCATTTACGTCTCGCCGCTCGGGCGGGCGCAGGAGACGGCCTCCTATACGCTCAGGCGGCTCGGCAAAGAGGCGCAGACGCTCGGCTGGCTGCGGGAATTCTCCGCGCAGCTCGACGCGAACGGCTCAAAGCTCCTGCCGCGGCTCTATCCGGACGTGAAGCAAAACGAGGACGGCACGTATAAGCCGCGGATCGTCTGGGACATGACGCCCGGCGTCTGGGCCGCGCTCCCCGACTACGAGGACTACCTCGACCCGCGCGCGTGGCGCCGGACCGAGGTGGCGCGCCGCAGCGATATGGCCGAGCGCTGCGACGAGGTCTGCGGCGGGCTCGACGCCCTGCTCGCACGCCACGGCTACGAGCGCCGCGGCCATATCTATGCGACGTCCCGCGGAAATGACTTAACCCTCGCCCTCTTCTGCCACTTCGGTGTGACGGCGGTGATGCTGTCGCACCTGTGGAATCAGTCGCCGTTTTCACTGCTGCAGTACATGGCGGCGGTGCCGACGGCCGTGACTGAGCTCTTCACCGAGGAGCGCAGCAAGGGCGCGGTGATCTGGCGGATGCGGCGCTTCGGGGACTTTTCGCATCTCACGCAGGCGGGCATCGAGCCGTCGTTCTCGGCGCGCTTTGCCAGCGTGTATGAGCATGAGGACGAGCGGCACTAGGGGAAAGCAGAATCGAAACAGACGCGCGCGGCCCGAGCGCCGGCTGAAAGACGGGCGGCATAAAGAAAGGCGAAAGAACATGAGAATCGGAACCGGCTATGATGTGCACCGCCTGGTCGAGGGCCGGAAGCTCATTCTGGGCGGGG
>Ga0065709_1029413_pt1 | contig 24129 bp, 19 predicted proteins | sample Hoacrofraction14_2_FD_59096 | JGI IMG/M metagenome (GOLD analysis project Ga0065709, IMG submission 59096) | Hoatzin crop microbial communities from Cojedes, Venezuela, sample from fiber fraction 14 v1 | ecosystem: Host-associated > Birds > Digestive system > Esophagus > Crop | place: Venezuela...
CGCCCGCCTATAAGGGGGCAGGCGGTGTGCGTGATGCCGGATACGGCGTGTACGACCTGTACGACCTCGGAGAGTTCCGGGTCAAGGGGTCGGTGCGCACGAAGTACGGCACCCGCCGGGAGTATTTGAACTGTTTGAAAGTCCTGCGCAAATACGGACTGTCGGTGTACACCGACATCGTCCTCAATCATAAAATGGGCGCCGACGGCTATGAAACCGTCAAAGCCGCCGAGGTCAACCCGCAAAACCGGCTTGAAACCATCGGGGATGTGAAAAACATCCGCGCGGCCACGAAGTTCACCTTCCCGAAAAGAAAGGGCAAGTTCTCGGACTTCACCTGGAATGCGTCCAATTTCAAAGGCGTTGACTACGACCGCAAAACCGGGCGCAACGGGATTTACCTGTTCGACGGAAAGCACTGGGATGAGGATGTGGATGACGAAAATGTCAACTACGACTATCTCATGGGCGCCGACATCGACGTGCACAACCCGGAAGTGAAGGAAGAGCTCATCCGCTGGGGCAAGTGGTACTATGACCGCTGCGGGATGGACGGCTTCCGTCTCGATGCCCTCAAGCATATTTCCGCCTCGTTCTACAAAGAGTGGCTGGAAGAAATGCGTCAGTACGCCGGGCGTGAACTGTTTTGCGTCGGTGAGTACTGGAACGGTGATTTATCCCATCTGGAGCGTTATCTGGACAGCGTGGATCATACGATGTCGCTGTTCGATGTCCCGCTTCATTTCAATATGTACAACGCCGCGTCTTCGGGCTGGTTCGACATGGGCCATATCCTTGAAGGCACATTGATGAAAAACGACAGCACCCATGCGGTGACATTCGTGGACAACCACGACACCCAGCCGACCCAGTCGCTGAGATCCTTTATCCCGTCCTGGTTTAAAATGCATGCCTATGCGATTATCTTACTGCGTGATCAGGGCTACCCGTGTGTGTTTGCGGGGGACTACTTCGGCATTCCGCATTCCCGCCGGGCCGGCCGGAAGGATCAGATTGACAAGCTGATGGCACTGCGCCAAAGCGGGATGGACGGCGAACGACATGACTACTTCGACCATCACGATGTGGTCGGATGGACGTTTGAAGGCGCGGATCACAACGGCTTTGCGGTTTTGATGACCAATGCGGCCGGAGGTGAAAAGCGCATGATGATGGGCGTGCAGAACGCCGGCTATGTGATGACATACAATCATGACCGCGTCGTCATCGACAAAGAGGGCTTTGCGACATTCACCGTCGCCGACAAGGGCCTTTCCATTTATGAATTCACAGGTGAAAAAGAAGACCTGAAAGATACTGAAGAACCGGATACACCGGAGGACGAAGAAGGAGGACTTGAACAATGATCAGACACATCGTCGCATGGAATCTTCTGGAAGGACAGGAAGATGCTGCAGCCAAAATCAAAACCGACCTGGAAGCATTGAAGGACCAGCTCGACTATCTCAGAAGTATTCAGGTGTATGTGAACACGCTGGAGTCCAGCTCGCGCTCACTCGTGCTCGAAACAACGTTTGACAACGAGGACGACCTCAGACGTTACGCCGTGGCGCCCGAACATCTCAAGTGTGTGGATTTCATTAAAACGGTCACTGAAGGCCGTATTGCGCTTGATTTCCAGGAATAAATCCCGTCATGGGATTTTTCTGCTTTTACGCCTATAAAAGCACTCAATATACGCGCCCATGCGAACAGTGCCGCGGGTTTGTCTGAGGCGGACATCGCCGATGTCCTGCGCCACGAAACCGGCACCACCAGGCCCAACACCCGCCGGGAGGAAGAAGCCGACCTTTTGTCTTTGTGTCAGTTTCTCGACTTTGACGACTACGGGCTCTACGAAGGGTATTTCTATGGGTATGTGATTCCGCATATTTCCAAGGAGTTCGACCTTCTGCGCATCGACGCCGCCTCCATGATCGACATCGAAATCAAAAGCACAGCCACGAAGGCCCAGATCAAAAAACAAATGACCCAGAACGACTACTATCTCTCGTTCACCCGCAAACAGATCCACCTCTTCACCTATGTCTCACAGACGAAGACGCTTTATCGGCTTGTGGACGGACAGGTGAAGAAGACCGATGCGGACACTTTGACCCGCCTGATCAAGGGCCAGACCAATTTGTATGACGGGCCGATCGACGCACTCTTCGACCCGATGAACTACCTGATTTCCCCGTTCCGGGAGCCCGAGGAATTCCTGAAGGGCCGGTATTTTCTGACCCACCAGCAGGAACAGTTCAAGAAAGATATACTCGAACGCCTCGAAACCGGAGTGCCCCGCATTGCCCTGTGCGGACAAGCCGGCACCGGCAAGACCCTGCTTGTGTATGACATCGCCCGCTTTCTCAAGGACACCACAAGGCTTCTGATTGTCCACTGCGGCATGATGAACAAGGGGCTCAACACATTGCGCAAAACATATCACTGGCCGATCATGACCCTCGCAGAAACGCAAAACGCGGATTTGACAAAGTATGATGTGATCATCATCGACGAGGCCCAGAGAGTTCATGACATGAGCCGGTTCAGCGCTTTGAACGCCGCTCTTGTCTATGCCTACGACAGCCGCCGGGCCCCGGTGTTTGACGCCGACACAGAGCTCACACTTTCACGGCGCATTCGCTTCGCCCCGGGCATCTTCGGGTTTATCGACGCCCTCTTTGACGTGCGCCGGCGCTCGCCCAAAGCGACCTATGACGGGGTGTCCCTCGTGCGTTTTGAGGATGAGACCGAAGCCGCAGCGTACATTGATTATCTGCGGGGACAGGGCTGGATGGCGATGAAGTATGAAGAAGCCGCCGATGAAGTGTTTGACCGCATGAACGGCCGGGAGTACGACCGCACCATCGTGGTCATCGGGGACGACTTCCACTATGAGAAAGGCCGCCTCACCGGATTATCCGAGGTGGAAGAGGACTTACTGTATCTGGCCATGACACGGGCCCGCACTGAGCTTTGTGTGGTTGTCCTGCACAACACGGATGTGTACCGCACCGCGCTCAGTCTGGTGCTCGGTAAAGACGTTGAGATTCACGGATGAATCCGTTATAATGAACCATATCCCACGGAGGTAAATGCATATGAATGTACACGGACGTCATTTTTTAACTCTCAAAGATTATTCCGGTGAGGAAATCCTCGGCCTGCTCGATCTGGCGGCTGATCTGAAAGCCAAGAAAAAACAGGGCATCACTGGGGACTCACTGAAGGGTAAAAATATTGTATTGATTTTTGAAAAAACATCCACGCGCACACGCTGCGCATTTGAAACGGCAGCCTATGACGAAGGCGCCAACGTGACGTATTTGTCCAACTCGCAGATGGGCAAAAAAGAGTCCGTTGAAGACACGGCCAAAGTGCTCGGACGGATGTATGACGGTATTGAATTCCGCGGCTTTGAACAGTCCACGGTTGAAGCCCTCGCCAAGTATTCCGGGGCGATTGTATGGAACGGTCTGACCGATGTCGACCATCCGACCCAGACGTTGGCGGACTTCCTGACAATTCAGGAACATCTCCACAAACCCCTGAACGAAGTGAAAATGGTGTTCACCGGGGACATCCGCAATAATGTGGCTTACGGACTGGCTTACGGTGCCTGCAAGGTCGGCATGGACTTTGTCCTCTTGGGCCCTGACGCGCTGGAAGTGGATCCGGAAGTCAAGGCATACTGTGAGGCCGAAGCGGCCAAGTCGGGCGGTTCGTTCACGATTGCCCATGACCCGAAAGATGTCCGGGACGCCGATGTCGTCTATACCGACATCTGGGTGTCGATGGGTGAGGATGAATCCCTATACAAACCGAGAGTGGAGATGTTAAGCCCGTACAAAGTGACGAAAGAACTGATGGACACCATCGGGAAACCGGAGACATTGTTCATGCACTGCCTGCCGTCGTTCCACGATTTCAACACCGACCTGGCGGCCGCCAGGATGGCCGAAGGTCTGGACATCCGGGAAGTCGATGACGAGGTGTTCCGCAGTGACAACTCCGTCGTCTTTGACGAGGCGGAAAACCGCATGCACACCATCAAGGCCGTGATGGTGGCCACGCTTGGGCGTGAAGAGTAATTTCAACGGCGACTCCGGTCGCCGTTTTTTGGAGAGAAAGGGGAGAGGCATATGACGACCATTATCATTCAGAGAATCATCCAGATGTTTGTGATTATGGTGATTGGCTTTGGGGCCGTAAAAATCAAACTGCTGGACGGTGAGGCAGCGAAGAAAATGTCAACGCTCCTGACCATGGTGGTCTCGCCGATTGTCATTTTCACCAGCTACCAGACAAGCTTTGACCCGGCCTTGTTTCAGGGGCTGTTGTGGTCATTTTTATTGTCATTTGTGTCATATGTGATCACGATTATCCTGTCATTTATCGTCGTGCGCCCGAATGACAACGATGCGATTGAACGCTTTGCGATTGTGTACTCGAACTGCGGCTTTATTGGGATTCCTTTGATCAACGGCTTGATTGGCTCTGAGGGCGTGTTTTACATGACCGGGTACATCACGATGTACAACGTGTTTGTGTGGACGCACGGGCTGATTCTGATGCGCGGGAAGCCAAGGGGCTTTCTGGACACACTGCGCAATATCGTCACCCCAAGCACGGTGTCGATTGTGATTTCGCTGGTGCTCTTTTTGGGCGGCATCATTCTTCCGGCCCTCATTCTCGATCCGCTCAACTCCATCGCAAACATGAATACGCCACTCGCGATGCTGGTGGCGGGATGCACACTGGCCGAAACGGACATCGTGAGCGCTTTGAAGCGCTCACGCACATACCTCATTTCGTTCTGGCGTCTGATTGCCTCGCCTCTGCTCACACTGCTTGTGCTGATGGTCGCGCCGGTATCGGCGAACGTGGCGCTGACAGTGCTTGTTGCCGCGGCCTGCCCGGTCGGGGCGATGGTGACCATGCTGGCGATGCAGTTCGGCCGGGACCACACCTACGGGGTGCAGCTGTTCACGGTGACAACGATTATGACCCTCATCACGATGCCGCTCGTGATCACGCTGGGCATGCAGGTGCTTTAGGAGAGCGTTTATGCAGGCACATGACAAGACAAAACTCGTGGCTCTTCTGGGGACGCCGCTCACACAGTCTTACGCTGCTGTTATGCAAAACATCGCCTATGAGGCGATGGGAGAGGACATGTATTACTTCAACTGCGAAGTAGACAACCGTTCACTCGAAGGGATGATGGAGTGGGTGCGCTGGCTCGGCTTTGCGGGCTGCGCAATCACCAAGCCCAACAAAATCAAGGCCATGGACTGTCTCGATGAAGTGGATGAGCTGTGCCGGCATATCGGCGCATGCAACACGGCCGTGGTCAAAAACCACCGGCTCACCGGCTATAATACCGACGCCATCGGCTTTTCCGAAGCGCTGAAAGAACAGTACGATGCAGAGGGGCAAAGAGCCCAGGTGTTCGGCGCCGGCGGGGCCGGACGGGCGATTGCGATGGCGCTGGCCTTTGGCGGAGCCAAACGCCTTCTGATCACCGACCCCGGCACCGGGGCGGCGCAAAGCCTGGTGCAGGACCTCAACGCATACAAACCCCATCTGGCACGGATGGCCGTGGGACCGGAGCGGGCAAACCTTTACGTGAACGCCAGCGGCCTTGGGATGGCGCCTTATACGGATGAGTCGCCGATGTCCAAAGACGAAATGGACCCCAACGCCTTTTACTTTGATGCCTGTTACAACCCTGCCAAAACGCGGTTTTTAAAGGATGCGGAGGAAAGGGGCGCCAGGGTGATGAACGGGCTTACCATGAGCCTGTATCAGGGCGCGGCGCAGATTCGGCTGTGGAGCGGGGAAGAGGCTCCGGTCGATGTGATGCGGATGACGCTCCAACATATTCTTGAAAACACATGAAAAGCACGGCTTGAATGAACAGCCGTGCTTTTTCGTGCTTACTTCTGAATGGCCGTGTAGTGGGCCGCCTGGTCGATGTCGGTGAGCTTGTACGTGAAGCAGAAGTCGCCTTCATCGGTTGTGAGTTCCATGTTCGTGATGGACAGGCCGTCATCAGAAACCGTGATGGCATCACCAAGCTTGTAGGACGCTTTCAGCGTGCCGTCATACGTGTAGTAGTCGCACAGGAGCTGGATTGTATCACCGCTCTGGAATTCGTAGAGACCTTTGCCTTCCACGCCGCTGTCATACACTTCGCTCGCGCCGAGGACGCTGTCTTCACCGGTTTCTTCGTTGAACTCGACGATGATGTTCATGCGTGTACCGTTGACATTGGCCGGGATGTATTTGGTCGTGATGTACTTGCCGTCGCCGTCTTCATCGATATCGCTGACCGGATACAGGGTCACCGGCTGACCGTTGAGGGTAAGCCATGTGCCGTCCCAGTCCATGATAAGGTCGCCCTCGTCGGTGTACTCCGCGACGTTGTCGAGGCCCATGTCAATGTAGCCCTTGCCGTCATCGATGAGAAGGTTGAGTTCGCAGTCGGTGATCGTGTCCCACTGCTCATCGGTGAGAGTGACGAGTGTCTGTGAGCCGGAGGTTGTGGTTTCAAGCGAGCCGTCATCAATGGTCGCTCTGTTCGACAGCATATTTGCGGCCGACGATAACATCGACTGGGTGATCCAGGACGAACTGCTGCCGCCGAAGAGCTGGGAGAAGCTGGAAGCGTCAATCACGCTGCCGCTTGTGGTTGTCGTGCCGTAAGACGACCCGGATGTCATCCCGCTTAACATTTCAAACAGGCTTGATGCCGATCCGTAGGACGAGGACGACGATCCGCTGCTTCCCTGTAACATCTGCGAGAGGGACGAGGAGGAATACGTGCTGGAGTTGGCCAGCTGGCCGGAGCCCTGCATGACCGCAAAGCCGCGTACACATTCCGCATAGGCGTCATCCATGTCGATGGCGTCATAGATGGAGCTCATCGTGCTCATCTTCGTCGTGCTGGATTTCGGGAAGTATACCGAAAGCCCGTAGGCGTTGCGGATGCTCGAGGCTTTATTGTATTTGACCGCCGACTTGATTGTCGTGGCCAGGGAGTTCGAAGTTTTGGTGTCAAGCTTGTCGCAGAAGTCGACGAGGTCAATCTGATCGAGGTTCATGGACGGCGAGAACTCTTTGGCGTTCGTGCGCGCCTTGGCAATCGTCGTGTAGTCATCTTCGAGGGAAGACGAGACGGCTTTCCCGAAGGCGTTGAGCGCCGATGGGAGGGTGCCGGAGAGTTCACTCAGGTCCGTCAGGGACAGCGTGCAGCTTGTGCCCGCATGGGACGCATAGTCATCAATGAGCGTTTTGCCCATGTCGAGGGTGGAGAGGGACGTATTGTCATCGAGGTCACCGACCCAGTTCGTGTAGTACCAGCCCGTGCCCGGTTCCACTTCTTCACTCGCAATGAGGTAGTCTGCGTAAGGTTCAAGGGCGACAGCCGTTTCCATCGTCGCCATCAGGCAGGCATCGAAGCCGATGAAGTCGTACTTGATGCCGCCGGTCTTAAGGGCCGAGGCCATCTGCGAAAGAGTCATCGTGCCGGACGATGAATAGTTTTCGTCATGGCCGTACCCGCTCACCGAGCCCCCGCCGTGGTCCCACATGATGAGGCCGTAACGGTTGGCCGGATATTTCTTCGCCGTGTAGGAAATAAACGAGGAAAGGGTGGATTTGTCGGTCATCGACGCACTCTTTTGTTCATCGATGAGGGACAGCCCCCTGGACGTCACTTCCCAGCGCTGGAGCTTGGAGGCGGAAATCCCGCTTGTCTTCCATTTCTTCGCCCCGCCGGTTTCGACGATGATATTAAGGTTGTCGTTGGACACCTTGGCGTTGACGATTTCGCGCAGGTCCGATGTCCCCATCCCCGACTGGGATTCGAGGTTGGAGCCGCACATGTAAATCATCAGGGTGTACGTGTCTTTGCCCGCCCCCTTCACCGTGGTGTATTTATCACGGGCTTTGGAGCTCACATCGGTGCTGACTGATGATGTGGTCGCATCGGTGTAAGTCTGCGACGTGGTCGCCGTGCTTGTGAACGGCTGGTTGGCGTAGGATGATGTCGGGCCCGACCCGAGCTTGCCGCCGAAGAGGAAATAAATCACCAGCGCCAGAATCAGACCGCCGCCGCCAATGCCGCGGGTTAACCCGCCGGCGCCGCCGGAAGACGGGCCGCCCGAGGACGTGCGTCCTTTGCGGGAGACATGCGCCTGGCCCGATGATGTGTGTTTTTGTCTTGAATGTGGTCTGTTTGGCATAATAAAAGCCCTCCCTGTCATTTCTATTCTAAGGGTTTTGAAAACGCTCCGCAATAATTCGTCGTCTTTCGCAAAAAATGGGTGGCATGGAGAAAATATATGATATAATTTGAGAAAGAATTATCACTTTGAGACAAAGGAGGATGGATTTATGAAATGGGACGCCAAACAATACACAGAACTCTTCGGCTTTGTGTCGGACTACGGGCGCGAACTGCTCGACCTGATTGACGTGGAAGAGGGCATGACATGCCTTGATCTCGGCTGCGGCTCCGGGGAACTGACCAAACAGCTCAGCGACTTGGGTCTGAACGTGATTGGCATCGACACGTCCAAAGCCATGATCAAAGCCGCAAAGAAAGCGTATCCGGACATCGACTTCCGGGTCGGGGATGCGCGTGATATTGAAATCGAAGATCAGGTGGACATCGTGTTCTCCAACGCCGTCTTCCACTGGATCAGCCAGAATGACCAGCTTCAAATGCTGGATGGAATTTCGGACGTCCTTAAAGTCGGCGGCCAGCTTGTGATGGAGTTCGGCGGCTACGGCAATAACGAACGCATTCACCATGCCCTGCGCCGGGCCTTTGCCAAGCGGGGGTATTACTATGAAAATCCGTTCTTCCTGCCGACCATCGGGGAATATGCGACCCTGCTCGAAAAAGTCGGGTTCCGGGTGTGCGAGGCAAAACTGTACGACCGGCCGACGCCTCTCAACGGGGAAACAGGTCTGGAAGACTGGATCTGGATGTTTGAAAAAGAAAACTTCGAAGGCATTGAAAAGGATGAGGCCGGGGATATCATTGCCGAAGCGGCCGAAAGTGTGCGCCGGTATTTATACAACGAAGGCAAGTGGTATGCGGACTACGTGCGCATCCGCATCAAGGCGGTGAAACGCTGATGGGGCTCTCGTATCTCGTCGTCGGGGCCGGCGGTGTCGGGCTTTCGCTGGCGGGCTTTCTGGCAAAAGGCGGAGCGGATGTGAGCCTTTTGGCACGGGGAAAGCAGTATGACACACTGAAACAAAACGGTCTTCTGGTCCGCTTGCCGGATGACACGTTCCGGGCAGATCCGGTCATCGTGAATGAAGATACTTTGGAAAGGACGTATGATATCATTCTTGTGTGCGTGAAAGATTATGCGCTGGAAAGTGTGTATGATGTCATTCACAAAGCCACAACGCCAAAGTCGCGCATTATTCCGATTTTGAATGTGTACGGTACGGGCGAGAGGATGCAGGAGCGTCTGATCGACCGGTGCGTCCTGTGCGGGTGTATTTACATCGCCGCCACCAAAGGTCCGGGGGATGTGACACTTTCGGGCAATATCCTCAAGGTCGTCTTCGGCAAGCCGGGCGAAGCGGCTGATGATGCCCTTTTGCGGGAAGCCGCCCGGGAGATGGAGACCTGCGGGGTCACCCCTGTGTACTCGGATGATATCCGCTATGATGCGATGCACAAGTTCATTGTCATCTCGCCATGGGCGGCGTGCGGGGCGTATTATGATGTGTCTGCCGGGGCCTTTCTGGAAGACGGGGAGGTCCGGAGTTTCTACATTCAGCTTCTTCGGGAAATCATCTCAGTGGCGAACGCCCTCGGCCTTGAGTTCGGACATGACATGGCTCAGGAATGTCTGAAACTTGTGGAGACTGTGTCGCCGGACTACACCGCATCCATGCAAAAGGATCTGGCGAAGCGCGGGCCGTCGGAAATCGACGGGCTGGTCATGGAGCCGGTGCGTCTGGCAAAGAGGCTGGGCCTTTCGGTGCCCGGATATGAAAAAGTGGCCGCGAAGTTCGGCCTGAGGGAGGAAGACAATGAAAAAGATTGAAAGCTTTCAGGTGAATCACCTGGATTTGAAACCGGGACTGTACGTGTCACGGCGGGATGAAAAAGACGGGGTGTGCGTGACGACGTTTGATATGCGCCTCACCGCCCCGAACAAAGAGCCGGTGGTGGACACGCCGGCCCTGCATACGATTGAGCATTTGGGCGCAACATATTTGCGTTCGTGCGATTGGCAGGATGATGTGGTGTACTTCGGCCCGATGGGCTGCCGGACGGGCTGTTACATCGTGCTCTTCGGCCGTCTGGAAAGTGAAGACGTGTATGAGCTCGTGTGTGACATGTGCCGGTTTATCATTGACTTTGAAGGGGACATCCCGGGGGCGAAGCCGGAAGAGTGCGGGAACTACCTCGAACAAAATCTGCCGATGGCGAAGTATTACATTCAAAAATATCTGACGGTACTGGAGAGCGAGAAGAACTTTGTGTATCCGGCCTGACGAAAAAGAGACAGCCGGGGCTGCCTCTTTCGTTTGCAAATGGTGCCGTCTGCAAGACTCGAACTTGTGACCTGCTGATTACTAGTCAGCTGCTCTACCAACTGAGCTAAGACGGCTTTTGCATGTCGATTATAACAAATCCCCCGCGAATAGGGAAGGGTAAAATTCACTTTTTGTTGGAGGGGCCCGGAATTTCCTTTGAAAAATCGTCGGGATGGTTGAAAAAACCGTGTTTTATTTGTAATATAAGAGTAGGTGATTTCGGAAACCTCACACTTCGGGATCACACGGCCTCACGTACCTGGTCGCGGGATGAATTTGGGCGCCGGAACGTCGGGCTCCGGACTTTTGATAGCCCGGTTGATGACCTCGGTCATCGCGCTTCCCAAAAAACGATGCTTCGGCATCAATCATGCATTGAACCGTCCGTCCCACGGTTCTTTTTTTGAAGGAGAATTTATGAAGGAACTGACACTTTTCTATATGAACGGCTGTCCGTACTGCCGCAATGCAAAGAAAGCGGAGACGGAGCTGCGCAGCGAAAATGCGGCATACAGGGATGTCACAATCACCTGGATCAACGAGGTGAGTGAGAGCGCCCTGGCCGACACATATGACTACTACTATGTCCCGAGCGTTTATCTGGGAAGAGAGAAACTTTACGAAGCGCATCCCGGGGAAAGCTACACCGACTGCAAGGACATGATGGCCCGGTGTTTTGAGAAGGCGCTGATCCATGAGTAAACAGCGCATTCAGGAAATCATCGTCGTCGAAGGCAAGACCGATACGGCCGTGATCAAGGAGCTGTTCGATGCCGACACGATTGAGACGAGCGGGAGCGGAATCAATGATGAAATCATTGCCATGATCCAGGAAGCCGCGAAAAGACGCGGGGTGATTGTACTCACCGACCCGGACTATCCCGGTACGAAAATCCGCCAGACGATTATCGACGCCGTCCCCGAAGCCAGACACGCCTTTGTGAACAGGGAAGATGCGATCGGGAAGAAGAAACTCGGCATTGCCGAAGCTCGCAAGGACGCAATTGTCGAGGCGCTGAACAACGCCGTCACGTTTACCAAAGACCAAACATCCATCACCTGGGAAGAGTTTTTAGCCCTGGGTGTCATCGGCCACAAAGACAGGCGCGACAAGCTGTGTCAGGCGTTTTGTCTGGGCCACGCCAACAATAAAACTTTATTTCACCGGATGAACATGTTCGGACTCACGTACGCTGAGGCCGAGGCCGCTTTGAAGGACTGAATCTGTAATGTCACAGGTCTGAAAAAGGCCTGTTTTTTTTGTTACACAAAGATGGAAATCATGAAACTATTTTTCGCACAGTGTCAAAAAAAGCACAAAATTTGTGCCTTTTTTGTGAAAAATTCTTTATTTTACTTTACCGCGGTAGTACACTGAAAGTGTGGTTATGCTGACGACGCATAAGATAAAAAAGGAAGGTGGCGTGGTTAATGAATGATCGGTACCGTTTGACGCCAAGAGAAGCAGACGTCCTGACGGCATTGTGGATGGCTGAGCAGCCGATGGTGGCATCGGCTATCAGGGATATGTTTGATCCCCCGCTCAATATCAACACCGTGCAGGTCGGCCTGCAGGGGCTGATGGACCGCGGCCTTGTCGCGGTGGACGGCGTGGTGCACAGCGGACGCGTGCTGTCAAGGACATACAAAACGCTTCTGACACCGACTGAATTTGTCTTGCAGGAATACGGCACATGTCTCTCGGCGGATTTTTACAAAGGTATGATTGATCAGATCATGAAAAACAACAAATTCCCGGCGGAAGAACTCCACAAGCTCCGGGATGCGATCCGAAAACAACAGGAAGCACAGAAGAATGCAGAAGAATAAACCGTGACGGCTTTATTCTTTTTTTTATTCTATGGTATAATGGGGCGCAGAAGGAAAGGATGATGACCATGGACGATTTCACGAAGCGTCTGAGTGCACTGGAAGACGAATTCCATGCTTTGTATATGGAGCTTTACGATCATGAAGCGGCTTATCAGGACCTGCTGGGGCTGATGACAACCCATGCCCAAAACCGCCCGGAACGCCTGAAAGCTTATGCAGCCGAAAAAGATGCCGACTGGCACAAACAGGGCCATAGCGTGGGGATGCTGATGTATGCTGACCGCTTTGCCGGCACGCTTGAAGGGGTGCGGGAGAAACTTGATTATCTCAAAGACGGCGGGGTGAATTACCTCCACCTGATGCCTCTGCTTGAGTCGCCGAAAGAACGCGGGGACGGGGGCTATGCCGTGTCGTCCTATCGCAAGGTGAATCCGGAGCTCGGAACGCTGGAAGACCTTGACCGCCTGACCGATGACATGCATGCGCGGGGGATGTCGCTTTGTCTGGACTTTGTGCTCAACCACACGAGCGAAGACCATCCGTGGGCGAAGAAGGCCCGCGCCGGGGAGAAAGAGTATCAGGACTACTATTTTGTGTATGACAACTGGGATCTCCCGAACGCTTATGACAAACACATCAACGATGTCATGGGCGCTACGGCCCCGGGCAATTTTACGTATGTCAAAGACATGGACAAAGTCGTCTACACCACCTTCTTCCCATACCAGTGGGATTTGAACTACCACAACCCGAAGGTGTTCAACGGGATGGCCGACAACCTGATGTTCCTGGCGGATCACGGGGTCGATGTGTTCCGGCTCGATGCCATTCCGCACATGTGGAAAGAACCGTATGCCGAAAATATCAACCTGCCGGGCATTCACAAAGTGCTGCGGCTGTTCAGAATTGTCGTGGACATTGTCACCCCGGGGGTGTTACTTCTCGGGGAAGTGAATCAGGATCCGGATACGGTCGTGACATACTTCGGCACCCCGGACAAGCCGGAATGCCATATGCTTTACAATATCAATGTCATGGCCTCGTTATGGCGCTCACTGGCGTGTCAGGATGCCCGGCTTCTCGGCCATCAGATTGACCTGTTTTCAAAGCTTCCGCAGGACTTCACTTTCCTGCAGTACGCCCGTTGTCATGATGATATCGCCTGGTTCTTTGATCAGGATTTCCTGAAGAAATACGGGATTTCCGAAGATGAACATAAGAAATTTCTGAACGACTGGTACACCGGGAAAGACCCGGCGTCGTATGCCCGCGGGGAATTGTTTGGGGAAAACAAGGAAACAGGGGATGCCCGCATTGCCGGCACGGCCGCTTCACTGTGCGGCCTGGAAACGGCGCTAAGTGAGGAGGCAGTGGCTCTGGCCATTGACCGTGATGTGCTTATTCACGCCGTGCTCCTGTTTATGACCGGCATTCCGGTCATCTACTCCGGGGACGAAATCGGTCAGCTCAATGACTACACGTATCATGATGATCCGGTGAAAGCCGGGGACTCGCGCTATTTGCACAGACCGCAGATGAACTGGGGCAAGGTATCGGACGTGCTCTCCGGGGATGCGGCGGAATCCCGCCTTTACAAAGGCATTCAGGCGATGGGCCGCTTCCGCCAGGACAGTGACTTTTTCGCAAGTGATGTGAAGGTGGAAGTTTTGGAGACCAACGAACACCTTTTGGCCATCAAACGTGTGAAGGGGGACGATGTGCTTCTCGGCGTCTTCAACTTCAGCGCTCAGCCGGAAGCCCTGGCCCTCACCAAAGACAACTGGCGCGATGCATTGGCAGGGACGGAAACGTATTGTGATGCCATCACGCTCGCACCGTATGCCTCCCGCTGGCTGCTGGGCCGGGCGTAAGGGGGTTCTATGGATAGTTTTCTGTTTTCTGTCAATGCCACCATGCCGGTGTTCCTTCTTATGGTCACCGGATGGTTTCTTCATCAGGTCGGCTGGATCAGCGATGATTTTGCCAAAGCGATGAACAGCTTTGTGTTCCGGGTGCCCTTGCCGGTATTACTCTTCAACCAGCTGGCGACCACGGACTTTGTGTCCACGTGGGACACGGGCTTTGTGCTTTTCTGTTTTGTGGTCACGCTCTTATCGATTGCCCTTGTGAGTTTGTGTTCACTGCTGATCAAAGACCCGGCGGTCCGCGGGGAGTTTGTGCAGTCGTCCTACCGCAGTTCGGCGGCGCTTCTTGGCATCGCGTATATCACGAATATTTACGGCCGGGCCACGATGGCCCCGATGATGATCATCGGCGCTGTGCCGCTGTACAACGTGATGGCCGTAATCGTGTTGAGTCTTTCGACCCCGGACACACAGGGCCTCTCCGGTCCGGTGATTTCCCGTACACTCAAGGGCATTGTGACAAACCCAATCATTATCGGCATTGTTCTTGGCTTCGGCTGGTCGATTTTGAAACTGCCGCTGCCTGAGGTGTTTGCGGACGCGCTGAGCTCCATCGGCTCGATGTCCACGCCGATGGGCCTGATGGCGATGGGGGCGAGTGTCGATATCAAGAGTGCGATGGGCTCGCTCAAACCGGCTTTGGCGGCGTCGTTTTTCAAGCTGATCGGGCTGGAAGCCATCTTCCTGCCGGTGGCGGTGGCGCTCGGGTTCCGCACGGAGAAATTGATTGCGATTGCGATCATGCTGGGGAGTGCGACGACTGTCTCGTCGTTCGTCATGGCCCGCAACATGCATCATGAGGGCACCCTCACCAGTAACACGGTGGTCATCACGACCGTGATGGCGACGTTTACGCTCACGTTCTGGATCTGGCTGATGCGTGTGCACGGCTGGATCTGATATAAATTTTCGGACTCATCTTATTTCTCTGGTATTTTATGCCCTGCGGACGTAAAGTAAATATAAGGGAAGGCATCAAAGGAGATGAAAACATGTTGAATGGTGAATCAGAACGCGTTTTCAGTATTGCCGAAGAATACCGTCCGATTCCGGGATGCGTCACTGCGTATGATGTGTACCGCCACGGTGAACTTTGTATCAGCCATGTCGCTCTGGGCTTCAAGAGCGAAAGCATGGTGTCCCATCCGAGACAACCTGCGCTGTATGTGTGCGTGGGCGGAGAGCTTTTGATTGAGCGCAGTGCCAATCTGCGTTACCGGCTCAAACCGGGGGACGCGATGTTCACGCTGCCCGAAAGTTCGTATGTCTTTTCCACGGCCGTGGGGGCGGTGTATACAGAAATCCTCCTGCCGGCTTCCTATATGATTGATGAAAATATGAAACGGCGGGTGCTGCCGCTGACGAAAATGAGTGAACAAGCCGGGGTGCTCCCTGTGGTGGAGACGCCGTGCGTGTCTTTTTTCACCGTAACCTTTGCGGCGGAGAATGAGAAAGAGCTCAGCGGGGACCAGAAATGCCTCGTCTACGTGCTTTCCGGCGAATTTGATTTCACGTTGGGCGCAAACTCTGTGCCGCTCCTGCCTGGCCAGAACATCTTGCTCGAAGGAGGCACGGCCAACGCCCTGCATACCGGAACCGGCGGGACACTGGCGTTTCTCAGAGCCTGTGCGATGGATTGAACTTGTCTTTGGACAAGTTTTTTCTTGCCTTTATCTTTCGGGATTTCTGACAGCATGAATCCTGAAATGACAAATTCAAAAAATACAAAAAGAATTCATTTTTAACGCTTGAAAACGCTTACATCTGGTGCTAAGATAAAGCCATAAGAAAGGATAAACCTTTCTCTACAAAAAAAGATACTTGCAGGCCCAGACAGCAGAGCAGTTCCTCTTTGGAAGAATTCATGAACCTTGCAGGCATCACGCGAACAACCTCATCACCACACCGGGTTCCACGAACCGTAAACTTGGCAGGAGTAGGGTAAGAGCCTCGATAACCGAAACGTAAGACCAAGAAGAGAGAAAGCCTACAGTAAGCATAGGAAGGGCGGGAAGAAGACGAAGTACCGAAGGACTGAGCTGAAGGACGTGGGGGAAGACGAAATGAAGGTGAAAGGACACCGGATGATGATGGACATTGAACAGAGACGAGCAAGCTGACTCATCATTCCCTCTTCAACAACGGGGTAAATCGGAAGTCACAGATCCCCGGTTTCCGGGACAGAAACAGAGAAGTCAATCCGAGACCGCGCGTGAACAAAAGCCTTGATTCAAGCTGGCAAAGAGCCCCGGGTATCTTTTTTCTTTTGTCTCTTGAAAACGCTTACATTCTGTGCTAATGTAAAGACACGAAAGGTATTTCATCCTTTCCTTCAAAACACAGACCCGAACATCTTTGGCAGACACCACGGACGGATTCCTGTTTGTGAAGGCCCTAAAACTTGGCTGTGACGGGATATCATACAACCGGAACGTAAGACCGAAGACACAAGATAAGCCTACAGTAGGAGCGGAAGGGCGGTGGCAGCCGACGGACCTCTCCGAAGCAAGTGGGGGAAGACCAAATGACAGGCTGACACAAACTCCTCCGGACGAGAACGCGTTTCATTGGGCAATCTGACCCGGCACGTGAAACGATGTTTCACGGGACAAATCAGTCATCACCATTTCCCGGGTGAGTGAGGTATCATCCGGAAAATATGCGCATGCATGAGATTCAAGCCGATTGAGTACGTAAGATGTTCGGGTCACTTCTTTCTTTTTCAATTCAAAGAAATTCACACGAGAAAACCAGTGTACCAAGGGGATACACTGGTTTTTTCATGTCTTATCGAATCAAAGCATGCCAGCTCTGAAGCGACTGTACGTCACTCTCACCGGCTTTCTTGATCTGGAGGATGCCCTCCGCCGCCACGGCGGCCGCCGCCATGGTCGTGATATACGGGATGCGGTACTTGATTGCTGCTTTGCGCAAATACGAGTCATCGTGGATACTCGTCTTGCCTGCCGGGGTGTTGATGATGAGCTGGATGTCCCCGTTCGTCATCAGGTCGGTGATGTTCGGACGGCCTTCATACAGCTTCTTCACCTTCGTCGCCTCAATGCCGGCGTCGTGAATCAAATCATACGTCCCGCCGGTTGCCAGAATCGAGAAGCCGGCTTCTGCAAGCGCCCGGGCCACCGGTTCCACTTCGCCCTTGTCCTTGTCATTGACGGACAGGAGCACGGCGCCTTTGAGTGGCAGGGTGGCTTTCGCCCCTTCCTGGGCTTTGAAGTACGCTTCCCCGGTCGTCTCGGCCAAACCGAGCACTTCGCCCGTGGAGCGCATTTCCGGTCCGAGCACCGGGTCCACTTCCTGGAACATATTGAACGGGAAGACAGCTTCCTTCACTCCGTAGTACGGAATGTCGCGTTCTTTGAGATCCGGGACAGGGGACGGACGGCCCGTGAGTTCGCCGGTGATGATGTCGGTCGCAACCGGCACCATCGAAATGCCGCACACCTTGGAGACAAGCGGCACTGTCCGCGAGGCGCGCGGGTTGGCTTCGAGCACGAACACCTTGTCGCCTTCAATCGCATACTGCATGTTCATCAGCCCGACGACATGCATTTCTTCCGCAATCTTACGGGTGTACTCTTTAATCGTGTTGAGGTGCTCCGGGGAAATATTCCGGGACGGGATGATGCATGCCGAGTCACCGGAGTGAATGCCGGCAAGTTCGATGTGTTCCATCACCGCCGGGACATACGCATGGGTGCCGTCGGAAATCGCATCGGCCTCACATTCCATCGCATGGTTCAGGAAACGGTCGATCAGAATTGGCCGGTCCGGGGTGACCCCGACCGCGGCCTTCATATAATCGGCCATCGCCTCATCGTCATACACGACTTCCATCCCGCGTCCGCCGAGCACGTAGCTTGGCCGCACCATGACCGGATAACCAATGCCTGTCGCAATCTCCATCGCTTCTTCGACTGTGGTCGCCATGCCGGATTCCGGCATCGGGATGTCCAGCTTGTCCATCATTGCCCTGAACAGGTCACGGTCTTCCGCCATATCGATGACTTCCGGCGGGGTGCCGAGCACATGCACACCGTTTTTCTTCAGGTCTGCCGCAAGGTTAAGCGGGGTCTGGCCGCCGAACTGGGCAATGACGCCGACCGGTTGTTCCTTGTGGTAAATGGACAGCACGTCTTCGAGCGTGAGCGGCTCGAAATACAGACGGTCGGAGGTGTCATAGTCGGTGGACACCGTTTCCGGGTTACAGTTGACAATGATTGTTGAGAAGCCGAGCTTCCTGAGCGACTTGGCCGCATGCACGCAGCAGTAGTCAAACTCAATGCCCTGACCGATGCGGTTCGGACCGCCGCCGAGAATCATGATTTTCGGCTTGTCTTCCACCGCCACTGCATCTTCCGCATTGTATGTGGAGTAGTAATACGCCGCATCCTGAGTGCCTGAGACATGGACCGCATCATATGTTTCTGCGATGCCAAGCTTCGTTCGTCTTTCCCTGATCTCATCTTCCGGAATGTCCAGAATGATGGAAAGGTACTTATCGCTGAAACCGTCTTTCTTCGCCTGAACAAGCGCTTCATCGCTCATCCCGTTCTTCAGCAGTCCTTCTTCTTCATCGACGAGGATTTTCATCTGTTTGATGAAGTATGTTTTGACCTTGGTGATATCGTGGATTTCATCCACACTTGCGCCTTTGCGCAGGGCTTCATACATCAGGAAGTAACGCTCGGAGCACGGTGTTTCCAGCCGTCTGAGCAGTTCTTCCTTCGGCAGGGTGTTGAAGTCATTCGCAAAGCCCAGACCGTAGCGGCCTTTTTCCAAAGAGCGGATGGCTTTCTGGAACGCTTCGTTGTAGGTTTTACCGATCGACATGACTTCACCCACGGCCCGCATCTGGGTGCCGAGTTTGTCTTCGATGCCCTTGAATTTCTCAAATGCCCAGCGCGCAAACTTCACGACCACATAGTCGCCGTCCGGCTGGTATTTGTCGAGGGTGCCGTACTTGCCGCAAGGCAGTTCGTCCAGGGTCAGCCCCGTGGCCAGCTTGGCCGAGACAAGGGCGATCGGGAAGCCCGTGGCCTTGGAGGCCAGGGCCGAGGAACGCGATGTGCGCGGGTTGATTTCGATGACGATGATGCGGTCACTCACCGGGTCGTGGGCGAACTGGACGTTCGTCCCGCCGATGACGCCGATATGTTCGACAATTTTATAGGCCTGTTCCTGCAGACGCTTCTGCAAGTCCTCGCTGATAGTCAACATTGGCGCGGTGCAGAACGAGTCGCCGGTATGGACGCCCATCGGGTCGACGTTTTCGATGAAACACACCGTGATCATATTGTTTTTCGCATCACGCACGACTTCCAGTTCAAGCTCTTCCCAGCCGAGCACGCATTCTTCAACGAGCACCTGATGGACGAGGGACGCCTGCAGCCCGCGGGCACAGACAGTTTTGAGCTCTTCTTTATTGTAGACCAGACCGCCGCCGGCGCCGCCCATCGTGTAGGCCGGCCGCAGGACGACCGGGTAGCCGAGTTCATCCGCGATGTTCAGCGCTTCGTTCACGCTGTAGGCGACTTCACTTCTGGCCATGCCGATGCCGAGGGCATTCATTGTTTCTTTGAATTCAATGCGGTCTTCACCACGTTCAATCGCATCGACCTGCACGCCGATGACGTTCACGCCGTATTTGTCCAGCACGCCTTCTTTGTATAATTCCGAACACAGGTTCAGGCCGGACTGGCCGCCCAGGTTCGGCAGAAGGGCATCGGGACGCTCTTTGGCGATGATTTTTTCCAGATGATGCACATCCAAAGGCTCGATGTATGTCACATCCGCCATTTCCGGGTCCGTCATGATTGTGGCCGGGTTGGAGTTGACGAGCACGATTTCATAACCGAGCGAGCGGAGGGCTTTACAAGCCTGAGTGCCGGAGTAGTCGAATTCGCACGCCTGACCGATGATGATCGGGCCGGAACCGATGATCAGCACTTTATGGATATCTGTTCTCTGAGACATGTCTTTTCTAACCTCGCTTTCCTTACATAGTATTTATTATAAAGGGTGGGCCTGTCAAAAGCCACGAAAAAAGCTCCCGGAGGAGCTTAGTGGAAACCAATGATAATGCCTTTGCGCTCAGCGTAGAAACTGTCCAGTCCCGAGGCCTGCATGATTTCAACCGGGGCGGACCATTCTTTCGTGATGGCGTCTTTCAGTCGCAGGGCCAGTTTTTCGTTCATGACATGGCAGATGGACACCACATTGCCGTTGAAGTTATGGGCCTTCATCTCGTTCACAATCTTCTTGACAATCTGACCGTCTCCGCGAGCTTTCCCGACGACTTCAATCGTGCCGGCATCACTCGCAAACCCGACAAGGGTGATGCGGAGCTTCCCGACCACAAAGCCGACGATTTTTGGCATCCGGCCGTTTTTCACGAGGTTGCCGAAGGTGGACAGCGCGAAGAGCAGGTGGGTTTCATCCAGATACTGCTGGCCTTTGATACAAATATCTTCGTAGGACAGCCCTTCATCGATCCATTCCACAATCTTATGCACGAGCATCGTCATCTCCGGTCCCGTGGAGCGGGAGTCAAAGACGTGAATCTTGCGTTCCGGGTCTTTCTCGAGCGCCATGTTGGCGCCGATGACCGCACTGTTGAAGCTGCCGGAAAGCTGGGAACTGATCGTGATGGCGAAAACGTATTCCGCGTCTTCAAACGCCTCTTCCCAGCTGCCCGGACCCGGGCAGGCCGTATGGCACACTTCTTCGGACTTTTCCATTTTCGAGACGATGTCTTCGATGTCGAGTGTGTCGCTGTCGACGTAGTTCGTATTGTCGATCGAAATGACGAACGGGATGCGCTGGAAGCCGATTTCTCCATTGTCAAGCTGGGGCAGGTCGCACGCCGTGTCGGTTATGATTTTCCATTTCATGGTTGATCACCTCATTTATTTGTTCTATGTCTATTTTACATGGTTGGGCGATATTTACAACGATTTCAGGCGAATTCACAAAAATGCCTGACATCGGTCAGGCAAGTTCGTCTTGAAGTCTGGTGATCAGAAGCGGTAGGGTTTCTTCGAAATTGACGCCGTACCAGGGCTCTTTCGGGTCGCTCAAAGTGACGCGGATGGTTTCGGCCGTGTAGTCCGCCGCAATTTCCATGGCCTTTTGCCAGGAGAGCCCGCGGGTAATGCCGCCGGAGACGACGGAGGAGAAAATGTCGCCTGTGCCGTGGTAGGACGCATCGACACGGTCATTCTGATAAATGAATTCTTCGCCGGTTTTGGCAGCATAGCCCATCACGCCGGTTTTCCCGTCTTCCAGGGACACGCCGGTGAGCACCGTGATGCGGGCGCCGAGCTGTTTCAGCTTGTCCAGGAGGGCGCGGATCCACGCTTCATCATACGTGTCTTTGTACGCCGTACCCGTCATCAGGCAGGCTTCGGTGATGTTCGGAACGATGATGTCGGCCGCTGCGCACAGACGCTTGTTGGCCTGAACATAGTCCATATCAAACGCCGGGTAAAGCTTGCCGTTGTCGGCCATGACCGGGTCGACGATGATGAGGTTGTCATCACTGCCGAACGTGTGGAACAGGTCAATCATCTGGTCAATCTGGCTGATCGTGCCGAGATAGCCGGTGTAAATCGCGTCGAAGGTGATGCCTTCGTTTTTCCAGTGATGGGTGATCGGTTCAATCTGGTCGGAGAGATCCTTGCAGGTGAAGTTTTTGAACATTGTATGGGTGGACAGAACGGCGGTCGGCAGGATGACCGTTTCCACGCCCATTGCGCTCATCACTGGCAAAGCCACGGTGAGCGAGCACTTGCCGAGGCAGGAAATGTCCTGAACGGTTAAAATTCTTTTCATAGGTTGAGACTCCTTTACTTTCTTATTTGAGAACATTATACTTTTAATTGACCTTATTTAAATGGTCAGATTGATAATGGTTGATAAGGTCAGATGGAGGAGTTCATGCGCACATACACCTTTGACGCGGACAAACCGCTCTACGAACAACTTTATGACGCCATCGCCAAGGACATCCTCACGGGTGAACTGACGAAAGGGGAACGCCTGCCGTCGAAGCGCACACTCGCAGCCCATCTCGGTCTCTCGGTCATTACGGTGGAAAATGCGTACTCCCAGCTTATGTCGGAAGGTTACATTGTCTCAAAGCCCCGCAAAGGGTATTTCGTGGGCGACGTGCGCCCGGTGTTCCATACCTCGGAACAGCCGGTCTTCAAAGATCAGGAAGAACCGCCAAAGCAGTGGCGGGTGGATTTCTCCAGCGCCCGGACGGACCCGGTAGACTTCCCGTTCACGGTGTGGGAACGGGTGAACCGCCAGGTGCTCTTCGAAAGAAGGGATGACCTTCTGACAAGACCGCCGGCCAAAGGCGCCCGTGCGCTTCGGGAAGCAATCAGCCATCACCTCAGGGATTACCGTAATCTTGACGTTTCCCCGGGACAGATTGTGATTGGGGCCGGCACGGACTACTTGTACGGCCTGCTTATTCAGTTACTTGGTTTTGATTTTGTGTACGGCGTGGAGTCTCCCGGCTATAACATCAGTGAACAGGTGTACAAGGCCCATCATGTCAAAGTGGTGAAACTCCCGCTGGATGCCTCCGGTCTGAAGGTGCCGGAAGAGGATGTCAACGTCCTGCACATCACCCCGTCCCATCATTTCCCGACCGGGATCATCATGCCTGTCGGCCGGCGCCAGGACCTTTTGGCCTGGGCGGCGGAGAAGGGGAGCCGTTATCTGATTGAAGACGACTATGATTCCGAATTCCGCATGAACCTCAGACCCGTACCGACCTTGTTCGGGAGCGACCAGGCGGGCAAGGTCATTTACATCAACACCTTCACCAAGACCCTGGCCTCCACCATCCGTGTGAGCTACATGGTTTTACCGAAGGGCCTTCTGGAGCGCTTCGAACAAAACCTTTCATTTTATGCCTCGAGTGTGCCGACGTTCGAGCAGTACACCCTGGCCGCGTTTATTGAAGACGGGCATTTCGAAAAACACCTCAACCGCATGCGCACGGTTTACCGGCGCCGGCGGGACGCCCTCATCACCGCCATTCATGAGAGTCCGCTTAACGATATTTGCGTCCTCCACGAACAAAATGCGGGCCTGCATTTCACGATGATGCTGGATATGCATCGTGATGACCGGGACTTTACGGATTCTTTGGCCAGGCGCGGGGTGCATCTGATTCCCATGTCGGCCTACGGACCTTCTGCACCGCACCGGTTCTTTACGGACTGCACGGGCATCCGTCCGGAGACGCTGGAAGAAGGGTTGGCCGTTTTATATGAAGAAGCCATACGTGATGAGGTATGATAAGCACAATGGAGCCTTTTTATGTACAATCATCAGCCCGATACATTTCTTACGGTCTCTGAGGCGGGGAGTTTCAGCCGCGCCGCTGAAGCCCTGTATATTTCCCCGACGGCCGTAATCAAACAAATCAATATATTTATCTTGTGCCGGGGATTTTCGATGAGACCATGCTCGATTTCAGAAAGTGCCGGGGCCTGGTGCTTTCCCATGAAACTTTGTGTTTGTTTATGAACCTCAGCCATCCGCCCGCCGCCAAACATGCTTTGGAACCGTCAGATCTGAAGGGTCAGAGGATCATGATGATCCGCCGGGGCTGGAGTGATCATATGGACGCGCTCCGGGATTATCTGGATATGAATGTGGAAGCTGTGACGATTGACAGCTTCGATTTCTTTAATATCGATGTGTTCAACCGCCGTGCATCGTCCGATGCGCTTTTGGTCGGGGTGAAACTGTGGGA